>Ga0210119_1000194_pt1 | contig 13897 bp, 12 predicted proteins | sample China_Bullhead_C_2_FD_184859 | JGI IMG/M metagenome (GOLD analysis project Ga0210119, IMG submission 184859) | Wetland microbial communities from San Francisco Bay, California, USA, that impact long-term carbon sequestration -... | ecosystem: Environmental > Aquatic > Marine > Wetlands ... | reverse complement strand
CGCCGTAAATTTCTGGTGTTCATTGGCGTGCGCACAGGCAAAGGCCGGGCTCAATCCGAAACGGCCCCCGAAGATGCTGTGCGACGTGAAATGGAGTAATATGGAGCACTGCAAAATTTCAAATTCCAAACACCAAATCTCAGGGTTTCAGGTTTCAGGTGTCAGGAAAGAAAAAAACTGAAATCTGAACAGTGAAACCCCTTACTGAAATTTGAAACTTACCTCTTTACCTTCCCTTTCTCGCCTTTCTCGCTTTGACCCTTTCTCGCCGAACCTTACTCCTTATTGATCTTCGCTCTTTCCAATATATCTCCCTCCACAGATCTAAAAAGTTCGCGGCTTTCTACCTGAACCTGGTTTAGCTTATTTTGATAGTGACTGCGGAGGGAAGGGTCCCCCATTACACCTAGATTTGCCTGAGCAACACGGTGGTTTCCATCTATGGCCGCCCGGAGGAGTTCACAGACAACCAGAAGGTCTGAAAGGAGATGGCCCTTGCAGTGGTTTCCGGCTCTGGCCACAAGGTCTAGACTTCTTTTGGCCTCTTTCATTATCGCTATGGGTGATTCGATTGCTTGCTTCAGCAGGTCGAGAATTTCTTCAGCACCCTTTCCGAACGTTCTTGCTTGGGCAAAACGCACATAGGCCTCGCCATCTTCATCACGAAGCCGCAAGAGGGTTGCAGATGACTTCCTCACCTCGTCGAGCAAATTCTGCCAGCGAGACTCAGAAGGAATGTCGCTGCGCCGTAGTTCAACCAGGACAATTTTCTCGAGAAGCGCCAACCCCACACAGGCTCCATGGGCAGCTGCTGCACCACCTCCCGGCACAGGCTCTGGTCTGGCAAGGGCTTCCAGAAACGAGTCGTGCATAACCAGAATCTCCAGAAGAAAACATTGATTTAGGTACTGCTGATTGGGCCACCAATCATCCGCTGCTCGATTTTTCTTTTACCAATTCGGGCAGCAATAGTTCTCTACCCATTCTCTAACCTTCCTTGACAACCTTCTTTTGCATCCTATCCAAATACCTATCTAGTTCTTCTATATCCTTAAAAATTTGCTGGTCGGGTAAAGCCTTTATAATTTCAAAAACTTTCTCTATCTGCGGCTGCAAATTCACTAGTAATACTTCCCCATTGTTATTTTTCATAATTTTTCTCGTTTTGATAACCACACCCACTCCGGAACTAGTTATGTAATCTAAGTCTTTTAAGTCTAAAATGATCATCTTAGGAGATTTTTGCAGCAGTGAATCTATTGCTTCTTGTAGTGTCGTATAGTTCATAATATCAAGCGAACCCATTGGACTCACAACATGAATCCCTGGAGCCTTTTCATCTAACTTAACTGTCAAAGTCATAACTTCCTCCTTTTAAAATTCTTAGTTTTGAAACGTTCAACAAAAAATCTAATAACCAATCTTCTAATCTGAAGAACGGTTTGTAATGTGTTTTCTTAAGAGTAATACATTATTATCTTTTTCTCTGTTGTATCTGAGCTCGTCCATCAACTGTTGGACTATGTAAATACCCATACCTCCTATTTCCCTTTCATCAAATGGTTTCTCAAGGTTAGCATTCTTGACTTCCAGTGGATTGAAAGGCTTGCCGTCGTCTTTGATTTTTATGGTCACGGTTTCACCCTGCAGATTCATCTCAATGGAAATCTGATGTTCATAATTATCCTCAAAGCCATATTTGATAATGTTGGACACGACTTCCTCGAGGGCTAATCTTACATCATATATGACTTCACTGGATAAATTATTTTTTTTCCCGAATTCAGCCACAGCCTTGCTTAGCTTCTCAATCTCAGAGAGGTTATTATTGATGAGTATGTTTTTGCTCACTTCTTGTCCAGCCATCATCTAAAACTAGGATTTGAGAACCATGGGAACTTTTTGCAGCCAGCTAGCCCGGATATTTCAAGCGTCAATTCGCCTTAATTCCTGCTGGGTATGGCTGTAGCTCCTTCAAAGACACACCTGTCATTGCACATAACGAGCCAATGCCTTCAAATAGATATTTTCTCGAGCAATATCTGAACCACAGCCAATATGTCAATTTATTTATTTGATGATATCCTCTCTTCCTGAATGGACTTGACATAAAAAATAGGGTTCTTAACTGACTACAAGGGTTTGAGTCCACCTTACCTACAATCAAGGAGTCAAAGAAATGAAAACCATAGCTATAAACGAGTTTGGCGGGCGAGATAAACTGCAATTCATGGATCTACCCGTACCTGAGATCAAACCAGGGGAAATTCTTGTTAAGGTGAAAGCAGCCGGAGTCAATCCAGTGGATTGGAAAATTCGGGAAGGATATATAAAAGATCTCTTTCCATACGAGTTTCCAATTATCCTGGGTTGGGACGCGGCGGGAATTGTGGAACAGGCTGGTCCAGAGGTGACACGTTTTAAGGAGGGAGATGAAATTTTTGCTTATTGCCGCAAACCCATGGTCCAAGGAGGCGCATACGCAGAATACATTGTGCTGGAAGAAGAGCATGCGGCCATAAAGCCGAAGAATACTTCCTTTGAAGAAGCTGCATCTATTCCCCTTGCCGCTCTCACGGCTTACCAATCACTGTTTGACGCGGCAAAACTACAGTCGGGAGAAACCGTTTTAATCCATGCTGCAGCGGGAGGAGTGGGAGGCTTCGGGGTACAGTTGGCAAGAGATCATGGGGCTGTGGTCTGGGCAACGGCTAGTGCCCGTAACAAAGAATATGTCCAAGACCTGGGGGCGGCTCAGGTAGTGGACTACAACCAGGTGGACTTCTGCGACTCGGTCCGCTCAGAGTACCCAGATGGCGTGGACGTAGTTTTTGATTGTGTAGGAGGAGAAGTTCTCCAAAAAAGTACTGATATTGTAAAAAAGGGGGGAAGACTCATATCAATTGTGGATGATCCCACTGGTTTGGCAAGAAGAGATATACATAAAGAGTTTGTTTTCGTGGTCCCCAACAGTACACAATTAACTGAACTGGCCGGGATGGTAGAGCAAGGACGTATTAAGACTAGCCTCTCGCAGATTTTTCCTTTTGGCCTAGAAGAAGCCAGAAGAGCCCATGAACTCAGTGAATCTAGTCGTACCAGGGGTAAAATGGTACTTGTTATTTGATCACCTAGGCAGTAGACACCGATAGTCGTATGCTCCGCGTCATCTGGCTGCGCCGTCATTATGCCTTGCGGCTGTCATTAGGTCGTTACAATGAATGACCATGCTTGACAGCGTAGCGTAATGACAGTGAAGCCTAGTGACCTGATGGTAAAATAGCCAAAGGCCTACATGACCAACGAGACAATATGTCAACTAACTTCGACCACATTCTGCTCATCGCCGACATCGAGGGGAGTTCCGGTTGCTGGGACTATCGGGGCTCATCATTTATGACCGATGAGTGGGGCCGAGCTTGTGTGGAAATGAGCTTGGATGTCAACGCAGTGGTCAGGGCCCTTTTTGATGCAGGTGTTAAGTTCGTCACAGTAAAGGACTTCCACCGAACAGGCTACAATCTTCTCTCGGAACTAATCGATCCGCGAGCTCAGGTGGTCTTGGGCTACAAGCGCGGACCGGTACCCGGCGTAGGAGATCCGGGCAATGCGCAAGCTGTCATGTTTCTGGGTATGCATGCTGCTTCAGGTACTGAGGGGTTCATGGCTCATACCCTTACCTCAAGCATAAGCTGGCTAGAGGTGAACAGAAAGCCGCTGACCGAGATAGAGCTCTTTTCGGCATCGCTGGCACCTTTTGGGGTGAGACCTATCTTTTTTTCGGGTTGCCCCACTGCCTGTGCGCAGGCGAGCGCTGCAATTAGAAAAATAGATTCCTATCCAATTGACAAGTCGGCCGGGCCTGATTTGTTTGATGCTGATTCATGGCGGTCCGGCCTTGTGAACGCTGCGCTGGATTCCCTCAACAACGTAGCCACGGAGCCATATACTCCGTCCGGGCCCTTTCAGGCAGAAGTGACCTGGCGGGGTGGCGACATCGCAGCCCAAAATCTTGCGCGAAGGTGGGGCTTTGACCAGGAAGGTGCTCGAATCTTCATTGAGGCTGCTGACATCCATGCACTCTACAGAGATCTCATCAAGCTCTGTTATCTCACACCTTTAACGGAGAGGATTCTTCCATTCGGGCTTTTTTTGTATAACCTGACTGGCCGGCTCGGCCTGACATGGGCACGTCGACGGCTCAAGAAAGACAAATATTTACCGCAGAGTAGGCGGAGAACGCAGACAATTGAAAAACGGCTATCAAATTAGCTCCGCAGGATAACCACATGTCCCCTCTCCTCTCAATAGACTATGTCGCAATTCGTCATCCCGGCCAAGTCCGGCGGACGCGAGCCGGGATCCAGAAAGCAATTGATTATATTGAACTTTCACTGGATTTCGGATCTCGCCCCGCGAAGCGGCGCTCGTCCGGAATGACGGGTTCGGCGAATTGTGACATAGTTTCCAAGGGGAGAGGATATTTTTGCGGAGCTAAATAAATAAGCGTTAATTAAAATAGACCTCGAATAAATCGGTTCATGTTTTCTCGGCGCTCTCTGCGGTCTCTGCGGTGCATGATTCGGGTTAGGGGAAAGGATTAATTGTGATGATATCAGGTTGCGATGTATCGGCGCTGGATCAGCCAGAGGTACTTAAGTACTTGTTTCACCCTAGGAAGGATCACGTACAAACTGTACCCCAGGGTGCCGTTGATTTCTTCATACCTGTTGAGAAAGGGGTGCAGCTTGGCGCACGCTTCTACCCTGCTGACCCCGAAGAGCCCCACATTCTCTTTTTTCACGGCAATGGGGAGCTCGCCAGCGACTATGACGCCATCGGGCCGGTATACAACAACCACGGAATCAGTTTTCTAGTGGTGGATTACCGGGGTTACGGACAGAGCACTGGATTACCGACCGCCAGCAACCTGCTGTCTGACGCACACACCGCCTTCAGAGAGGTGTGCCGTTGGCTCGAGGGCCAGGGTCGAACCGGGCTCATTATTATTATGGGAAGATCCCTTGGGAGCGTACCCGCTTTGGAAATATGTTCCTCCTATCAAAATGAAATCGACGGTCTGATTCTTGACAGCGGCTTTGCCAGAACAGTACCGCTTCTCGATCGTCTAGGGGTAGCAACTGAAACCCTTGGAATTTCGGAGGCAGACGGTTTTGCCAACTTTGGCAAAATAAGGGACATCGGCAAGCCCACTCTTATTATCCACGGCCAGAATGATGACATTATTCCCCCCAAGGATGCGGATATTTTGCTGGCAAACTCGGGTACCATGACAAAGCAGCTGTTGCTCGCCCCTGGCTGCGGCCACAATGACATTTTACTGCTCTATGGCGAGGCCTACTTCAAGACTATTGGCCGCTTTGCAGAAATGCTGAAAAGATTGAAGAGAAAGGCTGCCAAGGGGCAAGAGTTCGATAGGAGGTATCCCAGGAGATAGCGAGCAGCTAGCAGATGGCAGTATTGAAACGAAATCAGTTGAATCCCATTCCATCACCGTATGCTGCCCGCTGCCCGCCTGTCCCGCGCGCAGTCGCGGGGTTGTCGGCTGCTAGCTGATTAGGCGGGCGGTGTTTCCCTCCTCAGAATTCTGACTTTTAACCTTTCCACCAGATTGTGCATGTCATCCAGGATCACATAGCCGCAGGGGACCAAGAGCAGGGTGATGAAGGTCGCAAAAAGCACACCGAACCCAAGGCTCACGGCCATGGGTATGAGAAATTGAGCCTGGAGGCTGCGTTCCAAAATCATTGGCGTCAAGCCGGCAAAGGTGGTCAAAGACGTCAGAATGACGGCCCTGAACCTAAGGGCCCCACCCTGAGTGATAGCATCTTGTACACTGGCGCCCTCTCTGCGAATTCGATTGGTAGCGTCCACCAGCACCAGGGAGTCGTTGACCACTACCCCAGTCAGACCGACGATGCCAAATAAGCTCAACAGGCTCAGGTTAACACCCATGAGCAAATGTCCGAACACAGCGCCCACAATGCCGAAAGGAATGGCCGACATGACCACCAGGGGCTGAGAAAAGGACTTGAACGGAATGGCCAACAGAGCGTAAATGAGAAAAAGCGCGATAACAAAACCACTGATAATATCGTCCAGGGACTCCTTCTGTTCCTTGCCTTCCCCTTCCATGGAGTATCGCAAGCCTGGATAACGCAGTTTCAGTTTCGGCATTACCCGGCCCTCCAGATCAGTACGCACTTCATTGGCGTTGGTGATAGTCTCATCCACGTCAGCGGTCACCTTGATTACCCGGAAACGTTGAGCTCGTTCGATGGAGGCGTAGCCCTCCTCCATCCTCACTTCAGCCACCTGGTTGAATGGAACCTCGGAGCCGTCCGGCGTCCGGATATACATATCCTCAACAGAACCCAATGACTTGCGCTTGGACTCCGGGTACCGTACCATAACCTTGACCTCATCCTGATCACGCTGCAAGCGGAGGGCTTCGGCACCGTAGAAAGCATGCCGGACCTGCTTGGCCAGATCATCCAAGGTCAAACCTAAACTGCGGGCAGTGAGTTTCAGTTTGAGCTGCATTTCGTCTTTGCCAGGCAGGAAGCTGTCACTTACATCTAATACTCCGGGGTAGGTTTTAAGCTCCGCTTGCAGTTCCTCTGCCGCCGCCTCCAGCAGATCGTGATCGTCCAGCGACATATGAACCTCAACGGCATTGCCGGCGCTGAAGAGTACACTCTGATAAGTGATGGCCTCGGCGTCCGGCACAATTCCCACCTTCTGGCGCCACAAGTTGCCCAGTTGAGTTGCGGTCACATCCCTTTTCTCTCCCTCCAGAAGCTCCATTGTAATCTGGGCCAAATGGCTTCCCGACTGCGGTCCACTGGCCATGGGTCCGTGCCCTCTGCCGTGCCTCCCTACTCTGGTGATGATACCCTTCAAGAGCGAAGTCGCATCTTCAGACCGCTTCTCGTCCGCTTCGGCCAGGGCTTCTTTACCAGCCTGCTCCACTAGACCGGCGATTTCTGCTGTCCGCTCCACCGGAGTGCCTGCCGGCATGGTCAAACTGCAAGTCAAGAAGTCACTTTCAACCTTTGGAAACAGGGTGAATTTGATCCAGCCTGCCCGCCATGTTCCCACAGTCACCAGCAAGATGGCGATACCCAGCGCAACTGTGGCATAACGCCAGCGCACACAAAAGTGCACCGCCCAGGCATAAGGCCGCCTGATGAACCATTTCAGCCAGCGGGCCGTACGCTTTTCCTCCATGCTTCGCTTTGTTCGGTGCTTGGATGCCACCAGATGGGCAGGCAGAATCAACAAGCATTCCACCAGAGAGCCCAGAAGCACCAGAATGACCACGGTGGGAATGTTGCGGATGAGTTTCCCCATAACGCCGCTTCCCAAGAGTAGGGGATAGAAGGCAGCCACCGTGGTCAGGACTGCAAAAACCACCGGCCGCCCTACCTCCAGGGTTCCCGCAACAGCTCCTTTCAGAGGTTCGAGCCCCTCCTCCTGCCTCCGAAAAATGTTCTCACCCACGACTATGGCGTCATCCACCACGATACCCAGAACCATGATGAAGGCAAATAAAGAGATCATGTTGATGGACACGCCAAAGGTGGGCAAGAGCATCAGACCAGCCATAAAGGAGATGGGTATTCCGAGTGTGACCCAAAAGGCAAGGCGCGCATTCAGAAACATTCCCAGCAGTAAACTCACCAGGATCAAGCCGAAGGCCATATTTTTCAGCAACAGCCGAATTCTGCTCTTCAGTATTCTCGATCTGTCCCGATAGATACTTATGTCCACTCCCTCTGGCAGGCTTGGCCTGGTCTCCTCGATATACTGTTTGACAGTGGCGGCCACTTCCAGGGCGTTCTGATCTGCAACCCTGTAGACTTCGATAAGGCCGGCTGGTTTGCCCTGAAATCGGGTAAAAAGATCCACATCCTCGAAGCCATCCCTGAGCTGGGCGATCTGTGCCAAAGTGACCTTGCTGCCATCGGTCCTGGAAATTACAGCGATATCTCGATAATCCCCCGCGTAGTAACGACGACCCTTGGTTCTGACCAGGATCTCGCCTCCCGCCGTCTTGACGCTACCCGCCGGTAGGTCCAGGCTAGCCCTGCGAACCGCCTCGGCGACCTTGCCCAAGGTGAGACCATAACGCCGGAGAGATTTCTCGGAGACCTCGATATGAATTTCTCCCTTGCGGAGACCTGCGAGTTCGGCCAGGGTAATGCCAGGTAAATTGGTTATGTCGTCTTTTATTCTCTCCGTCAGGTGTTTGATCGTTGACTCGGGTGCATCGCCAAAGACGGTGACATTGAGAACCTGGCGTCGCCGGGTCACTTCCCGGACAATCGGTTCTTCGGTTTCGTTGGGAAAGGTGGAGATCCGGTCTACCTCTGCCTTTACTTCATCCAGGAGTTCCTGCAAATCCCAATCGTTCATTACCTCTATGGTCACCGTCGCCAACGATTCTCTGGCTACTGAATCAATCCGCTTGATGCCGGCCAACCCCGCCACTTTTTCTTCAATTCTCCGGACGATGGCCTCCTCCACCTCTGCCGGCGAGGCACCAGGGTATTCCATGGTGATGGAAATCATGTCCAGTGAGGTCTCAGGAAATATCTCAAGCTTGGTGGTCAGCCCTGTTACCGCACCGGCCAACAAGAAAAAAAGCATCAGCAAATTGGCGGCAACGTGATTCTCGGCAAACCAAGCAACGGCGCCTTTCATAGTCAGTCCTCAGTAGTGAAATGTCTAAAATGAACTAAAATGTCTAAAGTGTCTAAAATTAGTAATTGTCAATCTACAATCTGAAATCTGAAATCTACTCTCTGCCTAGTTCTTACTTGGCCGCTAATGGCTTGCTTACCACCCTAACCGTCATCCCATCGGTAACAGCCTTAAGGGGCGTGATGACCACAGCTTCTCCATCATCTAAACCCTCGGTAACAACAACCTCGTCACCCTGAATCCGAGCAACCTCCACTTTTCGGAAGCGAAGACGACTTTCTTGGTCTAACACCCAGACGACATTTCCCTGATGCAGTGCTCCGCGAGGAATAATCGCTGCTTTCTCGATTTTGCGGCCTTCGATATCTACCGTGACAAAAAGGCCAAGGATGAGTGGCGGCTTCCTGGCATAGGGTTTATCCACCCGCACCACCACATGAATCATCCGAGTTCGCTCGTCCAATCTTCCTTCAGTTCGGACTACTTTGCCTGGCCAACTCAATTCTCTACCTGCAAGACTGGCCCGAATCACCGCGGGAGCCCCGCGTCCGTCTTTTGAGGTGAACGCGGGCACATCAAACCAAAACAAATCTCCCCCTTCCAGAGGCACAACAATCTCGGCCGCCTCAGTAGAATAGAGAGTTCCCAGGGTCTGACCTGGCGAGACATATTGACCGATATCAACTTTTTCCTCACCCACACGTCCACTAAAAGGAGCCTTAAGTTTGGTGCGTTCCAGATGCAAGAGAGCTTTGCTTAGGTCCGCCATGTCAGCCTCCAATCTAGCCTGGGCTGCGGCCAACTGTGGTTCCTTGGCCACCAGGGCCGACGGCTTGCTATTTTCGCTGGAACTATCTGGATAGAGTAAGCGCCACTCTTCCACTGCTGCTAAGGCCTCTTCCTCGGCCAATTGGAGCCGACTTTCAGCGTCCTTCACCTTGGCTTTGGCCAGGGTTACGGCTAACTCGTAATCCACCGGGTCGATCTGGAGCAGAGTGTCATCTTTTTTAAATACGCCTCCATTTACCATAGCAGGAGACACGCCTACCACCTTCCCGCCTACTTCCGACACCAGATTGATTTCCCGCAAAGGTCGAACCGTGCCCTCACCCTGGATAGACACAGTTTGCGGTCCGCTCTTTGTCTGGATGGTCCGGACCATCGGCACAGGGGCGGGAGGTCTACGCTTCTTCATTTCAGGTTTGCTCGCCGTCAGTACAAGCAAGCCCACGACCCCCATGACGATAAGAACCGCACTAATGCCAAACTGAATAAGTTTTTTCTTCCTAGTACTCATATCGGGCAATTCTCCATTCATGAAAAACGCTTGGCGTTTTTGCGAGAAAAGCAGGAAAGGCAAGTAAGGCGAGAACCAAAGTTGTCTTGGCTTTATTATCTCTTTTCTAGCCTTGGCCCTTTCTCGCCTGTCTCGCACAGGCCATAACGTTAGGCCAGCCTATCGTCTTACTTACCTATTTCGCCGCGTCCCCGCATCTCCGCGTCATTCCCCTTCGTGTTCTTCGTGGTTTCAGTTTCCTTTTCAACCATGACCGGCCCTGGATCCGCCCAGCCGCCACCAAGAGCCCGGTGGAGATTGACGCGGTTGTTCAGAAGCACGAAATCAACCTCCACCAAATCACTTTCGCCTTGAAATCTGGTTCGCTGGGTGTCCAGTACCGTGAGAAAATCAACCAGACCTTTTTCGTATCGACTCTCAGCTATCCTCTGTGCCGCTCTCGCCTCATGTAGAAACCTAACTATATAATCCCGACGTTTCAACTGCTCCTCCCGAGTCAAGAATGTGCCTTCTACTTCAGCAAAAGCGGTCAGGACTGTTTTGGCGTAGGCAACCACCCCTTGTTGATATCTCGCCTCGGCCGCCCGTTGGCCTGCCTGTAATTTGCCGGCATCAAACAATGGCTGCGCTATGCCCAGAGCAATGCTCCACAATTCATTTTCGGGCTTGAAAAGCCGGTCCAGATCTTTGCTGGTGTAGCCATAAGTCCCTGTCAATACAATCCGGGGGAAGCGGCTGGCCTTGGCCACACCAACCAGAGCGTTCAACGCCACCAGTTGAGCCTCGGCGGCTCTGATGTCCGGGCGCCGAAGCAGGAGTTCAGAGGGCAGACCTGGTGGTACTGGATCAAGTCGTTTGTAATAGTCCTCCGGCTGAAGCCGAGGTGGCCGGGTCTCTGGATAGCGTCCCAAAAGGACTGCCAGTGCCTGCTGCGTGATACCCAAGTTCTGCCGCAGGGAGGGAAGGGTTGATTCGGCCCCGGCCAGAACTCTTCGGGCCTGTCTTACATCCAGGACAGAGGTCAGGCCTCTCTTGTATCTGCTCTCCACGAGAGCCAAGCTGCGGCGGAAGGATTCGACCAGTCGTTCGGCAATTTCTATTGCCCGTTCAAAAGACTCCATCTGCAAATAGAGGGTGATGGCCTCCGCCACCACGGTCTGGGCAACGGTGCGACGGTTTCCCTCGGCTTCCAGGAGATTAGCCCGCGCTGCCTCTTCGGCCCGAGCAAGACGACCCCACAGGTCAATCTCAAAGGAAGCAGGCAGTGATAGATCATACGTTGTAATTTCTCTATCGACGGAAAAGGCCTGGCCTGGTACTGAGGTCTGTTTGGGTCTTTGCTGCCGTTGGCCCTGGCCATCAAGGCCCACCTGGGGAAAACGATCCGCTCTCGTCGAAACCAGTTGCGCTCGTACCTCGAGGACCGCCGCTGTCGCTATTCTTATATCCAGGTTGTTTTTAAGTACCTCATCCACTAACTGGTTCAACTCCGGGTCATTAAAAACAAGCCACCACTGATCATCAGGCTCCGGCATCGTTCGTTCGGTGGGGGCGTACTGGTAACCAGCAGGCACTTGAATACCAATGCCGGGTTTCTGATAATCGGGGCCCAGCTTCATGCAACCAGCCAACATGAAAATAACAACGAGGACCACGTGGCTATACATTAACGAGCGCTTCACCCTTACGCCTCCATTTCACTCACACCCAAACCTTTCAGAGAAAACTGGGTGATCTGTTCCACCAAGTGAGCCCTAAAAGCGGTGTCATACTCACGTCCGGTGATACTACTTACCGCCACCCTGGCGAAATTAAAATAGAGCACCATTGAGAAGATGCTGAAGATGTTGAGCAGCATCTGCTCCTGGCCCACCTCATCGGTTTGAACAGAACGCAACTTGTCGGCAAACTCCTTGAAAAAGGGTTGAATTACTTTTTGGGCCACAAGTTCGAAAGCCCTGGTGGGCTGGGTCATTTCCCTGGTCATCAGTTGACTATGGCGAAGACGCTCTTCATCCGATAGCGGCCCTTCCACGAAGGCCTGGGCCAGAGCTTTCACTACTTTGCGCGGCGACAGGGAGTCTTGCCCCGCCAGGGCCTTCCTGAAACTCTCACGTATTCGCGTAGCACGGGGTACCCAACGAGAACGGAAAACCTCCAGATAGAGATTTTCTTTCTTGCCAAAGTGGTAGTTCACTGCCGCCAGATTGCATTCTGCCGCCGAGGTAATTTCGCGAACGCTCACAGCTCGATAACCCTTTTGGGCAAACAGGACCTCGGCTTTGTCCAGAATACGATCCCTGGTGAGGTCTTCTCCATTTTTTTGATTCATCGGCTCCCCCCACTATTCTTACGAACGTTTGTATCAAACGTTCGTTTGAATGTCAACTATTTTCTCCACCCTTATTCTTGTTGTTTGAAAATACGGGCAAGATATCGAGCATTCAGGTAGGATTACAGAATAGACATAGGAGTGATCTTTATATGTAATTTTGGCGGGATAACTACTACATGCGGTAGCAGGATCTCAAACGATAGAGTGTAGATTAAAGTATGTAATCCACATTCTAGGGGGCCAGTTTGGACTTCAGGTATTCACGCTTTCACCGAGCACTGGAATTATGCAGGTATGATCAGCATATGTAGAGTTTTTCTGAATATCAGGAACTAAACATATATAGCAGCTATGTTTATATCCGACCTTCTCAGGAGTACTACTATATTTGGTAGCGGACTCTCAAAGGGTTAAGTGTGCATTAAAGTATGAGATGTTGAGTTTCAGGAAGCAAGTGCGGGTTTCAGATAGTGATCATAGTTGTTGACTTTCACCACGAGAAAGAATCAGAAACGAAAAAGGCAGAGTCACAATGACCCTACCTGTTGAAACAAAACAAACAAGGTGATTTATCTTCGTCTATCAAGCAAAAGACAGGCGACCCTCAGTTGTTGCCTTGTCCTTGGGGCGTCACGGTAATCGTCCAGGTGTTGTCAAAGCTTGTCTCCATCCCGTTCGGGCATGCATCCTGGGCAAAAAACGCATGCAACTCGATCATATGCTCGCCTGGAGTGAGGGGATTAATCACAATGCCAATCCCTTGAACGAAGCTGATTACATCCCAGATGGGAGGATCAAAATATACTTTCCCAAAGTAGTAGTTCTCGAATTCTACTCGACAGGGAGCACTATTGGATGTCCCCGTCCCACGACAATTTCCTCTTATCCTAGGGCTTTCTTGATAACGTCGAAGTCGAATGACAAGGCCCAGGAAGTGCCGACGCCGTAAAGAGCATTGGGCGTTGTAACGTTCTTCTCCACCTGCACTGCCACGACCTTCTTCTTGAGCTCCATGGCCGTCTTGATTTCCCAGTCCACCCAGCGACTCTTGTAGCTGTACCTGCCAACCAGACAGAGGAAGTGACTGCAATCACTAATCCTCGCAGATATCTCGCGCTTGATAGCGGCGGCATCGCTGGCATCAACCGACACCTCCACAGACATGTCGTAAAAGCTAAAATCGAGATCCTCGTCCTTGCCCCAAGCTAGTACCAGATCTTTGTAGTTCCCGTCGTTTGAGTAGTCGTAGCTGATGAAGATGCGTTTGTTGGCCATGTCCATGCTCCTTCCAGCAGGCTCAAAGTCCTGGACCCAGCACATCTGCTCTTTCGAGATCTGGGCCTCGCTTCGTTGGTCAAGTCGTGGGAAACGGGCAATTCTGCTGAACAGCGCTGCACTTGTGAGGTATAGAAGCTTCTCGTGAGACAAGCGGGAACGCGCTCAAGTGGGCTTTCTCTGAAGCGGCTTGTCTTTTCCTGAGAGGAAACGAGCAAGCACAACACTACCACGCCCGGCTGGTCAGCAAATACGGCAAAGGA
>Ga0210119_1000190_pt1 | contig 13964 bp, 12 predicted proteins | sample China_Bullhead_C_2_FD_184859 | JGI IMG/M metagenome (GOLD analysis project Ga0210119, IMG submission 184859) | Wetland microbial communities from San Francisco Bay, California, USA, that impact long-term carbon sequestration -... | ecosystem: Environmental > Aquatic > Marine > Wetlands ... | reverse complement strand
AAGAGAGTAAAGCCACACCAGATAATAGACCCAAGGCAAATGCGATCACTACAAGTGTAAAGGTAACTCTGTACAAATAAGAAGAAAAAGTATCACATAAAAGTGGTTTTTTCAACCTCTTTTGATACTTCTCTACCCATGCCAAAAGTTGTTCAATAGGTTTATTTTTCAACATCACATGGGTTAAACCAAAAGCACGGTTCTCTTCCCTTGTAGAGGGATCTAAGGCCAATAGCTCATAAAGATTTACATAAGATTTAATATTCATTTATTACTTGTTCTCAGGACAACCATAAATAATGCATCGTAATTGCTCTTTATATGTCTCATGATCATAATGCTCCACACGTGCGACACCCTCTTCAAAGGCGGCTTTGGCTACAGCTGAAGCAACCCAGATCAAGGCTTCCTTATTAAAAGGTAAAGGAATAATATGATCTTTCCCATATGCTATGTTATCATTCTCATATGCAGCTTTTACATAGTCAGGCACAGGCTCTTTCGCTAAAGCCGCCAGTGCTTCAGCTGCTGCCATTTTCATACCCTCTGTGATTTTTTTTGCACGCATATCCAATGCACCTCTGAAGATAAAAGGGAACCCCAGTACATTGTTGATCTGATTTGGATAATCAGAACGTCCTGTCCCCATAATCGCATCGTCACGTACTTCCTTCACCTCAGATGGCAAAATTTCAGGTACAGGATTGGCTAAAGCAAAGATAATTGGTTCAGGTGCCATTTTGGCTACCATCTCCTTGCTCAATGCACCTGCGACACTTAAACCTAAAAACATGTCTGCATTCTCTATCACATCTTCAAGTGTCTTAGCGTCTGAATCTATAGCGAAAGGTGCTTTATATGCATTTAAATCTGTTCTTTCTGTGGTAATGGGCCCTTTACTGTCACACACAACGATATTTTTGACACCCAGTCTTTGATACATTTTTGCACAGGAAAGACCAGCAGCACCTGCACCGCTCACTACTATTTTGATCTCTTCAACTTTTTTACCCGTCAATTCGAGTACATTCATCAATCCGGCAGTCGTGATGATAGCTGTTCCGTGTTGGTCATCATGAAATACAGGAATATCAAGTGCTTCTTGTAACTTTTTTTCTATTTCAAAACATTGAGGGGCTTTAATATCTTCAAGATTGATCCCCCCAAAAGTAGGAGCGATCGCTTTACATGTAGTGACGATCTCTTCTATGGAATGCACATCCAGTTCTATATCAAAAGCATCTACATTCGCAAATTTTTTAAAAAGTACTGATTTACCTTCCATGACAGGTTTAGATGCAAGAGGTCCAATATTTCCAAGCCCGAGAACGGCTGTGCCATCAGAGATCACTGCAACCAGATTGGAGCGATTGGTATATTCAAAAGAAAGATTTTCATCTTTTGCGATTTCAAGACAGGGTATCGCTACACCAGGGGTGTAGGCAAGTGAGAGTTCATGTTGCGTATCACAAGGTTTAGTAATGTCTATACCTATCTTCCCTTGCTTATGATATGCTAATACTTCTTCTTTGTTGATTTCAGACATGGTTTACCTTAGAATTTCAAGATAAACTATTATACTGAAAGTATGATAAGGGTAACTCTAATTATTCCGGGAAATACTCTTCTATGATTTGAGGGAAAAGCTTCATTGTTTTTTTGGCCTTCTCTATCTTAGGCTGAAATACTTCTGCAGAGTTTGGAAATTTTGTCATACACTCTGTATAAATAGCAATTTTATCTTCCATATGTGCTTCAAGTGCATCAAGTACAGCTTGCATATTCTCTCTGCTCGTTGCAAACTTCATGAGTAACTCAAACATACGCTTACGTGGATGGATCGCCATAGAATCACCTGCTTCAAGAGCGATATCCTTAATGTCCCATCTTGAAATATAAATACCGCTTACATGCGGGGCGATAAGCTTTGCATAAAGTGCTTCTGTATAGGAAGGGTAATCTTTAAGATCTACTTCTTCATCAGCAGCACATTGCCCATCAGGACCAAATGCCTGATTACCATTAAAATTTTTCTCATTAAAGTTTTCAAATTCTTTTCTTAAATCGTCTATATCTCTCATTCTTTATCTCCTATCAGTAGCGGGATATCATCCACATTAATTTTTGCATCAAACCATCTATTGGCTATAAGTATCATCTTTGTGACAAAAATGATCTGGTCATCCAGAAACTCCGGTTTGTCATACAGTGCTTTTGCCTCATCATCAAGACAAAATCCTCTTACTTTTCCATCGGCAACTTCGATAAAGTCTACACGTCCCTCTCTCTGGGCACAACTGTTCAAACTTTCACAATAGTGTACAGCTTTAACGCCAAACTCTTTTTCGATCATCATTTGCGTGACTTTTGACTCTCCGACATTCGCCATGGTGTAATCAAAGTGTTCATCTTTAATGTTCAGGGCAATGGCTGTTGCATTGATACCATTGCGTTTCATGATCTTGTTAAAGTATTTTCTCATATATCCGGTTTGGGCATTATATCCAAGTATGGTGCAGAGTCCTGTATCAGGTTTGATTTCATGTGGTTGCATTACTCGTCTTCCCCTCTCATACGTCTGGCATTATCATGTAAGAACATCGCTTCTTCTTCTTCAACTGCACAACGTGGGCAAGTCTGTTCTCCGCCTGTATAGGTAAAGTTGTTACCGCACTCATTGCAGCGTTTTATGTTAAACGTTGCAAGTGTTCTTTGTGTAGGTTCAAAGAATTCTTTGATCTCAAATCCACTTTGTAGCTGTATCGCATCTGGTTCACAGACATCATGACACAAACGACACTTCACACAAAGCATTGCATCGAAGTGTATGAGTGAAAACTTACCATCTGTGGAAAGTGCCCCCGTAGGACAGATACGATAACATATCTGACAGTTGGTACAACTTTCATCCACGAACTTTTGAGAAGTGAAACTCACTTCTTCTTCAGGAAGTACTTCAAATACATCCGGTACATCTGCACGTTTAAGTGTTGTAAAGAGTATCTTGCGTTTATTTGGCAGATTTTTATCTTTTATCTTGGCTATGACAGATGCATCTATCTCAAAATGTTGTAATTCATCTTCATCTACTGCATCATCAAATGCTTTTTTGTGTTTCACCACACCTTCAAGCGAAGCATTTCCTAAGAAAGAGCGTCTTGAAATGACTTCCTCATCATTCTCATGCTCATTTTTTTGTTTGACTTCTTCAGATGCAACATGGTTTGTCGTGAGTTGTTTTTTAGAAAAACTCGATAAGACGAAATTTGCCTCATCTATACGCTCTTCAATATGCTCAAAAAGTAACGAATCCTCATCATAAGAACTCAGGTCTATCGTGATCGTTTCCTCGCTTGCCAAAGCCAGAGAGATCAAATGTTCCACGCTCAACACTGAGATACAAGGAACATTGAACTTTGGTGAAATGAGTCTCACTTTAGATTCTAAAAAAGTAAAGAAAAACTCTGTGGTAGAAAAGTCTGAAAGTGCGAACGCTTCTGTAGGACAGATACCCACACACGCAGCTGCTTCTACTCCTGTAGCCGAACTAAAACTAGGGAGATTGTCTACCAGGCTTATAGAATCCGGACAAATATCTACACACTTGGTACACTGAGAAAATTTACTTGTTGCTCTTACACACGCACCCACATCAAAATGTAAACCCATAAACTACGCTTCATCCCCACAATATGTCGTTAACTTTTCTGTCACATATTCAAAGTCACTAAGCAAGAACTCTAAAGCAAGTTCAGCACCATCATGATAAAGCGGTGTACGTGACTCACGTTTTGCATTGATCAAAAAGAGCGGTGCCCACTCTAAAAGATGTTCTTTTAAAAATGCACGTTGTACCTGAAGCAATTCACAGATACCATCTTTGTCCTCGGCTGCTAAAGCTTTTTGCAATGCAACACATAACATATACATGAACTCCAACTCCACACCTATATGGTCAGCACTGACAACTCTTGCCGTGTCCAGTTCAACACGGAAATCCAAATCATTATAAAGTTGAACGATAGGGTTGTCTCCGCCACTTTCTATCATTTGGTCATCTCTTGTATAGAAACTCTCATACGGCACCAGGTGCATTAAAAAGAGGTTGGTAAAGTCCACATTATAGTATTGTTCTATAAGCTCTGTACGTGATAGTTCCTTGCGTTTAGCCCAATCTCTGTAATTAGGGAAAAAGGATAAAAGTCTTTCATCTTTTTCAATATTTTCCAAAAATGTCTCATCTACTTCTACCAGCATCAATCTTGAGATCAAAGCATAAATTGCGATACGGTTTTCTATCTCTTGTTTCATTAAATCCATGTTATGTACATCTACTTTCATGTTAAATATTTTGGCACTATACCACTTTCAAGATAAATAAGTAATAAGAAAATTAATTATCTGGGAAATTGTATAATGTAGATACTCCCAAGCAGATGCTTGGAAGTATGTCAGTAAGTATGAACTTACTTGATTTTTACTGCGTATGCTTTGTCTGACAAAGGTACACAAGGACGTTTGATATGTTGAGGACGTCTGAGTGTATCTGTACTATCAAGTGGACGTGTCAATTTGTCTCTCCATGCTTGATACACTTTCATGTTGTTCTCATAGTTCACATAAATATCACCGATCTGATCATCTTTACCTGCAAGTTCCATCACAACTTTTTGGTGCCATGCATGGTTACCAGCAATTGGATCCGGATGTGACGGTGCTACAGCATTTTGCCAAGAACCAGAAAGACCATCCCACCAAATGTTGTCAAGGTCTCTATTGTACTCTTTAAACTGCCAAGAGTTTTTGTTCTCATCCAAACCATCTACGATACCTTGAGTTGGTTTAAGTGTACCCTCTTTACCATCCATGGTCATCTCATATAGTGGAGCACCTACACCCATAATACCTAGTTTGTGCTCAAATCCAGGGATATCCACTGCATTTTTTAGTTTCCATCTACCTGCGTGGTGTGAACATGCAAGTACACCAGGCATTGTAGCTTCAGTTGGTACAGCCATAGCGATAAAGTAACCTGAATCAAGACCAGATACTGTATCTGTAATAGTAACTTTTACCGCATCTCCTCTTTTAATACCAAGTTTCTTCGCATCCTCAGTATAGATCCACACTGGGTTATGGTTCTGTGAAATCTCCATAAGGTGTTTAGAGTTCACTGAACGTGTGTGAATATTGTATGGTAATCTAAATACTGTATTCAAGGCAAATTCATTCTCTTTTTGCATGAAGTCATGGTGTACTTGTGTCACAACATGCGTCATTTTCTTTCTATCTTCAGCATTTGTCGGATAGATAGGTATAGCGTACTCAGGCCATTTCCACTCTTTGAACCACTCACAGTAGAAGTCAAGTTTTTTAGTCAATGTATGGAAACCTTGTACCAATTCACCATCTACTTCTACACCGATTGCAGTTTCTTTACCATCGTGTCCTGTAGCAAGAAGTACACCAAACTCATCTTTTGTTACTTCACTTTCATGATACTCATGCCCATGAGCGATGTATGTCTCACCTACTTTTTTCAGTGGTCTTTCTTGTGGTTTATAGATATTGTCTTCTTCTAACCATGTACCTCTGTCTCTCATCATCTCATAGTTTGGATATCTAGAGTCAGGATATGCTGCTTTTGCTGCTTTTCTAAGGTTTGGCAAGTTATCAAAGGCTGCTTGATACCACTCAGGGATCGTTACACATCTACTTGGATCTTCTTTTGAAGCCCAGTGCTTTCTGATTCCCAATGAACCGTCTGGATCAACATAATGCGTCATGATGTTTGCCCAGAACTCTACTTCTTCCCATACTTCACCAAGACCAGCTTTAATGTGTGCTTCTAGTGTAGCTCTTGTTGGATCTTTTGGCTTCCAACCCATTTTTTCCAGTGCAACTCTAAGTGCCGGGTTACGGAAAGAAAGCCATCTTTTTGGTTCTGTTGCTTCTGAGTGTTGGTCATGTCTTTCACCAGCAAGTCCCACAGGCAAGATAAAGTCACAGTACCAGTTTGTCTCAGACCATGTTGGTGAGAGGTTAAATGACATTTCGATCTTATCTTCTCTTTTGAGTGCTTCGATCCATCTAAATCCATCCGGGTTGATCCAAACAGGGTTATACATACGAGGGATCCAAACAGCCAGTTTTTCAGGAACATTCAATCCTTTGGCATTCCATTTATTTCTCCACTCATCATCCATTAGAAGGTGAGGCATGATATGACTCATTTCATAAGAACTCAACGGATACTCAGGTGGCCACGCAATTTCATTCCAAACGTCAACTTTTGCAGGTGCTGAACCATCCACAGTTGCAGCATTACCTTTACCGTTAACAGAAATAACATGCCAGTGGTGTAAACCAACACCGCCTTTATCACCTGCCATTGCACCACGAAGAACAAACGGTAAGAATGCCGATCTAGCGATCATCCATCCACCTTTATGACCGATCGGTCCTGCTCTCCAGATATAGGTTGCAACTCTTGCACCTGCATCAATGAACATATCGTAAAGTTTTTCTACGATACGTTTTTCGATACGACACTCTTCAGCTACAAAGTCCAGTGTATAAGGACTATACATTTCTGAGATCATCTCGATGAATTCTTCATAAGAGTTACCTGCAGGTACTGACTTGATGTATCCTTTTTCTACAAGTAGGTTAAGATACTCTCTGTCTTTCATGAGGTGGTCCCAGTTTACCCAGTTCTTCACAAAGTTGTGGTTTACCAGGTCTTCACCATTCACACCTTTTTCATTCAAGATTCTGTTTGCAAGATAGAGATAAAGTGCTGTCTCTGTTCCTGGCCAACATGGAACCCATAGATCCGCCATACCAGCAGAGTTTGACAGACGTGGATCCATAACAACAAGTTTCGCACCTTTTTTACGTGCTTCAGCAATACGACCTGCTGCTTGTTGGAAGTAGTGCCCCGCATCTGCAGCGTGAGAAGACTGAAGGAAGATCAACTTTGCATTAGACCAATCCGGAGAGTTTCTGTCATCGTTGGTCCACTGGATCGTACCTTGTCTAGCACCCGCAGAACAGATGTTTGTATGAGAATCATAACCGTCGATCCCCATTGAGTGTGGTACACGGTGACCAAAACCATTTTCATTTGGACGACCAACGTGGTACATGATCGATTTTTTAGAGATCTCATCACCTGTTTTGAGTGTATCGTGCATTTTTTGCCCGATCTCTTTCATCGCTTCGTCCCAAGTTGTTCTTACCCATTTACCTTCACCTCTTTTTGAACCTGGAGCTCTTTTAAGTGGGAAAGGAATTCTATCTGGATCGTACATTTGCGATTGCGCTGCATACCCTTTGGCACAGTTTCTACCACGGCTACCTGCATGAAGCGGGTTACCCATGTATTTACGTACTGCCAATTGTCCACCGGCTTTATACGTAGATAGGTCTACCCATGCAGTCAGACCACATGATGCCTCACAGTTCGAACATGCTGTCGGGACAAGCATATATTCAGTTGCTTTGATCCCATCAGGATTATCTTCGCTCTGTACACCATTTCTGCCTGTACCACCTCTTTTCCAATCATCTCCGTCTAACTCAGTAAAGCTATCCCACTCTTCAAGTGGCGGATAGAATGAAAGTGTTTTAGGTGTAGGCGTGAACTTCGTTTCTGCCATTGCTGGCGTGTCAGCTACAGTTTTAAATACACCTGCAGCAAGTGTTGCACCTGCTACAGAGTAAGCTGTACCTTTAAGGAAACTTCTTCTACCTTCGATAAAATTTTTATCTTCTGTATTCATTGATTTTGTCATAGATATCTTCTCCTTAACTTAATGGTAACATTTGTGGGATCTTAAGCCATACATCTTTTACCAAGAATAGCCCTACCAATGCTAAAATAGCTGCAAATCTAAGCAGCGTTATGTTTTCTGATTTCATGTAGCTCATTCCTAAGAAGAATGGGATAATAAATCCAAGTGTCATACCAATCCAGAATTCAACACTATATGCTCCACCTGAGTGCACATAGGCTAAAACCGCTTCTGCTTCTGAAGATTTAAATGAGAAGAAATACTCACCCATATACATCATGAAACTAAAGAATACAGCAAATGTAAGTACAAGTGCTAAATCTTTTCTAGCCTCTTTACTCCATGAAGCAGAGATGAAGATCAATGCTGCAGAACCAGCCATAAGTGCTGCCCACATCATTTGCATGACTTCAGTTGGTGCTTGCCATAACTCTCTTGCACTAGATTGTGCCATAATGATCGCTGTATATGTAGTCACAGGGATCGCTAAAAATACTAAAAATGGCATGATCTTTTCATACACTGCAGAATTGTTTCTAGCGATTCCAGCAAGCTTGTTTTTCTTACCGCCAAGACCAGGGAATGCATCTGCAGCACCGATAACCATAAGGATCGTAATAAGACCTAAGAAAAGTGATGCCATCCATGCACCCACAGTAATAGATGAAGTCCAATGCGGATGCGTGAATATATGTATCATTCTGTACGGCTGATGTAGATCTATCAATGTAAACAATAAGAATACGTTCAATGATACAAATGCAAGTACCGGCATGAGCCATCTTAAGTTAGGCATATCATCTTTTTTATGTCTGAACCATAAAAATGCCGCTAAAAATACTACACCAGTACCGATACTTTTTGCCCACATATTCACAGTAATAATGCTACCCCAAACAAGTCCTTGAATAGGAACATCAAGTGTAACAACTGCTTGAGTTGCGTTAATTGTACTTTCTACCATCTTAGTGTCCTCCCTCTTGTTCATGTGATTCAGCATCTACCGCTGATTCAATAAAACTTGCGTTATCTGTTGGACCATGATGTCCAGCGAACGGTGCTAAAAATCTATCAAGGATCCCGTGATTCTTGTCACCTACGTGTTCTAGGTGAGTAATATTGTTAAAGAGACTGAAACCTTCAATTCTCTGATGTGCAAGTGGGTTCAGTGTTGCATTACCGCCACCTACATAAAAGTGTGTTGGACTCGTATGCTTTTCTGGTTTACGTACTTGGACAGCACCTTTGTGTTCCATGATATACAGTGAAATGTGACTATGGTCATCTTCAATATCACCAAAGATATTTGCTTCAACAGGACATGCTACCACACATGCCGGCATCATACCACTTTCAATACGGTGCGCACAGTATGTACACTTATCTGCCGTGTTTGTTTCAGGATCCATATAGATCGCTCCATAAGGACACGCCATCATACAACCAGCACAACCAATACATCTGTCACTATCAATGTTTACAATACCATTCTCTAGATAATGCAATGCCGATACAGGACAAATACGCTCACATGGAGCATTCTCACAGTGATTACAACGTAATGGTGTAAATGATCTTCTAGTATCCGGGAATGTCCCCAGATCTATATATTTAACACGTAAACGCCAAGTACTTAATGGAACTTCATTTTCCACTTTACAAGCAATCTCACAACCTTTACAACCCATACATAGGTTAAGGTCAACTAAGAAACCTAATTTCATGCTTCCTCCTTTAATTTAGCTAATCTTATAACAATTATAAGCTCCCCTTAATCTGGTCAGACGTAGGGCAAACGCATAGATTAATACTATAAAAGTTTGCTTTAAAAAACGGTTATTTGTTTAAAGAAACTTTACGTTTTTAATCCGATGTAGCAAATAGAACATTTTTATCAAATAAAATTGATAGGCACCATCTATTATCTATATTTCATCTAAACAGATATCTACCGCTATCAACTGATCAGACTATTCCGTCAGTCCACTTAAGATCTTCTTCATACCTGCCTGTGCATTTTCCAATACTTCCAAATCTTCTTTGCTCTCTATAGCCATAGAACTCATCCAATTATAGACAGAAGGAAATCCTACTTGCATCATCTCTTCATCTTTCTTTTTACTAAGATAGAGTGAACATGGTGCATAGGCTCCGGCTTCAGGTCGTGTTTTAGCAACAGTGTAGATCACTGGTAGTTTACAGATAGAGTAGACTTCATAAAAGTCAAATGCATTATAATTTGATTCTTCGAAATCATCACCTAAATTATTGTGTCCTGCGATGACAAAGCCGTTTGGTGCAAGCTCACCTTCAAAGCCCATTTTGAATTCATCTAACTGATCTTCCCATTCATCTGGATCCATTTCCATACTAAAACTTGTAACAAGTTCACCTTTCACATCAGTTTGCTCATACGGTAATGTTTCAAATGAACCGTTCGGCATTGCTTTTTTTAATGTTTGTTTGACGAGTGCTCTTAAGTCATGCAGTATTTTGTCATCACTAGGCGCTTTCATGATCTTAGCCATCGCTTCTGCCGTTAGAGAAGATACTGAAATCTTTTTTTCACCTTTTTTGGTATATATAGACATACTCATAGGTGCAAAAAGACCGACATTTGGGTATTTCTTTACCAGTTCCAAAACGGTATCCGGCTTGTAAAGTGTAAAAAGATTGTAGATATCAAAACCTGACTCTTTAAACTGCTTCACAAAAGGGCCATTCATATCTCTATTGGCTGAGATGACAAAACCGGCGTCTTTAAATGCCTGTTCTATGCTTGCAGGAGTGATTTTTCCATCTGCATTTTCTGAAGTAAATATTTCTATATCTGCAGCAGTATTTTTCATAGCAGTAGGTTCTTTAGCTACTACCTTTACTGCTTCTTGAGACATAACGCTTGACACGACCAATGATGCACAAAGCATCCCCTTAATTAACAATTTCATATTTTGTTTCCTTTAGATTTTATAGCGTAATATAGCAATCTTCTGTAAATAATATGTAAAAGTTTCAAGCCAAATTATGGTTGGGCATAGGTATACCCCTGAAGTTGTCTCTCTATGATCTCAACGATACCTGCGGTTGCAAATCCTATGTCATCAAGCAGATCTTCTTTCTCGATATGAAGTGTTCTCATGGTGTTTCCACAAGCAATGAACTCTACGTCATAGGTCATGAGTGCTTCTATACGTTTTCGTACATCGGAATCACCTTTTTTAAGTAAAGACTTTAATCCCTGCCCATATGCTACGATCACCACTTCCGTGTTTTCTGGTCTATAAAATTTCATGACATTATTGACTGTACTTAAAATACGGTTTATCTCTTTGATCTCACCACTAGGTATACCAAATACAAGCTGTCTAGGATTGTCTATCGCCGGTTTTGGTTCTGCAAACTCTGTTTCCGCCACAGTGAAACTAAATAGACATGCTAACAATATCAATATTTTTTTCATTTTTTATCCTTTACCTCTGTTTCGTTTTGGCTTCTCTTAATATGTCAAGAAAATCCATTTTATTCCATGCTCCGGGTATGTTTAATAATACTTTAGCATTTTTATCTATAAAAATAAAACTGGGTGTCAATTCAGTTTTTAATCCTAAAGGAAGCTCCGTAGTAGAAATATCGATCGCGACAGGGATAAAATCCTTTTCTACCAACTCGATAACCTCTTTTTCCACCATCACCTCTCTCTCCATTTTTCTACAGTAGTAACAATCTTTCGTCATCACTTTAAGCATAATGATCTTATCTTCATTTTTTGCCTTTTGCAATGCTTTTTCAAACCCTTCATAATGCACACTATGCTCTTTTACGACCTTCTCGTCAAAGTCATAAATATACGTACTCACTGCTTCAATTTCCTCTTCACTGATCTTTCCTTCAAGACTTGGCATGGTTTGAAAAGACTGCATCACTTCGTCCAAACAGAGACTTTTTTGTCTATCTGGGTGCAGAACATACTCACTGATAAATGCAGCCACTTCCATACGATGTATCTCATTGTCCCCTTTAGGGTCTCCTATACTCTTTTTTAATCTATAAGAGAGCTGGTTTAACGTGGGTGCAGTAAGCTTAAGCAGGGTATTGTTATAGTCTTGAAAATTCTCTTTGAGTTTAGACATAGAGATATAGCCTTGATGACAAGAAGCACATTTTTTTTCATACACTTCTTTACCTTCCATCGCAAAAAGTGCATTTAAATATAACAACATAGCTAACGCTATTCTCATTCTTCATCCTCATCATACATTTCAAGTTCTCTATAGGCTTCAAATACATTGCGGCTGTGCAATACATCATAAAGTTTCATTTTCTTATACTTGGGCATCGTTACTTTTTCAGTGATCTGCTCCATAGATACATCATTATCCAATGCATCCAGTACCTCTTCTTTCATTTCAAAAAGATACCCTTTGAGTGTTTTTGTAGCATTGGCATCTGTTTTATATCCATGCCCGCCTATAATGACTTCAGGCTGTAGTGCATCTATTTTTGCTAATGCCTTGATGGAACCTATAATCGAACCGTCACGTATGGAAGTGACCCTGCCATTAAACACAAGATCTCCTGCAAAGAGTACTTTTGCATCCGGCAAGTATACTATAAGATCACCTTGGGTGTGCGCTTTTGCTACCAATTGTTTAATTTCAATGATCTTGCCGCCGACATCAAGTGTGAGGTTGTCATCTACAACAGTGTCAAGAGTTACGATCTCTGTCTTGCTGTAAATTTCACTGCCCAAAGTACGCTGCATCCGTGTTTCCATACCTACAACTACATTTTGTTCATACGTCCGTGGACCTATCAACAAAGCGCCTTTGCTTTTATAAAAACTATTGCCTAACCAGTGGTCGTCATGATCATGTGTATTGATAACATACTTTACAGGGAGGTTTTGGATCTTTTGCATCTGTATATATGCCTGCTTGGCATAGGCATAAGTAGGGCCGCTGTCTATGACAACAAACCCCTGTTTCGTTTGGACAAAACATGTATTAACCATATTACCACCGTTTTGCTTGGTGATATTTTCAAGTGCACCAAAAAAGCAATGTACATCTTCAGAGACCTTGACAGGCGTTAGATGATATTCGTACGCCTGGGCGGTCCATAAAAAAAGACACAGTGCTATGATGCTCTTCACTCTTACTCCTAGAAAAGGTAGTTAAACTCTAAACGATACTCATTATAAGAAGTATCTGTTTTTCCTGTTGAACCTACATCAGCATCGATCAAACCAACACGCATTCTCATCTGAAGTCTTTTTGTGATATTCGTCCAAGTATCTAAGTGCCACACATCACTGTCAGGCTGTATAGTTGTTTTAGCGTCATCAAAATCCTGTATCGCATATCTTAAACTAGCTGTCCATGTTGAGTTGAACTTATAGTGTACTCTTGCCATGAATGTTTCAGTATTTGCATACCAGTTATACTGTGCCATTGCTCTTGTAAATCCACCTGTAGGGAATCCTCTCCATGGAGCCAAGATATCTGCTTCATCTGCCACTTTTGAGTAACCAAGTCTGAAGTAACCTTTTTTATTTGGCATTTCAAGGTCAACTCTTCCTGCAAAGAGACTACTGTCAAGAGAATTAGCTACACCTGCATCATAACCTATTGCTTCATTACCAGTAAGGTTTGTATATCCGGCAACATCCCCGCCACCATCATCCATTTGATGGAAATATCTCGCACCAGGTCTTACCGCCCATCCATTATCAAATGGGAATCTGTAGTGTGCTTCAGCCACAATATCAGTCACGACACCAGGCACTGTTAAAGCACTTAAAGTAAAGTCAAGGTTTTTCACCGCTTTTGTTTTAACATCTGCCAAGAACATGTCATGATTCGTGTCTTCACCTGCTGCAACAAAGTTGTTATAATTAAGTCCCTTGTGAACTCCCGCATCATCATTATTATTCCATGATTCACCAGCTGCATCCTTAAATGTCACAAGATCATGTGCATCCTCATGGTCTCTTAATTTTTGTTTACCAAACCAAGCAGCTCTCGCTGTTGTTTTTGATCCGATATTTACACTTGCAGTCACCCCATCAAACGTATTTGGTACCATTTTTGTGTCATTTGAAGCCGTAAAGACTGATTCAAACATTTGGCGTCCAGCTTTCACATCAACCGTACCGTTATTGTACTCTAG
>Ga0210119_1000188_pt1 | contig 14039 bp, 15 predicted proteins | sample China_Bullhead_C_2_FD_184859 | JGI IMG/M metagenome (GOLD analysis project Ga0210119, IMG submission 184859) | Wetland microbial communities from San Francisco Bay, California, USA, that impact long-term carbon sequestration -... | ecosystem: Environmental > Aquatic > Marine > Wetlands ... | reverse complement strand
AAAGACTTATGCTTCCCTTGCCTTTGTAACAATCTGTTCAACGATAGATGGATCTTCAAGTGTGGATATATCTTGCGTGATCTCTTCGTTTTTTGCTATAGAACGTAAAATCCTTCTCATGATCTTACCAGAACGTGTTTTAGGCAATCCAGGCACTTCAATGATATGATCTGCTTTAGCAATGTTCCCGATCTCAGCTGCAAGCAATGCATTGATATGGTTCTGAATATCTTTGTTGATATGTCCCTCTTTGAGTACGATATAGATGAAAATAGATTCACCTTTAATGTCATGTGGACGCCCTACTACAGCAACTTCTGCGACAGAATCATCTTTTTTTACTGCTGCTTCGATCTCAGCGGTTCCCATACGGTGACCAGAAACATTGATAACATCATCTACACGACCTGTGATCGTAATGTAGCCATCTTCATCAACTACGGCACCATCCCCAGAGAAATAAACCGGTTTACCGTCTTTTACTGCATCACCAAAGTATGCTTTTGCATAACGTTCAGGATCACCCCAAATATTTCTGATCATACTTGGCCAAGGTTTTGTAATACAAAGCAGCCCGGTTTCGCCTACTTCTTTTTGTGTTCCGTCAGGATCAATGATCTCAGCTATGATACCCGGAAGCGCAAATGTTGCACATGCAGGCTTGATAGGTGTAGCACCAGGAAGTGGAGAGATCATATGTCCACCTGTTTCTGTCTGCCACCATGTATCCACAATGGCGCATTTTGAGTTACCTACTGTTTCATAATACCATTTCCATGCCGGTGGATCTATAGGTTCTCCTACTGTTCCCAGTACCTTTAAACTTGATAAGTCATATTTTTCAGGCTCATGTTCACCCATCTTATGAAGTACACGGATCGCAGTGGGTGCCGTATAGAATTGACTGATCTTATGATCTTGTACCATTTTCCATGCACGTCCTGCATCAGGGTATGTTGGTACACCTTCAAACATGAGTGTCGTTGTACCGGCTGCCAAAGGTCCGTAAACAATGTACGTATGCCCTGTGATCCATCCGATATCGGCTGTACACCAGTAGACATCATCACCTTTTACATCAAATACCCATTCCATAGTCATTTGTGCCCAAAGGATGTACCCTGCACTCGCATGCTGTACCCCTTTTGGTTTACCCGTACTTCCTGAGGTATAAAGTAAGAAGAGTGGATCTTCACTGTCCATAAGTTCAAAAGGACATTCTGCATGCTGAGATGTGATGAGTTCGTTGTAGTTATGGTCTCTACCTTCTACCCATTTGATCTCTTCATTGTTTCTTTTTACGACAAGTACTGCTTCAACACTGTCACCACCTTGTGAAAGTGCATCATCGACTACTTGTTTAAGCATATAAGGTTTCCCTTTTCTATAGGCACCATCAGCAGTGATAACGATCTTCGCTTCTGCATCTTCGATACGATCTTTGAGTGCTTCTGCAGAGAAACCACCAAATACGATAGAGTGTATCGCACCGATACGTGCACATGCGAGCATTGCATAGGCAGCTTCAGGGATCATCGGCATATAGAGTACAACCCTGTCACCTTTTCCTATGCCAAATTCATTTCTAAGTAAATTTGCCATTTTATTCACACGTAGTGAGAGCTGTGCATACGTAATGTGCTCTACATCACCTCTGTCACCCTCAAACAAGATAGCAGTTTTGTCTGCTTTGTCTGCAAGGTGTCTGTCAATACACTGATTTGAAACATTGAGCTTCCCGTTGGTAAACCATTTATAAAACGGTGCATCACTCTCATCAAGTACCTGATCATAAGGAGCTAACCAATCGATCTTTTCGTCAGCATATTCTTTCCAAAAACCTTCATAATCTTCTATAGCTTTGTTTTGTAGCTTCCAATATGCATCCATACTGTTTATAGAAGCATTAGCAGCGAATTCCGGATTTGGGTTAAAAGTCTCTTTTATCATTAGCAATCCTTTTGTATGTGTATAAGAATCATTTTAACATAGAATCGGGGGCAACGAAAAATTCTAAAAGAAAGAAATTTTAAATAGGTGTATTTACTCCTATTTGTTACGTGTGGTAATCATTTGTATTATATGATCTCGATTTTTTCTATGACATCCAGACCAAAACCTGCAAGTCCAACAAATTCCGTATCTTTATTTGTAGTAAGCAGATTGATGTTTTTAATGCCAAGGTCTTTAAGTATCTGTGCACCGACACCAAACTCTTTAGCTTGTTCGTGAGAGATGACCTTGGTATCAAGGAAGATAAGTGTTCCTCCATTGAGTTTTAAGTACTCTATAGAGTTGTTAAGAGCATTAAAACGTTTGTCATCAAGCACAAGCCCTATGTCTGAACCTATATTATGAAACTTTACATTGGCAGTTTCGTGCGTTTTGTAAAACTGTATGACTGTGTGTGTTCTCTCTAGGTGGTCCAAGTATGTGATCTTTTCTACTTTAATACCCCTGAGTTCACTCTCTTCTTCTTTTACACGTTTAATAAGTTTTTCATGGGCCAAACGGTACTCAACGATATCGGAAATGTAAACGATAGATAATTCATGCTCTTTTGAAAAGATTTCAAGATCATCCATACGTGCCATCTTACCATCATCTTTGATGATCTCACAGATCACAGCAGCAGGAGCAAGTCCAGCAAGTTTACAAAGGTCTACAGAACCTTCTGTATGTCCTGTTCTGACCAAAACACCACCATCTTTGGCGATCAATGGAAAGATGTGACCCGGACGTACAAAGTCTTCACTCACTGTTTGAGGATTCGCAAGTTTCGAGATACAATCATCTCTTTCAGCAGATGATATACCTGTTTCAGCATTCGCGGAGTCTATAGATACAGTAAAAGCAGTTTCATAGTTGGATACATTATTGGTTACCATTGGTATGAGGTCAAGTTTAGAGGCAATTTCTTTTGTTACAGGAGTACAGATAAGTCCTCTTGCTTCTTTTGCCATGAAGTTTACCATATCAGGGGTAGAGAAAGTCGCTGCATAAACAAGATCCCCCTCATTTTCACGATCTTCATCATCCATCATGATGACCATTTTTCCTCTTTTGATCTCTTCTATTGCTTTTTCTACTCTTTTTATCGCTTCAATTGACATTCAAATTCTCCATAAACTTTCATACAGTATATTTTATTAATCGTATTATACCTATGTCGTACTTCACTTAAGAAACTTTTTCTTACTTTTTTTTAAAACCTCTTGACATGTGAACTATTTGGTGCTATAATGCCGTCCACATAAGCAATTAGCTTGTGAAGATTGGGGTATCGCCAAGCGGTAAGGCACTAGTTTTTGGTACTGGCATTCGGGGGTTCGAATCCCTCTACCCCATCCATAAGATTTAATCTTGGTTTAATTAAATCAAGATACAATCTCACTCCAATTAAATCGTAAAAGATTTATAATTTCCTGTCGCGGGATAGAGCAGTTTGGTAGCTCGTCGGGCTCATAACCCGAAGGTCGTTGGTTCAAATCCGGCTCCCGCAACCAATTATTTACTTCTGAATTTTTTCACCAACCTGAATCTTTTTTTTAGCAAACAATTTACTACATTATATGTCGCGGAATAGAGCAGACCGGTAGCTCGTTGGGCTCATAACCCAAAGGTCACAGGTTCAAATCCTGTTTCCGCAACCAATTTTATAATCACCTTATTAAATAGCATTCCATTTTTTATTTATATCATCAACAGATAATGGTTCATCATATAGGTATCCTTGTGCTAAACTACATCCATTTTCTATCAAAAATTTCTCTTGCTCTATGGTTTCTACACCTTCAGCCAAGACTGCTATATTCATATCATTTGCAAGATTGATGATGGTTTTTGTAATGATCTTGTCATTTTCATCAAAAGGTATATCATCTATAAAAGATTTATCTATTTTCAGCTTACTTATAGGGAGTTTTTTAAGATATGATAATGATGAATAACCTGTACCAAAGTCATCTAGACTTATGTTGATACCTAATGTATGAATTTTTTCCAGTACATTTATAGCTTCAACAATATCATCAATAATAAAACTTTCAATGATCTCAAACTCGATCCAATCAGGATCACATTTAGTACGTTGAAAGAGTGCTTCAATAAAAGGAAAAAACTCAGGATCTTTTAGCTGTTTTGCTGAAATGTTAATGGATATCTTTTCATACTCTATATTCATTCTCTTCCACGAGACTGCTTGAAGAAAAACTTTTTCCAATATTTTTTTTCCAATGTCAATGATGAGTCCGGTCTGTTCAATAATAGATATAAAATTATCTGGGTACATGACTGAATCATCTGCATCTATACATCGAAGCAATGCCTCATATCCTATCACTTCGTGTGTGTTAATATTCATGAGGGGTTGATAATAGACAGTAAAATCATTATTTTTCATTGATTCTCTGAGTTTCGTTTCCTGCATCACTCTTTCATGTGCTTTTTGTGTCATCGTTTTTGTATAAAAACTGTATGTATTTCTTCCATTTTCTTTTGCTTTGTACATAGCAGCATCTGCATTCTTCAGTAACTCTTGATGTGTTTTACCATTTTCTGGATAGATACTGATACCGACACTGGCACCACAGTACAATTTTCTATTTTCATAGATATAAGGCTCCTGCAGTTTATCGATAATGAGTAGTACGATATCAACAACTTCATTCTCATTGTTCATTTTTTCTAGTATAATAGTAAACTCATCACCACCGAATCTTGATACGGTATCAATGCTTCTTAACATACTTTGTAATCTTCTTGCACACTCTTTAAGAATATAATCCCCTGCATGATGTCCTATAGAGTCATTGATCTCTTTAAAATGGTCTAAATCAATAAAAACTAAAGCAACTTGATTGTTATCACGTTTAGCAATCTGCATCGAATGGTTTAATCGGTCTAAAAACAGTACTCTATTTGGAAGTGATGTCAAAGCATCATAATGTGCTCGATAATCTAGTTCATTTTTTTGTTTTTCAAGTACTTTTTGTGTTTTTAAATGTTCTGTAATATTATGACCTAACTCTACGACTGCATACATTTCATTGTTCTTATTGTATAGTGGTGTAGTTGTTAATTCAATAAAGTTTTCTTCTCCTGAAGCTGTGATATGCTTGTGAATTCTTTGAATACTTTTTCCTCTAACAAAAGTATCTTCAAGTGGACATTGATTCTGATCATCATCACATGGATGATTCTGATGATGCAACAATTCATAGCATTTGGATTGTGATAAATCTTTTAACATGTGTTTATCACTAAAGTGTTTGGCTGCATCATTTGCTAATAAAACATTATACTCTTTATCGATAACCATTACCGATTGATCTATACCATTGATCACATTCTGTAAAAAGTTATGTTGTTCTTCTAATTTAGTATTTTTCTCGTCTACCTCTTTGGATAAAAGTTTATTTTTTAAATCAATTTTTTCTTTATTATGTTTTGAGCTGATCAATTGCAACACTAAATAGATACCAATAAGCACCAAGGAGATAAAAAACAAGATCGCATTGTGAAATAAGTAAATGTGATTTAAATCAATCTTGTCTAAAGGATGGAATAAAATAAAATATCCCATATTATTACCGTTTATATCTTTTTGTATATATTTGGTTATAAATGTATTGTTTTCGCGATCAATAATATATGCATTTTGATCATGAATGAGTTTTTCAATGCCAAAGTTTTTAATATAGTTTTGATTTGCCTCCGAAGCATTTAAATTAGCAATATAATAATCATCCAAAAACATTTTTGTAAAAGGTTTTTGGATCTGATTCTTATATGTTTTATCAACAAGTAAAACAAGTTCAAATCCATTATTGAGTAATTGCATAGCAATAGAGTTGAATTTTGAAATTACTTCAATTGTACCCATAAATTTGTCATCTTTAAATATCGGAACCATAGCTTTGAAAGTCATATCAAAAAGACCTGTACTAACGGTTGATCTTATTTTGGGATCACGAATCATTTGAACAATCCCTTTACGTACTTTAGTTAGATCATCCCCATGTTTATCTGTCCAACTTCTATAGAGACTTATACCTTTACTGTCAGAAACTTGAATCCATACATTTTTATACTTGCTATTACGCTGTAAGTTTTCTATAAAGTTATCCAGTTTGAAATTTATATTATTTGATGAGGCAATAGCATCGATATATCTTGGATCATTGGCTAATGATAGTGCTATAAATAGGATTGACTCTTTTTTTGCATCAATATAAGATTTGGTCATAAATTGTATCTCATTGGCAACTTGGGTATATTTTTCTTTTATAAGTGCTTCTGTACGTATATTTAGTAGTTTGTGACTTACAAAAAGAAATGTGATAAGTAGCAAAGTGGCCAATACTATATTTTTTATATTTTGTTGATTCAAAGTCATCTGCATACCCATGTTAATTGAATTCCTGCTTATGTGTATAGCTTAATTGTCCAAAGGTCCATAAATTATGTTTTGTATCAGTTGCTTTTTGAGTACCTTGTTTCATGAACCAATTGGCATGGTAAAAGTAAGAAATAGATAATAATAATAAAATAAGTTTTATCATAAATAATTATAACAGTTTTTTTAGTGGGTTTGACAATAATAAATATGAAAAGAAGACTAAGTCATATTTTATGACAATTTGAGACATATTATTATCAATTTATAACAAACTACTTCTCATATACGGAAGTTTATTAATTCAAGTTCGGATCCCACAACCAAATAACCACAAATCAAATTTTTATCTTCATAGATAACCGATAATCATCTTAGAATTAGTATGCCCTACTTTCTAAACTATCTCTAATACATTCAACTTTTAAGACGTTAACATGGCATTTAATGAACGGTGACTTATACAAAGCTGCGAATAGTCTTATTTAAGACCGTCTGCGGCGGCGATCATTACCTTATTCGAAATAAAGGTGATAACAATTTTGGCATCATCATTTTTCCATTCGCAGTTACTTATACCAAGTGTTTCCGCACAACTTTCTGGCTTACCTAGAACCTTAACAACTTCCTCGTATAACATACCGCTCTTAATTTTGTCGTAATTTTCTTTTGTCACTTTGTTACATCCGTTTAATAATAGGATTAAAGCTGCGATGATTAAATATCGTTTTTTCAAGTCATTCCTTTTCTATAGTTTATTCATTGATTCTTTAGGTTTTTTGTTTTGGGGCATTATAACAAAAGTTAAAGAAATCATTTATACGTATATTGGCATTTTAAAAAGTTTATCCAAACAATAATAGATTTCACTACAGTTTGTCGTGAAATTTTATTTTGAAGCCAAAATAATCAGCGGAGATGACCTATCTTTATTTTGTCAAAGACTCCATGGCCTTATTTTGTTCTTCCATCCGTTTGTTACCCTCAATGACCGACTTTCTGGACATACCTATTGCATCGACACGACTGTCTAAATAGGTATTTACAGGGTTTTGTAGAGTATTAGAGATACTAAGTGCTTGAACACGCTTCTTATAAGTATGTGCAGGAGTATCAAAAGAAGTTTTTTTAGAGGATGGGGATTCTATACTATTTGTATGATTATCTTCTGTGTCATCTTTAGAGGTAGTAAAAACCAAGATACCTAAAATGACGAACAGAAGTATGCCAATCTTTTTCATGAGGGTCCCTTTAATAATGTATTACATTGATTTCTTATACTTGTTTGGATGATCGAATGAAAAGAACTGTCATGAGGATCATACCGATAAATACAGTGATAGAAAACAGTGCCAAATATGGATCAATAGTTTCAAGAGAAACAAAATTTCCATAATATAAAAATAATCCAATGACTACCCCAAGTGTTCCGACTTGATGAATATAAAATTGGGTAACAGAGAGTTTTGAGATCAGATTATTGAGCCATAGTTTGTGACACAAACCGTATATAAATGAAACAACAAAGCCAATGAGCAGAATATGTGCATGGGTGACCAAATGACCGTGATCTTTAGATGCTGCCATGAAGATACCCAGTGCCAATCCGAGGATGGCATAAATTAAACTGGTTAATATAAATTTTCTATCCATGTTTTCCTCGTATTTTCGTATGATATACTGACCTGAAACAGGCACTTTAAACGGAGTAAGTTCTACACTATTGTATCACTATAAACTGTGTATTACCAGCCTCCTCTGTCATTACCTACGATACAAGTGAGAATAAAATACTGCACATTTGTATAGAAACCTTTGTATTTTTTAGGGTTAGATGGTTTCATAGTCTGTATAACCTTTTTCATCCTGTGTATAGAATGTATGAGGATCAGCTGTCGCTAAAGGTGCATCATTTTCAAATCGTTTAGGTAGATCAGGGTTTGCAATATATAATGTACCGTATGCGATTCCATCTGCAAGATTGTTTTCTATAGCTTCGTTACCTTTTGCTTTATCATATTCGCCATTGGTTATCAATACCCCTTTGTATGCATTACGAAGTACTTGCAGCTTTACCACATTGGCACCGTGTTCGATGTCTTCTTCCAGTGCATCAATGATATGTAAATATGCCAAATCATTATCATTTAGTTTTTTGCAAATATACTTGAAATCCTCATCGGGATTGGTATCGGTCATACTATTGAATGTACCACTAGGTGAAAGTCTTAGCGCTGTTTTCTCACACCCTATCGCATCACAGATAGCTGATACAACTTCAAATAGAAATCTACTTCTATTTTCTATACTTCCTCCATACTCATCCGTTCTCTTATTGGTACCATCTTTGATAAACTGATCGATCAGGTAGCCATTTGCCCCATGTATCTCCACTCCATCAAAACCTGCTTCTATCGCATTGGCAGCACCCTGTGCATACTCTTTTACAATTTCTTTTATCTCTTCAACCTCAAGTGCTCTTGGTGTCTCAAATGGCTGCATGCCTTCAGGGGTATAATGTTTACCATCAATTCTTACAGCTGATGGAGCCACAGGAAGTTTTCCCTCCAAAAAAGAGGAATGAGAGACTCTACCCACATGCCATAATTGCAGATAGATAAGCCCACCTTTTTCATGCACTGCTGTAGTGACTTTTTTCCATCCCTCTATTTGTGCAACACTGTAGATACCAGGTGTATAGCGATAGCCTACACCCAAAGGAGATATCTGTGTTGCCTCAGTGATGATAAGTCCCGCACTTGCCCTCTGGGCATAATATGTAGCCATCAGGTCATTGGCACAGTTGTTCTCTACTGCTCTACAACGTGTCATCGGTGCCATGATGATCCTGTTTTTTAAAATGTTCTTTCCTAAGGTTAGTTCTGAAAATAAGTTCATTTCATTCTCCTTCAAAAAAATACGGTGTTTTACTGACTCATAATCATACCCGTTATATATTTTTTTTGAGCACATTAGACTTTTCTTTATATTCCTCTTTATCTATTTCACCACTCGCATAACGTTTGTTAAGTACATCTTGTGCAGAGAAGTCTTCTGTCTCACCTTTGCTGTTTTCTTTTAAAAAATATATAACAATGATAATCAACACTATGGGTATTAACCACATACCAAAACCCATTATTTATCCTTCGGCAACATTTTTATGTGGAAAGTATAGTAATAATAGGTGTAATTTATGTGTAGGAAGCGCCAGATCCAGTAAAGATCTCTATACGATAATCAATATCTTATCTGTTTATTTATGATCTGAAACTATATCACTTGAGTCACTATAAACCGTATGTTCAAAATTTTCTGAAACTGCTGTGTAAGAATTTACACCACCTTCACTCGAGAGAGTCAGATGGTGTAGGAAAGATGAATTTGAAATGGGGTCAGTTATTATGCGTCAGCAGATAACTCAAGCTCAATAGCATCTGTCAGTTCATGTAAGACTTTATGGACTTTATTATCTATTCCAAGTCTTCCCATATTCATACTGACTTTATCTACAAACTCTACATTCACATTATTGTCTGTATAGTCTACTTTCACATAAACAGTCATACGTTTATTCTGATGTCTGTTCTGATATCTGTATGTATAGTAGTCTTTGTTTTTGATGCTCTTTTTAAAATAGAGTGTTTGTGAACCATTTTGCATAGCTGGTGTATATTGTGTCCACTCATCATGTATTGCGGCCTTTTGAATGGCATTGATCGTTTTTTCTTCTTTGACTGTCATTTGAGACGCTGCAAATCCGTTTGAACCTAGTAAAAAGCTTGCTATCACTGTAAGCACTAATAATTTTTTCATTAATGTATTCTCCTAATTTTGTATATATTTTAGTTATTTTTGTATTGGTTAAATTTTTATATACGAACGATCACACGAGTACATACCAATGAATGAAGGCAGTGTGATCGTGTTTTAAGAGAATTTAGGGGGTTTAAAGATAGTATTGAGATAGAGTTGATCTACAAGAGGTAATGAGAAATCAAAGCCAGTACATGCTTTTATTTCTTTCAGATAGAGTCCTGAAATATAGGTAATCAGCTTTTCATCTGATTTTTTTTCTGATTTCTTTTCTTCTAATGAAACTTCAATGTTTGTTTCTGATGTATTATCCATTAACTTAGGCGAAGAAATGTCAAAAGACATGACAGTCAACATAACAACGATAAGTGATAAAATATAATACCTATTTAATTTCATGCCTGAATACTATCATACTTGATTAACTATGTCAAGTGTCTGTTTTTTATCGAGAATAAAGGAAGTAAGAAAGAACCGATCTCACTATTTTTTATGTTTGTTTTCCTTCTTGTGACCTTTATTTTTTTTAGAATCTTTATAGTAACGCTTCTCATCATAATAGTCACGCTGATGTTCATCTAGATAGTGCTTATTGTGCTTGTAGTAGCCATTCTTATGGTTTGGATGCTTTGCTTTCTTATACTTTTTTCTATAGTGCTCTTGGTATCCTCTTTCATAGTAGTGACCGCCCTTTAGCCTTCGACCCTTATAATAGTAATCTCCGTTTCTCCAGTCACCACCATAATAGTATCTGTTATTGTAAAAGTAGTAAGGTCTCTCATCTCGGTACTGTGGTTTATCATAAGCTCTATTATAATGGTCGTAGTACCCTCTTTCATAGTAGTGGCCACCACTTAGTCTTCTACCCTCATAGTAGTAGTTTCCATTTCTCCAGTCACCACCATAATAGTACCTGTTATTGTAAAAGTAGTAAGGTCTCTCATCACGGTACTGCGGTTTATCATACACACCTAAAATAACATCTATTGCAACTTTTTCCAGTAATGACTGTGCAGATACTTGTAAAGGCATACCTACACTTAGACAGACTAAAGTACTCATAATCATTTTTTTCATATTTCCTCCTGGTTTTGATAAATCATATAATAATATAAAAATGTGAAGTGATTGTATAAAAACTATTTTACTATTCTATACAAACATTTAATTTCTATATTATTATTCCTATTTTTCAGGGTATTGTCTTATTTTATCTTCAGCTTCTCAGCCATTTTACAGCCTTCGTCAGAACCAAGTTTACAGGCTTTTTCATAGTATTCAATAGCTTTTGAGATATCTTTCTCAAGTACTTCACCCTTCTCATATTTCATTGCGGCTGCAAAACATCCGTAATAGTCACCATGATGATCACAGTCATCTATAAACTCTTGAACGATCTCTCTATCAGTCAAGTCTTCACCTAGATCATCATCGAACTCATCCTCTGCCTGTGCAAAGGCACCCATTCCTAATACAAGTATACCTGCAAGTAGTATTTTTTTCATTACTATCCCTTTTTTAGATTATCTTATCTGTTTTATTAGCATGATAATGTATGTTTGATATTTTTTAGTTTAAATTTTTAATTATGTTCCATCCTTGAGCATTGTATCCGTTGTATTTATCTATAATACGTGTATTTGTTTATGTATATCATTTTCTATGACAATTTGACATACTTTGACCTTCTTCCATTTTTTTCTGTCAGAATACACATATGAAATCTACATCCAAAGAACTGCTTGAAGCAGTCAGTAAGCATTGTTACAATGAATTAACACTATACAAGTTCAACAATACTACACTTGATGTAAGTGATAAGTATAGAGAAGGTAGATTAACCGCTCTAGAATACCTTACTGAGCTTACTTATTATTATCTAGAGGAAGAGAAGAAGATAGAGGAAGAGTTTAAAAAACAAGTATTAAAACAGTTAAAGCTTTATGATTGTCTTGATGATACAGAGTATAAACGTGGTCTTTATGATGCATTAAATGTAGTATTGGGATTGTAGTGGTTTCTATCGTGAAGGAGACCGTTAAGTATTTTGTGTCAACGATAGATCATGTAATGATATCAAAATGTATGTCGAGTTACGTATTATAACTCTAACACTGTTGCCTACCATTACATCATGATCAAAGAGTTAGAGAAAAAAATCTATTCAAAAAATGATAGTAGATCTTTAACATGCGCATTTGTAAGATCTTTTCCAATACTCTTTCCGAGTTTTCCTTTGGTTTTGGTATCAAGCATTTCAGTCAGTTTATTCAAATTTACTTGTGGAAAAGCAAGATGCCATTTTTCAGGATTGGTATCAGAGATCAATGCAGTAATATCATTAGTAATCTGTTGCATACCACGACGTTCTACTTCTAATGAACGGTTATGCTGTTCTCCGGTATTATGTCCCTGATTTCCCAACTGGTCACTCATATCATCCGATGTATGGGTATGCGGCTCTATGTATTCAAATTTCTTAATTGAGGTTATATTGCTTCTCACTTTTTGCGTGCCAGCAGTAACATTTCTTGTCTCTTGAGGGTCAATACCTTTGATTGTTTCAACCTTATAGGCTTCAAACCCACCTAAGTTAGCAATAATAATAATATTTCCATCTAAATTCATGACTAAATTACCTCCTTTTTCTTTATTATAACGACTTTATTCACTTAACTCAAGTCCCTTTATATACAAGTAACACATATCTATATTCATTGCATAAAATCATTATTACTATGACAGTATATGCCGGATAATTTTAGATCACTCTTTATTGAAACTATCTACCACAATCAACCCTACCATTAAGTTTTTTGAGGCACAATAAAAAACAAGAACTATAAAATCGGGGGGGATTGCTATCATGTCAATGACAGAACAGGCAAAGAAAATATTAATGGCACTTTTATTGGGTGTGGTTGCATGTGGAATGATGCTCTCATTTTTTACATTCGAACAGTCTCTTATGGTTGCGGTGATAGTATTGATGGTGACACTCTGGACGAATGAAGGATTACCGCTTGCAGTTGTCTCTTTACTTCCGATTGTTCTTTTTCCTGCGGCAGGTGTTCTGTCTACCAAAGAAACAGCTGTCAATTATGCCAACCCTATCATCTATCTTTTTCTGGGTGGTTTTCTGATCGCGATCGCTGTTGAGAAAACAGGCCTTCACAAAGTCATAGCGAGTAGAATGTTAGATCTATTCCCAAGCTCTGTCAGAGGTATTATCTTCGCTTTGATCATCACATCGGGTCTTTTAAGCTCTATACTTTCCAATACCACTACCACCCTTCTCTTACTTCCTATTGCACTTTTTTTAACGGAAGATCCTAAACTCAAAATGCGATTGGCATTGGGTATAGCGTATGGAGCAAGTATCGGGGGTATATTGACACCTATCGGTACGCCACCTAACCTGATACTTTTGGGGATCATGGAAGAGTTGGGGATGGAGGCCATTCCTTTTGTACAGTGGATGTATATGGTCGCACCATTGGTTCTTGTGATGTTTATAGCAGTGGGATTTATACTGGGATTGGGTGTTAAAAATCTACATATTGAAGCGGATCTCAGAAACAAAACACTTGATGCCAATCAAAAGAAAGTAGTCTATATTATCTCTGGGTTGATCATGCTGCTTTTAGTCAATGCTCCGATCAAACCTTATTATAATGGATTGGGATTGAGTGAACCTGGTATACTGCTTTCAGCCGGATTGCTCCTTTTTGTCCCACCTTTTTCCATTTTGGATTGGATGCATGATAAAAACAGTATCCCCTACCGTATTATGTTTCTTTTTGGTGCAGGGTTTGCGATCGCTGCT
>Ga0210119_1000187_pt1 | contig 14052 bp, 17 predicted proteins | sample China_Bullhead_C_2_FD_184859 | JGI IMG/M metagenome (GOLD analysis project Ga0210119, IMG submission 184859) | Wetland microbial communities from San Francisco Bay, California, USA, that impact long-term carbon sequestration -... | ecosystem: Environmental > Aquatic > Marine > Wetlands ... | reverse complement strand
CTCCACCATCTTGCGCAACAGGTTTTGTGTCAGGCGTACCGCTTGTTCACGTTCCATCTGTCGATCTCCTCCGCAGGCCGGCGGGCCACCTAGAAGTTGTCCTTGTTGACCGCGCGGAATCGCGCCTCTTCCTTGTTGATAAGACCCTTTCTCAGAAGCTCGGAGAGATTCTGGTCCAGCGTCTGCATTCCGGAACCATGGCCGGTCTGGATGGCCGAGTACATCTGCGCGATCTTGCCCTCACGGATGAGGTTCCGGATGGCGGGCGTACCGATCATGATCTCGTGAGCGGCAATACGGCCGCCGCCGACTTTTTTGAGCAGGGTCTGAGAGATGACGGCTCGCAGCGATTCGGAAAGCATCGCACGGACCATTTCCTTCTCCGCCGCGGGGAATACGTCGACGATACGGTCGATCGTCTTCGCGGCAGAACTCGTGTGCAGCGTGCCGAAGACCAGGTGCCCCGTTTCCGCCGCGGTGAGTGCGAGTCGTATAGTCTCGAGGTCCCGCAGCTCTCCCACCAGGATGACATCGGGGTCTTCGCGCAGCGCCGATCGCAACGCCTCGTTGAAGCCGAGTGTATCGCGGTGGACTTCGCGCTGATTGATCAGCGACTTTTTCGACTCGTGGACGAACTCGATCGGGTCCTCGATCGTCAGGATGTGATCGGGCTTGTTTTCGTTGATGTAGTCCACCATCGCGGCCAGCGTCGTCGATTTACCCGAACCGGTGGGGCCGGTGACTAGGACGATGCCGCGCGGGTGCATCGAGATGTCCTTGAAAATCGCGGGTGCACCGAGATCATCGAGCGTCAGGATTTCGGAGGGAATGATGCGGAATACCGCGGCCGAGCCGCGGTTCTGGTTGTAGGCGTTGACCCGAAAGCGCGCCAGCTTCGGAATTTCGAACGAGAAGTCCGTCTCGAGGAACTCCTCGTAGTCCTTGCGCTGCTTGTCATTCATGATGTCGTACACCATGCTATTGACGTCTTTGTGGGTCAGCGCCGGCATGTTGATGCGCTTGATGTCACCATCAACACGAATCATCGGCGGCACGCCGCCGGAGAGGTGCAGGTCAGACGCGTTGTTCTTCACCGTGAACGACAAAAGCTGGGCAACGTCGACGGCCATATTTCTCCCTCATCGTGGACTGCCGGACTTACCATAACCCGGCAAATATTGAGCTTAGTATAGCGAAGCACCGGGACCAAAACGTGATTGGAGTCACGGAAAACTTGCGAAAAATCCGCGATTTGCTGGCCGAAGCGGCGGTGGAAGCCGGGCGTAGTCCCGAGGACGTCCATCTGCTCGCCGTCAGCAAAAAACAGCCGCTCGAGAAGATCGTCGCGGCGGCCGATGCCGGACAACGCGATTTTGGCGAAAACACGGTGCAGGAAGGCATCGAGAAGGTCACAAAACTGACACAAAGGCGGCTGTGCTGGCACTTCATCGGCCATATCCAGTCCAACAAGACGCGCGCCGTCGCCGAGCACTTCGACTGGGTGCATTCCGTCGACAAGCTCAAGACCGCAAAACGGCTGTCGGAACAGCGGCCGGTATCGCTCGGTGACCTGAACATCTGCATCCAGGTGAATATCGACGAGGAAGCGTCGAAGTCCGGTGTGACGCCCGACGCGGTCGGGGAACTGGCTCGGGCCATTGCCGGATTGCCGCGGCTGAGACTGCGCGGCCTGATGTGCCTGCCCGCGATCCGCGATACCTTCGACGAACAGAGGATCCCGTTTGCGCGCACACGTGAACTGGCCGAGTCGCTGGCGAGCGAGGACCTCATCATGGATACGCTGTCGATGGGCATGAGTGACGACTTTCGCGCGGCGATAATGGAAGGCGCAACCATCGTCAGGATCGGTACGGCCGTATTCGGCCCGCGGGAAACCTGACCGGCTTCGAACGGGAGTGACCATGAGCAATGACTTCATAGGATTCATCGGCGGCGGCAACATGACGCGCGCCATTGCAGCCGGCCTCATCGAAGGCAAGTACCCGGCGCAAGACCTGCTGATTGCCGAACCCGCCATCGAGCAACGGGCGGCGCTCGCCCGCGACCTGCCCGGCGTGGTGATCGAGGAGTCGAACGATGACGTCGCCCGCCGCGCCGGTATCGTGGTGCTAGCCGTCAAGCCACAGGTCATGCGGAAGGTCTGCGAAGGACTCGCTGCAACAGTTCAGAAGGCGAGGCCTCTGATCGTGTCCGTTGCTGCCGGCATCCGCTCCGTCGACATCGACGCCTGGCTCGGCGGCGGTCTCGCCATCGTGCGCGTGATGCCCAACCAGCCGGCGCTGCTCAGGCTCGGCGCCAGCGGCCTGTTCGCGAACCAGCGCACCACCGACGAACAAAAGAAGCGCGCCATGGGCATCCTGTCCGCAGTGGGTCACGTGGTATCCGTGGACAGCGACGCGGACATCGACTCGGTGACGGCGATATCCGGCACCGGACCGGCGTATTTCTATTTGCTCATCGACATGATGATCAAGTCGGCGCAGAAATTCGGCCTCGACCCCCAGGCTGCGCGCATCCTGACGATCGAGACGGCGAAAGGCGCCGCCGCTATCGCGGATGCGGAAGACGAGACCATGCAGTCGTTGATCGACCGCGTGCGCTCACCCGGTGGAACGACGACCGCCGCTTTCGAGAGCCTCGAAGCGGACCATGTTCGTGATATCTTTGCGCGAGCATTCGAGGCTGCACGAGAACGTGCTGTCGCGCTTGCGGACGAGGCCAACAAGGACTGAATCATGGCGGGCGGAGCTGTAGACGCGGTTGTTTTCATTATCGACGCACTGGCGCGGTTGTACCTGCTCGTGCTGCTGCTGCGCCTGTTCCTGCCGCTGGTTCGGGCCGACTTCCACAACCCGTTCGCGCAGGCCATCCTCAAGCTGACTTCGCCGCTCGTCGTCCCGGTGCGGCGCATCCTGCCGCCGATCGGCCGGATCGACACCGCGACCGTGGTCGTCGCTTTTGGCGTCCAGTACCTCGCCGTTTTCATCATCGCGCTGTTGCAGGGCATCCGGCCGACGATCGTGTCGCTGTTACTCAGTTCGGCGGTCAGCCTGGTGCTTCTGATCTTCAACCTGTTCTTCTGGCTGATCATCATCCGCATCGTTATCAGCTGGGTCAGCTCGGGCGGCTACAACCCCGCAGTGGCGATGGTGTACTCGCTCACCGAGCCGTTGCTGCGACCGTTCCGGCGCATCATCCCGCCGATCGGCGGTTTCGACCTCTCCCCGATATTCGCGTTGATCGCGCTGGGCGCACTGGTCAGGCTGTTCATGGGGCTCCTGTAACGGGCGCGTCCATGACGGCCGGGGAATCCTGCGTGCGGCGGGTCGGCGATGAACTCGCCCTGTCCGTCCGCGTGCAACCACGCGCTGGCAGCAACGAAGTGCTCGAAGTCCGTAACGGCCGGTTGCTGGTGCGAACGACCGCGGCGCCCGCCGACGGCAAGGCAAACAAGGCGGTTATACGCCTGGTGGCTTCCTTTCTGGACATCGCGCCGTCGCGGATTCGCCTCGTCAAGGGGCAAACGCAGCGTAATAAAGTACTGCGCATATCCGGTCCTGTTGAACTGCCGTCTGTGATCTTTCACGACCTGGATACAAATGGTTTATAGTGACAACCTGATTGGGGGGCAAAAACCATGCTGAGCAAGAAGACCTTCATTGCCGCGTCGCTGTCCTGCCTGATCGCGGCCTGCGGCGGCGGCGGCGAGACGCCGACGGTGCCGACCGCGGAGCCTGCCGGCGAATCCATGAAAGACATCGGCGAGCACATTATTCATTTCAGCGCCCAGTCGACCGACGAACTGTCGCCCGATGTTGCCCGCGCCTACAACATCGTACGCAGCAAGAATCGGGCGATGTTGACCATATCGGTCCTGCGCGAGTCCGATAACGTGTCGGTGCCAGCCGAGATAACGGTGAAGACGGTCAACCTTACCGGCCAGCTCAAGAACGTCGCGATGCGCGAGATCGAAGAGCAGGATGCGGTTTACTACGTTGGCGAAACGCCGGTGGCCAACCGTGAAACGTTGATCTTCGACATTACCGTTACGCCCCAGGGCGCCGGTCAACCGTCGGAGGTCCGTTTCAAACGGGAGTTCTACACCGACTGATCATCGGGTAGTTTTGCGTCCCGACCGGGATTTTCCCGGTAAAAACGACACCCTGAACAGTTGTTTCCTCTCCGCGATTCAGCTATGGTCGCGCTGCATTTACCGCGGGCACCGCCCGTTTTTTCGTTTCAGGGAGTTAGTTTTTCATGGCAGCAAATACGAAGAAGCCACCTACCAAGTCGGAAATCTATGCGAAGATCGTCGAAGATACGGGCCTGACCCGCAAAGACGTCGCTGCGGTATTCGATTCGCTCAATGCACAGATCAAGAAGAACCTCGGCGGTCGTGGCGCCCCCGGGTTGTTCACCGTTCCCGGCCTGCTGAAGATGCGCGTCGTGAAGAAGCCCGCAAGGAAGGCACGCAAAGGCGTCAATCCTTTCACGGGTGAAGAGATGATGTTCAAAGCCAAGCCGGCCACCAAGGTCGTCAAGGTTACGGCGCTCAAGGGCCTCAAAGACATGGTCTGAGCGTTGCCGAACGCTTGAACACGAAAAAGCCGGGCTCGTCCCGGCTTTTTTTCGTCCTGCTGGCGCGCTGCTACACGTTCGAATTGACGAACTCGGCCACGGCGTCGCGCAATTCCACGAGACGGCCGTGGAAGAAATGCTCGGCGCCTTTCATAACCAGCAGTTCGGGTCCCGGCTCCAGACCATTCACCCACTCGATCGTCTCTTCGACATCGACGAGTTCGTCTTCGTCGCCCTGCACGACGAGGAACGGGCAGCTTGGCAATGAGCCAACACCGCGCGCGAAACGGTAGATGGCCGGCGCAATGGCGACCACACCGTCCACGTGAGCAGGCGCCGCCGCTCGCACCGCGATCGCCGCACCGAATGAAAAGCCGGCGATCCAGAGCGGGCCGTCGCACTCGCCGGAGCGTAGCCATTCCACGGCCGCCAACGCATCGTCGAGTTCACCCACGCCCTCGTCGTACGTCCCCTCGCTTGCCTCGGTACCGCGGAAGTTGAAACGCAGGGTGCGAAACCCGAGGCGTACGAAGGCGCGCGCCAGGGTGTGTGCGACCTTGTTGTGCATGGTTCCGCCGTGCTGCGGGTGTGGATGACAGACCAGCGCACAACCGGTAACGGGACCGTCGCGCGGCTCATCGAGAATCGACTCCAGGCGGCCCGCCGGGCCGTCGATGAACAACTTTTGACTGACAGGTGCTGTCGCCATCCGCTTCGCCTGCTACTCGCTACGCTCGCAAAGGTAACGCCTGTTGGACGAAAGAAAAGCCGCATCGCGCGGCGCAACCGCTCGTGTCGCTGGCTTGTCGCGTCGTTATTGCTGTAAAATTATGGGCTTATGGGGCATTCCAGCGACCTGCAGAATATCGCCTGCGGCGCAAGCAGGACTACCGATGAACAAGTACATTGACCTCGAGTCGCGCTACTGCGCGCACAACTACCATCCCCTGCCCGTGGTGCTGACGCACGGCGAGGGCGTTTACGTCTGGGACGACGTGGGCAACAAGTACCTCGACATGATGAGCGCATACTCCGCCGTCAGCCACGGCCATGCCAACGCGCGCCTCGTCAATCTGGTGCGCGAACAGGTAGGCACGCTCAATATCGTTTCCCGCGCCTTCTACACCGACAAGCTCGGACCGTTCCTGGCGAAAGCCTGTGAGCTGACGGGGCAGGACATGGCGCTGCCGATGAATACGGGCGCCGAAGCCGTGGAGACGGCCATCAAGGCGGCACGCAAGTGGGCCTACACGGTCAAGGGCGTCGCGGACGACAAGGCCGAGATCATCGCCTGCAGCGGCAATTTCCACGGCCGTACGACGACGATCATCGCGATGTCAGACGAACCGCAATACCGAGCCGGCTTCGGACCGTTTCCCGCCGGCTTCCGGATCGTCAAGTACGGCAGCATCGACGCGCTCGAAGCCGCGATCAACGAGAACACGGCTGCCTTCCTTGTCGAGCCCATCCAGGGCGAGGGCGGCATCGTCGTGCCGCCGGCAGGCTACCTCCAAGCGGCCGCGGAACTGTGCCGCAAGCACAACGTGCTGCTGATTGCCGACGAGATCCAGACCGGCCTCGGTCGGACCGGCAAGCTGCTCGCGTGCGAACACGAGGGCGTCAAACCCGACGGCCTGATCCTGGGCAAGGCGCTCGGAGGCGGCATCTTCCCGGTGTCCATGTTCCTTGCGCGCGAGGAAGTGATGGGCGTCTTCAGGCCCGGCGATCACGGCAGCACCTTCGGCGGCAACCCGCTCGGCGCCGCCATTGGTCTGGAAGCACTCAACATACTCGTCGAGGACCGCCTGCCGGAGCGCAGTGCCGAACTGGGCGACCACCTCGTCGCGGAGCTCCGCAAGATCGACAGTCCGCTGATCCGCGACGTCCGCGGGCGTGGCCTGTTCGTCGGCGTGGAAATCGAGCGCTCGCTCGGCAGCGCCCGGGCGGTCTGCGAAGCGTTGATGAAGCGCGGCCTCCTCAGCAAGGAAACCCACGAGACGGTCGTCCGGCTGGCGCCGCCGCTCGTCATCGAAAAGCAGCAGGTCGACTGGGCCGTGCAGCAAATTAGTGAAGTACTCGCCGACATGGATCGCTTGCGACTGGCCTCATAGGGAAACCCGACGCGGATCGACACATGCCCGAAATAAGCGCCGCTCTTATCGCATTCATCGCAGCATCCGTTGCAGTCGGGGCAGTGGTCGGGTGGATCACCCGGGGCAATCGCTGCGCGCAGGAGAAGACCGCGGTCAACGAAGGCTGGCAGCGGCAACTCGAAGCCCAGCGCGCGGAGCACGCGCGGCTGGTCGACCAGAACCGTACGCTGATGGAGCAGATAAGCCAGCTGCAGGCCTCGGGCAAGGATGCGACCAACCGCGCGCGCGAGCTGTCTGACGCACTCAAGGAAGCGTTCGAGCGTCGCGACCAGCTGCAGCGCCAGCTCAAGGAAATCCGCTCCAGCCTGGAACGCGCGGTAAGGCAGCGTGACAAGCTGCAGGCGGAAGCGCAATCGAACGAGCAACGTGACGATTCCGCGCAGGCCGCGCTCAAGGACAAGGACGACAAGATCTTTCGCCTCAGCCGCGAGCTCGAAAACTGGCAGAACCGCCTGCCGCCGCTGATCGAGCGCTACAGGGAACGCGACAGCGAAGCACGGCAGCTCGAGGAAGAGCTCGCCGCCGCGCAGGCCCGCATCGAGGAATTCGAGAACACCGCGGATGCCGGGGAAACGCGCATCGAACCGATCGACCAGGATGCACTCAGTGATGAGCTGGACGCGTCCAACGACCCGGCAAACGTGACCTACACCGGCCTCGAAGCGGTGCTGGCCGATCCCGACGATGCCGAGGACGGCGTCGGCGATCCGGAGAATGAACCGGAAGATGCGCGACACGATGACCTGGACGACGACCTGGGAGACGACCTGGAAGACGACCTGGAAGACGACCTGGAAGACGAACCGGAGGAGGCGGCCGCCACCGCGGAAGTCACCGAGCTATACAATCGGGAGCCGGGCGGCCTGCGCGACAACCTGCGACTCATCAAGGGCATCGGTCCCGCGATCGAAAAGACGCTGAACGAACTCGGCATCTTTCGTTATCACCAGATCGCCGAGATGACCGAGTACGACATCGACCGCGTCGCGCAGCGGCTGAAAGGTTTCAGTTCCCGCATCCATCGGGAAGACTGGATCGGCCAGGCCCGGGACCTGCAACTCAAGAAGTCCGGGACCTGAGCCTCTTCGGCCATCCGTCAGTCGTTCGGACCCTCCAGGCCCAGCAACTCCACCTCGAACAGCAATGTCGCGCCGGGCGGAATGACAGCGCCGGCGCCGCGGTTGCCGTAGCCGAGTTCGGGCGCAATCTTGAGTTCGCGCTTCTCGCCGATGATCATGCCGACGACGCCCTCGTCCCAGCCCCTGATGACCCTGCCTTCGCCGAGCGTGAACTGGAACGGCTGGCCGCGATCGACCGAACTGTCGAATTTCGTGCCACGGCCATCAGGCGCGTTCTGGTCATACAGCCAACCGGTGTAGTGCACGGACGCGTAGTCGCCAGCCACGGCCGCGCGGCCGTAGCCGTTCTGGAGCTTGCGCATCGTCAGCCCGGGCACGATCTCGACTTCCTCGGCGGTGCTCGCGTCGCTGGCCGGCTCGGCCGCCGCCGCGGGTTCCGCTGACTTGCCGCCAGCGTCGTCGGGCGCACAGCCCGATGCGGTCAACGTGGCCAGGAACACGAACAGGAATATGCGTGATGTCATTGTGAATCGCCTTTGTCGTCGAAGTTGTCTTGGGTGTCGGCCGCGAAGTCGAGCGATGCCGAGTTGATGCAATAACGCAATCCGGTCGGCTGGGGTCCGTCATCGAATACGTGACCGAGGTGCGCGCCGCAGCCACTGCAGACAACCTCCTGCCGAATCATGCCGTGACTCGCATCGACGATCGTTTTCACGGCATCGCCGGCAAGCGGCAGCCAGAAACTCGGCCAGCCGGAACCGGAATCGTATTTCTGCGCCGAGCTGAAAAGGGCCGCGTTACAGCACACGCAACGATACGTGCCATCCGCCTTCTGGTCGACATAGGCGCCCGTAAACGCGCGTTCGGTGCCCTTCTGCTGCGTCACCCGGTATTGCTCTTCGCTGAGCCTGGCTCGCAGTTCCTCGTCGCTGGGGAGGTCGTCCTTCATGGGCACCCTTTTACTTGGCGCCCGGGGCGGAATCAAGTTCGAGCAGCAGCCGATTCATGCGCGCGACGTACTCGGCGGGATTCTCGATCTGCCGGCCTTCGGCAAGCAGTGCGTGATCGAGCAGGACGTTCGACAGGGCATTGAAACGCGCGTCGTCGGCTTCCCCGGACAGGCGTTCCAGCAGCGGATGCCCGATATTCACTTCGAGTATCGGCTTCGTTTCCGGCAGGCTCTGGCCGCTTGCCTCGAGCATGCGCTTGAGGGTCGGGTTCAGGTCGCCCTCGCCGGCCACGACGCAGGCCGGGGAATCGACGAGGCGGCGGCTGATATTCACCGCTTCGACGCGATCCTTCAGGACCCGCTTGATCTTCTTCAGGAGCGGCTTGTGCTGTTCGTTCGCGACTTCCTGTGAGATAGCGCCATCACCCTCGGGGAGGCTCAGCCCCTCACGCGCAACGTCGCAGAGTTCCTTGCCGTCATACTCGCGCAGCGCATCGACCAGCCACGGATCTATGCGGTCCGTCAGCAACAGGACCTCGATGTTCTTGCTGCGCAACTGCTCGAGGTGCGGGCTCGCGATCGCTGTGGAATAATTTTCGGCCAGCAGATAATAGATCCGGTCCTGGCCTTCCTGCATCCGCGACACGTAGTCGTCGAGCGACTGATCCTGCGTCGCCCCGTCACCGTGGGTGCTGGCAAACCGCAGCAGCCGGGACAGCTTTTCGCTGTTGCCCGGATCTTCGACGATACCTTCCTTCATCACGGCACCGAACTGCCGCCAGAAGCCCGCATAATCGTTACTGTCTTCGGCCGCCATTTTCGCCAGCATGTCGAGCACGCGCCTTGTCAGCGCCCCGCGCATGGCCTGGAGATCGGGATTTTGCTGTAGCAATTCGCGCGACACATTGAGCGGCAGGTCGGACGAATCGACGACGCCTTTGACGAATCTCAGGTAGAGCGGCAGGAATTGTTCGGCGTCGTCCATGATGAACACCCGCTGCACGTACAGCTTGAGTCCGCGCGGAGCTTCGCGATTCCAGAGATCGAAGGGCGCATTCGCGGGTATGTAAAGCAGGCTGGTGTACTCCCGCTTGCCTTCGACCTGGTTGTGACTCCAGCGCAGGGGATCCGCAAAATCATGCGACAGGTGCTTGTAGAACTCCTTGTACTCCTCGTCGGAAATTTCCATCCTGGGCCGCGTCCACAGGGCCGTAGCGGCGTTCACCACCTTGTCCTCCTGGCCTTCGCCCGACAACGTGACCGGGAACGCGATATGGTCCGAGTACTTGTGGATGAGATTCTCGAGTCGCATCGGTTCCGCGAACTCAGCCTCGTCAGTCTTGAGGTGCAATGTGACACGGGTGCCGCGACTACCGATTTCGGCAGCTTCGACCGTGAATTCGCCCTGGCCGTCCGACTCCCAGCGAACGCCTTCGCCGGCGTCCAGTCCGGCACGCCGGGTTTCGACCACGACGCGATCCGCGACGATGAATGACGAGTAGAAGCCGACGCCGAACTGGCCGATGAGCCTTGCGTCCTCTTTTTCGTCGCCGGTCATGCGGCTCAGGAATTCCGCGGTGCCCGAGCGCGCGATGGTGCCGAGGTTCTCGACCAGCTCGTCGCGCGACATGCCGATGCCGTTGTCGGCCACGCTGACCGTACGCGCGTCCTTGTCATATTCGACGCGAATCCTGAGCTCCTTGTCTTCGCCGAGCAGCTCGGGCGCGGCGAGTGCTTCGAAGCGCAGCTTGTCGGCTGCGTCGGAAGCATTTGAGATCAGTTCTCGAAGGAATATCTCCTTGTTGCTGTACAAGGAATGGATCATCAGCTGCAGGAGCTGACGTACCTCGGCCTGGAATCCGAGCGTCTCCCGGGTGTTCTCGCTACTCACATGACTCCCCATACAAATCAGTACCCGCCGCGAGGACGCGGCGTCGAGGCTCAGACGATTGGGGTGTGCGGCCTTATTTCAAGGCTGCGGCAGGTGCACTGCGCTCAGGCGGCCACACCGCGCCTGCGGGCCGCGAAGCCGGGCTGGGTGGCACTGCGGTAAAGCAGGAATACGAACAGCAATATTGCGACGGCCAGGCCGAGCGGCGGCTCCGTGAGTGCCGCGAAGATGCCACACCCCGCCACCGATAGCAGGGCAACCACCCTCAAGAGCTTTGCGATGGAGCGAAGAATGCGCTCCGACAACAGAGCAACGACACCAAACAGGTCGTCGAGGTCGTCAAGCCAAAGGAGAATCCGTTCCAAGAAAATATCCCCGCTTGCGATCAGCGCACGATGGTCAGAATGGGCCCGCCGCCGGGTCCTTCGTCGGCGCCGAGATCCGCTTCGACAACAGCAGCATGATTACACTCTTTCGCGTGGGCGATAGCGCGGTGAAACATCTCCCAGCGCTGCCGGGACGACTCGTTCTTTAGCATGACGAGGGGCACTTCGTTTTCTTTATGCTTCGTTGACATACTGTCTTCGCAAATCCATTGGCAACCAACAGTGTTGGCAAGACTATAGGGGCACCGGCGAGATCCCTCCGTGAGGCAGATCACAGCTTTTTTTGAAATTTAAACGGGACGACGGGCAATGCTCGAAAACAAGACGCAGTACCGATTCGGGCGGTGCACGGTATCACATTGCGACGCGGATTTTTCACACGGTTGCCACAAATAAAAACGCCGACATGGAGTCGGCGTTTCATTGATCGATAGTCCCGGAGTCTGTGGTCAGGTCTGGTCCTCGTCGTCGGTCCAGTTGCGTTTCACCTGCTCGCTCCAGCTGCGATAGCCTTTCCAGGTATACAGCGACGGGTCGATGCCGACACGACGTCCGCGAGGCGCAGGCGCCTTGGTAATCCAGCGCCGGTACTGCTGCCAGCCGTCGGCATCGTTCGCCGCCGGTTCGGGCGGGCTGACCGTCGTTTCGGCTTCATCGGCTTTCGACTTCGCGTCCGTTGCGTAGTCGCGCGCCCATCTCAAGTGTTTGCTGTCAGGCATCGGCTTGCTCGGCAATTCCTTTGAACAAACTCTATGTTTAATCTTCCCGGATGCACAGGAACTGCATCACAGTGCAGAATTGTCTTTTTCACATTGTTTTCAAAGACTTATTAGTGCTTTTTACTTAATCAGCGGCGTTAGCGGAGGCTTTTAACTCAGCACACGGTAGCAGGGCCGGTAACTTCCGGCCGCAATCTTCATGCGCCGCTGCTCGACGAACGATGCCAGCAGATCGTCCAGCAGCGTCATGATTCTCGCCGAACCGTTGATCTCGAAAGGCCCGTGTTCCTCGATGGCGGCGGCCGTGTCGTCCCGTACGTTGCCGGACACGATGCCCGAGAACGCACGCCGCAGGTTGGCGGCGAGTTCGTGCGGCTTCGCGCCCTCTCTTATGTCAAGTGCGGACATGGACTCGTGCGTGGCGGTAAAAGGCGCCTGGAACTTGCGGTCGATGACGAGCCGCCAGTTGAAGTAATAGGCGTCCCCGTGGTGCTTGCGAAACTCGTGTACCGCTTCGAGGCCGCGAGACATCTCCCGCGCCACCTCGGCCGGGTCGTCGATGATGATGGAGTAGCGCTTCTGTGCTTCCGGGCCCAGTGTCTGGCCGACGAAGCGGTCAATCTGACGGAAGTAGGGCTCCGCCGACGCCGGGCCGGTCATCACCATCGGCAACGGTTGTGACGCATTGTCCGGGTGCAGCAGGACGCCCAGCAGATAGAGGATCTCCTCCGCGGTCCCAACGCCGCCCGGGAACACGACGATACCGTGGCCGACCCGCACGAACGCCTCCAGGCGCTTCTCCATGTCCGGCATGATGACCAGCGAGTTGACGATCGGGTTGGGCGCCTCGGCGGCGATGATGCCCGGCTCCGTGATACCGATGTAGCGGCCGTCACGGATACGTTGTTTCGCATGGCCGATGGTCGCGCCTTTCATCGGGCCTTTCATTGCGCCCGGTCCGCAGCCCGTGCAGACGTTCATCGCCCGCAGGCCGAGTTCGTAACCGACGAGCTTGGTGTAGTCGTATTCCTCGCGGCTGATGGCATGCCCGCCCCAGCACACGACGATGTTGACCGATGCCGGCGTCAATAGCAGCCGTGCGTTGCGCACGATGTGGAACACGGCGTTAGTGGTACCGCCGGTGGTATCGAGATCGAAACGCGGGTCAGCGATGATCTCGTTGCGCGTGAACACGATGTCGCGGAGCACCGCGAACAGCAGTTCACGGATGCCGCGGATCATCTTGCCGTCGACGAAGGCGTCCGTCGGCGCGCCGGTCAGGGACACCTTGACGCCGCGGTCCTGCTGGATGAAGCCGACATCGAAGTCCTTGTAGCGTTCAAGGACCGCGCGCGTATCATCCATCTGGCTGCCCGAATTGAGGACCGCGAGCATACAGCGGCGCAACAAGGGATACAGGCCGCCCTCACCGCTCCCGCGAAGCTGGTCGACTTCGAACTGCGACAAGACCTCGAGGCTGCCTTCCGGCCATACCTCGGCGTCAACCGTGGGGGTTTCGGTCATGCAATTTCCGCATCAATGTGAACTTCAGGGGCGTATTTCGATCGGCGTGTTGTCTGCCGTCATCAGCCAGATATCGATCATGTCCGAATTCGACACGGCGATACAGCCGTTGGTCCAGTCCTGGGTTCGATAATACGCCTCCGAGCGCGTGGGATCGTTGGGCTGGCCGTGAATCATGATCGCGCCACCGGGATCGACGCCTTTGCTGCGAGCCTCGGCGCGGTCGGTCGAATCCGGATAGGAGACGTGGATGGCGAGGAAAAACTCGCTGTCAGGGTTCTTCGCGTCGAGGAGATAATTGCCTTCGGGCGTCTTGAAGTCGCCCTCCTTCTCCTTGTCACCGACCGGGCGGATGCCGAGTGCGATGTCGAAGCTGCGAATCGCCACGCCGCCCTTCAACAGATGCAGCTTGCGCTTCGACTTCTCGACCAGGACCTTGTCGGCGATCGGAAAGTCGTTTGCCCGTGCACCGCCCTGCATGCCCGGAACAACGCTCGCCACCAGCACGAGAGCGCTCAATGCACACAGTGTCCGCAGTCGTCCCGGCATTCGTGATCCTCTTAACAGGTCCGGAGCAAAGATTAGCAAAACAGCGGGTTGTGAAAAAAGAGCCGCGTCACATCATACGTTCCTGCCCACGATCCAGCCGATGCTGAAACCGATGGCGCCCGCGACCATCGTGTAGGCCGGCAGGAAACGGAATACGCGGGCCGGTTGCTCCGCGTCGTCGAACATGCCGTTCAGGTTCACCG
>Ga0210119_1000180_pt1 | contig 14337 bp, 11 predicted proteins | sample China_Bullhead_C_2_FD_184859 | JGI IMG/M metagenome (GOLD analysis project Ga0210119, IMG submission 184859) | Wetland microbial communities from San Francisco Bay, California, USA, that impact long-term carbon sequestration -... | ecosystem: Environmental > Aquatic > Marine > Wetlands ... | reverse complement strand
GTTTTTCAGCCCTTTTTAGACAAAACGCATCTTTGTAATCGCTAATTACACAGACTACTTCAGCATTAATTTTTCCTTCAGTTGAAGCATCAATTATGCTTTGAAGATCTGTCCCACCACCAGATGCCAAAACTCCAACTCTTAACTTTTTACTCATACTTTTCTACCTATTAATTTTCGACTGATAGTTTTTGGCTCCCCTTAATAAGCATGTTTCGGTATAGGGTCCTCTATTTTAGACTTTTCCATTTTATAATAATAGCAAAAATTATATAATTAACTTAAATAGATATTGATTACTAGAATGAAAAAACCTGAATTTATCAAAATTATATCTTTTCTTTTAGTTCTTTTATTATTTTTTTCTGGTTGTATTCAGGTTAAAGAAAAAACAGATGAAAAAACTGTTGCGCTCTATACCTGTCCTATGCATCCAGAGATCCAACAAAAAGGGCCAGGCACTTGTCCTAAATGTGGAATGGCACTTGAACCTATGGTAGTACAAGATACTGCCGATAATCAAGAACTACATGATATGACCCTTCGTTTTAAAGTCAGTGCCGTACTCGCTCTACCTGTATTTGTCTTGGCAATGACCGCAGACTTACTACCTTCACTCTTACCTTCATGGCTCTCTATGTCCCTTGTTCAGTGGATCATGTTTGCCTTTGCTACACCAGTTGTACTTTGGGGCGGTTGGCCATTTTTTGTGCGTGGTGTAAACTCTCTACGTACCTTGAACCTCAATATGTTCACACTGATCGGACTTGGTGTGGGTACGGCATGGCTTTACAGTATGGTAGCATTATTGTTACCTCAACTATTTCCCCCAGAAATGAAAATGGAGAACGGATTAGTACATATCTATTTTGAAGCTGCAGCGGTTATCGTAGCCTTGGTCTTACTCGGACAGGTCCTTGAACTACGTGCACGTTCACAAACAAATACCGCCATACAAATGCTTTTAGGTTTAGCTCCCAATACAGCGCGTATCGTGAGAGAAGATGGAAGTGAAGAGGATATACCTTTGGAAAATGTACAGGTCGGAGATGTACTGCGTATCCGTCCAGGGGAGAAGATACCTGTTGATGGCATAGTGACAGGTGGTGAAAGCAATATAGATGAGTCTATGGTCACAGGCGAATCTATCGCTGTTGAAAAAAAAGAAGGCGACAAAGTGATAGGTGCTACGGTCAATGCAACAGGATCACTCCTGATCAAGGCTGAGAAAGTCGGTGCAGATACCCTGCTCTCTCAAATTGTAGATATGGTGGCCCATGCACAGCGTTCACGTGCACCTATTCAAAAATTAGCAGATGTGGTTTCAGGTTATTTTGTACCTATTGTAGTTTTTATCGCAGTATTGGCATTTTCAGGATGGTATATGTGGGGACCAGAGCCCCGCTTAGCATATGCCATAGTAAGTGCTGTGTCGGTACTCATCATCGCCTGTCCCTGTGCTTTAGGACTTGCAACACCCGTTTCCATTATGGTGGGTACAGGTAAAGGTGCTTCTGTAGGGGTGCTTATTAAAAATGCAGAGGCATTGGAAATTTTAGAAAAAGTTGATACGCTTGTGGTAGATAAAACAGGTACACTCACCGAAGGAAAGCCTAAGCTAATGACTGTCGAAGTAGAAGAAGGGATAGATAAAAATACCCTGCTTTCCGTAGTAGCCACCATTGAACAGTCCAGTGAGCACCCATTGGCAGAAGCCATTGTAGAAGGGGTAAAAGAACGTGGACTTCATTTAAGTAAAACAGAAGATTTTAACTCTGTTACAGGGCAAGGTGTAACGGGTGTTGTAGATGGGATAAAAGTGGCTATAGGAAACTCTAAGCTTCTAGAAGGTTTGGGCATAAAAACAGGTCATTTACCGGCACTATCTGAAAAGTACCGAAAAGAAGGACAAACAGTAATGCTCATAGCTTTGGATGGAAAAGCAGCAGGAGTGGTGGGAGTCATGGATCCTATTAAAGCGACAACGCCTGAAGCCATAGCGCAGCTCCATAAACAAGGTATCGAAGTAGTCATGCTTACGGGTGACAACCAAACCACGGCACATGCGGTGGCCAATAAACTCAATATTGACAGAGTTCAAGCGGATGTTTCTCCAGAAGAGAAGTCTACCATAGTATCCAAACTCCAATCTGAGGGTAAAGTGGTGGCCATGGCAGGTGATGGTATAAATGATGCGCCAGCTTTAGCCAAGGCACATGTAGGTATTGCGATGGGTACAGGAACAGATGTAGCTATGGAAAGTGCTGGCGTGACTTTGGTTAAGGGAGATTTGACAGGTATAGTTAGAGCCATCAAACTCAGCAAAGGAACGATGAGGAACATTCGACAAAATCTATTTTTTGCCTTTGTCTATAATTCGATGGGTGTACCTATCGCGGCGGGGGTTCTCTACCCAGTCTTTGGGATACTCTTGTCTCCGATGATAGCGGCTGTTGCAATGAGTTTTTCATCCGTTTCAGTGATATCAAACTCTCTACGACTTAGAAAGCTAAAATTATAGTAGCCATAGCGTATGCTATATGACAATGAAACTGAGTAGGAAAACCTTATAAAGTTATCTATTTTATAAGGTTTTTGAGATGTGTATTTTTGCTCTATAGTCTATGTAGTTTAAGCTTTTGCCGGGTCTAAATGAACATCCATTTGCGGATAAGGGATCGAAATACCTTTTTCATCAAAGGTTAACTTCACTTTTTCAGTTGTATCAAAATGGACACCCCAATAATCTGAAGCTTTCACCCAAACACGTACTGTAAAGTTCACAGAACTGTCACCTAATTCTCCCACACCGATAAAAGATGCAGGATCTTTCAATATACGTGCATCAGCATCAATGATCTCCTGAAGCGTTGCTTTTGCCTTTTTTAAATCATCATCGTAACCGATACCAAAGGTAAAATCTACACGACGTTCTTCTTTTTTTGAAAAATTAGTGATATTCCCAGAAGCAATGGTACTGTTAGGAATCAAAATCACTTTATTGTCTGGCGTTAAGAGCGTAGTATTAAAAAGAGTGATCGCTTCTACAGTACCGCTTTCCCCTCCCGCAGTCACAAAATTTCCAACTTCAAAAGGACGGAAAAGTATGAGTATCACACCCGAACCTATATTTCCAAAAGTACCCTGCAGTGCCAAACCAACAGCCAAACCTGCAGCACCCAATATAGCTATAAACGATGTGGTATCTATACCTAAGTTCTTGACAGCTGCCAAAATAACAACTACCATAAGAAGTATATCAACACTATTTGCTATAAATGCACTTAATGTTCGATCGATCGCACCACGTTCCATCACTTTTTTAAGGAAAGCAGAAAGTTTTTTTGCCACCCATTTCCCAATAACAAAAATGGCGATTGCACCTATGATCCTCACACCATATTCTGCACCATATTGAATGGCCATATCAACATATTTATTTACATCTTCATTCATTGATTCCCCTTTTATTTCTCGATTTGCTGCATAGTATACTGCATTATATAGCTTATTTCAAATCCATACAAATGGCAGTTACAAAGATACACATTTTTCTAATGACACTTAACCTTATAAAATTATATATTTTATAAGGTTTTTATTTGTATAGAATATTCATTAAATCATTTGAGATTTTTATTTTTTTATCTAAAGTTTCTCGTTTCATAATTCAATAATACCAATTTTTAATAATAATAATATTAAAAATAGATAATTTATAGAACAATAATAGTGTAGATATAAAGTTTAAAAATCTTTACAATACCATAAAAAATAGAAGGAAATCCAGTGAGTCAAAAAATATCAAAAATTTTAATAGCCAATCGCGGTGAAATTGCACTACGTATCATAAGAGCATGTAAAGAGTTGGATATAGTCAGTGTATGTATCTTCTCTGAAGTAGACGTGAATGGGTCTTGGCTTAGAAAAGCAGATGAAGCATATCCTATTATGGGTAATCCGATCGAGGCATATCTTAATTATGAACGCATTATCTCTTTGGCCAAAAAAGCCGGTTGTGATGCAGTGCATCCAGGATATGGATTTTTGTCTGAAAATGCTGACTTTGCACGTGCATGTCAAGAGGAAGGCATCATATTTATAGGTCCAAGTCCTGAGCATATTGCACTCTTTGGAGATAAAATTGCCTCTAAAAATGCTATGGAAGAGGTGGGTGTCCCTGTGCTTCCTGGTACCGACAAACCCCTTAGTGGTTTTGAAGAGGGTGAGCGTGCTGCTAAGAACATAGGATATCCTGTCATTATAAAAGCAGCTTTTGGTGGTGGTGGTCGTGGTATGCGTATTGTGTATGAAGAAAAAGATTTTGCAAAGTCTTTTAATGATGCGCAAAGTGAATCACGCAAGTTCTTTGGCAGAGATGAAGTGTTTATTGAACGTTATCTGGAAAATCCACGGCATATTGAAGTGCAGGTCATTGCTGATTCTTTTGGAAACGTAGTACATTTGGGCGAAAGGGACTGTTCAATACAAAGACGGAATCAAAAAGTAGTTGAAATAGCGCCTGCACCAAACCTCAAAGATGAAACAAGACAAAAGTTGTTTCAAGTTTCCATAGAAGCCATGAAAAAACTGGGTTATGAAAGTGTAGGAACGGTTGAGTATCTTGTTGACACAGAAGATAACTTCTTTTTTATGGAAATGAATACCAGATTACAGGTGGAACACCCTGTAACAGAGATGATCACAGGGTTTGATCTTCTCCAAAGGATGATAGAGATTGCAGATGGGGACAGACTTCACTACAAACAGGAAGATATTCTTTTTCATGGCTATTCCATAGAATTCAGAATTAATGCAGAAGATGCTTCAAGAGACTTTGCTCCACATCCGGGGACCATAACAGAATATCTTTCACCCGGTGGTCCGGGAGTACGTTTGGATACTATTGCATACAAAGGGTATACCATTCCAAATTGTTACGATTCTATGGTGGGTAAACTCATTGTATATGCAAAAAGTTGGGAAGGTGTGGTCAAAAAAGCACAAAGAGCTTTGTCTGAATACATCATTGAAGGTGTTCCCACAAACATTACGCTGCATCAACAGATAGCAAAAGACCTTGACTTTAAAAATGCGAAATTCGATACAGGCTATTTCGATAAAAATCTTTCAAGTTTCAATTTGGAAGTGATCAATGCCCGCCAGAAAGAAGAAGAGAAGATAAAAGTATTGAGTGACCTAATCGAATCCATTAAAAAGCATAATATACCAGTAAGACATTAAAGAGTGTGAGTTTAGGTTCAATAATAGAGGTGAAGATTTATACAAATTACTGTTAAAAATCGTCAGAAAATCACCTCTAAACTACGATGCCCCTAAATTAACACATATGATGAAGGAAAAAATGAAAAAAGTAATGTTACCATCTTTTATAACATCAACAATGATCATGGTTGGCGGAGATATCGTACCAGTTTATCCAATAGCGTCAAAAGTAAAGAAAGAGTGGGGAGGAATTTTTGGTCAGTCCAGAACTTTATATGTTAGAGTACGATAGAGAGCATATTCTTCATCCTTATGCACCCTCAAACTTATCATCAAATATGACATTTGTAAAATCAGCGAAGGGAGTGTACCTTGAGCTGGAAGATGGGAAGAAGATAATAGATGCAATGTCATCATGGTGGTCAGTAATTCATGGTTATAATGTAGAGTCGTTAAATAATGCTGCTATAGAGCAGATTACAAAAGTATCTCATGTTATGTTTGGTGGAATTACTCATGAACCAGCTATAAGGTTGGCAGAAAAACTTATTGAGATTACAGATAAGCATTTAGACAGGGTCTTTTTTAGTGATTCTGGTTCAGTGGCTGTTGAAGTTGCTTTAAAAATGGCATTTCAATACTGGAATTCACAGGGGAAAAGCCAAAAAAGTAAGATCCTTGCATTCTCAAAAGGGTATCATGGTGATACGTTTGGAGCCATGAGTGTATGTGATCCTATCACAGGAATGCACTCAGCATTTGAAGGGATTCTTCATAAAAATATATTTGCAGATTCTCCGAGGTGTCCTTATGGTGCAAAGTGGGATGAGAAATACATTTCCGATTTTGAATCGAAGTTGGAGCAAAACCACAAGGAGATAGCTGCAGTCATTATTGAGCCTATAGTTCAAGGTGCAGGTGGCATGAACATCTACTCACCTTCATTCTTAAAATCCGTAAGGGCTTTATGCAATAAGTATGATGTTTTGTTGATACTAGATGAAATAGCTACAGGGTTTGGCAGAACAGGAAAATTATTTGCGTATGAGCATGCCAATATTTCCCCAGATATTTTATGTGTTGGTAAAGCGCTAACGGCTGGATACATGTCTCTTGCAGCTACACTCACAAGTAAAAAAGTGATGCATGGTGTTGAAGCAAATGGAAATGTACTTATGCATGGACCAACTTTTATGGCAAACCCTTTAGCTTGTGCAGTTGCAAATGCTTCTCTTGAACTACTACTAAATTCTCCATGGAAAGAAAGAATACAAAACATTCAAACACAGTTAAATGAAGAGTTGACAAAATGTGAAGAGCTTATGATAGTAAAAGAGGTTCGTACTCTTGGGGCGATTGGTGTTGTAGAGTTAAACGAAGAAGTTGATTTGGATTTTATGACTCCGGCATTTATAAGAGAAGGAGTCTGGGTAAGACCATTTTTAAATCTCGTCTATATTATGCCTCCATTTGTGATAACAAAAGAGGAGTTAACTCACTTGACTACAGCCATTTTTAACGTAGTCAAAGCGTATGAATGTCACATAGAAAATGCAAAAAAGTCTAGGGAGGTCTCTAACTTTTCGCCATATCCTTTATGAAATTAATTTCGTAAACTAGTATTCACAAATTTACAGAAAACTTTTGACTCTCTTCATCAGATAAAATTCGGAGCATCATTTGCAAAGAGGATAATATCACCTGCCCGCGTCACTTCTCCAAGTTTTGCTTCTATCTGAGATTTATCTGTAAGCATAATTTTCTCAGGAACATTAAGTTCTTTATCAAACTGGGTAGCATTTAACTGTCCAGTAATAATCGTAATATCAAAAACACTGCTAATAGCATTGATTAGTTCGTCATTAAGCTCCTTGGTGCTTTCCACAAGCCCTGGAGTCACAATCACTTTTCGTCCGTTATGAAGTGAACAAAGACGTATTCCTTCCAACATCCCATCGATGTTTCCATTGTAGCTATCATCAAGTATGATTTTCCCACCCACATCGATCCGCTCAAGACGATGTTCAACACTTTTAAGATTTTCTACTGCTTGCACAATTTCTGACGCATGCATGCCCATCTGATCTGCTATTAAAATCGCCGCATTAAGATTAATAGTCTGAAAAGCGCCCAAAACCGATGTGTGGAAATGGTATAATTTCCCGCCAACAGTAAGATCAAAGTCCGTCCCTTCTAGGGTCGCATTCATATTTAAAAGTTCATCCCCGAAAAGTGTTACTTTTGGATGCGGTTGATCCGTTACCGAAGTATGAACAAATGCTTTTTCAAGTCGATCCGAATGGATAAGCTCTAATTTCGTCCGCTTAATACGATCAATTGTTTTAAAATATTCTATATGTTGTGGGCCTACTTTGCCAACAACAACAATCTGAGGGTGTAAAAACTGAGCAATCGAATAAATATCCCCTTCTAAGCGTGCACCTGCTTCACAGACATAAACCTGCGTATCGGAAGGAAGTGACTGATTGATATCCTTGATAATCCCCGCCAATGTATTAACACTGCGTGGAGTAGCATACACTTTGTATTTTTGACTCAACAATTGTGCTACAAAATTTTTCATCGATGTTTTTCCATAGCTTCCTGTAATACAGATGATGGTTAGTTTCTTCATTGAAGCGATTTTTTTCTTTGCTTTACGTTTATAGGAAAGGAACAAAAATTTCTCTATTCCTCCTGAAAGTAAATACGCAAAAGCCAATGGTAAAAATACACTATAAACAGTGCTGATCTCTTTTAATACAAATAAAAAATTTAAAAAAAATGTCAAGGAAACAAGTAGAATTAAAAATCGCTTCACACGCCATGTCAATACCAGCTTTTTATCCAAATGACGATGCCAAAAATACAACAAAGGTAGATAAACACCAACAACATAGACGCTATAATTCCCAGAAACACCATAAAGGGTAAAAGGGATAATAAAATATATAACATGCCACCATATTTTATGATGATGAAAAACAGCACGTCCTATCCGATAATCATACCATTGTAGATTAGTAAGCAAATACCATCCCAAGGCTGTTACAAAAATCAAATTTACGATAAATGACAATACTTCCATCTATTTTTTCCCCTTTATGCATTTTTAAATTTCTCGAACAATAGCAGAACTTTCATTTTTAGAGATGTCCTCAAGTCAGTAACACGTGGTATCATGCGTCCACCAGCCACCACGTGTATAGTCTCCTCATCGCGCATCCTGTATCAAGAGTCGCCTCCGATGACCTTCTGTGGCTGGGTGTTTGTGTCGGCACAGTCTCCCAAACCGGCGGCCCGGCGCAATCGGTCACGTACTGCGCGACCGACCCCTTCATCTGCCGGCATCACTACCACAAGCACCTGCAAGCCCAGGTGATCGGCCTGGCGCAGAGAGTGATAGAGTTCATGTGCTTGTTCATCAATGTTTTGTGTGAGGCGTAGCCAGGTAACATTTTTCGGCAGTACATTTGGCAGATATGATGCCAGAAGGCCAACTCGCTTTGCGCGCTGTTGCCACTCCTCGAGCCTCTGTTGCACATCATCCCAAGATGCAAGAATTATACGTGCCCTAGGAGCATAGTGTGAGGGCTTGCTACCTGGATAGCTTTGATCTGTCTTTGATGGCATAGCGAGTGAACTACCTAGCACATGGTACAACTCCTCTTCAGTAATCTTACCTGGACGTAGAATCTTAGGTGTTGATGTTGACAAATCAACGATAGTAGATTCTATTCCAATCGAGCAGCGTCCACCATCTAGGACGAGATCCACACTATCTTTAAGCTCTTCTCTCACATCCTCAGCCGAAGTGGGACTTACGCGTCCGTAGCAGTTGGCAGAGGGTGCCGCTATACCACCCCCAAATGCACGCAATAGTCCTAAAGCTACGGGATGGTTGGGAACCCGCAACGCCACCGTGTCAAGACCTCCAGTCACGGCATCTGGAACATTGGGTAGACGACGTAGAATCAGGGTAAGTGGCCCAGGCCAGAAGACTTCTGCTAGTTGCCAGGCAACCTCTGGAATATCTTGTGCCCACTCGCTCATCTCTTTTGCATCGCAAAGATGCACGATCAAGGGGTGATCTGCAGGACGGCCTTTGGCAGCGAATATCTTCCCTACAGCTTCACAGTTGCGTGCATCTGCACCCAAACCGTAGACAGTTTCTGTAGGGAAGGCAACAAGTCCACCTGCTTGAAGTATGCTAACTGCTTCACCTATCATTGCAACTCCTCCATATTTTAAACTGCAAGTAGAAAACTACCCACACTCTATCGATTTAATTCAAATTAAAAACTATAATTTACAATAAGTCTATACTCATCCCAATCAAATAGAACATCATTTTTGTAGCCAAAGTCATTTGGGAAATTCCCTCTAAATCTTAGATTCAAGTCTTTTGTTGCCTGATACTGTATATCAAAACCAGATTCTGTTGTTGTCCATGCTGTACCATTTGCGTAGCTGTTAGTTGCACCAATATCAAATTCTGTATAAAATACAGAAGCTTTTACATCTGCACCAAGTAGTTCATTCAATTTATAGGTTCCAGCCACTTTCCAGCTATCCGTCTCAGAGAAGAATTGATGTCTTGTTACCATACCTTGTGTAAATGCCGGCATACCACCCCATGGCGTGATAATGCCCAAGTTTCCATTTCCAGTTAAAATATTATCTGTATCTGAGACTGTTGTTGAATATGCTATATATCCACTAAGTGCTCCAGATGACGCAGCTAATTTTGCACCATAATAATTTGCATCAACATTTCCAGCTAATGCATCTCCTACATCACTTTGGTTGATGTATTGCCCAGAAACAGTCATCTTCACATTTTCATTTAAACGGCAGTTCCATCCGTAATCTGCTTGAAGATACACTGCATTGAGAATATCATGCGCATAGTAGTCCCATGCCTGCAAAGTCACCCCATCAATCCCTTTATAGATTACAGCTCCCGCAGTTACACCATCAGTACTAGTCCCTGCTCCTAAAGCTACAACACCCATATCTTTAAAATCCCCACTCTGCGCAAGTGTCGTACCAGCGCCGTAACCACTTGCAAAACCTAAATCGGTACTATCATCATAAATATTACTGAATGTACCTGTCGTCTCTCTGGTAATATGTGCTAAGATCAATGTCGTATCTTCAATGTCAGTATTACTTACTACCGCTGCTTCAAAAAGGTTTGGAAGCATTCTTACATCATCAGCGCCTGCTAACGGTGTATCCAGTCTTTGACGTCCCACTTTAATGTTGGTATTACCAAATGCATAGTTCAGGTATGCTTGTCCAATAAATACATAATTTTCACCGTCACGACCAGTCAATGAAGGATCATAACTAGCAGAACCACCACCGTCGATATCTTCATCATGCATATCAAATCCATATACACCATAAGCTGCAATTACAGCAGTCAATCCATTAAAATCTGGTGACTTATACCCAACATAACCACCTGTAGCAAGTGTATTACGATTATTTTCTATCCCTCCCAAATATGTCCTGTCAACATAAAATGTTCTGAATTGTCCAAACACTTCACCGTAATCTACTTCCGCAGCTTCCACAGCTACAACCGGTTCAACGGGTGCAATATCTCCTCCCGCCATAAGTAGTGTTGATGCTACGACAGATAATGCTAAATATTTCCTCATTTTGTCTCCTATGTTTGACGTTTTCATTTTGTAATAAAAATAATTACAACCTTAGTCTTATGTGTAAGTATCACTCAACTAACTAAATAAGAAGATATTACTCTTGATCTTGACCTAAGTTGTGGTTGTATTATTATATCTTCATACATTTTTTGCCATACATACTTTATTGGTTTGCCCCCTCAAAACATGTCAATAGAGGGAGCAAACCAAAAAAGTACAGAGACACTCCCCTCTTTTTAAAGAGAGGAGATATCGGTTATTGACCTTGACCTAAGATGTACACTCTTTCACCTTCTAGCAGGTAGAAGTTTTCAAGTTAAATCCACTTAGGCTTTTGGTTACTCACCTTGTCCTAGAGAGTAAGCACGCTCACCATCTTCGAATGCATAAAGATTTTCAGTTTTAATCACTTCAATACCTGCATCATCAATTCTGTTCATCATATCTGTGATGTCACTATTTGTGATTACGTCACCTTGGTTTTTCGCGTAGAAACGACATCTCCAGTGGTCAGTTAAGAAAGTCTCTGGGTGACCCTGTGGATAGACTTTTTGACCACGGTTAGAGATCATTTTAAGTGCTATGTTAGTACCTTCAGTAAGCTCAACTAGCTTATCACCAATTGTATTTGAGTCACAGTCGTCTTTAGTAAAGATATCACAACCGATAAGATTCATTTTTGTGTCTCTTACATTGGTAAGAACTGGTTTTTTGATCTTGATCGCTTTGTCATATTTAACAGGCTCTAGAGTTGATGGTTTTTGACCAAGTCTCTCAATCACTGCATCAGCAAACTCTTTCGTTCCTACTTCTGTATAGTCTCTGCCTTGAGCTTTAAGTTTTCTAGCAAGGTCATACGTTACGATACCATCTTCAATCGTTTTAAGCCAAGCATTGTGAACTTTTTCAGCTACTTCTGGTTGACCAACTTGTACCATCATCATTACACCTGAAAGTAAAAGTCCAGATGGATTCGCTTTGTTTTGACCTGCGTGACGTGGAGCAGAACCGTGGATCGCTTCATACATCGCAATATCATCACCAACATTAGCTCCAGGTGCAATACCGACTGAACCTGTCATAAGACCAAGAATATCCGTTGCAACATCACCATAAAGGTTAGGCATTAGAACCATATCAAAGTCTTCAGGAGCATCTACCAGTTTAGCCATACCGATATCGATAATCCAATCATCAGCTTGGATTTCAGGGTACTTTTTAGCTGTTTCATAGAATACTTTTACAAAAAGACCATCAGTGATCTTCATGATGTTATCTTTAATCATACAAGTGATTCTTTTTCTTCCATATGCTTTTGCATACTCAAATGCATATTGACATATTTTTTCACAACCTGGTCTTGTAATGATTTTTAGACACTGAGTAACTTCCGGAGTTTGTTGGTGCTCGATTCCTGCATACAGATCTTCTTCATTTTCACGAATCGTAACAACATTCATACCTGGAAATCTTGAAGGTACAAATGGGTCATAAGCGATAGCAGGACGTACATTTGCATAAAGACCCAAAGTTTTACGGATAGTTACGTTAAGACTTTTATATCCACCACCTTGAGGTGTTGTGATAGGTGCTTTAAAAAGAACTTTGTTTTTCTTGATAGAATCCCAAGCTTCTTGACCAATACCAGATGTATTACCAGCAAGGTATACTTTTTCACCTACATCAATATGTTCCCATTCTACATCAGCACCCGCAGCATCTAGTATTCTCGTGCTTGCATCCATAATCTCAGGACCGATACCGTCACCTCTTGCAACTGTAATTGTTTGCTTTGCCATTTTTTTTCCTTTTTCAATCATTTAAATTTAATTTATAAACTCTCTAAGAACCCACTCTTTAAATGGCTTCCACCTATATGTTACTCTTCATAAACTATTAGTTGAAGATTCACATATGATTTTGAACCAATTTTTCGTTTCTGAAAAATTTACACGCATTATAAAGAATTTGGGAAACCAAAGTCTATACTATATTTGTCAATTAAGTTATCTTTTAATATTTTAATAATAAACTTTTATTTAGTATAAAACTATCTATTATTGCTATAAAAATTATCTAAAACAAAAAACATTAAAAAAAACATCAAATATTATCTATTTTTAATATTATTATTATCTATAATTGGTACTATTAAAATATGAAAAGAGAAACTTTAGATAAAAAAATTAAGATCTCCAATGATCTCATGTTCTATATATATTCACATATAGAGACAGATATCAATATTGATGAACTTGCAGAACATTTTAAGATCAATAAATTTTATTTACATAAAATATTTAAAGAGGTCTTTGGACGAAATATTTATGAAAGTATTAAGTCGATACGTCTGCAAAAGGCTTCTAACCTTCTGCTGACCAATAAATACTCTACTATTTCTGAGATAGCCAATGAGTGTGGTTACAGTTCACAAACATCTTTTATCCGTGCATTTAAAGAACGTTTTTCGATGACACCAAATAAGTGGAGAAAAGGTGGATATAAATCATACTCGCATAAAATTCTTCTACAATCTCCAAAGGCACAAGCTTCCACCGCCAACTTTGAACTCATCCAGCCTCAAATTGTTAAAATGCCGCAGCAGACCGCATATTATATCCGTCATAGAGGATATGGATACGACAAATCAAAACAAACATGGCAAAAAATTCAAACCTGGGTGTATCAGAATGAGCTAAAGGGCTATAAAGAGATGTCACTTTTTCATGATAACCCAACAATCACACCCTTAGATGAGTGTCATTATGTTGCATGTGTAGTTCCGGATGAGGGAAATGAGGTAAAAGATGATCGTTTGCCAAAGTTCAATATCTCAGGTGGTGTCTATGCCAAGTTTGATCTGGAAGGGAAGAGAGGAGATTTACTAAAATTCATTCACTGGGTCTATCATGAATGGCTGCCTAAAAGTGAATATCAAACAACAACAAAACCACCTTATGCAGTCTATCACAAAAACCATTATCTTGAAGAAGATCAGCAGTTTTCGATCAGTTTTTATTTGTCAATTAAATTTTAAAGTAGGGTATTAATTCAAACTTGCTTTGAATCTTTCGCATGTAATAAGACTAAAGAGTCGCTAATAATACATTTTCCACCATATCTATCTATGAAAACTCTGATCTTCTCTATCATTCTTTCAAATTTTTCCTCTCGACACACAGTAAATATATAATTATTACTTAGGAGATCATTGGCTTCATCTGCTGTTTTTAGTCCATGTGCGCCATACCCTTCAATATCTCTGATAATGGTATAACCTGTCACATCAGCTTCTTTAAATATCTTTAATAGTCTATTTGTATAAACAGATTCAATGATGATTTCAACTTTTTTCATTTTTTTCATTTTTAACCCCACAAAATAGTTATAAAGTAGTAGTATAGTGGTATTCCCAAAGATATATTAAAAGGGAAAGTGA
>Ga0210119_1000177_pt1 | contig 14491 bp, 19 predicted proteins | sample China_Bullhead_C_2_FD_184859 | JGI IMG/M metagenome (GOLD analysis project Ga0210119, IMG submission 184859) | Wetland microbial communities from San Francisco Bay, California, USA, that impact long-term carbon sequestration -... | ecosystem: Environmental > Aquatic > Marine > Wetlands ... | reverse complement strand
CAACATCTTGTGTTCCACCCAGTTTTACTCTTGTTGCAAAATATCCTTTTCCATTCATTGGTGTAAGCATTACATCCGCACATCTTGCATTACCATTTTTAGTACTCAATACATGGATCGCTTTAACATAGTTGCTTTCTTCCATAGGATTATCTACATCAACCTTCACAGGTACAACTGCACCATTTTCTGCGATTTCAGGTACTGTCAACTTCACTTTATCACTGTCTGATACCGCTTTTCCGCCTGTAATAGCTGCTACGGCTGCATCATAACTCAATATATTTCCACCCTTTGGTGCTTCTTTTGCAAATAATGCCGAAGGTGTGACTGTCGCTGCTACAGCCGATGCTGCACAAATACTTTTTATAAAATTTCTTCTTTCCATTCTTTATTTCCCTTTACTTTTTCTTTTTTTCTGATACTACGTACGCAGTGTAATCACAAATCTCTTGCTCATTAAAGAGTCCTGTAGTAAGATTTACTGTCATATGTGTATTTTGATTATCAACTCTAGGATCTGCAATTTTTTGATACACAAATTGTGCATCTCTTACTTTTGTATCCAAGAACATTTCCTTATATCCTGTAAGACTAGGACCGATGTTTCCTGCACCTTTTGCACCTTCAATGTCATGACATGCAACACAGTTACCATACTGCTTAGGCTCTTTTGTCACTTTGCCGTCTTTACCTTTTTTCTCAACAGACTTAGCCAATCCTTCTGGTAGTTTTCCCTTTGCTTTTGCACCATTAAGATTATGGAACATAAATTCCCCTCTAGCAATTGCCTTAGCATCTGTAAGATCGCAGCTCTTTGGCATTGTGAACGTTTTAGCCGCTGGGAATAGATCTTTCTCTATTATCTTTGTTGCATCTGGCATATCATATGCTTTTGTCAAATCCCCAGCACATAGTGATGCTGAAGCTGATAAAAACAATGTTGCATAGGCAAAACATTTGATTTTAGTATGCATTCATACTCCTTTTTATTTGATTTCAGCAGGTATCATAACTAAGAACTGTAAAGAAAGTGTAAATTTTATAAAAATATTTTCATTATCTTTTATAATAAAAAAGTATCATTATAATGGCTAATATTTTTTATAAGAATAATAAAAAATATTCTATGAGAATGCTCTTTGAATCGTGGTTTAAATAAGATTTGGAAATAAGGTCAAAACTGTTGATGCTTTGAGTAAGGGGGGGCTTACATTATTTTGATATATGTATATCCTTCACGCTGAAGATCAACGATTTTAATGATCCCTGATGGTGTAAATTCTACATAATCCTCCATTTGCTCTGTTTTAACATTTTTCTTCTTCATGGTATTCTGGCATGCAATAATTTTCATATTGTTACCTGCCTTCATGAGTAAATTCTTTATACGTCCCGAAGTACCATTTTTTTCAGGTCCGCCATGATCAATATAACGCTTTTTCTCAAATTCGGTACCTTTAAAGTCTTTCATCACATATTGAAGACAGGGACCAAAAGCTACGATATCGATCTCATACGCTTCTAATGTACTCTGATAATGTTTTACAATATTATTCAGCGTAGAGAGCATGAAATGCATGCGGGTTATATCTGGAAAGTCACATTGATAGACAACTTTTATCACATCATCTTTTTTCTTCTCTTTTGCCAATACCGGGAAAGCAGCTGTCATCATCAGTGCCATAATCACCCATAGGTTTTTTTTGAGTTTCATGTTTTATCCTTTCTTAAAAAGCTACCGTGATCTGAACTGCAATCCGATTGCCCATATTATCTAACACATCTTGTGCCTTAGAAAATCCAGGTGCTTCTGCCTCATTTATAATGTAGTTCAAGTCGATGCGTGTTGGGCCTCTGTAACGATAGGAAGCTCCCAATGTGGTTGTTCTAAACTGAAGTTCATTCTTTGTAGTATTTGTCAAACGATCACAGTAGTCATAACGTCCGAATACTTCGAACTTTTTGGGTATGATCTCATATTGTAGGTTCACATAGCCACCATCTGCCTCATTTTCATTGCCTGTAGCAAACTGAAACTGCCAATTTTCTGTACCAGGATCATGATCTATATCTGTTGGACCGGCGAATATCATACCTTTTGCTTTCATGTATTCTGCTTCAAAACGCAGACCATTATGATAATAGGTCATTCCCACACCGTAACGCTTACGGTCAAATTCCATTTCTGTCGTTACATCATTTACTGTAGAATACAATGTACGTTTGCCATCTTGCCCCCATACGTAAAATTTCATCGTTTCTGTATAATATCCTTTACCCTTGCCAAATGATTTCTCAGCTGCCAAGTACCCGTAGTGTGTTGCCTGTTTGTTGGAACTACTATGTGAAACACCTGTGCCGTTACCATACATATACGCATAGCTCATTGTCCATTCATCCTGAAGTTTGAAGGTGTCAAATAGCTGTATTCCAGTGTCTCTAAACGCTGCTATAGGTTTATCTACGCTTGTACTTGTGTATTGTGTAATGCTTTCGCCAAGGGGATTCTGCATAGCACCCACATGACTGACCTGTCGTTCAAGAAGCTGCTGCTTTGTCATGGTGGTAAATTCGATGTAAGGAGAGACAAATACCGCTTGAAGTCCCTCTTCACTTCCCGGAGTCTTAAACATACCCACACGAACCTTGGCTCCAGGTATATGCTTGAGTGTAATGGAAGCATCCGTAAGATAGGTAGCCACGTCATGCCCGGCAAGATTATTCACAGCATTGTTTCCAAATTCTGCCATAAAAAAATAGTTGACAAGGTTCTCACCGTCAGCCATTCCTCTAAGTGCCAGTCTCGCTCTAAATACATTAAAGCCTGACTGATCTTCTAAATTTGGATTAAGGTATGAAAATGGCGTTTTATTTAAACCATCATTAGGAGTAGCATCAGGAGGAGTTACAAATACATCCCCAAAATCTTTCTTGTAGTTGGCTTGAATAAAACCCCATACCTTAGGCACCGTACTTTTATTCGGTACTTTCACTCCTTTAGGAGCTACCATATCTGGTTCTGTACCTTGAAGCATCAGCCAGTTCGCGGCATTCACTTTCATCCCAGCAATTAATAGTGCTGCGACCAAAGGAAATTTCAATATAGATCGTTTTGAAACACTTGTTTTCCATTGCATCATTTCCTCTCTTTTTTTTTTGTTAAATAAATATCTTAGCGGTCAAGTGTGTAAATATATAGACCATTATATTATAAATTTAATTTATTTATTGATATATTTTTTTATAATGTTTTTTTATAACAGGGAGAGGAGCCTAAAAGGTATAGCGGAATCTTGTACCTTCCCCCAATGCAGATTTGATCTCTAGAAGAATATTTTCTTCATCTATAATTTTCTTTACGATATTGAGTCCTATACCAAAGCCACCTTTGGCTTCATTCTCTCTATAATATCGTGAAAATATTTTACTGGTGTCCTTTATACCAACACCGTGGTCTATGACTTCAAAAACGATATGTTCATCGACCGTATATACATTGATCTCAACATGGCTATCGTCATTGCTATATTTGATCGCATTTGAAATAGTATTGTCCACAATACGCTGCAGTTTCGTTTTTGAAAATGTACGTGTGAGTCCCGGAAGGATATTGGTTTCGAGCTGTATCTGCTTGAGATTTGCTATTTCTTGAAAATAATCTACTCTATTTTGAATGAATTCACCAAAGTCCAAGGAGCTTTTTTTATGCTTTACCCTGCCTTCTTTTACAAGATAATCCATATCATTGTAAATGGTAGCAAGTGTTTTGGCAGCAGACTTCATACGCATTAAGTATTTATTTTCACCATATTTACTGGCAAAAAGATCAGAATTGAGGTTAATGATACTCAAAGGGGTATTGATCTCATGCATAGAATCTTTAATGAAGTTATCAAGCTGTACATTGAGTCTTTCAAAAGGTCTTGAAAAATTTCTAAGTAATAAAAATGAAAATATGAATAAAGCAATCACGATAGCGATCATGACCATCGCGGCAAAAAAGTAAATATTATAGGCCGTATGCACAGTGGAGACCAATAAATAGCTTGCACCAAAATAATAGGCATCAGGAAGAGGATAGACATAATAATAACGATTTCTTTTTTGATGAAATCCTTCCTTAAAGGACAAAGGCTCAAAATCTAAATTCGTAAATACGATTTGATACTTATCTGTATAGAGTGCCGCTTTATACTCTTTATAGCGTGGGAAATGGTACACTTTATCTTCATTTTGATACTGCTGCATAGAAGTGATGATCTTTTTTGCTTGCGCTTCAAGAGAGAGTTTCACTTTTGCTTCATCTATCTGTAAAAGCAGTTGCACATAGACCACCAATGGTGCTATCAATAAAACAGCCAATATCCCGGTATAGATAAACGCATATTTACGGGCAAACTCGTCGGTATTAAAAATCAATACTATACCCTACACCACGTACATTTTTAATAAAATCTTTTTCAAGTTTTTTACGTAAATTACCTACTTGTACACGAATATTCGCAGAATCTACCCACTCGCCCCATACCTCTTCCCAAAACATTTCACAACTCACCACTGAACCTCTTTTTTTGATAAGGAGTTCTAATATCTTCGTCTCTGTTTTGGCAAGGAGTACAGTTTCACCCTTAAAAGTAAGTTTCATCTTTTTGAGATCATAGTTATATCCTGATGGCAGTTCTATGCTTTCTTCAGGTGAAGCAAAACATTGTAGTTTCATCACCTGCTCTACACGTAATTTCAGTTCTGCAAGGTCAAAAGGTTTACGTATATAATCACAAGCACCACACTCATACCCACGGCTTAGATCATCTATATCCGTTAACGAAGTAATAAAGATAGCCGGTGTCATATTTCCATCTTCGCGTAACTCCTCTAGCATCTCAAAACCATTTTTTTCACCGGGTACTTTCACATCCAGAAGCAGTAGATCATAGACATTCTCGTAGATAGCATCATAGGCTGCATCAGAATCTGTGAAACATTCAACCTCATAACCGCTATCTTCTAAAAATTCACTCATACTTAACGCAAGTATTCTTTCATCTTCTAAAATTAGTATTTTCATTTTACGATCCCTGTCTTTTTTTCATTATGTTTATTTTCAAGGATGATATCAATAAGTTCATCTTTGCTATAGTCATACAGTATACGTTTTGCATCTATTTCAAGTTCTTCCTTATCCTCTTGGTTCAACTTTGGCAAAACCCCTATGATCTCCTTGTCATGCGCATTACGAAAACTGTCATGTGGAGCCTTCCAGGCATCCACCACATTTTTAATATCCTCATCTGAAAACTGTGTCAAAGCCGACATAGTTTGGTCTGCTTTTTCATGTTGTGTAAGTGCATCCTCCGGGATACATAATAGGTACATACCGATCTGTTTTCCTTCTCCATTCAACATAGGTTCATGCAAATAAAGAATACCATCTTCATATCCATAATTATTGACCAAAAAGCTTTCCCAATCTAAGATGTCTATTTTATCCATGTATTGTTTGTTATAGTTTTGATTGGAGATCACATATCCATTTAACAGAGGGAAATTCCGCATCAGTTCAGCTTTATCCAGATATGCTTCATCCATCAGTACAAAAAGTTCGATGCCTTTTTTACGTAACTTCAGTGTAAACTCATCAATGAACTTGATCACTTCCAAATAGCCAAGTACCTTATCTCCACTTCGCATAGGTATCGTAGCTTTCAGCGTAAGTAATCTACCCGTTTCCATCCCTACTTTTGGACGGACATTCTTCTTTAGTGAATCTAAATCTTCTCTAAACCACCAAATAGGCATCCCTTCATACCCTTCATCCCAACTACGCGCAAAAATGAAGAAGTCCGGGGTAAGTACTTGGATACGCAAGGTTTTTACATGTGTATATTTTTTAAACCGTTCTGTGATCTTACTCAAGATCTGATAGCCTTGAGACTCATCGTCGGCGGTAAGTGCATTTTTAAGTTCGCCATCTTCAGAGAGTGCCAAAGACAATGAAAGCAGATCAACCATCTCATAGTCAAGTCCTGCTCTAAACTCACTTACTATATGATCACCCATACTGATGAGTCTGTCTTCTTTGCTTTGTTTAACAAAGAAAAAAACCGAGATAAAAAGAATCATCAATACACCAAAAGTAATATAGGCTGCTATTTTACTGATGTACTTTGTAGGGGTACATGATTTCATTTTTACACGCATAAAGTTGGATCCTATTCCTTATCATTTACATTTTTTTTATATTATAACGCTATCCTATCTTAAACTTACTAAAAGGAACACACATGAAAAAAATTATCTTTAGCCTACTCCTAAGTCTGGGTATACTCTATGCCCAAGAGGGTTCTGCCAAAGTAGTGTACGATTTAACCACCAAAGATCTGAAGAATTTTGAACTACGAATTTTAAGTGCTACCGTATCCAATAAAGCACATTATGAAAGTACCTTGCGCGAGCTTGATGTGACAGTTGTCATCCATGGCGGTGCCTACAGATTCTTTGTAAAAGACCCTGCAAAGAGTGAGTACAAGGATGACAAAGCATTGCTTTCTACACATCAATCCCTGGAAAAACGTATTGAAACGCTAGCCAACACCTATGATGTTCAATTCTTGGTATGCGGGGTGGGCTTACGTAAACATGGTCTAGAACAAAAAGATATCTATGACTTTGTAAAGATCATTCCTACTTCAACGATAGGGTTGATAGACAAACAGAATGAAGGGTATGCATATGTACCTGTCGGGGACTAATGTCTTGATCCCCGAGAAATTTTAAATATGAAAAGAAAATGTAGAACCCTTTTCTTCTTCACTCTCGATCTCCAATTCTGTACCGTGTAACGCCAGGATACTCTTGACGATAGAGAGCCCTAATCCCATAGAGTTATCCCAGCTATGCGTACCCGAACGATAAAACTTTTTGGTGACTTTGCTAATATCCGAAGAGGAGATTCCTGCACCTTTATCTATCACAGATATGTGATCCTCATCAATCGTGACCACGACTTCATCCTTGGAATACTTCAATGCATTTTCTATCAGGTTTTTGAGTACGATTTCCAAAAGTGTACGGTCAGCTTCGACCATATAACTATTCCCTTGTAACACGATCTCTCTTTGAGGGTACTTCTCTTCCAGAGAGGCTGTAACTTCTTGTGCCAGCGTATAGCAATCAAACTGACTTGGATGCAGTGTTGTTTCACCACTCTCAAATTGATTCCATAGAACAAGTCTGCTGAGGAGTGCTTCTATTTTTACGCCATTGTTGTAGATCTTACTTAAAAATTTTTCTTGCAATGCCTGAGGAATCTCTTTATCATCTTCCAATGTCTGTGCGTATCCCATAATAGAAGCTATAGGGTTACGAAACTCATGGGCTATCGCTGAGATCATATCTGCACGCTGGCGATTTTTAAGCTTCAGTTTTGCATTATAACGTTGCTTGATCTCTTCACGTTTCTTGGCACTGTCAAGTACTTTAATAAGGTTCTGATTAAGATCTTCAAACTCTTGGGTAAAAAAGTTTGCTTTATAGTCTATCTTCTCTATTTTTTCAAGATTGTCCAAATATTTATTGATAAGCAGGAGTTCTTTTTGCATACGTCTAGCCCCGCGATTGATAGCATAAATAAATATAGTGAAGCCCAAGATTAAAAGAGCCATAGCAGAAAAAGCAATCGTAGCTTCAGGAATAAAAATATACAAAAGCGTACTAAAGACAACCCCTGTAAAAACGGCCAAGGTTACGAGTCTTGCCATAATATATTCTGTAAAGTGAGGACGTCTATAGATCATAATGCGAACACCTAATTCTCTTCTTCGATTTCAGTTAAAAAACTTAAAAAATCTTCTGTAGCAAAATAGCCCACCACTGATTCAAACACTTCCTGATCTGGCTGCATAAAATAAAAACTGGGAATAGCCCCGGTGAAATCTTCAATACGATCAGCGGTTTTTTTATCTGATCTCTGCACTTTTAACAAGATATAAGATTGTAATTTATCCTGTACCTTTGGGTCAGATAATGCACCTATCTTGATATTTTTACACCATTTACACCGTCTATCTTCTACCATGATCATCACATTCTTATGCTCTTTTTTAGCACGTTCAAAAGCGTGATCCATATCTGTTTCCCAACTCAGTTTCTCAAATGCTGCAAGCGTTTCATCTTTTTTTTGCAGATTTTGGATCGTTTCATGTTTTTGACTTTTTAAAGTACTGATCTTCGCAGCTTTGGTTGGTTCTTCGCCAAATGCGGGGAAAAAGAATAGCCCAATACATGCAATACTTGTGATGATCCCTTTAATGTGTAACACTGATCTCTACTTTTTTTCTATATCGTTGATATAATAGATAAAATCCTCTGCATCCACATAGCCTAGAATTTCTTCTAAAATTGCTTTATCTTCATTCATAAAAAAAATAGTAGGGACACCTTTTACCTCTGGCAATGCAGACATTGCAGAAGGGTCTTCTCTCATGACTTTAACGGTCACAAACTTTTCCAGTCTTTTCTCTACTGCTTCATCTGACAACGTACGATGTTTGAGTTTTTTACACCATCTGCAGTTTTCACCTTCAACCAAGACCATGATCTTTTTATGTTCTTTTTTTGCTAAGGTAAATGCTGTATCTAAATCTTCGCTCCATTCTACAGAAAAGAGTGTACTTGAGAGAAGTAAAAGTCCTAAAACTATTTTGTTCATATTGTTCCTTCATTAAAATGTTTCACTGTATCTTTAAACACAGCACAAAGTGCTTCAACCTCTTTGATGGATGTTCTTTCATTCGGTGCATGAATGGTGTCATTTATCACACCAAACTCTACAACATCTATACCAAAGGCCCCCATAAATCTGGCGTCACTGGTGCCACCGGCCGTAGAGAGTTTTGTTTCCTGTCCCGTAAGTTTTTTGATGCTTGAAGTGAGTGTCTGTACTATCTTTGAATCTCTATTTGTTACAAACGGGTATGAACCTTGTGTTAATTCCAAACTATAATCTAAGCCGTCAAAACATTTGTCTATGTGAAGTTTAACCTCTTGTTGTGTAGTTTTAGTGGAGTTACGTACATTAAACATCATTTTTAATACCCCTGGTGTCACATTGGTTACTTCCATACCTGCACGGATGTCAGTGATCACCATTTTACTCGGTGCAAAATCATCATCACCTTTATCCAGGTCTATCCCTGCAATTTTATCCAAAACAGTCGCTATCTGATGGACCGGGTTGATCGCTTTCTCCGGATAAGCGGCATGCCCCTGTTTACCGTTCAACGTTAGATATCCATTAATGGAACCTCGTCTTCCTATCTTTATCGCATCACCAAATACCGTTTCGCAGGTTGGCTCTGCAACAATACAGTAATCTGGTAAAAAGCCTATCTCTTTGAGGTGCTCAAGCATCACAACCGTACCATATTTCCCCTCACCTTCTTCATCAGAGGTAAGCAGTACGGAGAGTGTTCCCTCAAAATCTTCACTCTCTTTACAGGCTTGTACAAAAGCAGCCACACCGCTTTTCATATCTTGTGTGCCGCGGGCATAAATATTTCCCTCTTTGATCACGGGAACAAAAGGGTTTGTGTCCCAGCCATTTCCCGCAGGAACGACATCTACATGTCCGGCAAAACAAAGATGCGGCCCCTCTGAGAACTTTTTGCTTAACATGAGGTTTTTAACACCCTCTTTATTTACATAGATCGCTTCATAATCATCAAGGTACTCTTCTATGAATTTTAACGATCCTGCATCATCCGGTGTCAAAGATTCAAAACTCAACAATTTGAGCAATAGGTCAACTACATTCATTCAGACTCATTTATTTATAAATTTTTCTATCATTGAGAGATACTCATCAAGATTTTCAAAACGGTGATTACCACCATACTCAACGATAATTTTGTGTGTATTATAGAAAGATTGTGCTTTAGTATAATCTAACACTTCATCCCCACTTTGCAAAAGTAGCAGATATCTCCCTTTATCTGGAGTTGTTTGTAACATTTTAAGTTGTTCGAGATACACCCGCTTGAATTCAAATACTTCTTCATCACAAAAACGTTTTTGCCACCCCGTATAAGCAGCCAATGTTTCCCATGGTTGTGTCGAGGGGTTAAGAAGTATGGCTTTCATACGGTATTTTTCAGCCAAAATGGTTGCATAATATCCGCCTAGCGATGAACCTATCAGGATGTCAATTTTTGTAGATCCTAAAATCTCTTCTATCAACGCAATAGCATCGATCGGGGAAGGTGGAAGATCCGGTGCGATAACATTATCTGCACCAAAATAGGATTTAAGGAGTAAAGATTTATTCCCTTCTCCGCAAGATGCAAAACCGTGAAGATAGAGGATTTTAGACATTTATTTTTCTATTTCACCATGATAAGTCACAATACCGCCAAAATGGTTTAATACGCCTGTATGACCATGTTGCTTAAATACATTTTGTACCTGTCCACTTCTACTACCTGTACGGCAGGTAAAGATGACTTTTTTCTCTTGGGTCTCATTAAAAAACTCTTGTGCCCATTGTTGAAAAGCACTGGTAGGTTTAAGCATGTCCACACCTTTAATGTGCCCCATGTCATACTCCATATCTTCTCTTACATCAACCAAAAGAAAATCTACTTTCCCTTCATCCCGTGCTTCTAATAAAATTTCCAATTCTTCTGAATTAATATCATCTTTTTCCAGTAATTCCTGCATGCTATTATCTCCTGACTTTAAAATAATCAAGTATTATAGTCAATCAAAATTATAACTTGCTGTTAACTTAAAAATACTCTTTGCTTAACTATTAGCTGCTCGATACTCAGGTGTACAAAAGATTTGACAATGGCACACACCATCTTCAGGGATCTCTTTTTCTATCGCTGGTTTACATGGACAGACTCTGTCATCTGTACTTTTGAACTTACCTGGCTTTGACTCATCCGGTTCAACCAGGTAACATGGACAAAACCTTTTTCCATAAAGTAACTTATGGCGTGCAAGACCCATGGTCACACCTTCATTCACATCTTCATTACTGTTATAAACCCAACCTTTACTCTCACATACTTTATCTGTAAATTTTTTTGTCTTTTCCAATTCTATTTTAAATTCTTCTGAATTCATATCTAATTGTTGCATACTTTATACCTTAGTCTGTTATTTAGTTGTAGTTATATCTTAAACTAAATTAATATATAATAAGAGCAATCATAAAAATTGACCATTTTAAGTAAGGGATATCATGCAAATAGATAACACAGTTTTAGAGAAACTTGAAAAACTTTCACACCTAAGGATCGATGATTCTAAAAAAGAAGCGGTCATAGAACAACTCTCAGGTATCCTCAACTACGTCGATAATCTCAATGAACTTGATACTGAAACATTAGATGCTTCTTTTTCAACGCTTGAGGGGGGTACACCGTTAAGAGATGATAGTCCTAGAAAGGCCAATGATATTGCAAAAGATATCCTCTCTCATGCACCTCAAGCAAAAGATGACTTTTTCATCGTACCAGCGATCATCGACTAAGTGCATTTCATGTTAAAGATCTATGGTATCAAGAACTGTGACAGTGTCAGAAAAGCGATAAAATATCTTAAATCCCATGAGATAGCGTATGAGTTTATAGATTTCCGTGAAACCCCAGTGGACCCAAAAACGATAGCTTCATGGTTAAAACACACCGATATACAAACCCTCTTCAATACCAGAGGCACAACTTACCGAACCTTAAAACTGAAAGACCTTGCTCTTTCTGACGAAGATAAACAACTATGGCTTGCAAAAGAAAACATGCTCATTAAACGGCCGGTTATTGAGCTTGATAACAAGGTGATAGTTGGGTATAATGAGTCTCAATATCTAGAAACTATACATTAAAAAAGGATAATAATGGCTGCTTTTGATATCAAAAAACTGCTTCAAAGTGTTGTTACACACGGTGCATCGGATCTCCACCTCGTAAGTCGTACAGAACCACAAATAAGACTTGATGGGGTACTTAAACCCGTAAACCTTCCTAAACTTACAGGGGATGATATTGAGGAAATGTGTTACTCTCTTATCACAGAAAAGCAAAAACAACAATTTGAAGAGCATGATGAACTTGACTTCGCGCTCTTGCTTCCTGGCATAGGACGATTCAGAGCAAACTACTATCGTACCTTGGGGGACACTGCTGCTGCGTTCAGGATCATTCCTATTGATGTGCCTTCATTGGATGACCTGGGTGCTCCTGAAGTCTATAAAAGTCTTATCAAGAGAGAAAAAGGGCTTATTTTGGTAACCGGACCAACAGGTTCCGGTAAATCAACCACACTGGCTGCAATGCTCAATGAGATAAACCTTCATGAACAAAAACACATCGTCACAGTGGAAGATCCTGTGGAATTTATCCATCAGAATAAAAAATGTGTCTTCTCTCATAGAGGTGTAGGCGAAGATACGTCATCTTTTGCAGTCGCCCTTAAATTTGCCATGCGTCAAGACCCTGACATCATACTGATCGGGGAGATGAGGGATAAAGAGACCATAGAAGCCGGACTGACTGCCGCTGAAACAGGCCACCTTGTATTTGGTACCCTGCATACTTCTTCAGCACCGGGAACTATTAACCGTATTATCGATGTATTTACAGGAGATGAACAACCGCAGATCAGAGCCATGATCGCCTCTTCACTGGTTGCTGTTATCGCACAGGCACTTCTTCCTAAGTTAGGAGGAGGTCGTGTAGCTGCTTCTGAGATCCTGGTAACCAATCACGCGATTTCAAACCTCATACGTGAAGATAAAGTACACCAGATCTATTCACAAATGCAACTGGGGCAAGGTGATACCGGTATGCAAACACAAACACAGGCACTCCTTAAATTCCTCAAAGACGGGAAAATAAGCCGTGACATTGCTATGCAGTATGCTAACAGACCAGCTGAACTTACTGGAAAAGTATGATCTTAACAAAAAACTCTCTAAAAACATTTTTAGAGATATATAGATACAATACGCAAAATTATAGTAAAAACAAGGGATAATAAGATGGATTTTTCAATGGAAAGTTTTTCAATGATGGACTTTAATTACTTTGATGTCACGATTTCAGCCATTGTACTGATACTGGGGATCAAAGGTTTTATGCAGGGATTTATTAAAGAAGTATTTGGTCTTCTAGGTCTTGTAGGAGGAGTGTACTTTGCCTCTAGACTTTCTGATAAAGCTGCAACATACATTGATACAAACTTTTTACATTTAGAGAATGCATCCCTGCTTAAACTTATTGGTTTCCTTGCCATTTTAATCATTATTTGGTTTAGTGCTACTATCCTTGGTACTATATTTTCCAAACTTACCAGTGAAAGTGGTTTAGGTTTTCTCAATCGTCTTTTTGGTTTCATCGCAGGAGGAGGGAAGTATTTCCTTATTTTTGCGTTGATCGTGACTGCTTTATCCAATGTAACACTTGTCAAAGACAATTTGGAAAAGTACATCAATGATTCTGTACTTTACCCTTACCTTAGAGAAGTAGGTTCATACCTTATCAACCTTGATACTTCTGATCTGGGGCTGACTGTTTCTGATACAACAGAAGTTGTTTCTCCCGCTGAAACGAATGTTTCAGTGGAGACAAATACTTCGATCATTGAAGCCAATAGTACTATAGAAAAATAAGGTTCAGTATGATTGAATATCCTCTACTTTTAGAAAAGTTCCAAACACTTCTAAAAGAAAACGCACTTAAGTTCACCAAACAACGGGAACTTGTTTTAAAGTTTCTTTACGAAAATAATGGACACTTTACGCCTGAGGATATTTATACCTTACTTAAAGAACAACATCCTGATGTTAACATCGGTATTGCTACTGTATATCGTACGCTTGCCTTACTTGAAACATCAGAGATCGCCAGTTCTATCTCCTTTGGTGTACAAGGCAAAAAATATGAACTTGGACTGAAAAAACACCATGATCATCTTATCTGTACAAAATGTGGTAATATTATAGAATTTTACGACGAAACCATTGAAGAGAGACAAGAAGAGATAGCAAAAAAGTTCAACTTTAAAATGACAGACCATACGATGAAGATCACCGGTCTTTGTGAGAAGTGCCAATAACCAGACTGAACCCGCTCATAAAATACAATAAATCGTGTGAGATTGCTTGAAAAAAGCAGCCTCAACATCAGAATAGTCTATAGGGCATTACTCTATTGACATGCAATAACTAGATCAACAACAGGAGAGAGCTTGATATTTGAAAATCAATATATCCAAGAACGAATCAAAAAAACAGAGAAACTAAGAGAAGAAGGTATCAATCCTTACCCTAACCAGATACAAAAAGGAACCCCTTCTACACAGTTTTTAGAAGAGTGTGCTTATATCAAAGAGCAAGAGAGTGATGAAAAAAAAGATGAGAACAAAACCTACTCTCTGACAGGTCGACTCAAGTTTATTCGTATCATGGGGAAAGCTGCTTTTGCAA
>Ga0210119_1000174_pt1 | contig 14544 bp, 12 predicted proteins | sample China_Bullhead_C_2_FD_184859 | JGI IMG/M metagenome (GOLD analysis project Ga0210119, IMG submission 184859) | Wetland microbial communities from San Francisco Bay, California, USA, that impact long-term carbon sequestration -... | ecosystem: Environmental > Aquatic > Marine > Wetlands ... | reverse complement strand
GGACATTGGCGTGGCTGACCCTCTGGAAGGGGCATCTGGGCTAGCGAGAAAGAAAGTAAAGGCCGGGACCGATAATATAAGCACCGGCCCCGCCATGAGCGAGGAGGAGGCCATCCAAGCGATCCAGGTTGGAGTGGACCTCGCCAACAGTGCTGCCGACGACGGTGTGGCCCTTTTAGGCACTGGTGAGATGGGCATTGCCAACACCACGCCATCCTCTGCACTTTATGCCTCCTTGATTCCCTGCTCTGTCGTCGAGGTTACCGGGCGTGGTACTGGAATCGATGATGACAGGCTCCAGAACAAAATAAAAGTCATTGAGCGCTCCCTTGCAGTCAATGTTCAACTCTTTAACAATCCCCTAAGCACCCTTGCCGCAGTGGGAGGTCTGGAGATCGCTGGAATATGTGGACTCATTTTAGGTGCGGCTGGTCGCCGGCTGCCGGTGGTGGTTGACGGATTTATCTCCTCTGCCGCAGCTCTTGTGGCCATGCGGCTCGGGGAATCAGTAAGAGACTATCTCTTCTTCAGCCACTGTTCGGCCGAGGCAGGTCACCGTACCTTTTTCGAGCGTCTAGACATCCGCCCCATACTCGACCTTGATTTGAGGTTGGGCGAGGGTACCGGTGGAGCTCTGGCCATGCAGGTGATTGAAGCTGCGGTCAAGATCTACAATGAAATGGCAACTTTTGATTCAGCCGGAGTGAGTTCTAAAGCAGATTAATAAGTAGTTCCTGGCCAACACTAGGTCTCGACCTTATTTTTTTGCATTGGCACCGGTCATTTGCTTCGCGTCACTTGGCTACGCCGTCATTAGGGCTGAGCCCGTCATTAGGTTGTTACAACAGATGACAACAAATGACGCCGAAGGCATACTGACAGCGCAGCGTAGTGACGGCCACGTCCAGTGGCCTAATGACCAAATGACCAATGCACAGCTGCCTACTACTCATACGAGGATACTGAGAGATCTGACATGTCCCGTGGACTGATTACTGCATTTCGCACCCTGACCATCTTTCCGGTTCCCGGCAGAGACACGTCCATCCACAGCGATTCCTTACCTTTTTTCCCTGTAGTGGGAGCTGTACTCGGACTACTCCTCTGGGCTCTAAGTCTGATAAATACTTTGATCAATGGCAATGGCGGCTGGCCCATGGGAGTAGCAGCAATCATGCTTCTCGCAAGCGTCATAAGCACCAGATCACTTCATCTGGACGGTCTGGCTGATTTTGTTGATGCTGCGGGTGGGGGCTGGGATCAGAGCAAGCGTCTCGAGATCATGAAAGACACCCGGCTGGGAGTCTTTGGCGCTGTGGCCATCATCCTCACTTTGCTGTGCAAGTGGTTGGCTTTCGCCAGACTGATTGCAGCCGGATCCACAATTTGGCTGATCCTTATTCACATGCTTTCCCGAACCATGCAGGTCCATCTGGCGGTGAAATTGCCCTATGCAAGAAGTGAAGGCGGGACCGCCCTTCCTTTTGTTCAGGATGCTGCAGGGTATCATCGCTGGGTTGCATTTACCATTGTCCTGATCGCAACCCTTGCCTACGGACCTTTGGGCTTGGTTGCTCTGGCCGTCGCCCAAATCATAACCTGGGTGTACGGGTCTTGGTGTAGGAAAAACATGGGTGGTATCACCGGTGATCTATTAGGGGCCGGGAACGAGATAATTGAAGTAACCCTTTTACTCCTGGCCGCCATCCTGGGCAATCAACTGCCCGGTTGTATTGGATGGGGATGGTGGCTCAATTAGCATTGAGCATAGGGCAAGGGAATTTTTTGTCATTATGCTCAGCGCTATCGCGCTGAGCTGTCATTTGGCTGCGCCGTCATGAGGGCTAGCGCCCGTCATTTGTAGTTATTTATTTTATTCATTATCGCCAATCATAATAACCTAGTGACAACAAGTGACAGCGTAGCGTAATGACGGCCACTTTAGTGGCCAAATGACTATGAGTGACAATTTGGAGGAATCGAGGATGGCTAATGACGATCACCTCCATGGTGGTGACCCGGGACGGGAACTGAAACGGCTGGGCCTTGAGGCTCGGGACGTGCTCGATTTCAGTGTCAACGTCAGCCCCTTGGGTGTTCCCCCAGAGATCAAAGCCGTCTGGAAAGAACTTCTTGCGGAGGTGGATCGCTATCCCAGTGTGGATGGACAGGGGGTAGCGCACTACTACCAGGAAAGGTTCGATTTGGATCCGGCCAGGGTATTGGCAGGCAACGGCTCCACCGAACTCATCTATCTGACGCCCCGGGCTCTGGAATTGCGGAAAGTGGCAGTGATCACCCCTTCTTTTCATGACTACACCAGATCCAGTTTGGCTGCCGGCGCAGATCTGCTAGAGGTAAAACTCAAGGCTGAAGAGGGTTTTGCCCCTCCAGGCTTTGATATACTCAAGGAGGTTATGACCGAGGCTGACGGTCTATTTGTCGGTAATCCAAACAATCCCACTTCCACCCTTTTTCCCCGGCAACTTCTCCTGGATCTAGCCGCGTCCTTCCCCAGCAAGTGGATTCTCGTGGACGAGGCTTTTGTCCAGTTTCTCGATCAGCCGGAAGAGGTGAGTCTGATCCGGCAGGAGCCTCCGCAAGAGAATATTCTTGTCTTCCACTCACTCACTAAATTCTTTGCACTTCCCGGTCTGAGATTGGGTGCTGTTGTCGGCCATCCCGATACAATCTCCCGGCTGCGCCCCCTCAAAGAACCATGGAGCGTGAACCGAGTTGCCGAAAAGGTGGCGCTCGAGTTAATCAAGTGTGCTGACTACGAAAAGCGGCTATCTAAGCTTGTTCGCCTGGAACGTCCCAGGGTTTTCGACAGATTACAAGATATTTCCGGGTTTCACCCCTTCGAGCCTGCAGCCAATTTTCTTTTGGCTCGCTGGACGTTGACCGACCAGTTGGATGATCTCTTGCGCTTCATGCTGGGTTCAGGGGTTCATCTGCGGGACTGCCGAAACTTTCCTGGTTTGCAGCATAACTTTTTTCGCATGGCAATTCGCCAACCAGAAGAAAACGATAGGGTCCTCTCGCTCATGCGAAGTTGCTCTGACCACTATCTATGATCCTTGCCGCCGCCATACTTTTCACTGCCTTTGTCCTGGATTTACTTTTGGGAGATCCTCCCTTTCTCTTCCACCCGGTTCGACTTATAGGCGCTACTATTTCTGCTTTCGAGAAACTATTGCTGCGGCTGAGGTGGTCGGGCTCAGGTGGCGGAATCCTTTTAGTGACCATGACAATCGGTCTTGCCATTGGGGTTTATTTGACCCTCCGACATTTCATTGGTGGGCTGCATCCCTTCCTTACCACAGTTTTGGATCTTTATCTGGCCTACTCTTGCCTGGCATTAAAGGATCTGTGCAAGCACGCCGAACCAATTGCTGAGACCTTGACCAGGAGCAATTTGACTCAGGCCCGCACTGAACTCCAGAAAATTGTGGGGCGAGACACCTCAAACTTAAATCCCGAGGGTGTGGCTAGAGGGGCGGTGGAGAGTGTGGCGGAGAATTTCGTTGATGGGGTTCTCTCACCTATTTTTTGGTACACCCTGATAGCAGTTTTCAGCCATGTGTTTGGCTGCCCTGCACCTGCGGCAGCAGGCATAGTGGGTATGCTTGGCTTTAAGGCAATAAGCACCCTCGACTCAATGGTGGGATATCGGAGCGACCACTATCTCCTATTTGGCCGGCCAGCCGCCCGCCTTGATGATCTAGCCAACTTTTTGCCGGCTCGTCTTTCCCTCATCATTTTATCTATAGGAGCGGTTCTCAGTGGCGAAAAAGCATGGGCAGGATGGAAAATCTCCAGGCGTGACCGGCTGAAACACCTATCACCCAACGCCGGCCACTCTGAGAGCTTTGTAGCTGGGGCCCTCGGAATCAAGCTTGGAGGGCCCACCGTATACCAAAAAAACACAGTAGACAAACCGTGGTTGGGGGATGGGGATGAGGAGGTTGGTCCGGACCACATCCGGAGGTGTTGTCGGCTTATCTATAGATCTTCTTGGGTAGCGCTCCTTTTATTCTCTGCTAGTCTGTTGAGTATGTCATTCTTTTTTTAGTAGAAGCCGACGGTGCAAGGCACAAGGTCATTAGATCGCCCCAGTGAATGACTATGAGTGAAAGCGACGTCTAGTGACCGAACCAAGGACTTTATATCGCTATTCCCTTCACTCAAAACTATTTTGAAAAAATGCTTGAAAAGATAAGTGTATCTGTTACTGTTCCCTCGACCGAAAAAAGAAAATTTTGACGCTGTTCTTGTGAGTACGAGTTGCCTAAACACTTCCATTCTGATCGGGACAACCTGATGCTATTAGTGGGAATAGCCTTTTCTCACCTTACTGGGCCGACTGCCTGCCGCCGAAGCCATCAAAGCATGATTGAGTGAATATGAGTGCGGATACGATCATTCTAGCTGCAGCCACACTTATAGGCCTCTATATGGCCGCCAATATTGGTGCCAATGACCTGGCCAATGCCATGGGGACCTCGGTTGGTTCTGGGGCTCTGACCATCCGCCGGGCTGTGATTATTTCCATTGTCGCCAACTTGCTAGGCGCCGTACTGGCCGGCGGTCATGTGACCAACACTATCAGCAAGGGCATGATCAACCCGGATTTGCTTGCAGGTGCGCCTGACAAACTAATGCTTGGTATGTTTGCCGCCTTACTTGCAAGCGGCATCTGGGTCCATTTGGCCACGGTATTCGGAATGCCAGTTTCCACTACCCATTCGATAGTGGGAGCGGTCGTGGGTTTTGGAATGCTCAGTGTTGGTGTAGGGGCAATTTCCTGGGGTAAAATTATTACCATCGCAATTAGCTGGATTGTCTCGCCGCTTTCTGGTGCAATTATCGCCGGGGGCATTTATTATCTAATACGTGAGAAAGTTTTCAGGGCAGATGCCCCTGAGGTTGTAGCGCAACGGTGGGCACCTTATCTGATCGGTGCCGTTCTGTTGACAATTATTCTGTCTTTTATTTTTAAAGGTCTCAAGAATCTACATCTCGACCTCGGCTTCGGCCAGGCCTTGCTCATTGCAATTCCTTGCGCGGCAGGAGGTGGATTGGTGGGCTCAGTGTGGCTGAGGGCTCTCCTTGGCCGACGAGAACTAAAGGAGGACACACAAAACGACACCTCACCACTCCAGGCTTTCTTTGCTTATCTCCAGGTGCTGACTGCATGTTACGTAGCGTTCGCTCATGGGGCCAATGACGTGGCCAATGCTATTGGCCCCCTGGCGGCCATTTTCTCGGTGGTCAAGACTAAAAGTGTTGCTATGCAGGTGGAGGTATCAATTTGGATGCTAGCTATAGGTGGAATTGCCGTAGGTGGCGGTTTATTTGCCTTTGGTGGCAGGGTAATGGAGACTGTGGGCGGCAAGATTACCGAGCTAACTCCGGTACGGGGGTTTTGCGCCCAGTTTGGCGCAGCCACCACAATTCTGGTATGCTCAAGGCTGGGGCTGCCTGTTTCCACTACCCATGTGCTGGTGGGTGCCGTGGTTGGGGTGGGCTTCATGCGCGGCATGGGTTTCCTCGACATGCGCCTGTTGCGCAACATCGGCTCTTCTTGGGTCATTACCCTGCCGTTTACTATGGTCTTGACCATGGTGTTATACAAACTTTTAACTTTATTCTTTCTTTAATAACGTTTACCTCTATCGGGAGGTATGTCCATGAGATTCTCATTTTTTTCTCTTTTTTTCGAGTCACCTTTCAAAAAGCTCAAAGACCACGCCGACAAGGTAAGAGAATGCGCCTGGATGTTTAAGCGGGCGGTGGAGTGCTATGTCGAGTTGGATTGCGAGGAGTTCGACAAACTCACCGAGGACGTGGCCAAGCTTGAAAGCCAAGCAGACTGGATCAAGCGCAATCTCCGCAACCACCTGCCCCGGGGCTTGCTCATGCCGGTGGACAAGTTCGTTCTTTTAGACTGCTTGCGCGAGCAGGACCATGTGCTAGATAGCGTGGAGGAAGCTCTGTACTGGCTGTCGTTCAAACCCGAAGGGGGGATCGCGAAGGAGCTGACTGGCGATTTCTTGCACCTTGTTGACGCTGTCGTTCCATGCATTGAAAAACTCTCTGACATGGCGGAACAGGCCATGGTCTACTTCAAGAGCAGCACCGAAAAGAACCGCGAAAAGCTAAAAAGCACCATCGGTGATATCCATCAGGCCGAAAAGGAGGCAGACCACCTGGAACATGAGCTTAAGAAACAGGCCTTTGCCGTGTTGAAAGACCCGGTGGAAATCTTCCATGTTGTCCGGTTGGTGGAAATTATCGGCGACATTGCCGATGACGCCCAGAACGCCTCGGACCGCATGCGCACCATGATTGCCAGGTAGTTATTACGCTTCGCTGTCATTAGGTCATTTTGGGCTGACGCCCGTCATCAGGTCATCATGTCTCTAAAACGACTTGCCACCGGTGCCTGCGAAGCTATGATCCGGTGATTAAATGGCCGAAGCGACATAGTGACTTAATGACCTAATGACAAATGACCTTGACCCCATGCCCCTTGCGCCATGCCCCATTCCGGCTGCCCGCCTGTCCCGCCCGTCCCGAGCTTGTCTCGGGGAGCTTGTCGCGGGGCTGCTTTCTGCCTGCTGATTTGCTTCCAGTGTAGCCCACCAGAAAATTTTCAAGGCACAGCTTACATTTGAATGAGCTTTCCTTGACAGCTGCCGACATCCTATGTGATATTTAATCCCGAATAATACTTGCTTCATTTATCAAGATTTATTTTTCCTCTGATCTATTGTCCTCGTGGTTGTCTAACCCGGATATTTCATGAATTGCTGTCGCGAGACCACGAGGATGGGCGTGCCACCGGGCAACCGCAGGGGGTCGGATTCGAGGCGTACTTGAACAGTACGTCGCAGAGTCCGACACCCGAGGACGCACGGAAGAACGGCCATATCCGTGGTCGCAGTAAGTGATTCATGAAATATCCGGGTTAGAAGGAGGAAGAGATGAAGAGATTTCTGATCGCGGTGTCCGTCCTGGTATTGATCTTTTCTTTGGCCTCGGTTCCGGCTGAGGCGAAAACTTTGGCTGATATCATCAAATCAGGAAAGATCGTTATCGGTGTCAAAGCCGACTACCCACCCTGGAGTGCCATTAATGAAAAAAGTGAGTTTGAAGGCTGGGAGATTGATCTGTGCCACAAGCTTGCAGAGTATCTTTTCGGTGATCCAAAAAAAATTGACTTCGTGGCGGTTACCCCAGAAATTCGAACCAAGTTGTTAACTTCAGGGAAAATCGACATCATCTGGGCGACCATGGGCATAACCTCTCAGCGAGCAGAGAAGCTGCAATTCTCCATCCCATATTTTGAGTCAGGTGTTCGCCTCTTGGCAAAAAAAGGGTCGGGGATCAATTCCATTTATGATCTCAAGGGCAAGAACGTGATCACCATCAAGGGAACCACCGGAGCTCAGGCCCTGGCTGAACTGGTTCCCGGGGCCAAGCAAATAGAGCTCACCAAGACGTACGAGGCCATACAAGCTTTGAGGAATGATCAGGGTGTTGCCTTTGCCCAGGATGATCTATTTGTATTCACCATGGCCCTGTACAACCCCGACCTTGAAGTGGTCGGCGAGCACTTCAACACCACTGATTGGGGAGTTGGCATCCGCCAAGGTGAGGATGACGTCAAAGTCTTCGTGGATGTGGCCCTCAGACTTATGTATGAGTCAGGCTATCTCCAGGATTCTCTTCGTAAGTGGTGGGGAGGCGGGGTGCTCGATGAATACCTGAGAAGAATTGAAAAGGTTTTCCAAGAATAGCTTCCCTAGCCCGGATATTTCATGAATAACTTGCTGCGACCACGGATATGGCCATCCTTCCTGGCATCCTCGGGTGTCGTCACCTGCGACGTACCGTTCAGGTACGTTTCGGAACCAACACCCTGCGGTTGCCAGGTGGCACACCCATCTTCGTGGTCTCGCGACAGCAATTCATGAAATATCCGGGCTAGCAACCTCGCAGTGAAAAAAACTTCGCCACATCCCAGTGGATGAGCAATCCTTTCTATCCCATCACCCTTCCCAAGACTGAGGTCTAACCGAAAATCTGGCTATTTGCTACAATCACATGATATACTTCCAACTTACAGGTACCAACTATTCCCAAGGAGGAAAAAATGATACAGGAGCGAAACCTTAGTATTCCTGGTGGGTTGACTGGAGCTGTCTTAGGTGTGGCAGCCGAGTTGGCACTGGAGGAATTAACCGGCATGGAGGTTGTGGGCGGACTGCTCGCCGTGATCGGTGCCGGTTTTGGTTTGATAAGGATTGATCGGCGCATATACGAAGCCACAATCAATCTGGTAAACCGGGTCCCGGTGGAGCCCACCTCTGACTATCGAGATGTTTTAGAACAGATAGATGAGATGTCCATTGAGCTCCCCGAGCTGCGAGAGAGCTTCGTTAAGCTCATACGTGCAGGCATCGAAGCACAAAGGGCTTGAGGTAGATGCTCGGACTTAACTCCCTGCTCAAGCTCTTTCGCAAGACTTTCGCACCGAAGGTTGAAGGCCGAGGATTTCTTCCGCGTCGCTATTACTTGCATAGAGCGCTTGAGGCTCTGGATGAGGACGACATTGACGAGGCCGTGCGGATGATTACCCTGGCCGGGCAGGACAAGAAGAAGAGCGCTCGGTGGCGCATGGTCTGCCAGCAAGTTATCTTCCGCTGCAGGGTCTTGGTCTCTATTCATGAAAAACAGATGGACCAAATAAATACTGAACTCGAGATCTTCGGCAAGAGGGAGGACATCCGCAACCTTTACCTGCGGTTGCAGGAGGTGGAACGCAAGGCGCGGGACATTCTCAAAAACTATGAACTGCAATTACTTGAGCAATTAAGTGACTCCACTGCAAGCGTAGCTCAACCTTCCTAGACTCTTAGCATCTGAGCTGGTTCGACTTCAGGTAATGAGTAACTCTATTTTCAGCCATGCATGACAATATTGCTCCCATCGAGAATATCTCTCCTGATCTACTTCAGAACCTCCAGGGAGTTTTGTTCGACATTGACGACACCTTCACTACTCACGGCAAGATTCCTGCCTGCTCTTTATCTGCACTCTGGGATCTCAAGAATGCTGGGCTGAAGCTAATCTCCGTCACTGGGAGGCCGGCTGGCTGGTGTGATCACATTGCCCGCATGTGGCCCGTGGACGGGGTGGTGGGAGAAAATGGGGCTTTCTATTTCTGGCTCGATCAAAAGGAGCGAAAACTGAAAAAGCGCTTCTTGGACACTGATTCGGTCCGCGCTGAAAAACGACAGCGTCTCCTGAAGGTGCGGGACGAGATTCTCGCAGCCGTTCCAGGCTGTGCACTTGCAAGCGATCAGCACTACCGGGAAGCGGATCTGGCCATAGACTATTGCGAGGACGTATCCCCGCTAGGGTCCGAAGCAGTCAAGCACATTTGCTCTTTATTTGAAGCGCACGGCGCCACCTGCAAAGTATCTTCCATTCATGTAAATGGTTGGTTCGGCAAGTATGACAAGCTTGGAATGGTAAAGAGGTTTATGGCAGAACGCTTCGGCCTGGAGCTGGATACAGAAAAAGGGAACTTCGCTTATTGCGGGGATTCACCAAACGACGAACCCATGTTTCAATACTTTCCAATGAGCGTGGCGGTAAAAAATGTGTTGAAATTCGCGGACCAGATGCAGACACTGCCTGCCTACATCACTGCATTGGAGGGTGGCGAGGGGTTTGCCGAATTCGCCAGCCATATACTAAAACACCGGCAAAAGGCGCAGGGCACAAGGCGCAAGGCGTAGGGCGGAATTCCGGCTCGGTAATTTCGAAATTCGAAATTTCACTCTATGCCCTCTGCTCTCTGCTCTCTGCTCTCTGCTCTCTGCCTAAATCAAGATCATACATTTTTCCGGATTGAGAAACAGGTAGATTTCATCTCCTTCTTCTCGCGGCAGGTTATGTGGAGCCTGCACCCTGATCATAGTTCCATTTACGCTGACGAAAAAGTAGAGAAAATTACCCAAGTATGCCTTATGGGCAATTGTTCCCTTGAACAGGTTCTCCTTACCTTGAGGTGGTTCCACAAATACTTCCACATCCTCAGGACGTATAGATGCATAGACTTCTTCCCCTGGTGTTGTGACCATTAGGCTAGGCGTCTTACACATCATCTTCTCGCTGAATTCGGTGCGCACATAAACCGCCTCCGTGCCCTGGAGGACCTGGACCACCTCCCCGGCCATAAAGTTCATGGTACCTATGAAATCGGCAACAAATCTGTTGGCGGGCTTATCGTATATCTCCTGCGCAGTGCCGATTTGCACCACGTTCCCTGAGTCCATGACGGCAATTCGATCAGAGATAACCATTGCTTCTGCCTGGTCGTGGGTGACGTAGACCGAGGTGATCCCCATACGTCTTACCAGACTCTTGATTTCAAATCTCAATTCTTCTCTGAGTTTGGCATCCAGATTGCTCAGGGGTTCATCCAACAGCAACACTTTAGGATTTCCCACCAGAGCCCGGGCCAGAGCCACCCTTTGCTGCTGCCCGCCGCTCAATTGACCTGGGTATCTCTCTTCCAAGCCATCCAAACCCACTAAGTCCAATACCTGTTGCGCCCTTTCTTTTATACTCTGCTTGGGTATCTTCTGAATTTTCAAGCCGTAAACGATATTCTTGTAAACCTTCATATGTGGCCATACGGCATAATTTTGGAACACCATGCCGATTCCCCTTTTTGACGGCTCGACAAATCCCTCCGAAAGCATGGGCTTGCCGTCAATAACGATGTCCCCCTCTTCTGGTTTTTCCAACCCTGCGATGCAGCGCAAGGTGGTTGTCTTGCCGCAGCCACTGGGCCCAAGGAGGGTTAACATTTCTCCCTCGTTCACCTCAAGGTCTATGTGATTAACTGCCACCACTTTTTTAAAGCACTTGAACAGGTTGCGGACCTCTATAAATGCCATTCAACTTGTCTCCGTAAGCAAGAATCTACCCGCTAAACATGCGGTTTCAAGTAAAAAAGCAGTAATCAGTTGTCGACCAGCCATAAGGCGCAGGGGACAGGGCTCAAGGCAAAAAACAAACTCTCATTAAATTAGTTGCCTTACGCCTTGTGCCTTAAGCCTTACGCCCTGGTTCTACTGGCTACTGGACACTGGCTACTTGGTCTATGGCTCTTATGACAAAATGACCGCCCAACACCTGATATTTTACGTACCACCGGGACCCCAGGCTGCTTTGAGTACGCCGCCGCTGATCCTTGATATGATCAGCAGAAGGATAAAGGTGATCACAATCATGAGAAAGGCCATGGCGGCGGCGATTCCGAACTCCATGCCTCGGTGCCAGTTCAAATAGATTCCTATGGGCAGGGTCTCCCATCCTCCTTTATAAAGGAAGATCGCAGTAGAAATCTCCTGAAACGCCATGATGAAGAACATCACCACGCCCACCAGCACCCCTTTGAGCAGCAACGGCAATGATATATTGAAAAAAGTTCTAATTTTACCTGCGCCCGATACTTCGGAGGCCTCCTCCAGCGAAATATCCAACTGCAAGTAAGAGGCATGAGCCATCCGCAAAAAGTACGGGAGCCGCCGGGCAAACAGGGCCAGCGCCATGATGATCCAATAGTCGGCTAAGGGTACGGGTGTCGTTTTCCAAAATCCCAGGAGATAACTGACCCCCACCGCGATACCTGGGAAAGCCAGCATTAGGGTGATTACAAAGTCGAGCGCATCCCTTCCCGGCATACGGGTGCGGACGATGAGATAGGCGGCAGGAAGCCCGAAAACGATCCCGAAAAGCAGGGCTATCAAACTGAACTTGAAAGAGTTCATTATCAGGCCCGGGCTTTCCAGAAGGATTAGTCTGAAATTTTCCAGGGTCCAATAGCTTGGAAATGGCTCAAGCACCCATCTTCTTGAAAAAGCGGCTAAGCCCAGCACGATCGGAATGAGCAAAACGAGGAGGGCAATAAAAATCATGTACACATACGAGCCCACTTTCACCAACGGGCTTGGCTCGATCACTCTCCCTTCAGCCGTTGTCCCTTTCGACAGCCCAGTATACTTTTTCCTCTCCACCCACCACCTGGCGAGCAAAAAGAGGGTAATACAAACGATTGAAGAAACCACCACCGCCACGATCCCCATGTACTTGCGATGCATATCGGTAAAGTGATAGGCGATATTGATGTAGGCAACTGAAGGGAGAAAATCCACCTGCCCCAAAATCAACGGCGTCAGCCAGTCCGTAAAGGGCCAGAGGAAGACGATGACAGCCCCCGCCAGATAGGTTGGAGTGCAGAGAGGCAAAGTGACTGTGAGGAATCTCCAAAAGCCGCTCGCTCCCTCGACTTCGGCGGCTTCTTCAAAGCAGGGGTCTATGTTGGTGAAACCTGCGGAAAGACTAAGGACGATAAAAGGGAGCATGTGCAGGGATTGAACGAATACCAGCCCGTGAAGCCCATAGATGAAATTTATGGGTTCCTTGATCAACCCCATATCTATAAGGAGCAGATTCACAGTGCCAAATCTGCCGAAAAAGATGATGAAGGCAAATACGCCGGCGTAAGCGGGCAAAACAATGGGCAAAAGGATGAGGGCTGTGAAAACTGTCTTTCCCCTTTGTCTGTATCTCGCCAGGATGTAGGACAGGGGTATCCCGAACAAAGTGGTGGTCAGGAGCACCAGAGTGCTCAGAAACAAGGTATTTCCAAAGGTTTTAAGATAATACGTGTCTTTGAAGAATTCCAGGTAATTGCTTATGCCCCAGCCGCCGGTTCCGGCGATTTTGAAACTTTCCACCAACAGAATTGACAGCGGATAAAGCACGAGGAAGGCAATAATCGACCACAGGAGTGTTGACAGCAAGATATTGCCGCGAGTCACATTATATCCTTTCCTATCTACAACAGAACGTACGGGCGAGCGGTGGCTCGCCCGTACGTCAATCCCGGAGAGTATTCTGATTCTACCTTATCGTTACGGCGCCACAAGCAGAGCGCGTGCCTTGGATGCAGCCAAGCGGGCTGCCGCATACGCACCATCAATCTCGAAGAGCTTTCTGGCTTCCTTTATCTTCGCCTCAGCCTTCTTCACCTTCATCTTCTGGGCTTTCGCCGCTTGAATCTCTCCCTCAACTTCCTCTATCAGGAAAAGACTGCTTTTCAACTCGCCCCACTTTCGGTAGATTTCGTACTCATATTTGCGGTTGACTTCGTCCCATCTCTTGGTGGCAAGATCCAGGTCGTATTCAATAAACCCGACATCCAGATCCCAGAACGAATCAACTCCCAGCGCCTTCTCGGCGTGCTTGGCCATGGTGACGCCTTCTTTTTCCCACACCGAAAATTTAATGTCCGACCTGGCGGCGAAGTAACGACCCTCCAGCACGTATTTTTGTCCGTCCATGCTGAATAGCCAGTCCAGGAAGATCTTCCCGATCTTTTCGTTGGGCGCGCCTTTCAGCAAAGCCACGGCCTCCGGAACCAGGATCGTTTTTTCCGGGAGCAAATCCCGGACGGGATAGCCATCTTTGCGCGCCGCCATCGCGTTCATTTGCGGCTGCGCCACCCCGATGGGAACTTCGCCGCGCTTCACTAGGTTGGTCGTATCTGTGCTGCCGGTGGAGAAGCGGGCTAACTGCGCCGCCAACAACCTAAGATATTTCCAAGCCTCCTTTTCTCCAAATCCCTGTATAAGGATTTCTATGGCTTCATGCATGGTGCCGGAGGCGTACGGCAGTGTATGTACGATGTTTCCCCTGTAGATGGGGTTGAGCAGATCGTTCCACGTTTTCGGCGGCGGCAGCCTGAGTTTTTTCAAAACCTTCTCGTTGTAAAGATTGGTGACGATCCAGGGTGCGAAACAGGTCCAATAATCATCTTTATCTTTTACCTTCATGCCGTGCCATTCGGCGGGAACCTTATCCCAATTCTTCGGTCTGTAAGGGATAAGCAATCCGTCTTGCTTTAAGACTTCATGCGCTGGAGCGCCTGCGCCCAGGAAGATGTCGGCATCAGGTTTGCCACCCCATATTCTCACTTTGTCCACGCAGACCGGCCATCCGCCCGGCCGTACGAAGGTGATGTCCACGTCCTTACCGTAGGTCTTCTTATAATACGCCTTGAAACCCTCGGTTAGACTGGCGGACAACTCTTTGTAGACGGGACCGACCCAGCCGAGTTTGTCTGCGGCTTGCGCTTTCGCGGCAAAGTTTGGCACGAGCAGCAGCGCCATCGCCAGGACAGCGAAGATTGTTATGGCCAAGGTTTTCTTTCTCATTTTGACCTCCTTTCGATGTCATACCTGAAAAGACAAAAAACAAGTTGTTGTCAGTCACCTCCTGTCGTAGTAGTTTCCTTCGTCTTTTATAACTCGACACCTCCTCCTGAAAAGAGTCTTATGCTTCAATTGTATTCAAGCAGAACCGAAAAGGGTTTTGAGCTGCGATTGTGTTCCAAGGAGATTCGAAAAGGGTTTTATACTTCGATTGTATTGCAAGTAGGATAGAGATAAATGAAAA
>Ga0210119_1000172_pt1 | contig 14589 bp, 15 predicted proteins | sample China_Bullhead_C_2_FD_184859 | JGI IMG/M metagenome (GOLD analysis project Ga0210119, IMG submission 184859) | Wetland microbial communities from San Francisco Bay, California, USA, that impact long-term carbon sequestration -... | ecosystem: Environmental > Aquatic > Marine > Wetlands ... | reverse complement strand
CATGAACCGGTCAATGTCATTTATTTTATGGCTGTGGCTATTTTTCTTCCTCTCTTGACGATGTTACTGACACTTTTTGCGATGCTTAGGGCCAGTAGTGCCGAGAATGTTTTGATACATCTTTCGCCTGCTTTTTGGATGGAAAAGATATTGGGATTTTTACCTGACAAGTTACAAGGACAGATCAAAGGTTTGAAGATAAATCCTTTACTTGCCAACTGGATCATCATTAAACGTTCACAGATCATTGTTTTGTTTTTTTCACTGGGGTTACTCTTAGCACTTGTGGGTGTGATAGTGACCAAAGATATCGCCTTTGCATGGAGTACAACTCTACATATCTCTCCTGAAATATTTCATGGTTTTTTGCATACGATAGCATTTCCATGGAGAGAGTTCGCTCCATCTGCCGTACCATCACTTGAACTCATAGAACAGAGTCAATATTTCAGATTGGGTGATAAGCTGGATGAAGAGATGATAGCACATGCATCTCAGCTTGGAGAATGGTGGAAGTTTTTGGCTTTTTCTACCCTGTTTTATGCTATTTTCTTACGTTTTGGGATATTTATCCTTGCTTCTTTTGGATTTAATGCTGCAATCAAACAATCGCTTTTAATGTTAAATGGAGCGACACAATTACTTAGAGAGATCAATGAACCTATCATCTCTACGCATGCAGATAAAAATGAGAAGGTATTTATATCAGGAGAAGGGAATTATAGTCAAATTGTAAACAGATTAGATGCCTCTTATGATGGGATACAGGGATGGGCTATACCCTATGATGAACTTTTGGTATTGGGTGAAAGTTTGAAGATCATTGCACCTACACATTGTGAAGTTGGGGGTGCAAACACTCTTGAAGAAGACACGGAGATCGTCTTTAAAAGTCATGGTGAAATACTGTTATTTGTAAAAGCCTGGGAGCCTCCGACGATGGATTTTGTAGATTATCTTAGTGAATTGACCGACAAAGTAGATAAAGTGATAGTGGTACCGATAGGTACGGCAGAAAATCATTATGGAGCAACCCATAAAGAGATTGATGTATGGGAAAATAAACTCTCTATGGTCGGAGATAAGAAAGTGTGGTTAAAAAGGTCCAGTGCTAAAGCACTGGACAGGAAGGCACAAAATGGCGAGTCGTAGACAGATCGATTTTTCCCACCCTAAATTTGCCGTTGTGGGGCATCCGAACAAAGGTAAGAGTTCCATTGTCTCAGCTTTGGCACTTGATGACTCTGTACAGATATCCGATACACCGGGAACCACAACACAAAAACGCTCTTTCCCTTTAACGGTAGATGGAAAGGTTTTATATGAACTTTTTGACACACCTGGTTTTCAAAGAGCACGAAAAGTACTTGCATGGCTGGAAAAACATGATGTCCCTGCAAATAAAAAACATGAAGTGGTACAGGCGTTTATAGATATGCATAAAGAGGATGAACGTTTTAATGATGAAATCGAACTGCTTGAACCTATCATGGATGGAGCAGGCATTATTTATGTGGTAGACGGTTCACAACCCTATGGAGAAGAGTATGAAACTGAAATGGAAATTCTTCGCTGGACAGGACAGCCTTCTATGGCACTGATCAACCATATTGATGAGACGGATTACAGTGAAGAGTGGAAGCGGGCACTGGAACATTATTTTAAGATGGTACGTACCTTTAATCCTATGCAGACAAACTTCGAACAGCATAGGAGTATACTCGAAAGTATGGCCCAGCTTAAAGAAGAGTGGATAGCCCCACTCAAAGCATCGATCAAACTTTTTAAACAGTACCACGAACAAATGCTTGAACGCAGTGCATCTCTCATAGCACAATTGGTTTATGAGTCTGTCAGTACTGTCGAGAAACTCCCTTTTTATACCCAAGAGGCCAGTGAAGAAGAGAGACAGAAGATAGAAAGTCATTATAAAGACCGGTTACGAGACTTAGAAGTAACCACACAAAAGCATATAGAAGCGATTTGGAACCATGATCATCTTCAAAAAGAAGAGAAAGTTTTAACGTTTGAAGGGATGGATCTTTTTTCAGAAGAGACAGCCTCTGTATTTGGACTGACACGTAAAGAACTGCTTATTACAGGTGTGACGTCAGGTGCAGTTACGGGTGCAGGTATTGACCTGCTTTTTGCCGGGCATACACTTCTTTTGGGCGGAGCCATAGGGGCATTGGTAGGCGGTACAGGTGCATATTTTGGTTTCAATGAACTCTCAGAAGTAAAAGTCTTGGGTCAAACAATGGGTAAACGCTACTTAGAGATGGGACCTATGGAAAATAGAAATTTCCCTTATATCTTACTGGGCCGTGCTATCTATCATACCATGAAGGTAGCACAGACTTCCCATGCCAAAAGAGAAGTGTTTGACATTGAAATGGACCAGACATTTAAAGAGAAATGGTTGGATGATACGTCAAGAAAGTCTTTAGAAAAATACCATAAAAAATTTCGTTCAGGCAGTGCTTTGGAAGCCGAGGAACTCAAAGAGTATGAAGCACTCATTCAGCGTATATTAAAGCATTTGATCGATGCCTGAAAACAATCTTTTTAAACATTTACATGAAGATCACGTTGAAGGAGAGCAGACAGAATCTTCTTTGTACTCCAACACGATGGCAAAGAGAGTCACCTTAGGGATCTTTGTCGCATTTCTCTTGCTTTTCCCTCATTATGCACCATGGGAGCCAAGTTATGAGCAAGATGGCTCTTTGGTACAGATGATATTTACCCTTTATTTTTTTGTAGCCAATCAGACTTTTGGTATTGTACATGAAGGAGGACATGGTGTTTGTTATATCTTACCTTGTCCAGAGTTTCTGACTATGGCCAATGGAACGATCTTCCAGTTACTTTTTCCGGGGCTGATAGCCTACTATTATTATAGGAAAGGTAATCTTTTTGCTGCCCTGATAGCACTCTTTTTTGTAGGGTTCTCGCTCCAATACACAGCCTGGTATCTTTCTACAGCCCACGAAGGACTCATACTTCCTGCACATAAATCTTTTTTAGGTGTAGATGCGATCCATGACTTTAACTATATGCTCAGTGCCATGGGACTTTTAGCGTATGAATCTTTGATAGCAGGCTTGACAAGATTTATAGCATATCTGATCATGCTTGCAGCTGTGATAGGGATGTTTTTTGAAGCGTTTCCAAATAAGAATAAGAAAAGAGTAAAGAGCGGATGGCGTCGAAGAAAAAAAGACTTTTAAAAAAGTCTCTCAATCCCCATAAGTATCGCAGCACTCAAGAATCCACCGGCAATTCCTGCCAATACATCATCTAGCATCACTCCAAGGCCGCCTTTAAGCTCTCTATCTATCCAACCTATCGTTGAGGGTTTCCAGATGTCAAAAAGACGAAATGCCGCAAAACTGAACACGATGGCTAAGAGTTCGACATACGGGTAATGCATAGTCACAGCCGTTGCATAAGCGATCATAAGGCTAAGCCACATACCTGCTGCTTCGTCTATAACGATCTGCTGGTGGTCATGGATACCCGTAGCTTTCTCATATTTGTTCACTTCAAAGATACCTATAATGGTAATGGCAAGGGTCAGCATAAAAAGTGTTTCCATACCAAAGTAGTACAGCACAGCCAATCCTACAGGCAGTGAAGCCAGTGATCCTACTGTACCAGGTGCTTTGGGGCTAAGTCCAGCACCAAAGAATGTGAGAAAAAGTTTTTGAATTGTCATAAGGTCCCTTATTTTACGTCAGTGATGATGTTTGATACAGTTCGATGAGTTTCAGATAAAACTGCTCTTCACTCTGTTGTTCCAATAGACCTGAACCTGGCATCAAAGAGTAATGCATCTCTTGCAGGTTTTCAAATCTATCTGGTAAAAGTGCCGCGAGGATATTCGCTGAAACTTCTTTTCTGACCAAGATAGAAGGAGGAATGAGTCCTGCCTGTATGAGTTTCATGATGGATGCTGAGTCATAGTGTACATGATGATGTTGTCCATGAGGACAAGTCTGCGTACTGACAAGCGTTTTACATGTATCACAATAGACAAGTTCATCGATGGTTTTAATGTCAATATTGATGTCCTGGCAACGATCAAAGACAGAGCTTAGACGGTTTTTATCATAATATAAACCCAGCCCACCATGATTTTTACCGATCACCAATTGGCTGCACCCATAATTTTTTGCTAAAAGAGCATCTAAAATAAGTTCATTGTACCCTGCAAAGATATAGGTGTTCTCAAATGGAATGATGATGACTTTATTGCGTGGTAAAAAGTTATCGACAAAGGTAGTGAGTGCATTATGACGTATATCATAACGAAGTCCTTCAGAGGTAAAAGGTTTTCGTAAAAAGATCACAAGAAGATCAGAGTTACTGATCGCTTCACGGATCATTCTTTCGTGTGCACGGTTTAAAGGGTTTGCTGCAAGCATCATAGATGAAATATGCTTGGCACCTGTTTTTGTGATCATGTTTCTGATACGCTTCATGTTGTCTTCTATCAGGGGATAGGTGACAGTATACTCGCCGGATACAGCTATTTTACCTAGTCTCAATATGGTATTTCTCACGCCTGGGTGTGTAGTGTCTGAAGTACCATAGATATTCTGTAGACGCTGAACAGGATCGACTTCAAATGTTTCTTCTACAATGAGTTCACCTACTATTTTTCCATCATTGATGAGTGAAACAACGTCATTTTTTTGTAGATCCTTCAGGGTTTGATGATTTTTTTTACCTTGAGGTGCAAGTATAAAAGAAAAAGGGAAAGGTACACCTTTGTACATTTTAGTCTCATCAACATTTTGGGCTTCTTTTTTATTCATCAGCTTTTCTACAGGAGAAATAAGCCCTGCTTTTACCAATGCTAAAGTAGAAAGGGCCTCAGTGTCAATATAGAGTGATTTATTTCTTTTTGAATAGACCATATTTTTTCCTTTTCTCCCATAAACTTTTTCTTGAAATCCCTAATTTTTTAGAGAGTTCGGTATCTGGAAACTTGTATTGAAAACTGTTTACAATGAATTTGACATAATCATCAATGGTCAAGATCTCATTTTGGTCATAGAGTTTAGAGTCCGTGTTGAGGGTAATGGTCTCGAAATCAGACTCCAGCTCCGTAGTACTGCATAAAATGAAATCATACTCCTTCAACATCTCCAGCAGAGCTTCTTTATCTGTTTTTTTGAGTTGATGGATCTCGGTAATATAAAGCAATGAGCTTGGACTGCTTTTTTGTATTTTTTCTTTCCAGTTTTTATCACTTAAAGGGATAAAGCTAAGCAGGGTCTTTGTTTGTTTTGCATGTTCAAACACGATCTTATCTACAAGCCTTTGATAGTTTGTCTCTATGACAAGTGGTGTAGTGATCTGTTCTATATCAAAACTTGTTTCTATATCCTGAAGAAGGTTTTGCATATATTCTTGATATAAAGAGGTTTGTCGTTTCAGTGACTGGTACTCTTTATAATGCTCTATCTTACGCATAAGGTCCTCTAACATAAATGGTTTAACGATGTAGTCTTTTGCCCCTAGTTTCAGTGGTTCTCCAACTGTATCATTATTGATATAGTTCACCATCAAAATAATGATCTTATCTTTAAACTGTTTGATAAGCGGTGAAGTGTTCTGTCCTGGCAAATTTGTTGAAAGCAGATAGACATCACCTTGACTGTTCATCGCCTCCTTAATGGAACTGAATATCTCAGTCACATAGCCATTTTCATTTAGTTTAGAGGCGATACTTTGCGCCAAATAGAGTTCATTTTCTACAATGATTATTTTCATATGTTTTTCCAATTCAAATAAGTTAAGTTTGCTACGGCGTGAACAGTCACACCTTCTTTTCGTCCTACAAAGCCGAGTTTTTCAGCTGTTGTAGCTTTGATATTCACAAAGTTGTTTCTAATACCGAGTATGGAAGCAAGTGTTGTTCTCATCTCTTCCTTATAAGGTAAAAGTTTTGGCGCTTCAGCCATGATTGTAAGATCTACATTGCCTATGGTATAGCCAAAAGATTCGATCTTTTTTACTGTGTCCTGAAGCAACACTTTAGAGTCTGCTCCAGCATAGGTTTCTTCAGTATCTGGGTAAAGTTCACCGATATCACCCATGCCTGCAGCACCTAAAAGTGCATCTATCAGTGCATGGATGGCAACATCACCATCACTGTGTGCTTTAAAGCCATAGTCAACATCTATCTTGACACCACATAAAAACATCTCTTTGTTTTTTTCAAAAGGATGAATATCAATACCAAAACCAGTGAGTGTTTTCGTTGAAGGTGCTTGAATGCACGAGAGTTTTTTCAGGTCTTCAATGGTTGTGAGTTTATGTGCATCAACTGATCCTTCCACAAAATGTATCTTTTCTCCAAGAGAAGCGATCGCAGAGCTGTCATCCGTGAATATTGTTTCAGTTTCGAGTGCTTTTTTGAGCATTTTTGTAACAGAGAGTTGAGGGGTTTGAATGATCTTTACTTTGTCTCTGTCTATAGGTGTATTATCAAGATAGAGTGTATCAGCCACAGGGAGTACAGGTACGATGCAAGCCCCTTGTTTTTTAGCTTCCATGATGCGGGCTATCATATCTGAAGGAACACAGCACCTAGCGATATCACTCACAAGTACATACTCGGAAGTTACTTTCTGAAGCGCATTGGTGAGTGATGCCTGTCTACTGTCTCCACCTTTTATATAAGTAAAAGAAGCAAAATTTTTCATAAGACGTATTTCATCTTGTGTGGATACGATGATGATCTGATCAAAACTGGCACTCTTTTCAAAGTGTTCAGCAACATGCAGCCATAAAGGGATATCCCCAGTATAGAGCCACTGTTTTTTCATCTGAGTTTTAAATCTTGAGGAGCTTCCTGCACCTAAAAGTATCAACGTAGTGTTTGACAAGTTCATTCCTAAATATCTATACCAAGTATAGTGTGTATCAAATAGTAACGAATTATACTCATAGAACCCTTTAGCCATACTTTATCGGACAAATTTACTCTTAATTACGATATTAGTCGATTTTTTCAATCTAATTTAAGATTCAATTGGTATAACTCCTATATCATTAACGAAATAAAAATTAAGTTAGGAACAAATAACATGACACAAGAAAATGTATTAGAAGCGTTAAAGAACGTAACATATCCTGGGTTTACGAAAGATATCGTAACATTCGGTTTTGTCAAAGATATCCTTATCAATGGAGATACTATAGGTTTGACAATAGATATTACATCATCGGCTGATGAAGTAAAGGCACAACTTAGACTTGAATCAACCAATGAACTCAATAAACTTGGATTTAAAGATGTGAACATTAACATCTCTGCGCCAGAAGCACCAAAACAAATGTCTAATTCAGTAAGTGGTAAAAATATCGCACCACATGTTAAGAACTTTGTAATGGTAAGTTCAGGTAAAGGTGGGGTTGGTAAATCAACAACTTCTGTAAACCTTGCAGTTGCTATGGCAATGCAAGGTAAAAAAGTAGGTCTTCTTGATGCAGATATTTATGGACCGAACATTCCTCGTATGATGGGTGTTGCAGATCAAAAACCGGAAATCCAGGGGAACAAAGCAGTGCCATTAAAAGCCTATGGTGTTGAAATTATGTCTATGGGTTTACTGATGGAGCCGGGAACGTCTCTTATCTGGAGAGGTTCTATGATCATGAAGGCTATCGAGCAGTTCTTGAGAGATATTCTTTGGTCTGAACTGGATGTATTAGTGATCGATATGCCTCCAGGAACTGGTGATGCACAGCTTTCACTTGCACAAGCTGTACCTGTGACTGCGGGTATCACAGTAACGACACCACAAGAGGTTTCTCTTGATGACAGTAGACGTTCATTGGACATGTTCCAAAAACTCCATATTCCAACTGCGGGTATCGTTGAGAATATGAGTGGATTCATCTGTCCTTCATGTGACACTGAGTCTGATATCTTTGGTATGGGTACAACAGTACCAGTAGCCAAAGAGTATGATACAAATGTGATCGCACGTATCCCAATAGAGCCTGCAATTAGAGTAGGTGGAGATACTGGTATGCCGGTAACCTATCATCAGCCAGATTCTGAAACGGCTAAACGTTATCAGGAGGCTGCATCGAACCTTCTTACATTTATTGATAAAGTAAATGCTGAAGGTTTAGCAGATAACTCAAGTGTACAGCCTACGACACCTCCAGGTGTAAGTGCGTGTAGTACAGGTGCGGGAGCAGCATCTGCACCAGCAAAAGAAAAAACTGAGGGTGAAAGCTGTGGAACAGGCTGCGGCTGCCACTAAATCTTCATACTTTATTGCATTTATGACCGGATCGCTTTGTTGCGTTCGGTCATAAATATTAAAATATACTCTCTCACTTCACCCATACCATTCAATCAAATCTATAGTAAACACCATATTAATATAACCCAAGTGCAACTTAGTCGCATTTAATAAAATTTCAGTTATAATCCCATCATGAAAATTGAAGAACTGATCAAAGATAAAAATATCAAGCTTACCACTGCAAGAGTAAAGCTTTTAGAGATATTAAAAGAAGCGGACAGACCTTTATGTTATGAAGAGATCAAAAATGATATCTCTATGGATAAAGCGACCTTTTATAGAAATATCTCTAAATTTGAGGAAGAGGGTATCTTAAATGCTTTTGAATCAAATGATAAAAAAAGATACTTTGAGGTCAAACTGAATCCACATGCACATTTTGTTTGTGTAAAGTGTAATATTGTAGAGTGTATTAAAAATATTGATATCACATTGCCAAATTATGAAATCAACAATGTGATCATCAACGGTACATGTCCATCATGTTTAGCATCTGTGTAATCTATCGAATAGTTTAACACTTTACTTAATTTAATCATACGAAAGGAGACAATCTTTATGAAACTAAAACAGTCTGTGAAGTTACTACTTATTGCTCTTTTTGTATGGGCATCTCAGAGTACAACAATTCACTTTCAGCATCATGAGCTAGAGGAGATCTCAGAATGTACCGTCTGTGATACATCACAGAAGATAAAGCTTTATCAACACAATAGACATGTGGTTGTGAGTAATGAGAACCTTGCTGTAAAAATAAGAAGAGAAGTGGAAAAGGTTGTTGTTCATTCAAGCTTAGACTATACAGATGTACCACAATTTAAGCAGATTGATATTGTAAAAAAATCCCAATATACCGACAGATCCGTAGCACTAGGGTTTAACGCTACTGCACCTCCAGTATATTTTTCATAATCAAAAAATAATGCAACAAAAACCATTTTAAAAACAAAATATTAATCATTAAAGGACAATACACTATGAAAAGAATAGTATTAACAAGCATGCTTTGTGCAGGACTCTCATACGGTGATATAGCACAACTTTTAGAAGAAGACAAAAGAACGTTTGACAGTTCAAAATATATTCCGGATATCTCGCTCATTACAGATTTCTCTTATGTAAATCGTAGTATTAACGACGACGAGTTGTCTCATTTCGGACTTCCTGGTATAGTACATGGTCTCTATGCAGAGCATGCACACGGTGGTAGTAACGAGGCTACATACAATGCAAATCAGGGATTTAATTTTAACTATGCAGAGCTGATCCTTTCAAGCAGTGTGGATCCATTTTTCAGTATGGATGCTACATTTCACTTCAGTGGAGAAGGTGTTGAAGTAGAGGAGGCCTATTTTACCTCGACAGCATTGGGAAATGGACTAAGATTAAGAGGTGGTAAACTTCTTTCAAATTTCGGATATATCAATGCACAACACCATCACTATTGGGATTTTGGGGATATGCCACTTGTTTATGAATCATTTTTGGGAACACACGGGATCAACGAATTGGGTGCCCAGATGCAATGGACAGCGCCAACGCCGTTTTATCTTATGGCAGGAGTTGAGGTACTTCAAGGTGAAAATGAACAGATGTTTGGAAATGGTTCAATCGAACTAGAAGATGCGTGGACAAGTGTAGGGGAAGACCACATTGAAGGTACGGATGCACCATCTCTTTATCTGGGTTATCTTAAATCCTCTTTTGACATTGGTGATACGACGATCTTCGGTGGCCTCTCTTACGCACAGGGAGATTCACTCATAGACCACAGTGAAGATGAAGATGAAGCACATGTGTTTAAAGGTGATGGAAAGCTTTATGGTGCTGATTTGGTCGTATTGCATGCTTTAGACTCTTATAGATCTTTTAAATGGCAAACGGAATGGCTAAGTAGAGAACTCGATGGTACACAATATACGCCAACTGCATCTGCAGATATCAATAAAAAACAGAGTGGTCTCTATTCTCAGCTGATCTATACCCATGACAAGAATTGGAGAATGGGTGTGAGATATGATACAATTTACCAAAATGATATTACAAAGGACAGTGTCGATATGAATGAAGTAGATGATTTCAACAAGTACTCTGCCATGATCGAATACCATACGAGTGAATTTGCACGTTTTAGACTTCAATATAACCGTAATGAAGCTATGTATGACGAAGCAGGTTTAAGACAAAACCTCGATACGATCATGTTACAGGCAAATATTGCGATCGGTGCGCATGCGGCACACGCTTTCTAAGATGAAAAAGATACTTGTTTTACTGACACTTCTACCTTTGTCTCTGTTCGCTCAACTCACCATAGCGGTGAGTTATCCCTATATCGGTGCATTGACAAAAACGATAGGTGGAGAAGATGTCAAGGTAACGGTTTTAGCAAAAGGCAAGTGGGACCCTCACTTTATCATTCCCCGTCCTTCACTTATCAGTAAAATGAGAAATGCAGATGCAGTGATCATGAATGGTGGACAGCTTGAGATCGGTTGGCTCCCTCCTATCATTAATCGTGCCGGTAATCCCAAAACGATGCCCAATACGAAAACATTTTTAAATCTTTCGCACCACATAAAGCTTATTAACAAGCCAAAAAGTGTCGACAGAAAACATGGAGATATTCATCCTGATGGGAATCCGCATTTTCATATCAGTCCAAAAAATATCTTGATCTTGGCAAAAACCATAGAAGAGTTTCTTAGCAGCATAGATACAAAAAATAGAGATACTTATAAAAAAAACTATCATGATTTTTCTAAAGTTTGGCATCAGAAAATGGCTACTTGGAAGAAGAATATGAAGGACAAAAAGGGCCTAAAAGTCATTCAGTTTCATGACAACCTTGCATATTTTAATAAAGAGTATGGTCTTGTGAATATAGGAACGATCGAACCGCTTCCGGGGATTCCACCCTCTTCAAAACATACTATTGAAGTCATTAAACTTATAAAAAAAGAGCAACCGTGCTGTATTTTACATGATGTCTATCACTCGACAAAAACAGCTGATTTTATAAGCCAAAAAACCGGTATCAAGGTCATTCTTATGCCACATGATATAGAAGCACTTGAAAATATTGATAACCTGAGTGCTCTTTTTGACTATCTTACAAGTGCAATAAAATGATAGATATTTTACTCATTCCGATTCTTTTGGTTGTTGTGCTTGTGATGCTTCACGCCTACTTTGGTATAGAAATCTTAAAGCGGGGGATTATCTTTACAGACCTTGCTATTGCTCAGTTTGCAGCGCTAGGTTCATCGATCAGTCTGGGGTATTTTCATGAGGAGTTCTTTTATCCCTTGACCCTGAGCTTTGCGTTGTTGTGTGCCTTTTTGATCGCTTTCGCTTCGACTAGAAAGCTTCATTTGGAAGCATTTATAGGAATCCTTTATATTTTGGGTGCCAGTGGGATCATGATGGTGCTTTCACACTCCTCTGAAGGTATGGAGCATTTCAAATCGCTTCTTGCAAGCGATATACTTTTCACGCCTCTTAATGATGTTTTACAAAGTATCATTATCTATGCTTTCATTGCAATGGCACTTTATTTTGTTTACCCAAAACTAAGCGGCTTTTTCAGGGAACTCTTTTTCTTCTCGCTTCTTGCGATCACAGTGACTTCTTCAGTTTCACTTGCAGGCGTTTTTGTTGTGTTTGTACTTCTTATCGCACCACCTTTTGTTTCTCTTTCTCTAAACGTGAAAAGACCTTTGCTCATCAGTTTTATTTTTGGATGGTTTTTTAGTATCGGTGCCATTGTCATATCTTATTTTTATGATTTACCGACAGGGTATAGTATTGTCTTTATGGGTGCACTTCTCACCGTTGCTATTGTCACCATAGCATCTAAAAGCGAACAGAAAAAATGATCTCTCTGATCATTTTTTTGAGTGATTGTACATTTATTTCGCTACAATACATAAAAATAAACACACGGGAAACACAATGACATCAGCAGAAAAACTCAAAAACCTTTTAGAACTTGAGATCATTCCGGATTTGGAAGTAGCCATTGATGAACTTTTTGCAGCTATAGACAAAGCAAAGTCTGCTTCAAAAGAACAAAAAGAAGACTTGGAAGAGATGAGAGAGATGAGAACTGAATGTTTTGCTATTATCGAAGAGCTTGGACGTAATGAGCTGGAAGAAGAAGAGATAGAAGAACTTTTAGCTGAACTTGTAGAGATGAAGACCGAAGAATAGGTCATATTTTTCCCTTTTTTTCGCTAAGAATAGATCCATTTTTTTCAATAAAAAAAATAATAAAAAAACTTTCATTTTCCATTGACTTTCCTCTATAGATAGGAGTATAATCCGCAGATTTTTTAATAATTCAAAAAAACAAGGAAAAAAAATGAAAAAAGTTACACTATCAATCATTGCTGCAGTAGCAATGAATACATTCGCAATAGCAGGTGGAGATATCTCTCCGGTAGAACCACAAATTACAATACCAGAAGTGTCTGAATCAACAGGATCTTTCTATGTAGGTGCAGGTTATTCATATATGAATCTGGATGTAGATAGCGAAGATCACAATGGAGACGCAACACTTTTATTGGCAGGATATAACTTCAACCAATATATCGGTGTAGAGGCTAGATATGCTGGTCTTACTGATTGTCTTGAAAATACTGCTATCTATCTTAAACCAATGTACCCATTCGGTGGTACTACAGTGTACGGATTACTTGGATACGGTGAAACAACTTATGATAATGGTACTTCATCTTCTGAAAATGGATTCCAATGGGGTCTAGGTGCAAACTATGCAGTGACTGAAAATATCGGTGTATTTGTAGACTATACAAACCTTTATGATGATTCAGGATTTAGTGCTGGAACAGATGTTACAGTTGATTCTGTTAACGTAGGTGTAACTTACACTTTCTAAGTAAAACTTGATCTTCTTCAGAGGCTGGATAAGATCCGGCCTCTGTCCATTTGACAAAATTTTTTTCATTTTTTTTAAAAATATTTCTCATCAAAAATTAGCATTTTTTACGTTATGCTTCTTTTCACCCGTTCTCTTTTTTATTGTCTTTCAGTATCCAAATTAAGCCTATTTTTATCCTTTTTAAACTATAGTTCGCTATCAACCTCTCGGGGCGCTAGTACCTTTTAACAAGGGTATGGGCTGAGATAGCACAAAAAGTGCTTGTCCCGCTGAACTTGAACTGGTTAGGACCAGCGTAAGGAAGAGAATTGTGACTAATTATATAAATTTTTAAAACTAGAATTTATCTGCTTTTTTACTCCTCTTCCCATAAATTTAATAGATAATTAAAAGGGAATACAATGACAAAACCATACAAAGATACATTAACAACTTCAAATGAGTTGCTTACTCGTGACCCGTTTCCGGCTTCACAGAAAGTATATTTACAGGGTGAAATACATAAAGATATAAGAGTACCGGTACGTGAGATCACTTTAGGTGATGAATCAAAACTCAGAGTCTACGATACCTCTGGTCCCTATACAGACCCAAGTGTGGATATTGATGTAGGTGAAGGGATTCCTGCAATCCGTAAAGATTGGATCGTAGGGCGTGGTGATGTAGAAGAGTATGAAGGACGTATTATGGCGCCTGAAGACAATGGTTACAGCACTGATGAACAACTTGACTTTGTAACAGCAGGAGCAAAAGGGCTTGTACGTACACCGCTTCGTGCAAAAAAAGGCAAAAACGTTTCTCAGCTTTGGTATGCAAGACAGGGGATCATTACGCCAGAGATGGAGTTCATTGCCATTCGTGAAAACCAAGATAGAGCGATGAATGAAATGTACCTTCAAGATGAAGAGAGAGAAGCAAGACTTAAAGGTGAAAATTTTGGTGCAAACCTGCCAGAGGTGATCACACCTGAGTTTGTACGTCAAGAAGTAGCAGCTGGTCGTGCGGTTATCCCTTGTAATATCAACCACCCGGAAGTTGAACCTATGATCATCGGTCGTAACTTTCTTGTAAAAGTAAATGCAAACATCGGTAACTCGGCAACGACATCAAGTATCGCTGAAGAGGTAGAGAAGATGGTATGGTCAACACGTTGGGGTGGAGATACAGTGATGGATCTCTCAACAGGTAAAAACATTCACACGACCCGTGACTGGATCCTTCGTAACTCTCCAGTGCCTATCGGGACGGTTCCTATCTATCAAGCACTTGAGAAAGTAAACGGTATCGCTGAAGATCTGACATGGGAAGTGTTTAGAGATACACTTATTGAGCAGGCAGAACAAGGGGTAG
>Ga0210119_1000171_pt1 | contig 14595 bp, 12 predicted proteins | sample China_Bullhead_C_2_FD_184859 | JGI IMG/M metagenome (GOLD analysis project Ga0210119, IMG submission 184859) | Wetland microbial communities from San Francisco Bay, California, USA, that impact long-term carbon sequestration -... | ecosystem: Environmental > Aquatic > Marine > Wetlands ... | reverse complement strand
GCCTCGGAGATGATCTCGCCGATCGCAACGTCCGAGTTCGCCGAGATGCTGCCGACCTGCGCGATCGCCTTGGCGTCTTCGCAGGGCTTGGACAGCTTCTTCAGCTCGTCGACGATAGCGATGGTCGCCTTGTCGATACCGCGCTTCAGGTCCATCGGGTTCATGCCGGCCGCAACCGACTTCAGGCCTTCGCGCAGGATCGCCTGCGCCAGGACCGTCGCGGTCGTGGTGCCGTCGCCCGCCTCGTCCGACGTCTGGGAAGCAACTTCCTTGACCATCTGGGCGCCCATGTTCTCGAACTTGTCTTCGAGCTCGATTTCCTTCGCGACCGAAACGCCGTCCTTCGTAACGGTCGGCGCGCCGAAGCTCTTGTCGAGCACCGCATTACGGCCCTTCGGGCCGAGCGTGACCTTTACTGCATTGGCGAGGACATTTACGCCAGCGAACATCTTTTGCCGCGCGTCGTCGCCGAAACGTACTTCTTTAGCAGCCATGTGTATTTCCTCTGATATCTACGGCGGCTCCTGCCGCCAGACTGAATGTGAATGGGTTAACGAGTGATCAGGACTCGATCACTGCCATGATGTCGTCTTCCTTCATCACGAGCAGCTCTTCGCCGTCGACCTTGACCTCGGTGCCGGCGTATTTGCCGAACAGGACCTTGTCGCCAACCTTGACGTCGAGGGCCCGAACGTCGCCGTTCTCGAGGATTTTGCCGTTACCGGCGGCAATGACTTCACCTTTGATCGGTTTTTCCGTCGCGGCGTCCGGAATTACGATGCCGCCTGGTGACCTGCGCTCTTCTTCCATGCGCTTTACGATGACCCGATCATGAAGCGGACGAATCTTCATGGTTTCATTCTCCTATAAACTGTTGATTTTTAACCGACTTTCTGCGGTCTATCAGGACCGCGTTGTTAGCACTCGGCCCTAGGGAGTGCTAATGATAGGGATGGCATTGCAAATTTCAAGCGCCGATTGGCCGCCCGGCAGCCAAAAACGCGACCCTCATCCATGACAACACCCCCGGCCGCCGGTATGCTGCGTCGCGCCCGGGCCGAGTTTGGAAACATTTGGCGCCCGGCATGGGTCTATTGCGGAGCAGCACCCGCTCCCGGCTGTTTGACTATGAAGACATTTGCATACCTTGCCCGTCTGCTGCTCGTCGCGACCCTGGTCGCGCCGATGCCGGCCTTCGCGGCCGATGACCAGCCTCCCCGTCCCGAGGAGGTGTTCCGCTATGCCGTGTTCGACGCCGGCGACGCCATCGAGATCGACTGGGCCGTCGACGACGGCTTCTACATGTACCAGAGCGCCTTCGGCTTCGAGTCGGCCGACCCGGCCATCGTGCTCGGCGAGCCCGAACTCCCCGAGGGCAAGGTCTACAACGACGAGTTCCTCGGCGAGCAGGTCATCTATCGCGGCAATTTCTTCGTCCGCATCCCCTACACGGTGAGCGGCGACAAGCCGGCATCGGTGATGCTGACGATCAACAGCCGCGGCTGCACCGACGACGGTTTTTGCTACATGCCGCAGACCTGGATCGAGACGGTCGAACTCGAAGAGCCCGTCGCGGATCGCGGCAAGATCGACCTGAGCGGACTGGGCACTAGCAATAGCAGCGATTTTCCGCCGCCGGAGGAAGTGTTCTTCCCGGACGTATTCCCGGTCGACGGCAACACGGTCGAGATCGGTATCCGCATCGAGCCCGGCTTCTATGTCTACAAGCACCGCATCAGCGCGAAATCGCTGAGCCCGGGTGCACAGGCGGGCCAGCTCGAGCTGCCGAAAGGCAAGGTAAAACACGACGAGTTCTTCGGTGAGTCCGAGGTCTACTACGGCGAGGTCATCGGCCGGCTGGCGATCGCACGCGCGACACCCGAGGCCATGGAACTCGAACTGGAAGTCGGCTACCAGGGCTGCGCCGACGGCGGGCTCTGCTACCTGCCGCAGACCCACGTAATGAAAGTGAGCCTCCCGGAGGCCGGTGTCGTCAGCGATCTCAGCGCAACGGCGGCGCCGTCCGGCGGTACACCGGCAGCGCCGGTGTCGGAGCAGAACCGGATTGCGGAGATCATCAGCGGCTCGCCGCTCTGGTTCGTCGTCGCCGCTATGTTCGGCTTCGGGCTCCTGCTCGCGTTCACGCCCTGCGTGCTGCCGATGATCCCGATCCTGACCGCGATCATCGCCGGCGAGGGCGACGACGTAACGCCGGCTCGCGGTTTCGGGCTCGCATTCAGTTACGTCATGGGCATGGCAATCGTTTACACGGTCGCCGGCGTCGTCGCGGTCGCGGCCGGCGCGCAGGTGCAGGCAGCGTTCAACCAGCCCTGGGTTCTTACCCTGTTCGCCGCACTGTTCGTCGTGCTTGCTATCGCGATGTTCGGCGTATTCGACCTGCAGATGCCCAGTTCCATCCAGGGCAAGCTGGCCAGCATCAGCAGCAACCAGAAGAGCGGCACCGTGATCGGTGCGTTCGTGATGGGCGCGCTGTCCTCGCTGATCGTGACGGCCTGCGTTGCCCCGGCACTCGTCGCGGCGCTCGCGGTCATGTCGCAGTCGGGTGACTACTTCCGTGGCGGCGTCGCGTTGTTCGCGATGAGCCTGGGAATGGGTGCGCCGCTGTTGCTGGTCGGCGCTGCGCAGGGCAAGTTCCTGCCCAAGGCTGGAGCCTGGATGGTCGCCGTCAAGGGCGCGTTCGGCTTCATGATGCTCGGCCTCGCTATCTGGATGCTGTCGCGCTTCCTGCCGGCCACTCTAATCATGACGATGTGGGCAGTGCTGGTATTCATGGCCGGCGTCTTCATGGGCGGGCTTACCACCCTGACCGCGGAATCCACCGTGCCGCAGAAACTCGGCAAGGGCTTCGGCGGGCTCGCGATCATCTACGGCATCCTGCTCGTGATCGGGGCGGCAACCGGCGGCACCAACCCGTTGCAGCCGCTGGCTAGCGTTAATCTCGGCAGCGGCGACGGGCAGGCCGTGGCCAGCCACGATGAACTGCCGTTCCAGCGCATCAAGACGGTGGCGGACCTCGATCGCGAAATAGCGACCGCGTCTGATCAGGGCAAATCGGTGATGCTCGACTTCTACGCCGACTGGTGCGTGTCCTGCAAGGAGATGGAGGCATTCACGTTCACCGACACACAGGTGCAGGCGGCGCTGTCGGACACGGTCTGGCTGCAGGCCGACGTCACCGCGAACGACGCCGAGGACAAGGCGTTGCTTGACCGCTTCGGCGTCTTCGGACCACCAACCATCATATTCTTCGGCAAGGATGGCCAGCAGCGCCACGGCTACGAGGTCGTCGGCTATATGAAGGCGGAGACTTTTGCGGAGCATGTGCAGAAGGCTTTCGCCGCAGCGTCGGTAACTGCCAGCGCGAAATAATTTAGTGAAACCGCAGGAGCGCCCCTCGGCGCGCGATAATGGTCTGCGCCGATCGCGCTTCAAGAAGCGCTGCTACAGACAGGAATAGCACTGTGTCCAGAACAATTCTGATTTTCAGCGTCGCACTGGTGAGCCTGATGGCCGGTGCATTGTTCATGGCGGGCCGCATCGCTGCGGTCAAAACCGAGTCCATGGCCGCAAAACCACCGCAGGCCCAGGCGACGGCGGCTCCGGCTCTCGAAACCAATTCGCACCCGTCGTTCTCATTGATGGGCCTCGACGGTGAAATGCACGACTTCGACGAGTACGACGGGCGTCACCGACTGCTCAACTTCTGGGCGACCTGGTGCGCACCGTGCCGCCGCGAGATACCGCTGCTCAAGGAGTTCCAGGCCGAGCAGGGAGACGACGGGATCCTGGTCCTCGGCATCGCGGTCGACATCATGGAAGACGTGCAGCAGTACGCCGAAGCCGCGGACTTCAATTACCCGATCCTCGTGGGTGAAATGGACGCGATGGCCGTTGCCGAACAGTCAGGGCTGCAGTTTCACGCGATGCCCTTCACGATGATCGTCACGGCGGATGGTGAATACCTGAACGCCCATTTCGGCGAACTGCATCGCCCCGATCTCGACAAGATCAGCGACGTGCTCGCACGACTGGACGCGGGCGAGATCGACACCGACACCGCCCGCAAGGCCCTCGAACTGTAGGCGCGCAGACTTCCGCGATAGACAATCCCGATTCGTCGGGCCGGCCCTTGGCCGCGCGAGCGCGTGAGGCTGATCGGTCATGCCGGCGATCCGGGCGTTTGTCGACCGAAGTAAAGCGCAGCGCAGCGAGCCATGAGGGAGATAAATGACCGGATCGCCGGCATGACCCGCTATCTCGTCGCGACCGCGGCCGGCCCGCGCCGAACCGATTTTGGTTCCATATTCGTGAAATGCAGGTAGAATTGCGGCCATCTTCGGTGAACTCGCAGGGATTGGCGGCAAATGTCGACTTTTCTCCTTATTAACGGCCCGAACCTGAACCTGCTCGGTTCGCGCGAGCCCGATGTCTACGGCGCCACGACGCTCGCGGATATCGAAGCGCGCAGCACGGCCGTCGCCGCCGACCTTGGTCACGACCTGGCCTGCTACCAGAGCAACGCCGAACACGAGTTGATCGACCGGGTCCAGCAAGCCGGCCGGGAGGGTGTCGATTTCATCATCATCAATCCGGGCGCATTCACGCACACGAGCGTCGCGCTGCGCGACGCACTGCTCGCCGTCGACATCCCGTTCATCGAATTGCATCTCAGCAACACGTTCGCGCGCGAAGAGTTTCGCCATATCAGTTATTTCAGTGACATCGCCACCGCCTGCCTGTTCGGATTCGGAGCCTACGGCTACGAGCTGGCCATCCAGGCCGCCGACCGCCATGTGGCACAGGGTGAGGACAAGTAATGGATATCAGAAAAGTCAAAAAACTGATCGAGCTACTGGACGAGTCCGGTATCGCGGAAATCGAGATCACGGAAGGCGAGGAAGCGGTCCGCATCAGCCGCTACCCGACGGGCGCAGCGTATGCGCAGGCGCCGGTCATGGCACCTGCCACGCCGCAGGCACCGGCCGCTGCAGCGCCCTCCGCCGTGGCGGAACCGGCGGCCGCGGCACCCGAAGAAGAGGGCTACCTCGTCAGCGCGCCGATGGTGGGTACCTTCTATTCGTCATCCTCACCGGGGGCGGCGCCCTACGTGCAGGTCGGCGATCGCGTCAGTGAGGGCGACACCCTGTGCATCATCGAGGCCATGAAGATGATGAACCAGATTGAGGCCGACGTGTCCGGCACCATCAAGTCGATCCGTGTGCAAAACGGCGACCCCGTCGAATACGGCCAGACGCTGTTCGTTATCGACCAGCGTGGCAATGAATAACAGGCTGCTGCCCGATGCTCGATAAAGTCGTCATAGCCAATCGAGGCGAAATCGCGCTGCGCATATTGCGCGCCTGCCGTGAACTCGGCATCAAGACCGTCGCGGTGCACTCGAGTGCGGACAACAACCTGAAGCACGTGTTGCTGGCCGACGAGACGGTGTGCATTGGTCCGCCGCCCTCGGTAGACAGCTACCTGAACATGCCGGCGATCATCAGCGCCGCAGAAGTCACGGACGCGGTGGGCATCCACCCGGGCTACGGCTTTCTGTCGGAAAACGCGGATTTCGCCGAGCGCTGCGAATCGTCGGGCTTCGTATTCATCGGCCCGCCGTCGGACGCGATCCGGCTCATGGGCGACAAGGTGTCGGCCATCCGGGCCATGAAGGCAGCCGGTGTTCCCTGCGTGCCCGGCTCCGACGGCCCGCTCGGCGACGACAATGACGAGAACCTCCGCCTTGCACGCGATATCGGCTACCCGATCATCATCAAGGCCGCAGGCGGCGGTGGCGGGCGCGGCATGCGTGTCGTGCATGCTGAGGCATCCCTTATTGCCGCCATCACGGTCACCCGGGCCGAGGCGCGCGCGGCGTTCGATAACGACATGGTGTACATGGAGAAATTCCTGGAGCACCCGCGGCACATCGAATTCCAGCTGCTTGCCGACGGCCAGGGCAACGCGGTCCACCTCGGTGAGCGCGACTGCTCGATGCAGCGCAGGCACCAGAAGGTCATCGAGGAGGCCCCGGGGCCAGGCATTACCGAGGAGCAGCGCCAGAGGATCGGCGCGCGCTGCGTCAATGCCTGCCTGGAGATGGGCTACCGCAGTGCCGGAACCTTCGAATTCCTGTACCAGGACGGCGAATTCTATTTCATCGAGATGAACACGCGCCTGCAGGTGGAGCACCCGGTCACCGAGATGATCACGGGTATCGATATCGTACGCGAACAGCTGCTCATCGCGAGCGGCGAGAAGCTCAGCGTCCGTCAGGAAGACATCAAGATCCAGGGCCATGCGATCGAGTGCCGCATCAATGCGGAGGACCCGAAGACCTTTATGCCGTCGCCGGGCCTCGTAACGCTCTGGCACGCGCCGGGCGGGCCCGGTGTCCGCATGGAGAGCCATATTTACAGCGGCTACAAGGTGCCGCCGTTCTACGACTCGATGATCGGCAAGTTGATAGTGCACGGACAGAACCGCGAAGTAGCGTTCGCTCGCATGCGTAACGCGCTGACCGAGATCGTTATCGAGGGCATCAAGACGAACGTGCCGCTGCACCAGGAAATTTTCCAGCACGCGGCCTTCCAGGCTGGCGGCACGGACATTCACTATCTCGAGAAGAGGTTGGGACTCAAGTAGGCACGGCCACGCAAATGGAGTGGCAGCAGTTCGTCATGAACCTGGAATCGCTGAACCCGGCGAGCGTCGAGGAGGTACTTATCCGGCACGGTGCGCAATCGGTAACGTTCAGCGATGCGGGCGACAAGCCCGTCCTGGAGCCCGGCCCGGGTGAAACACCGCTCTGGAACCGCACCCGAATAAGTGGCCTTTTCGGGCCCGGTGCCGACATGGCCGGCCTGCTGGCCGACCTGCAGACCTCACTCGGACTCGATGAGCTGCCGCAGCATCACCTCGAGGCGCTGGCCGATCGCGACTGGGAGCGCGAGTGGCTGAAGGACTTCGGCCCGATGAGATTCGGCAGACGCCTGTGGGTCTGTCCGGCCGGGAGCCGCCCGGATCAGCAAGATGCGGTCATCGTCAGGCTCGACCCCGGCCTCGCTTTCGGCACCGGCACGCACGCGACGACGGCGATGTGCCTCGAATGGCTGGACTCGCTCGACCTGGAGCAGCGCACATTGCTCGATTACGGCTGCGGCTCCGGCGTACTGGCCATCGCTGCACTGAAGCTCGGCTGCGGGCATGCGCACGCCATGGACATCGATCCGCAGGCGGTCCTGGCGACGCGACGCAACGCGGCAGAAAACAGTGTTGACGAACGGCTGACAGTCACTGGCGCCGCGGACGGTATCGAGGGCCGCTTCGACATTGTTGTCGCGAACATCCTCGCCGGACCGCTGGCCGAACTCGCGCCTGAGATCACGGGGCACCTGAAGCCCGGCGGGCTGCTCGGATTGTCAGGCATACTATCGGAACAGGCCGACGACGTGAGCGCGGCCTATGCGTCCTGGGTGGAGTTCGACGAACCCGAGTTTCGTCCGCAGGACGGCCAGACCTGGACGCGCCTTACAGGCAGGAAAAGGCACAGCTAGAGATGTACACCCAGTGTCCCGAATGTGGCACCGCGTTTCGCGTAACCGCCGAGGTCCTCAGGCAGGCCGCCGGCAGGGTGCGCTGTGGCGGCTGTGCCAGCGCGTTCAACGCGCTCGACTTCCTGTCCGAAGACAAGCCCGCCGCACCCGTGCCGCCCACGCACGAGGATGGACCCGCCGGCGAAGCGACGGAGCCGCCCAGGCTCGAGGCGGACGAGCCGCCGGAGACGATCTCCGCTGAACGCAGCGCAGCGCTGCTCAAGACGCTGGATGAGCTTGCCGGCTCGGATATACGCATCGAGGACACGGGCATCGAATGGCGGGTGCTTGATGCCGACGACGAGGAAGAGTCGTCGCAAGCGCTCGAGGACGGCACCCCGGAGATCACGGACGATACCGGCTCCATGCGCTGGTTCATCGACGAATCACCGACACCGGTCGATGAGCAGCTCTCGGACGAGCCGGGAGACATCGATGCCCCGGAGATTTTCGAACCGGTGAAGGGGTCCCGGGCCGGCGGAGAGATGCGCTTCGACGACGACACGCCGCTGCCCGCAGATTTCGATTTCGACAGCGAACCCGCGGAATCCGACGAGCCTCCGGCTATCGAGGTGCGCGAGACGTCCGCCGTACCCGACATGGCCCAGGTCGACCTCGCGCTGGGCGAGCCCGAAGACTGGGAAGACCTGCTGGGCGAAGTCGACGAGCCCGGTGAAACGCGCGAGCCCGAGTATGCGAATGAGCCCGAGTACGTGGGCGAGAACGTGGAAGAAGGCGAGCCTGGCGGCGTCGACGAGGACGAAGACGAGCCGTTGCCGGACGTTGATACGCAATTCGCCACGCAGGCGGAAGCGATGGGCATCGACCTGACCGGCGTTCACGCACAGGTCCGGGAAGCCGATGAAGACGCGGCCGGGGAACCGACGATCGACGATGACCTCATCGCGGCCGCGTTCGAAGCCGAGGCCAGGGCCGGGGAGGACCGTGACGAAGACGAACCCGGCGATGCCGAAGACGAAGAGCTGGCGGCGGACGACGAGTATGACGAATTCGAGGACCTCGAACTCGAGATCGAGGAGCCGGCCGGCCTGATTGAGCCACGCGACCGGGAACTCGTCGCACGCAGCGACGAGGACGCGACGCTGGCCGCGGAACTCGGCCTCGACGAGGACGAAGACGAGGGCGAGGACCTGTCGACCAGCGAAGACGACGACAAGCCCGAGCACGTCGTTCCGCCGATGACCGAGGAAGAGCAGACCATCAACATGATGATCGACCAGGACCTGCTCGCCTTCGCGGTCGAGGACGAAGACGGGTTTGCCTCCACGATCGTCCAGAAGCAGCGCTCGGGTCGGGACGAGCTGCAAGAGGAGCAGGACCGGGAGGACGCCGAGGCAGAGGCGGCCGAGGTTGATTTCGACGCAGACAGCCGGGTCGTCGAGACGATCATCATGGAAGGCGAGTTCGTACGCGACGCGTTCGAGGAAGAACGGCTCGAAGAAGAACGGCGCAAGGCGGCCGAAGCGGGCGCTGTGGAATCCCCCGAGGCCGGCGCCGACGCAGCGCGGAAACAGGAGAAGCCGCACGCGAAGGAGCCGCTGAACTACCGGATGGTGGCGGGCATCGCGGCCCTCGCCCTGCTGCTCGGCGCGCAGTACGTACACCAGTCGCGCGAGTCGCTCGCAGTGCACCCTGCCTTCAACAGCAGCGTGGGCTCCGTGTACCGCATGTTGGGCAAACCGCTGACCCCGGCATGGGACATCACAGGTTGGCGTTTCGAGGCGACGAAGGGCAGCACGGACGAAAGCGACGCCGTGCTGACCATCTATTCGCGGATCGGCAACAATTCTGCCGAGGCCCTGCCCTACCCCCTGATCAACGTCTCACTGACGGATCGGTACGAAGACATTATCGGCAGCAAGGTTCTCGAGCCCGGCGACTACCTGGCGGAGAGCCTCGACACGAGGGAGCCCGTCGCCCCCGGGCAGACATTCAGCGCCGTAATATCGATCGAGGCCCCCGATGCCAATGCGACGGGATTCAAGCTGAACGTCTGTTACCGCCAGCCAGGCGGCCGGCTGCGCTGCGCCATCGATGATTTCAAGTAGGAGCGCTTCTTGAAGCGCGATCTTGCCCCGATCGCGCGCCGAGGCGCGCTCCTACACGGAACGAATAGCCTGTAGCAGCGCTTCTTGAAGCGCGATCCGGATACCGCACGCGCTACAATGCGCGGATGTCGCTGCCTGCCCTGAAAATCGGTCCCTACGAGCTCTCCAGTCCGTTCGTGCTCGCGCCGATGGCCGGCGTCACCGACAAGCCGTTTCGCAAGCTTTGCCGGTACTTCGGCGCCGGCATGACGACATCGGAGATGACCACGGCGGACACCAGTCTTTGGCAGACCCCGAAGTCCCGCCATCGACTCGACCTGGACCTCGACGCCGAGCCCGTCGCGGTGCAGATCGCAGGGTCCGAGCCCGGGCAAATGGCGCTCGCTGCGCGCGCCTGCGTGGAGCGCGGCGCACAGATTATCGACATCAACATGGGCTGCCCCGCCAAGAAGGTTTGTCGGAAACTGGCCGGGTCGGCCCTGATGAAGGACGAGGCACTTGTCGCGCAGATACTCGAAGCGGTCGTCGCGGCTGTTTCTGTACCTGTGACCCTGAAGATGCGCACCGGCTGGGACCCGGACCAACGCAACGGCCCGCGCATTGCGCGCATTGCAGAAGACAGCGGCATTCAGTCACTTGCGGTTCACGGCCGCACGCGCGCTTGCCGTTACCGGGGTGATGCCGAATACGACACCATCGCGCACATTAAACAGCTGGTGTCGATTCCCGTGATTGCCAACGGCGACCTGACCACTCCGGAGAAGTCGCTTGAAGTTCTGCGCCTAACTAATGCAGACGGCTTGATGATCGGCCGGGGCGCGCAGGGACGTCCGTGGATATTTCGTGAACTCAATTTTTATCTCGAAAACGGCACACAAAAAGCGCCGCTGGATAAAAATGAATTGCGTGCTATCATGCTCGGCCACCTGAGCGATTTGCACCGTTTTTACGGCGAAAAGAGAGGCGTTCGGGTGGCTCGAAAGCACCTGACCTGGTACTGCGACAAGCTCGCGAATGCAGACGAGTTTCGTTACCGGGCAGTGCGCGTCAACAGCGCTTCTGAACAACTGCGTCTAACCAAAGAGTACTTCGACCGCGACGACGGGGGGCTATCTCTGGCAGCGTAGCTTTTCGGAAGCTTGGGGAGAATGGCTCGACGAGCGGCGAGCCGGCGTACCAGGATTGAGCAACGTGGCCAGCAAGAAGCCGAAACAACACCAAGAACTCATCGCATCGAAAAGCAAGAAACCACTCTGTAAACATACCGAGGACGCGCTGAAGAGTTACTTCGCGAGTCTCAACGGGGATCGTCCGGGGGATCTCTACGACCTCGTACTGAGCGAAGTGGAGCGTCCGCTGTTCAAGGCCGTGATGGACTATACAGACGGCAACCAAAGCCAGGCCGCCGGCATTCTCGGTATCAACCGGGGAACCTTGCGGAAGAAACTCAGAACCTACTCGCTGATTCATTAAATGTTCAAAGTCCGACGTGCGCTCGTCAGTGTCTCTGACAAGAGCGACCTGATTCCCTTCGTCAAGGGCCTTGCCGATCTCGGGGCAGAGATACTGTCCACGGGCGGCACCGCAAAGCAGCTTCGCGACGCCGGCATCGACGCCGTCGAAGTCTCTGACAAGACCGGGTTCCCCGAGATCATGGACGGGCGCGTCAAGACCCTGCACCCGAAGATCCACGGTGGACTGCTCGGCCGCCGCGGCACCGACGAAGGCGTGATGAAGGAGCACGGCATCGAGCCGATCGACCTGCTGTGCGTGAACCTTTATCCGTTCGAGGCAACTATCGCGCGTGACGACGCGACGATCGACGATGCCATCGAGAACATCGATATCGGTGGGCCGGCGATGATCCGGGCCGCATCGAAGAACCACGATGGCGTCGCGGTGGTCGTGGACCCGGCGGATTACGAGGCTGTGCTTGCCGCGCTGAAGGGCGCCGGGCTGAGCCTCGAGGATCGCCGCCGCCTTGCCGCCAAGGCATACGCACATACGGCGAGCTACGATACGGCGATCACGAAATACCTGTCGAAAGCGCTCGGTGACGATCCGCTGGGCGAACGCATGCTCTACTCCGGTCGTCTCGTCGAGCGCATGCGCTACGGCGAGAACCCGCACCAGAACGCGGCGTTCTACATCGATCAACAAGCGCCCGCCGGATCGCTCGCAACCGCCAGGCAACTTCAGGGCAAGGCCCTGTCTTACAACAACATCGCCGACAGCGACGCCGCGCTCGAGTGCGTGAAACAATTCGAGGCGCCGGCCTGCGTTATCGTCAAGCACGCGAATCCCTGCGGCGTTGCCGTCGCCGACGACATCCTGTCCGCCTACGACAAAGCCTTCAGGACCGACCCGACGTCCGCGTTCGGCGGCATCATCGCCTTCAACCGGACGCTGGACGAGAAGACCGCCGCGGCGATCATCGAGCGGCAGTTCGTCGAGGTGATCGTCGCACCGCATATCGAGCCCGCAGCCGCGAAAGCCTGCAGCGCCAAGAAGAACGTGCGCGTGCTCGAAACCGGCGAGTGGCCGGCCGAAGCGGCAGCCGGGTTCGATTTCAAGAAGGTCTCCGGCGGCCTGCTGGTTCAGAACACGGACCTCGGACGCATTAGCGCCGACGATCTCAAGGTCGTCACCGAGAAGAGACCGACGCCGGAGCAGGTTCGTGACATGCTGTTTGCATGGACGGTCGTCAAGTACGTGAAATCGAACGCCATCATATTCTGCAAGGACGGCATGACGATCGGCGTTGGCGCGGGCCAGATGAGCCGTGTCTATTCCACGAAAATCGCCGCTATCAAGGCCGCGGACGAGGGACTCGAGGTCGAGGGCTCCGTGATGGCCTCAGATGCGTTTTTCCCGTTCCGGGACGGCATCGACGCGGCCGCCGAGACCGGCATCGCCGCGATCATCCAGCCCGGCGGGTCCATGCGCGACGAGGAAGTCATCGAGGCCGCGAACGAGCACGGGCTGGCCATGGTTTTCACCGGGATGCGCCATTTCCGGCATTGAGCTATTGTCGGTTCACTGACAGCACGGTGGCATTCGCAGCATGAAGATTTTGATCATTGGATCCGGCGGCCGCGAACATGCGCTCGCGTGGAAATGTGCGCAGACCGCTGACGAAGTCATCGTCGCGCCTGGCAACGCGGGTACGGCGCGCGAGAACAAGGTCCGCAATGCACCGGTATCGTCTGACGACATCGACGCCCTGATCGCGCTCGCGCAGAAGGAAAGAGTCAACCTCACGATTGTCGGCCCCGAAGCGCCGCTCGTCGCCGGCATCGTCGACCGCTTCGAGGACGCCGGCCTGCCCTGCTTCGGCCCCAGTGCCGCTGCAGCGCAACTCGAGGGCTCGAAAGCCTTCACCAAGGATTTCCTGGCAAGGCACCACATCCCCACCGGAGCCTACAAGAACTTCGCGGAACTCGAACCCGCGCTCGCCTACATACGCGAACAGGGTGCGCCGATCGTGATCAAGGCCGACGGCCTTGCGGCCGGCAAAGGCGTGATCGTGGCGCACACCCTGGAGGAAGCCGAGCAGGCCGCGACAGACATGCTGGCCGGGAACAAGTTCGGCGACGCGGGCGCGCGCATCGTGGTCGAGGAGTTTCTCGACGGCGAGGAAGCCAGTTTCATCGTCATCACGGACGGCGAGACGATCCTGCCGCTCGCGACGTCGCAGGACCACAAGGCCCGCGACGAGGGCGACACCGGTCCGAATACCGGCGGCATGGGCGCGTATTCGCCGGCCCCGGTTGTTACGCCCGAAGTCGAAGCGCGGATCATGCACGAAGTGATCGAGCCGACACTCAGGGGCATGTACATCGACGGCACGCCCTATCTTGGCTTCCTGTACGCAGGACTGATGATCATGGCCGACGGTTCGCCGAAGGTCATCGAGTTCAACTGCCGCATGGGCGATCCCGAGACCCAGCCGATACTGATGCGCCTCAGGTCCGATCTCGTCGCAATTTGCAAGGCGACCCTCGAAGACAAACTGGACAGCATCAAGGCGAAGTGGGACGAGCGCGCAGCGCTGGGCGTCGTGATGGCCGCAGGCGGCTATCCGGGCTCCTACGAGAAGGGCAAGCGCATCGCCGGGCTCGACGGGGAATTCGACGACGACCAGAAAGTATTCCACGCGGGCACGGCCCTCGACGGGGACAACGTGGTCACGAGCGGCGGCAGGGTCCTGTGCGTGGTCGGGCTCGGCGAAAGTGTCGCCAAAGCGGCAGAACGCGCCTACGACGCCGTCGACAAGATTTGCTGGGAACACGTCTACCTGCGCCGCGATATCGGTCACCGCGCGATTGCCCGCGAACAGGGCTAGACGCACCGTGCTGACGACGGTCGAAGCGATCCACGCCATCAAGAAGGCGATGGCGCCTTTCGACAGCGAGATCGTGCCGATGGATTCCGCCATGGGCCGGGTGCTGCGCCAGCCGGTGCATGCGGAGCGCGACCAGCCACCCTTCGACCGCGTGATGATGGACGGCATCGCGCTTCGTTTCGCAGACTTCGAGAGGGGCCTGCGCACATTCCCGATCCAGTCGCGGCAGCATGCCGGCGACCCTGCGCACACGCTCGAGGCCGGGAAGTGCATCGAGATCATGACCGGTGCCTGCCTGCCCGAGGGCGCGGACTGTGTCGTGCCCGTGGAACGCATCACGGTCAACGATGGCGCGGCCGAGATCGAAGCGGACTACGACGCGAGTCTGCGGCAGCACATTCATGGCCGCGGCTCGGATCACACCGAGGGCACACAGCTGTTACGTCCTGGCACGCGAATCGCCCCGGCAGACGTCGCAATCATCGCGTCGGCCGGTCTGCCGCAGATCGAGGTCAGCCGCCTGCCGACGATACGCGTGATTTCAACAGGCAACGAACTGGTGCCG
>Ga0210119_1000168_pt1 | contig 14702 bp, 13 predicted proteins | sample China_Bullhead_C_2_FD_184859 | JGI IMG/M metagenome (GOLD analysis project Ga0210119, IMG submission 184859) | Wetland microbial communities from San Francisco Bay, California, USA, that impact long-term carbon sequestration -... | ecosystem: Environmental > Aquatic > Marine > Wetlands ... | reverse complement strand
TTGGTTCCGAGGCGTACCTCTGAACGGTACGTCGCAGGGGCCGACACCCGAGGACGCCAGGAAGGACGGCCATATCCTTGGTCGCAGCAAGTAATCCATGAAATGTCCGGGCTTCTTAGGAGTGCTTTAAAAAATATACCAACCTGCATCCTGGATTGCAACCGACAGTGCTCATTTAGAAAGATTGAGGAGGACACAATTCATAGGGGGAGCCTCCCTATCTAAAACTTCCGCTTTCTTGCCAAGATGCAAAACTCTATGAGAGTTTAGGTATGATATGCCTAGGGTAAGTTTTTGGAGACTTCCAGAAGTTTGCATTTATAGCAGATACAAAAACCTGAGACCTTCATAGGAAGTATACATGATTTGGCGATTTCTGAATATGCACTCCCTTTGAAAGCTACACCGGATGTTGTAGCTGAATTTGAAAACACAAAATTGTGGGAAAGACCTAATTTACAACCACTGGAAAGCACTAGGAAACTGCAGATTATAACGATAAATTTCGGCTGAATCGTCCACTTTTCTTGAGTTCATTTAGTCCACAAATCGCATCAAACTGCATAGACTCTCATGCTTCATATCTTTATGAACCATACCCACAGAACAGCGGCCAGACAATCTACAAATCGGTGTGTTGACACTTACACCAGTCCCTGATCCAGCATTGCATCCACCACCTTTGTAAATCTCGCTATGTTGGCACCTACCACATAATTGCCAGATTGGCCGTACTCAGCAGCGGCATCCAGGCAGGTCTGATGAATGCTTTTCATAATAATCTTGAGACGACTATCTACTTCTTCTCTAGGCCAGTTCAACCGCATACTATTTTGGGCCATTTCCAGGCCGGATACTGCCACGCCGCCGGCGCTGTGCTGCCAGAGTAGCTGATCTGAGATCACCCCCATCATTTTCGGTAATGACTTCAACCTTTTTTCCGAGAAGACCTCCTTTTCCATTCAGCTCATCGGCCAGAAAATCGACTACCTATTGCATCTCTCGCCCTTCGCTTTCCCATGAACCTGTCAAGGGGCACATGAGGCCGATCTTGATAGTTCCTGCAGCCAGAGCTGTTTCACCAATGAGACATAGAACAAATGACAGAAATAGAATCTTTTTTCACGACTTCCTCCTTACAAACCGTGTAACTTGGAGGGCAATTAGCATAATAATAAAAGCCTCTTACCAAAGATCTAAAATCAAAAGGCCTAAATCAGAGCACGTTCTCCTAGGTTCCCATACCGGTGATAACTATCGCATATACTCTGCTCTTGGAAATACTGCAAAAGCTCGATCCGCCCTTCCGTCATCACCTTCGTTCGAGAAATGTAGAATCCTGTCCTTGCTGCTGCCTTAAACACCTCAAAAGGCACCCGCTCCGGCGCTGCATATCGGATACGCTGAACCTGAGGCATTAAATCAAGAAGCTCACTGTCCGACTGATGGTCAATAGGCGTATCACCCACAAGCCTTTTGCCCGCGTTGCCGTGGAGGAATGCCGTAACGTTGTTATCCAGATGGGGGGGAATACTGATCACCAGTTTGCAGCCTGAAATCTTTACCGCAGCTATTCTTGCCAGGACATCAAATAAACTGTCATCCTTGTGTATGCGGACCACCACCGTGCCGATGGGCAGATAGTGCAATATATTATCCTGGCCACGCAGATGAAAATAATCCTTTTCCTGAGAGAATTCCTGCTCCAAGTGGTAAAGATAACTCTTGATGGCGCGGATGGTTTCTCTAAGGTCAGCCTCAAACTCCGCAAGCTGGCTCCAATCCAGTTTTTGATTCCATTCCTGAGCAAGGCGCAGCAAAGCATGCTCATTTTGTATCGCTCCGATAGAAGGATGAGCGGTTCCCTCAAAATTCATGAACTGGGCTACATAGTTCGGCCCGCCCACCTTGATTCCCGCGCCCAGGGCTGATTTTCCCATGCCACCAAAAGGCTGGCGCAAGACAATGGCACCAGTGGTGCCCCGGTTGACGTACAGGTTTCCTGCTTTTATACCGCATTTCCAGTGCTCTTGTTCTCGCTTGTCCAGACTCTCCAAACCTGAAGTCAATCCGAAGCCTGTTTGATTTACCAGCTCAATTGCATGGTCCAAGTCCCTGGCGCACATGACTGCCAACACAGGTCCAAAAAACTCGGTCATGTGAGTGTAGGATCCAGGCTGAACTCCCCATTTGATACCTGGTGTCCACATGTAGGGATTGCCATGGACATTTTCAGGTTTCAAAGCCCAGGATTCTCCAGGCTCCAACCGTGTAAGCCCGTTTTTCAGATCACCGTTAGGAGGATGGATAAGGGGGCCCATTTTATTTTCAAAATCCCAGGTCGATCCCACAGGATAGCTTTTAGTTGCATCAACCAGTTGTTTCTTGAAAGCTTCATCCTCATACACTTCCTTTTCCAGGATCAGCAGAGAAGTTGCAGAACATTTCTGACCGCAGTTTGAAAAAGCCGAATGGACCACATTTTTTATGGCCTGGTCCCTGTCAGACATGGAAGTTACGATGGTGGCATTTTTCCCGCCTGTCTCAGCCGCAAGGAAAACATCCGGCCTCTCTTTTAAAATCGTCAGCCCCGTATCGGTTCCGCCGGTTAGGATAATGAAATCAACACCAGGATGATTGGCAAGTTTTGCCCCGGTGGTGGCACCGGAACAGGGAAGAAACTGCAAAACATTTTTGGAAACGCCAGCTTTCCAGAAGCACTGGCACAATTGCCAAGCCACCACGACAGCAGATGAAGCAGGTTTAAAGATTACGGTATTGCCTGAAGCCAGTGAGGCTAAAACCCCCCCGCAGGGAATGGCTATGGGAAAATTCCAGGGCGGAATCACCAGCCCTACACCTTTGCCACTGCACTGAACATTTTCTAAATCTGTAAAGCCTTTAACAGAGTAGGGATAGTATTCAGCAAAATCTATGGCCTCGGAGACTTCCACATCAGCCTCTGTAAAAACTTTGCCTGTATTGGCACCAGCAGCGCCGATGAGATCTCCCCTGGCAAGGCGCAGCTCCATAGCCACCCTGGAAAGGATTTCATGCCGCTCCTTCTGACTTTTATTCCTCCATCCATCAGGGTCAGCTTTTGCCACCGCAACAGCCCGCTCAATATCTTCATCGTTGGCCATCGCATAGCGAGCCACACAGATCTTTTCATTGATCTGAGAAGGATCCACGCATTCCCTAGTCTGTCTACCTTCATAAATTTCTTTTCCTGCCTCTACCAGGGGGATTTCCATTGGCTTATCATCTGGACCCTTTTTCCACTTTTCTCGAATGGCTCCGGCCCATTTTCTATTGGCAGCCAGGGACCAATCTGTATCCGGCTCATTACTGAATTCCCCTTCGTAGAAGGTTCCCATTTTTTCAGGAAAAGTTTCCTGTGTTCTGTCTTGCACCCTGTGGGGCGTTTTGCCTGCTTTGTCCTTATGCTTATAGGAAGCAATAAACTGCTCCTTCAAAAACGCCCACTCTTCAGAGTCTGTTTCCAAGTTGGGAGAATAGCGCATGAAATTCTCTTCCGCGGTGTTTTCATCCAGACGACGCATAAGATAGGCAATTGCATTGATGAAGTTGTCTTTGGTGGCAACAGGCGCGTAGAGCACAACTTCTTCGCGTGTTTCCTGAATGGCTCGGCGCACATGGTCCGCCATGCCTTCTAACATTTCAAAGGAAAAATATTCGGTCACTTTGTTTTGTTGGGCCAGTTTATATGCATAGGCCAATTCAAACAGATTGTGTGATGCTATACCTAGATGGGCGGCTTTGATATTTTCTGACTTCATGCCGAATTCCACCATGCGTTTGAAATTGGCATCTACATCCAGCTTGTTGTCGTAGGTGGCCAGGGGCCAGTTATGGAGAGCTGATTCTACCTGTTCCATTTCCATGTTGGCACCTTTGACAATGCGGATCTTGATGTGGCTTCCACCTTCGGCCACTCTTTTTTTGGCCCACACAGTGAGTTCCTGCTGTATGTCATAAGAATCCGGCAGATAGGCCTGCAATACAATTCCGGCAGAATGATCTTTAAACTCTTTTTCGTCCAAGATCCTTGTAAATGCTCTGACAGTGATTTCCAGATCCCTATATTCTTCCATGTCCAGGTTAACAAACTTTGGCACTCTGGTTCCGTCAATTCTGGTGAAGTGATTGTCCCTGGCAGCCATGTAAAGTTGGGATAGGCGGTCTTTGAGAATGCTTACAGTGTGCTCAAGAGCGAGGGACTGGATTTGAGAGTAGATGGTAGATATCTTTACCGAAATGTATTCAATCTCGGGATCTTTCAAGTCTTCTAAGTACTTATTAAGGCGAGAGAGAGATTCATCTTCCCCGAGAACCGCTTCTCCCAGCTGGTTGATGTTCATCCTCACGCCTTCGCTTTTTCTTTTCAGCAAATGCGCATACAAAGCATCCTTTTCTCCAGGAATGACGGAACGACTGCTGTCCTCCCGCATTTTATCAATCACCCGTGGAACAGAAATATGAGGAAAATATCTGCCGACGCCAAGGAACAGTCGCATGAGCAATCTATCTCCTGAGGTAAAAAAATCAGGAACGCCGTATTCCTCAAGCAAATAGTTGATCTGATCAGCGACACGACGAGCATCATCAGAGCGAAAACTCTGATCTATCATCTTTGCCATAATAACTTTGTCTATTGGATTGGTCAGGAGGCGCAACATCTGGTCCTGGATATCCTTTTCTTCCGAAGTTAGTAATCGATTAGCCCGATTCTGCCAGGTCTCAGCCAAAGAGATGGCTTCTTGTATGATCATGTCAGCATGTTGGGTATTCACGGTATTTTGTTTCCTGTCGAAATTCTCGCTTATCATTTCCGACCGCGACCTGAAGGAAGCGCAGCCTTCACAGGCCACCACGCTGGATATCTACGAATTGTACCATTTACTGGACAAGGTCAAGAGCATAATTTCCCGCAACCTCTTTACGACTTTCAATTTATGGAATATGGTATCATAATCAGCTGAATCAATTTTAGATTTCCTGATTTATAACAGATATCAACACCAGGGCTTTAAGATTGAGATTGATGGTATCACAGTTGTTAATGCCCTTAAACCATACTGATTTATTACTTTGCGAAGATATAGTATTTTTTGAGTCCCCCCATTTTATACCCACTGGCTTCAAGCGCACACCCATGTAATAATATTTAAAGTTAAAATGTAAATCGCAATGGTGCATTATAAAAAGCCTTCTTAATTAAAATGATAGTTTAACCTTTCATTTTAGGTACATATCTATTATTTTACATTTTAAGATTAATAAAGAAGTGCTTTAAGAATGGGTGTTTTAGAGCTCTATATTAGTGTTTTTGATGCCCAAATCATCGTGGAAGGTTACGCAATCTATGAGTCGCGACCTGAACCAGAAGGAGGGGAGGCGCGGTGGACTCAAAACATTACATTCAAATGGAAGAAGAATTCGGTGCCCACAACTACAAGCCCTTGGATGTCGTACTCACCCGGGGTGCGGGCGTCTGGGTTTGGGACGTGGACGGCAATAAATACCTGGACTTTCTCGCAGCATATTCAGCGGTCAATCAGGGGCACTGTCACCCGAAAATCAAACAAACCATGGTTGAACAGGTTCAGAAGCTTACTCTGACCTCGCGCGCATTCCGAAACGATCAGCTGGGTCTTCTCTATAAAGAGCTCTGTGAGTTGACCAGGTCTCACAAAGTCCTACCCATGAACAGTGGCGCCGAAGCGGTGGAGACCGTGATCAAGGCAGTTCGCAAGTGGGGTTACAAGGTGAAAGGGGTTCCGGAAGACCAGGCTGAAATTATCGTTTGTGAGAACAACTTCCACGGCCGAACCATCGCTATCATCGGTTTCAGTAGCGAAGAGCAGTATCGAGACGGATTTGGTCCCTTTGCACCCGGCTTCAAGATCATTCCTTTCGGAGACGCTGCAGCCTTTGAAAAGGCGATTACTCCTAATACGGTGGCTTTTTTGCTGGAACCGATCCAGGGAGAGGCAGGGATTATCATTCCACCAGATGGATACCTCCGAGAAGTCAGATCTATCTGTAATGAGCATGACGTTGTTCTGATTCTGGACGAGATTCAGACCGCATTGGGGCGGACGGGCAAGCTCCTGGCAGAAGAGCATGACGGTATCGAATCCGATGTCACAGTTATCGGCAAAGCGCTCTCCGGCGGTTTCTATCCGATATCGGCCGTTTTATCCAATAGTGAGGTGCTGGGCGTATTCATGCCCGGCGACCACGGCAGTACTTTCGGCGGCAACCCTCTGGCTTGCGCGGTGGCCCGCACGGCCCTCAAAGTGTTGATTGAAGAAGGAATGATCGAAAATGCAGCTGCCATGGGGGATTATCTCCAGTCTCAGCTGAAAAAGATCAAGAGCGATTCCATCAAAGAGGTTCGCGGAAGAGGGCTGATGATAGGGGTTGAGTTGCGTGCCGAGGCAGGCGGTGCTCGACGTTTCTGCGAAAAACTCATGAAGAAGGGATTGCTCTGCAAGGAGACTCACGAGCATATCATCCGGTTTGCGCCACCCCTGGTGATTACGAGAGAGGAGATCGACTGGGCTATGGAGAGAATCGAACCGGTACTGTCAGGAAATTAGTCAGTTCGGAGTTTAGTTGCAGCCAGTGGCAAAGATAAGCGTTCAAACCAAAGTGGGGGCATGGGGAGTGATGGAGTATTATAAAATCTCAAATTCCAAGCACCAAATCTCAAGGTGTCAGGTGTCAGAAATGATAGAACTGAACACTGAAACCTGAAACCTTAATTGTTGTGATTTGTTATTTGGAATTTCTATTCCTCCTAATACTCCAGCACAGCACCGCTGATAGTGGGGTGTCAGTCTCCATCATCTTGTTTGCATTCAGGCAATGGCAGGGAGTTGCAATGGTTGAAAGCGTAATCATCATGGGAGCCGCCGGGCGCGATTTCCACAATTTTAACATCTATTTCAAAGACAACCCTCGGTATCAGGTCATCGGTTTTACCGCCACTCAGATTCCCGATATCGAAGGGAGACAATATCCGGCCGAGCTTGCGGGAAGACTGTACCCACAAGGTATCAAAATTTACCATGAAAATCAGCTCGCCGAGCTGATCAGGGACAACAAAGTAGACCTGGTGGCCTTCTCATACAGCGACGTGCCCCATACGGAAGTCATGCATAAAGCGGCCATCGCCATGGCTGAAGGTGCCGATTTCATTCTGATCGGGGCTACCTACACCATGCTCAGATCTCAGAAGCCTGTGGTGGCAGTGTGCGCGGTTCGCACAGGATGCGGTAAATCGCAGACCACTCGAAAGATTTGCGGGGTTCTACGAGGTCTGGGGAAAAAGGTTGTGGCTGTGCGCCATCCGATGCCGTACGGCGATCTGACCAAACAGGTGGTACAGCGATTTTCTTCCTATGAAGATTTAGACAATCATCAGTGTACTATCGAGGAACGGGAAGAGTATGAGCCTCTTATCGCCCAGGACATAGTGGTGTATGCCGGCATTGACTATGGCAGGATTCTTGAGGTTGCTGAAAAAGAAGCGGATATAATCGTCTGGGATGGTGGTAACAACGACACCCCTTTTTACTATCCGGACATCCACATAGTGATCTTTGATCCCCATCGAGCCGGCCACGAGAGGTTGTATTACCCGGGAGAAACAAACCTTTTGATGGCCGACATAGCAGTGATTAACAAGGTAGACAGCGCCCCGGCAAAGCAGGTTGACCTCGTCCGTGAAAACATTGCCACATACGCTCCCAAAGCCGAAATCGTGTTGGCCGAGTCGGCTATTCTGGTGGATCAGCCCGAGCAAATAAAGGGCAAGCGTGTCCTGGTAGTCGACGATGGTCCTACGCTGACTCACGGTGGCATGTCTTTTGGGGCCGGGACAATTGCGGCCAGAAGATATGAGGCGGATTGTGTCGTCGATCCCCGGCCCTATGCCGTTGGCTCAATACGAGAAACCTACAAGCGATATCCTCATCTGAATGGTGAGGTTCCGGCCATGGGTTACAGTCAGGAACAGATGTACGACCTTGAACTCACCATCAATAATGCAGAGTGCGATCTGGTGCTCTTCGCGACCCCTATTGATCTACCGAAGTTGTTGTCCATAAACAAGCCCTCCCTCCGGGTGCACTACGAATACCAAGACCATGGCAGTCACACTTTGGAGAAGTGCCTGATAAGGAGATTGGAGGCTTTAAAAAAGTGAGGCTCTCGCACGCAAAGGCGTAAGGCTTAGGGCATGGACCATGGAGCATGGAGTTCTTTAGCACAGGGACACTCTGTTTTTTTTGCTGCCTGCTGTCAGCTGTCAGCTGCTTGCTGACTTCGGTGCTTAGCGGCTTTGCGTGACATTAACTCCTGGATCACTTTTGGGCAGCAACCTGTTGACAAATGGAAGCAATCGACAAACAAGAGAAACAAACCCTCTTGATCGCGCTGGGGGGCAACGCCCTGGTTCGAAAGGGACAAGTGGGTACCATTGAAGAGCAGTTCGAGAATCTGAAGGTCCCCATCAGACAGATTGCCAGGCTCTCACGACAGTATAAGATTATCATCACCCACGGAAACGGGCCTCAAATGGGAAATCTCTTGTTGCAGCAGGAAAGCTGCACTGAGATACCCCGTCTTCCCCTGGAAATCCTGGTGGCACAAACTCAGGGGCAGATCGGATACATGATCGAATCCAGTTTGGACACGGCACTCATGGAGTTGGGCGTTTTGACCAAACAGCTCTTGATCACCCTTATTAGCTACGTGGTGGTGGATGAGAAGGATCCTGCCTTTCAAAACCTCACAAAGCCCATTGGACCGGTTCTCAGCCGGGAACAAGGCAAAGACCTGCCCTATCCCACTCGAGAGGTTCCGGGAGGATTACGCCGTGTGGTGGCTTCGCCAAAACCGGTAACCGTGGTGGAAAAACGAGAGATCAAAAGGCTTGTCGGTAATGATTTCATCGTTATTTGTTGTGGGGGGGGAGGGATACCGGTCATCCGGGAGGGGCGCGCCTTTCATGGTGTCGATGCGGTCATTGACAAAGATCTGGCCAGTGCCAAACTGGCCGAAGAGATTCGAGTAGATGTCTTCCTGATTGCTACCGATGTGGAAGGAGTTGCCCTGGGCTACGGCGGACCGGATCAGAGGTTTCTGCGAAATATGACCCTGGCGGAGGCCGCACAATATATGGCAGAAGGTCATTTCCCCCCCGGTTCCATGGGGCCCAAGATCGAGGCAGCCGTGCAGTTCATCAAAAAGCGCGGCAATAGGGCCGTGATTACTTCCATCGGGGCGATTGAATCGGCAGTAGCAGGAACTGCCGGTACGGAGATTGTGGGAGATGGAAAGACTGAAACGAAATGATAGATGCGAACTGATAAGAACTCGCCTTCGACAGGGGGAAGTATAGGATCAGATCAGGAGAGAATCCAAATCTTATAATGCCGAAGTCGCCAAGGGTACAAGGTTCAGCCCCTGCTCCCCCCGAGATAAGCATTCTGCACTTCTGGATTGGCTAAAAGTGCCTCCGCCGCATCTTCCAGAACAATCCGCCCGACCTCCATCACGTAACCTCGATGTGCAAGTCTAAGGGCAGCTCTGGCGTTTTGCTCCACCAGAAGAATGGTTACGCCGGACTCATTGATCTGCTTCAGCGTCTGGAAAATAGCCTTGACCAGCAGTGGCGCCAAACCAAGACTCGGTTCGTCCAGCAGGAGAATTCTTGGCTGATTCATCAGACCCCGACCGATGGCTAGCATTTGCTGTTCGCCACCACTCAGGGTTCCGGCGAGTTGTTGGCGCCGCTCTGCCAGGATGGGAAACAACTGATAAACCCAGTCCCTGCTCTCATTAACTTGATGGGCGTCTTTGCGGACAAAGGCCCCCATGTTGAGGTTCTCCTGCACCGTGAGAGTGTCGAATATTCGTCTACCCTCTGGAACCTGGGCAATACCAAGTTTAACGATGTCATGAGCCCGGAGCTTGTGGAGTTCGGCGTTCTCAAAAAGAATAGTTCCCGCCGCCGCGCTGACCAGGCCGCTAATGCTAAGAAGTGTAGTTGATTTCCCGGCGCCGTTTGCACCGAGAATAGTAACAATCTCCCCCTGGTTTACTTCCAAACTAACACCGTGTAGAACTTCTATGTTGCCATATTTCACATGAAGGTTTTCAATGCGCAGGAGCATCAACCTACTCCTCATCTGTGCCAAGATAAGCCTCAACTACCAGGGGGTCACTCTTCACTGTCTCAGCTGTGCCTTCTGAAATCTTGGCGCCATAATCAAGCACAACAATACTCTCACAAACACGCATTACCAGGCTCATGTCATGTTCGATGAGTAGAATGGTTTTTCCCTGATCCCTGATCTTGCGGATAAGGGTTATCAGGTCTGTTGTCTCTTGTTCGTTCATCCCTCCCGCAGGCTCATCAAGAATCAATAGGCGAGGCCCTGTGACCAGGGCTCGGGCAATTTCCAGGAGTCGCTGATTTCCGTAGGAAAGATTTTTGGCCAACTGCTCGGCATCTGGTCTCAGTCCGACGAATTCTAGTGCCTGCACAGCCCTCTCAAGCGCAGCTTTTTCCTCCCCCCGTTGGAACGGAGTCCGGAGCATCGCCCGCAAAGAGCCCGACTTCATCCTACTGTGGCATCCTGCCAGGACATTCTCCAAAACGGAGAGATTCTGGAAGAGCCGGATGGTTTGAAAGGTCCTGGCAATGCCAAGAGAGATAATGCTATGGGTCAATAGATTGACAATTGACTTTCCATCAAAGGTTATTTCTCCTTGATCCGGACGATAAATACCAGTAATCAAGTTAAAAACAGTAGTTTTACCTGCCCCATTGGGTCCGATCAGTCCCATGATGGAACCGGTGCCTACCTCGAAAGAGACATCGTTGACCGCCAGCACGCCCCCGAATCTCTTGGTGAGATTCTTTATACTCAATAGACTCATGCCCTACTCTCCCCTGAGGAATCATCCGACAAAGCGTACTTCCGCGGTCGGGGAGGTAGAATTCCCTCGGTTCGAAAGATCATCATGGCGATCATGGCGCCGCCGAAGATTAGCATCCGAGCATTGGCAATTCCCCTGAACACTTCAGGTAGGCCAACAATCAACAAGGCACCCAATATTACCCCGGGAATGCTTGCCGATCCTCCTAACAAAATGAGAGTGAAGATGAGAACAGATTCCCAAAAACTAAATGATTCCGGTGAGATGATTGTCATTTTCGAGGCGAAGATAACACCGACCATTCCGGCCCAGGCTGCCCCGATGACAAAGCAGGCCAGTTTGTAATGGGCAACATTTATCCCACTGCCCTCAGCTGCCACCTCATCTTCCCGTAGGTAATTGAGAGCCCTGCCAAATCGGGAATTCTCCAACCTATGAAAGAGGAATACGGCAACAGCTACAAACCCCCAGATGAGATAATAAAATTCATGTGGTCGCCGAATGGCGATTCCAAAAATTGTTGGCCGATCAATTCCAAAAATGCCGTTGGCGCCGCCGGTTATCCCGAACACATCGTTGATCAGGGCAATACGAACTATTTCTCCCAGGCCGATGGTAACGATGCAGAGATAGTCTCCCCGGAGATGGATAATAGGACGCATCACAATTGCAGCGAACAGTCCTGCGGAAAGTGCACACAGGGGTAGAAGCCACAAGACCGGAATATTGAAACGAGTGTTGAGAATCGCTGCAGTATAGGCCCCCACAGCGTAAAATGCGGCATGGCCAAGATTGAATAGTCCAGCATGGCCAACAATGATATTCAGACTGAGCCCCAGGATGGCGTAGAGCCCCACGTTGTTGAGAACATCTACCCAGTACTTGTTCAGAAACAGAGGCGACATTACCAAAAGCGCTGTCACAACTCCGTAAATGATTTTCCTATGATCCTTCATACCTTTTCTGCCACCCGTTCGCCCAACAGACCGGTAGGGCGCACGATGAGAATCAAGATGAGCACTACAAAGGCAATGGCATCTTTCCAAGCAATGGAGATGTAGGCCGCGCCCATGGCCTCAATGACTCCGAGCAGGATGCCTCCCACCATAGCACCAGGGATGTTGCCTATTCCGCCAAGAATAGCCGCAGTAAAAGCCTTTAACCCGTAGACCCAACCCATGGTAAAATTAATCTGGCCATAGAGAAGCCCCACCATAAGTCCAGCCAATCCCCCCAATGCAGGCCCAATCAAGAAGACAATGAGAATCACCCGGTCAACATCAATACCCATCAGTCTTGCCGCACCCTGATCAATGGCCGCTGCTCTAATGGCCGTGCCAATTCTAGTTTTGTGGATATACAAGTAGAGTGCTGCCATGATCACTACTGAGGCAAGCAAGATGAGGAGTTTCACGAGGGGAAGGTAGAGACCGAACAGATTCACCGCAGTCCTGGGAAGGATACCCTGGGGATACACTTGTAAGCGGGCGCCATAGATAAGCATCACCGCGTTCTGGAAAAAAATGGAAGCTCCCAGCGCTGAAACCACGGCAGAGAGACGGGGTGACTCCCTCAGGGGGCGGTAGGCCGTCCTCTCGAGAAGCGCCCCGACCACTGCCACCAGTCCCATCACCAGGAGAGCGAGGAGGAGCACACCGAGAACTGGCCCGAATAACCCGCTCAATCCAAGGGCGGTTAGCAGGGTCAATCCTAGGTAGGAGCCGATGGTGAAAAGCTCACCATGGGCGAAATTGATCAGCTTTAGTACACCATAGACCATGGTGTAACCAAGGGCAATCAGGGCATAGATGGCCCCAACGGCCAGACCATTCGTAAGCTGTTGAAAGAATTCTTCCATTGTCGTGCGGAGGAATTGAGAAAAATCGGCTCACGGCAAAGCAACCGTGAGCCGATCCTGGAAGGAGTAGGGTTACGGCTGCAAAATGAATTGGCCCTTTGCATCTACCCGGTAGACCCTATAGACCTCGCCAACTCGGTCACCTTTATCATCAAAGGATATCGTCCCGGTCAGTCCCGGATAATTTCTGAGTTTGTTGTGTAAGTATTCAGCCACCTTATCGGAATCGGTCGAGCCGGTAGCCTTTATCGCAGCTGTTAGCACCCGGAAACCGTCTCCCGACAAAACCGCCCAAATGGAACCAGGGGTGGAGCCATATTTTTTCTTATAAGCTCTAAGAAAATCCGACGCCTCTTTAGAGGGAAGATCCTGAGGAACCGGTGGGCTTAGAAAATGGAAGCCCTCAGCCGCGTCCTTACCAGCAATCTTGATGAGATCAGGATTATTGTTGGCGTCGCCTCCGAGGAAAGGCACATTCCAGTTCATCTCCTTTTTCTGCCGAAGCAGAAGGCCACATTCCGGATAGTAACCAGTAAAAAACACTCCATCCGGACGTGCCGACTTCAGCTTAGTGAGAATAGCGGTATAATCTCTTTCGCCGGGTGTGAGGGCATCGTAGAAGACAATCTTCACGCCTTTTTGCTGCAAAAGAGCCTTCGCCTCCTCAGCGAGCCCTTTTGCGTAGGTGGTATTGTCGTGAAGAATGGCAACATTCTTATATCCAAGTTTCTGAAGAGCCTGAACACCCACTCTTCCCTGCTCATCATCGCGAGGAGATGTCCGAAAGAAGTACTTCAAGCCTTTAGCCGTGAGTCGGACAGCAGTGGAACCATTGGCAATTTGAATGACTTTGGATTCGTCATAAATGTTTTGGGATGCTTCAGTAATGGATGACCCGTAGGTGCCGATTGCACCTACAACGTCTTGAGTTACAAGTTTCTGTGCTGCCAGGGCAGCGGTCTTCGGATCGCCACCGTCATCTGCACTGATAATTTCGACCTTCTTCCCCAGAAGCCCCCCCTGAGCATTTAATTCCACAGCAAGCAGTTCAACAATTTGTTTCATATCCTGGCCCTCACTTGCCCAGGAGCCAGTCAGGGGAGCCATCAAACCGATCTTTATGGTGTTAGCTCCAAAGGCTGTTGCCGCAATCAAACAAAACGCTACCGTCAAAAATAGAATCTTCTTCATAGAACCCTCCTCCATCAGGTTTCACCTTACACGATTTCTCATAACTTAGCTTCGTGTCTGAACAGTACCAACCTGCGCAAGGTATCAGAGCCTACATCGGTAGTCAACCAGAGGTGAATAATGAGTTATTCTGACTTATGTCCAACGCAGATTCCGTTAGAATCCACTCCCGCTTGTAAAAATGATCTACGGCCCTTTCTGAGACCTGAGGTAATGTCTACCTTGGTGGTTTGTAAGCCCTCGTTCACATTTTGAAGGGCGTGCATATAATAATCATTAAGTCCTACCCAATCGATGATGGAAAAGTTAGCATACCCCCATATCTGAACTTCACTCTCCAAAATTCTTGGCTCAAAATATCTGGACACATCATTGATAAGCGGAAGTTTTGATCTCTTGCCAAGATGTGAACTTTTACAGAAGTTTAGATATGATCAGGAAATCATAAGTTTTTGGTGGGGTCTTAAACTAAAGATAAATAGCAGCTATGTTTATATCCGACCTTCTCGGGACTACTACTATATTTGATAGCGGACTCTCAAAGGGTTAAGTGTGCATTAAAGTATGTAATCCACATTCCCGCCAAAGTAGTGGAATGCTGTGGGGAAAATCTTGAAACTTCAACTGTTTTTGTTCATTCTATAAAATATGCTGGACTTATTAGAATTTTCTGCCT
>Ga0210119_1000166_pt1 | contig 14798 bp, 14 predicted proteins | sample China_Bullhead_C_2_FD_184859 | JGI IMG/M metagenome (GOLD analysis project Ga0210119, IMG submission 184859) | Wetland microbial communities from San Francisco Bay, California, USA, that impact long-term carbon sequestration -... | ecosystem: Environmental > Aquatic > Marine > Wetlands ... | reverse complement strand
TATTGCTGGACATGGTCGCCGGCCCGTATATGCAGAAGAACCTGGAGTGCCTCGCGCGGGACGGCCGATACGCAATCATAGCCTTCCTCAAAGGTCCGCGTGCGGAGGTGGACCTGCGCGCCGTCCTCGCCAATCGCCTTACGATCACCGGATCGACGCTCAGGCCCCAGACCGTGGCCGAGAAAGCACGCATAGCCGCCGATGTCGAACGGAATGCACTCCCGTTGCTTGAATCCGGACGCGTGAGGCCCATTATCCACCGGACATTTCCGCTCGAGGCTGCCGCGGCAGCGCATGAACTGATGGAGAGCAGCCAACACATGGGCAAAATCGTACTCACGATTCGCGAGGCCGTCGCGTGACGGGCGTATGGATCGGACTGGTCGTCGTGCTGCTGGTCGCGGGCGCCGCTTACCTGTACTACCGCCTGCATGGCGCCCGGCAGGTCCCCGAGCAGCTTCGCCGCGGGCAGCCCCTGCCGGAATTCGCGGCGCTCGACGAAGCGGGCAACCCGTTGCACGCGCGGGATCTCCGCGGCACGCCGGTCGTCATGATTTTCGTGCGCGGCAACTGGTGCCCTTTCTGCAGCCGGCAGGTGAAGAACCTGACCGGCTACTACAAGGACATCGTGGACCTGGGTGCGAGGCTCGTGCTGGTTACGCCCCGGCCGCAGGAAACAACGCAGCGCGTCGCACGGTTCTTCGACGTGGAACTCGAATTCTGGCTCGACGAATCCCTGGCGGCAACGCGGAAGCTGGGGCTGTTGCTGGAGTCAGCGGTGCCGAAAGACTATTACCCGGAATACGGTAGCGACACGATCTGGCCGGCGTCGCTCGTGATCGACGCAGACGGTGTGATCCGCTATGTCGAGCTGTCGAAGCACATTATCGACCGGCCCAACCCGAAGACCCTGCTGCGCGAACTGCGGAAAGTCCTCGATCGCTGATTCGCCTCAGGCGGCGTTGGCGATGATCTTGCGGGCCTGCCGGTCGGCGATGACGTTGGTCGGCTCCCCCGTGCGCGCCGCCTCTTCAAAAATGCCGGCCAGGCGCGGGCCGATCTGCGCAACGAGATCGGTCACACCCGCTTCGTCCACGTCGCCGAGATACTCGCAGGTGACGCTTATGACACCGCCCGCGTTGATCACGTAGTCGGGTGCATAGAGGATGCCGCGGGCGGTCAGTCTTGCGCCGTCTTCTGCCGCGGCGAGCTGGTTGTTCGCGGCGCCAGCCACCACCTTCGCGCGGATCCGCGGGATTGTCTCGGAGTTGAGCACGTTGCCGAGCGCACAGGGTGCAAGGACGTCGGCGTCGCAGAACAGGATGTCACTCGGAGAGACCACCTCGGCCGGGAGCTCCTCAGCAAGGCTCTTCAACTTGTCACCGTCGACGTCGGCGACGAGGAGGCTGGCGCCCGCGTCATGAAGCAGCCTGCACAGGTAGATGCCGACGTGGCCGATACCCTGGACGGCTACCGACACACCGGCGAGCGAATCCTTGCCCAGCCGCGCCGCCACGGCCGCTTCGATGCCGTGGAATACGCCGAGCGCGGTCCAGGGGGAGGGGTCGCCACCAGCACCGGTGCCGTCTTGCGGAAGTCCGGATACGAACGGCGTTGCGCCGCGCACGATGCGCATGTCGTCCACCGAGATCCCGACGTCTTCCGCCGTGATGTATCGACCTTGCAGCGAGTCGACCGCGCGGCCGAACGCCTCGAACAGTGCCCTGGACTTGGGTGCCCGCTCACTGGCGAGTATCACCGCCTTGCCGCCACCGAAAGGCAGGCCGGCTACGGCATTCTTGTAGGTCATGCCCCGCGACAGGCGTAACACGTCGGTCAGCGCTGCGTCGTCGCTCGCATAAGTCCAGCGCCGACAACCGCCCGCAGCGGGACCCAGTGCGGTGGAGTGAATGGCGATGATCGCCCTGAGGCCCGAGGCCGGGTCTTCGAAGCAATGAATCGAGTCGTGATGATCAAATTCGGGATGGTTGAAAACGCCCACGGAAGCACCCCCGATGCAAGGAAAGCTGCTCGCTAATATATCCCTCTGAACGCCGAATTTTGTTTCTAATTCTTGTTATAAGTGCACATATAACGCATAATTTATGCGGAATTAGACTTATATGAGAATGAATTATGCAGGTTGTACGCATCGATTCCGTGGACCGCAGGATTCTCGACCTGCTGCAGTCGCAGCCGGGCATCAATGCAGCGGCAATCGGGGAGAAAATCGGGCTGTCGCAGTCTGCGGTGTGGCGCCGCATGCAGGGGCTGCGCGAAGAGGGGATCATTCGCGACCAGCCGGTGAAGATCGACCGGGAGAAGATCGGTCTGAACACGATGGTGTTCGCCCACGTGAAGCTCACCTCCCATGGCCGCAGCAATCTCGCGGCCTTCGCGGAGGCTGTCCGCAGCTATCCCGAGGTCCTCGACTGCTACGTGTTACTCGGCAACGTCGACTTCCTGTTGCGCATCGTCACCGAGGACATCAAGTCGTACGAGCAGTTCTTCTTCGAGAAGCTGTCGCAGCTTCCCGGGATACAGGAGATCAACTCGAGTATCGCGCTGTCCGAGATCAAGCATTCCACGGTACTGCCGATCTAGGTCAGCGGCCAGGTATCGGAAATCCTGTAACCCCGCGGCCACGGATCGTCCGGGTCGACGAAGATTTGCCGATCGCCCGTACGCCACGCGCGCCCCTCGACGCTCGGGATTACCGCCGTCATGTCGCCGACCGTCGTCTCGCCCTCGATCCGTCCCGTGAACCTGGAGTCGATTATCGAACGCGCGAGCAGGGTCTCTCCCGGCGCGATCGCCTCGCGGGCGTGCAGCAGCGCGAGGCGTGCCGACACGCCGGTACCCGTCGGGGAACGGTCGATCTTGCCGGGCCGGATGGCGACGGCGTGGCGCGTTTCCAGCAAATCGCCGCTTCTTTGCACGGGTGCGGCAAACAGGCAAAACGATATGTGCGTCCAGTCCGGGTTTTCCGGGTGGGTGAATCCGAGTTGCTCGGTAGCGGCACTGGAGATGCGGACGCCGAGTTCCGCGAGTTGCCTTGCCTCACGCGCTACGAGCTCGAATCCCAGGTCTTCCGCATTGACTACCACGAAGCTGTCGCCGCCGTAGGCGGTGTCCACTTTCAGGCGCCCCACCCCTGGTACGTGCAGCGGCGCATCCAGTGCACAGGCGAATGAGGGCAGATTGCGGATTCGCACAGAGCGGACTTTCCCGGCTTCGCAGCGGGCCGTAGCCCGGACCAGTCCGCCGGGCGCCTCCAGCAACAGTTCCGTTTCTGGCTCAGCCATCGGCACCATGCCCGTTTCGAGAAGCACCGTTGCCACGCAGATCGAGTTGGAGCCGGACATCGGCGGCGTGTCCTCGGGTTCCATGACGATGAACGCGGCGACAGCTTCCGGGTGGCGGGGTGGTACGAGCAGGTTGACGTGGCGGAATACGCCGCCGCGCGGTTCGTTCAGCACCAGTTGCCGCAGGCGCTGGTCTTTCGCTATCCAGCGTGACTGGTCCCAGATGGTTTCGCCGGGTGGTGCGGCTACGCCGTCGACGATGACGTCGCCGACTTCGCCTTCGGCATGGCACCCGACGATGTGTATCATGTTCTCGCTTTGCACGGGTGCTCCCGCTCCGGATGCGTGAGTGTAGGCCAATCCGCCACCGGAAATCGAACGTGTTCCCAATCCGAGACGACAATCCGCAGGTGCTGGTTCCCTACGCGACATTCGGCATCATCGCCGTCAATGTCCTCGTGTGGGTGTTCGTGCAGGGGCTGGGCTCGAATCCGGCGCTGGCGGGCTCGATCTGCCAGCTCGGGCTGATACCCGGTGAGTTGCTGGGTAGCGTGCCGGCGGGCACGCAGATTCAGCTGAGCGCGAACAGCTGGTGCGAACTGGGCGACGCGTCGCGCTGGCCGACGGTGTTGACGTCGATGTTCATGCACGGCGGCTGGCTGCACATCATCGGCAACATGTGGTTCCTGTGGATATTCGGCAACAACGTGGAGGACGCGATGGGGCCGGTGCGCTTCGTGCTCTTCTACCTGTTGTGCGGCGTCGGTGCCGCGGCGCTGCAGGTCGGCGCGAATCCGCAGTCCACGGTGCCCATGGTTGGCGCTTCGGGTGCAATCGGCGGCGTGATGGGCGCCTACGTGTTGTTGTACCCGCGTGTGCACGTCCACCTGCTCATTTTCCTCGGTTTTTTCGTAACGACGATTGCCGTCCCGGCGGTGTTCATGCTCGGATACTGGTTCCTGCTGCAGGTAATCGGCGGCTTCGGGTCCGTGGGTGCGAAGGGCGGTGTGGCGTTCTGGGCGCACGTCGGCGGGTTCGTGGCGGGCGGCCTGCTGGTCGTGCTGTTTCGCAAACCCGAATTGCTGCGTCGGCATCCGTATTACGGCTGGAAGAAACGTTCGCCGACGGCCAGCTGGCATCGCATCGACCGGCGTTAGCCGGACTGAGAGCTGCGTTCTTGTGTGGCGAACGACCCCGTGTAGACTGCCCATTCAGCGCTGCGCGGGTTAGTCGATGTCAACCAGGACCAGAATTCTTTTTGCCGCCGCCTATGTGTTCAACGTAGCGTGGATTGTCCTGCTGGCCAGCGTCCCGCCGGTCAGCCGGGATGCACTGACGCATCATCTCGCGGTGCCGAAGCTCTGGGTCGAAGCCGGCGGCATTTACGAGAGGGCGGACATAGCTTTTTCGTACTACCCGCAGTTGCTCGACATTCTCTACATGGCTCCCGTCGCGCTCGGCCATGACATCGCGGCAAAGTACCTGCATTTCGCCTTTGCGCTGTTGACGGCGCTGATCATCTTCCTCTTTGTACGGCGCAGGATCGGGCCTTCCTGGGCCGCGCTCGCCGGACTGATGTTCCTGACGCTGCCGCTCATCGTCAAACTGTCAGTGACGGTGTACGTCGACCTGGGGCTAATCTTCTTCACCACGGCCGCGATGTTCAGCGTGCTCGTCTGGCTCGAAGATACGGGCAAATGGCGCTGGTTGCTGCTCGCGGCGATCTGCAGCGGCCTGGCGCTCGGCACCAAGTACAATGCGCTGGTTTCGTTCCTGATCCTGAGCCTGCTGCTGCCGTTCTTCTACCTGTATCGGCGCGAAAACCAGCATGCGGAGCAGCTCAACGCCGTGAAGTTCGCCGTGCTGTTTGCCGCGGTCTCGATGCTGGTGTTCTCTCCCTGGCTCGTTCGTAATTTCGCACTCACGGGAAACCCACTGTACCCGCTGGCGCAGGGCATATTCGCCGCGACCGCGCACGAGCAGATCTCCTCTCGCGACGCCGGGGATGCAGAGACGCACGTCCGGGCCGTTCTGCGGGAACCGTCGCTCAAAAAAGAGAAGCCGCTGGGACCGTTGCTGACACGGCGGTTCGTGCACGAGGAGAGCCTGCCGTATACGCTCATGATCCCGCTGCGCATCTTTTTCGAGGGTGAGGACGACAACCCGAAGTACTTCGACGGCCGCCTGAATCCGCTGCTGCTCCTGCTGCCGCTGGCGTTGCTCGTGCTGTCGCGGGGGACGGGTGGAAATCGTCGCGAACAACGGTTTTTCGCGTCTTACGTGATCCTGATGATTGCGCTCGTCTTCCTGCTGACGGATATGCGCGTGCGATGGATTGCGACCATCGTTCCGCCGCTCGTCGTGCTGGCGACCTACGGCTTGCGCGCCATCCGGCAAGTGCTGGGGAACCGTCTGCCATCGACAGCCTGGGCCAACGCCGTGACGGGTCTGCTCGTCGCCGCGTACTTCGTGCCCAACCTGTCCTACGCCTATGCGCTGTTCGGCAAGATCGACCCGCTGCCCTACGTGACAGGGAGGCAGGATTACGACACGTACGTCCTGCAGAAACGCCCCGAGTACGCGGCCATTGCGCTCGCCAACCAGATCGTTCCGCCGGGGAAGAAAGTCCTGGGCCTGTACCTCGGCAATCGCCGCTATTACTTCGAGGCCGACGCGATCGTGGTGAACGAGGTTTTCACCCGCATCGCTGAGCAGTCCGTGTCCGGTGACGCGATCGCAGACCGCTTGCTGGGCCTCGGCTACAGTCACATGGTCGTGCACACTGGCCTGTTCCGGCAATGGCTGGACCGGGCGGACGCCGACACCGCCGCACGCGTCGATGCGTTTGCCGGCAGCCGCATCCGGGAACTGCTCTTCGAGGGCGGCTTCGGACTTTACGAAATCACGCCGCCACCGCCCTGAGGCAGCGCCCGCCAGCGCGAATCTGTGACGCCAGTCACCGGTTTAGCGGGCACAAAAGACCATACTTGGCTCTGCCAGGAGCCGCTATGAAGACTTTATTCGCTATTCTCGTTCTGACGATGGGCCTGTCGGTGCCGGCAGCCGCCGACGTTTGGAAGTGGGTCGATGCGAGCGGCAAGACCCATTTCGTGGATACCATGAAGCCGATCTACACGTGGCTCGACGAATTCGGCAAGCGGCACTATGCCGACACGCCGGGCCATGAAGATGCCGTTAGCGTGCAGCTGGTCTGGCACTCGGGCGGCACCCTCGATGACGTCGAGGACGCCGAGAGCGACGACGGCTACGCCTACCCTGGCGAAACCGCCGAGGAGCGCGCCGAACGCGAGGCCGCGGACGCCTACTACTGCAAACGCGCGACCGAGATCTTCGAATCCTATGTCAACGCGCCCAGGCTCTATCGCACCAACGACGCCGGCGAGCGCGAGTACCTGAGCGAGAAGCAAGCCGCCGCGACCATCGCCGAGACGAAGGCAAAGATGGACGAGCTCTGTCGCTGAGCACTGCGTCGCTCTGCCTCCTCTAGGTCGTCGCTGACCTCACGAAAATCGCCTTGTCGATCTGCTCGAACGTGGCCTGGTAGAACGCCGGTTCCTGCACCGGCCGGGTCTGCAGGGGCGTACCTGCCGTCACGATGATGTTATCGACGAAATTGAGGCGGATACGGATCTTCCCGGAGGGCATCTTCTCGACGAAAGCTGTCGCCCGACGGTGTGTTGCACCCCGGGTGTCGACGCCCGCAAACACCTGCGCCAGCAGGTCGCTCATGCCCATGTCGTGACGGTTGGAGGGCCCGGTTGCCGTGATGAGCCCGGTATCGAAGTCGCCGTCGTCGATGATAAATCCGAGGTCCTGGAATACGGACATCGTGGCCGAGAAAGCGATTCGCTTTTCCGTCTCGAACTCCCTGGCCTGGTAGGACTGGAGCTCGATGCCGCTCTGCGCGGCTTTTGGCGTCGATGCGCAGCCACCCACGACAAGCGCGACCAACGCGATCGACAGCACGGTGAAGTGAGTGTTCATGTCAGTCTCCTTGCCTGCGGCATCAAAAGCTCGATGTGCGGTAGGAGAAATCGCGAACTCGATCCGCATCGTCGAATTTCACGATGACCGTCAGAGTGCGCTGCGACGAGCGGCTGGCACCGGCATTCTTGCTGCCGACACCGGCTCCACCGCCGGAGCTGCCGATCAGCAGGCCGGCCACGACACCGCTGCTGCGGGAGTAGGATACGTCGCTGGAGATCTTGTCCCAGATCCAGACTTCGCGCCGCTCGGCGTCAGTCGATACGATATTCGGCGCGCCGAGGATCGTGGCCACCTCCGCCGACGTCATGCCCACCCGGATTTCGCGCTGTACCGTTCCGACGGTGACCCGCTCGGCGCTGTCATCCTGCAGCTCGGCCCTGTGCTGCGTTGCGCTGCAGGCGGGCAGTGCCAGGGCTGCGGCTGCGAGCAGCGCCAATCTCTCGAAACGAACGTTCATGATGTTCTCCTTCTTGCAGTCGCTATTCGACGGGAACATCCTCAGGCACCGCGCCGTCAAAAGCCTGACGGCGGCCTGATCGTTTGCTGAGGGTTTCGTGAGGCGGCCTAGAAGCTGCGCTTGGCCTCGAGCAGGATCTGAAAACTGTCAATCGACGGATCGCCGTCCAGCGGGAAAGCGAAGTCGAGGTGGGCGACCTTACTGGTGCTGAAGCGGGTCGGGGCGAAACGCAGACCAAATCCGACGTTCTTGAGCCAGCCGTAGTTTCGTTCACCGATCGGGTTTTCGCCCCAGGTGCGGCCCACGTCCGCGAAGACCGCGCCGCCGACGCGGAACAGGCTCCAGGGATACCAGTCCGTGAAATAGCGCTGCTCGATCGAAAACAGCGCCTTCGAATCGCCGGTCTGGTATCGCAGGGGATAACCGCGCAGCCCCGATTTGCCACCGAGCTGCACCGGGTTGTCCAGGTCGAGGTCGTGGCCCGCCGTGCCGGAGAGTTCAATGAAGAACAGCCGTTTCTCGGACTGGCGCCGATAGAAGCGTGCCCTGATCGACGTTTCCGCGTTTTTGCTCTCGCCGCCCTCGCGGCGCCCCTGGGTGCTGCCGGTCAGCAGCAGCGCCGTCTTGTCCAGCGATCCGAGCCCCACGTTGAAGGTGGCGGAAACGATCAGCGCATCCCGGTCCGCGCCGAAGCTGTCGTCGGCCCAGCCCAGCGACGCCGTGAAGCGCGTACCCATGTAGAAGTCCTCGGTGCGCCCGATCTGGTTGGTGTTGCTGGTCGTGCTGAACGCATCCTGCAGGACCTCGATGCCCAGGAACGGGTAGACCAGTTTGCGGTCCTCCGGGATGACTGCGGGCAGGGTGGGATCGACGGCCTCCGAGAACTTGTTGTCGTCGAACACATAGCCGAGCGTCCAGCGCTTCGCCCAGCCATCGCGGAGGCCGGCCGACCAGCCGCCGAAGCCGGTTACGTAGTCGCGCTCGTGGCGGTACTCTGCCGCCTCGTCTCCCAGGCTGTACAGTGCGGTGCGGCGGTCGTCGAGCGAGATCCACCCGCCGCCGGAACCGCGCGCATCGAGCGCATAGAAGGGACGGATGATCGAAAGGAACTGGGTCTGGCCGTCGGAGTTGTCCGCGACGCGGAGGAACATCGATACCCAGCTGCTGCCGAGGTTCGTGTCCTCGAAGTCGAATTGCGTCGACGTTCTGTCCACGCTGTCGATCCACTTCAGCCGCAGCAGCTGGCCCCTGCCGAGCAGGTTCGTTTCCTCGATGCCGAGTGCCGTGCGGTTCTCACCGCCACTTCGCGAAAACGACACGTCCGGCGTGAGCGACCAGACGTCCTGCGTCGTGACCTTCACGTCAACGACGCCGTCCTCGTAGCGGATCGGCTCTATCCTGGCATCGTAGATGAACCGATTGGAGCGAACGATACGTTCGGTTTCCTCGAGCAGCCGTGCGGAGTAAGGCTCGCCACCTTCGAACAGGACCTGGTTGCGAATTACGTGATCGCGCGTAACGGCGTGCAGGCGGTTGGCCCAGCGATACAGCCATTTGTTCTCTTTCGGATTCGACAGGTCGAAGATGTTGCGCTTCTCGAGCACGACGTCGCCGATCACGGCGCCGGCCGCCTCGAGTTCCTCGTCTTTCGGCACCGGCGCAGGGACGATCACCTCCGCACCCTCCGATATTGCAGTTTCCTGGGCGCCTGCGTGATTCCCCAGCGCGAGCAAGAGGAGCGGCAGCAGCGCGAGATGCCTGCATGGAGCAAGATCGCTGTTGGTAACGTTTCGCATTAGGAAATCGGCGGCTTTGTCATCGGACCCGATCCAGTATAATTGTCCGCTCCCGCTTTGTAGACCTGGGACGTCATGGAAGAAAGCCTGCTCGAACTGGGCACGATGCTGATGATCGCCGGCATGGGAACCGTTTTCGTGTTTCTCACCGTCCTGGTCGGCGCAATGTCCCTCATGGCCACCGCGGTGCGGCATTTCCAGCCCGCGGTAACCAACGACGAAGTCACTTACGAAGAAGTTGCCGCCATCGCCGCGGCAATTCGCCGACACCGCCAATCCTGACCGAAACAGACATATTATGAGCGCAAAAAAACCTCTCGGTATTACCGAACTTGTACTGCGTGACGCACACCAGAGCCTGCTTGCGACGCGCATGCGAATCGACGACATGCTGCCGATCGCCGGCAAGCTGGACAAGATCGGGTTCTGGTCGATCGAATCGTGGGGCGGGGCGACTTTCGACGCCTGCATACGTTACCTCGGTGAAGACCCCTGGGAGCGCATCCGCCGCCTGAAAGCGGCCATGCCGAACACGCCGCAGCAGATGCTGTTCCGCGGCCAGAATATCCTCGGTTACCGTCATTACGCGGACGACCTGGTCGAGAAGTTCGTTGAGCGTTGCGCCGTAAACGGCGTGGACGTATTCCGGATATTCGACGCGCTGAACGACCTCAGGAACCTGGAGACCGCGATCAAGGCGACCATCAAGGTCGAGAAGCACGCCCAGGGAACGATTTCGTACACGGTGAGCCCGGTGCACACGGTCGACCTGTGGGTCGATCTCGGCAAGCGCATCGAGGACATGGGCGCGCATTCGATCTGCATCAAGGACATGGCGGGGCTGTTGCGACCGTACGTCGCATCGGAGCTCGTCAGCCGGCTGAAAGAGTCCGTCGATATCCCGATCCACATGCAGTGCCACGCGACGACCGGACTTTCGACGGCGACCTGCGTCAAAGCCGCCGAGGCGGGGATCGATAACATCGATACCGCGATCTCGTCGATGAGCATGACCTACGGACACTCGCCGACCGAATCGCTGGTCGCAATCCTCGAGGGGACCGAACGCGATACCGGCCTCGACCTGCAGGCGCTCGAAGAGGTGGCTACGTACTTCCGCGAGGTGCGCAAGAAATACGCGAAGTTCGAAGGCGGGCTGAAGGGCGTCGATTCACGGATCCTGGTGGCACAGGTTCCCGGCGGCATGCTGACGAACCTGGAGAACCAGCTGCGCGAGCAGAATGCCGGCGACAAGCTCGACGAGGTGCTCGAGGAGATACCACAGGTGCGCAAGGACCTCGGCATGCTGCCGCTGGTGACGCCCACGTCGCAAATCGTCGGCACCCAGGCTGTCATCAACGTGCTTTCCGGCAAGCGCTACGCGACGATCACCAAGGAGACCAGCGGTATCCTCAAGGGTGAGTACGGTGCGACGCCCGCCGCGGTCGACAAGCAGCTGCAGACGCGTGTGCTCGATGGGGCGGAGCCGGTGACCTGCCGCCCGGCCGACCTGCTCGAGCCGGAACTCGAGCTGCAGACCGAGAAGCTGCAACACATAGCGATCGAGAAGAAGATCAAACTCGCGTCCGACGTCGTCGACGACGTCCTGACCTATGCGCTGTTCCCGCAGATCGGCATTCGATTCCTGCAGAACCGCGATAATCCAGGCGCCTTCGAGCCGGCGCCCGGTACCGAGGAGCCCCAGCCGCCGGCCACGGCACCCCCCGCCGCAGCGCCACAGGGTCCCGCCGTGTACTCGGTGCGCGTCAACGGCCGCGAGTTCACGGTTGAAGTCGCCGAGGACGGCCAACTGGCTGGCGTAGCGCCGGCATCCGAAGCGGCGAAGCCGGCTGCCGGCTCAGCAGGCGAGGCTGTGAAGGCGGTGCTTGCCGGCAACATCTTCAAGGTGCACGTGGCCCCTGGCGACCAAGTCGAGGAAGGCCAGCCGCTCCTCGTCGTCGAAGCGATGAAAATGGAGACCGCGGTGAGCGCACCCAAAGCGGGCACGGTCAGCGAGGTATTCGTCCGCGAAGGCGACGCCGTTAAGGTTGGTGACCCGCTGCTCGCCATCGCCGGCTGATGGAGCTGATCCTCGAAATCTGGCGCGGTTCGGGCCTCTACCTGATGACGGGCGGCCAGGCCGCGATGCTGGTCATCTGCCTTGGCCTGCTGTACCTCGGCATCGTCAAGAAGTTCGAACCGCTGCTGCTGGTCACGATCGGCTTCGGCGGACTCCTGAGTAACATCCCCGGCGCCGGTATCGCCGAACCCGGAGGCTTGCTCTATCTCTCCTACGAAGTCGGCATCAAGACGGGTGCTTTTCCGCTCATCATCTTCATGGGTGTCGGCGCGCTTACCGATTTCGGGCCGCTGCTCGCCAACCCGCGTACGCTGTTCCTGGGTGCTGCGGCGCAGTTCGGCATTTTCGCGACGCTGCTCGGCGCGCTCGGCATGACCGAACTCGGAATAATGGATTTCACGCTGAAAGAGGCCGCCGCCATCGGCATCATCGGCGGCGCGGACGGGCCGACGGCGATCTATGTTTCCGGAATGCTGGCGCCGCAGCTGCTCGGCGCAATCGCCGTGGCGGCCTACTCGTACATGGCACTCGTGCCGATTATCCAGCCCCCGATCATGCGGCTGCTCACCACCGAGGAAGAGCGCAAGATCCACATGGTGCAGCTGCGCGAAGTGTCGAAGACCGAGCGCATTCTGTTTCCGATCATGTTGCTGCTGCTGGTCGCGTTATTGCTGCCGACGGCGGCACCGCTGCTCGGTATGCTGGCGTTTGGCAACCTGATGCGCGAATGCGGCGTCGTCGACCGCCTGTCCGATACGACGCAGAATGCGCTCATCAACACCGTGACAATATTCCTCGGGCTTTCCGTGGGCTCCAAGCTCAGCGCCGGTCAGTTTCTGTCGGTGGAAACGCTCGGCATTCTGCTGCTGGGCGTCGTCGCGTTTGCGATCGGTACCGCGAGCGGGGTGCTGATGGGCAAGTTCATGAACAAGTTATCGCACAGCCCGATTAACCCGCTGATCGGGGCGGCTGGCGTCTCGGCCGTACCGATGGCAGCACGCGTCGCCAACAAGGTCGGCCTCGAGGCCAACCCGCACAACATCCTGCTGATGCATGCGATGGGCCCGAACGTCGCCGGCGTCATCGGGTCGGCGGTAGCCGCGGGCATCATGATCATGTTCACTACCTAGGAAAAGCCTCAGGCCGCGTCATGCGGCGTTGCAAGCGACCTCGAAATGCTCATGTACGTGCCGTGTACACTCCGCTTTCTCGGCCGCTTGCGCCTTGCCTGACACGCCCTGAGGCTTTTCTCGGTATCGACGGGCTGTAGGAGCGGGCCTCGGCCCGCGAACGGGGACGAAAACCGTGTCGCGCTTCGAGAAGCGCTCCTACGGCGCGAATCGAGCTGTAGGAGCGGCTCTAGAGCCGCGAATGCAATCTAAGCTGCGGCCTTTACGCCCGTCTTGTGCTCGTAATGATCCGCCACCACCTGCGCGACGCAGCTCGTCACGCGTTTGCCGGTGTCGATGTGCAGGAACTCGTTGGGGCCGTGTGCGTTGGAGTTCGGTCCGAGCAGGCCGGTGATCAGGAACTGCGCCTCGGGGAACTTCTCGCCCAGCATGCCCATGAACGGGATCGTGCCGCCGGTGCCCATGTACATCGACGGTTTGCCGAAGAACGCCTGTGACGCTTTCTGCATCGAGGTTTCCAGCCACTCGGCGACGGGCGGTGCGTTCCAGCCGGCCATCGTGGACTCGACGTGGAACGACACTTTCGAAAGCGGCGGTGTATCCGCCTCGAGTATGTCCTTGACAGTGTTCGCGGCGTCGTCGGCATCGCAGGTCGGCGGCAGGCGGAACGACAGCTTCAGCGTGTTGAACGGCAGCTGCACGTTGCCGGCGTCGACCAGCGCCGGCAGCCCTGACGCGCCCGTCACGCTCATGGTCGGCCGCCAGGTGTTGTTCAGCAGCAGTTCGTAAGGGGACTCGTTCGGAGCCGCGCTCTCTACCGCCCACGGGTACTTGCTGTAGACGCCCTTGCCCAGCGTCTCGGCGGCGAGCTTCGCCTGCTCGATGCGTTGCTCGGGGATGTCGACGTGCAGGGCATCGGGCGTGATACGACCGATGTCCTCGTCTTCGATGCGGCTCAGGAGCTTGCGAAGGATGCGGAAGCTCGACGGTACGATGCCGCTGGCGCTGCCGGAGTGAACGCCTTCCGTCAGTACGTCGGCGCGCAGCGTGCCCGTCAGGTTGCCGCGCAACGAAGTCGTGCACCAGAGCTGCTCGTAGTTGCCGCATTCGGCGTCCAGGCAGACCACGAGATCGGGCGAGCCGATACGGTCCTCGAGTTTCTCGATGTAGTAGGGAAGGTCGAAACTGCCCGACTCTTCGCAGCCCTCGATCAGGACCACGCAGCGCGCGTGCGGAATGCCTTGCTCCTGCAGCGCACGAATCGCGGTCAGCGAACCGAATACGGCATAGCCGTCATCCGCGCCGCCACGACCGTAGAGCTTGCCGTCCTTGATCGTCGGCTCCCAGGGGTCGAGATCCTCGGCCCAGCCGCTGAACTCCGGCTGCTTGTCGTAGTGACCGTACAGCAGCACAACGTCGTCCGAGTCCCCGGGGATCTCGGCAAACAGCACGGGCGTGCGGCCTTCGATGCGCACGATCTCGACCGACATGCCCTTGACGGGCTGGGTCTTGCACCAGGCTTCGAGTTGCTGCACCGCCTTTTCCATGTGGCCGTGTTTCTCCCATTCGGGGTCGAAATGCGGCGACTTGTTGGGCAGCCTGATGTAGTCGCAAAGCTCGGGAATGATCGAGCTGTCCCAAAGGTCGTTGACGAATTTTTCAGTTTTGTTGGTATCCATGCTTTTATTCCGATGTCAGGTCGCGGTAGTGCGTTGTTGTCATCCGTTCCGTCGTGATGAAACTCCAGTTGTAGTCGTCGTGGTACCTGGCGAGGGGATTTGCAGCCAGCACTTCCTCCTCGGTCATACCCTTGTCTACCAGGGCCTTCACGAGATTACGGCCATCGATGAGGACGGCAAGATTCCGTTCGACATCGGCCTTGCTCGCGAGTTCGCCGTGGCCGGCGATGAACACGGTGTCGTCGTCCGCCATTGCAATGAGTTTCTTCTGCGCATTGATGAAACCCTCCACGCTGCCGCCGGTGTCGAGGTCGATGAACGGGAACAGGTTGTTGAACAGGAT
>Ga0210119_1000165_pt1 | contig 14829 bp, 14 predicted proteins | sample China_Bullhead_C_2_FD_184859 | JGI IMG/M metagenome (GOLD analysis project Ga0210119, IMG submission 184859) | Wetland microbial communities from San Francisco Bay, California, USA, that impact long-term carbon sequestration -... | ecosystem: Environmental > Aquatic > Marine > Wetlands ... | reverse complement strand
TGCAGGAGTTTGCTGATCTCCTCAATCAAATCTGTTTCGGCTGGTTTCACCATGTTTTTCAATGAGAAGGAATTGCTTTAAATTACAGAAGCGTTCTTTAAATATGATAGATCATACTATCCCATATCATTCTATTTATTGCAAAGACAAGTGAGATTTAAAGTTGTGCCATGATTACCTGAGTAAAATATTGATTTTTCAGGCAAAATGACTGATTTGGCCTTTTGGGTATTTTATGCTATAATTTATTTGTTTTCGCTAAGAATAAAATATTGAAACCACCATATTGGATGATAACTCAGGATGGATTTTCAAAATTCTATCTCACATACTAATTTTGTCCCTAAGGTACTGAAGAGGCTAACCCTTGATCCTTCTGTAAAAGGCAAGTTGATTGGAGATCGTTTTAGGGAAGCACCTAAGGTATTAAAGTGGCAGGATGAACTCAATAATAATGTGACCACCCTTGAGGAACTCAAGGAATACATCGATCTGGGTGCTGCTGAAGAGAAGAAACTGCAGAAGGTCATCGACAAGCATCCCATGAGTATTCCCCGCTACTATTTGTCCCTGATAGATGCAAGCGATCGGAATGATCCAATCCGTAAAATGGCAATACCCTCTGTAAATGAATTGGACCTGGATGGATCCTATGATACCAGCGGCGAAAGAAAAAATACCAAACTGCCGGGTCTGCAGCATAAATATAAAAATACTGTCCTGCTTCTTTCGGCAAATATTTGCTCCATGTATTGCCGGCATTGTTTCAGGAAAAGAATGGTGGGGCTTTCCAGTGACGAGGTCTTGGGAAGGTTCCAAGAATCCTATGAATACATTGCGAATCACCGCGAGGTGAATAATGTCCTGATTTCGGGTGGGGATTCGCTGGCACTGCCGACCCATGTTCTTGGTCATTTCCTTGCTGAACTGACGAGGCTAGAGCACCTTGACTATATCCGCTTCGGCAGCAGGATGGCGGTCACATTTCCGGACCGCCTACTTAACGATCCGAAACTTCTTGAATTATTCAGGGCTTACTCAAGAAAGGATCGAAGGATTTATCTGCACACCCAGTTCAATCACCCGCGCGAAATTACAAAAGAGTCCATTGAGGCAATTCACAGGGTTATTCAGTCGGGAGTCATCGTCAACAACCAGACCGTTCTGCTCAGGGATGTCAATGACACCCCTGCAGTCCTGGCAGACCTGCAGCGCAACCTCGTGCGGATAGGGGTCAATCCCTACTATGTTTTCCAGTGCAGGCCGGTGAAAAGGGTGAAGAATCATTTCCAGGTCCCTCTTGCAGAAGGCTACAGGATTGTTGCAGAAGCGCGGGGAATGCTTGACGGACTCAGCAAGAGGTTCCGCTATGCCATGTCCCATGAAAGCGGCAAGATAGAGATACTTGGCATCCTGGGGAATGAGATGTTTTTCAAGCACCAGCAGGCCAGGGATCCGAAGGATACCAGCAAATTCTTCAAGCGCCGGCTGGATGAGACAGCCGGGTGGCTCGACGAGCTACCCGGATAATTTCAGAACGGGGTTTTCAAGTTTTTACCTGCCAATTATTGAACGGCTTGACTGCCGGGTATGCCGTGCTTATATTCAAACTACCCTGAAGAAAATTATACTTTATAGGAGAAGAAAAAATGCCTATTTATGAATATCGCTGCAAGGATTGTGAAACAGTTTTTGAGACATTTGTCTCATCTATCTCTGATGCTGATAAGGTGGTCTGCAAGAGGTGTGATAGCAAGAATATTGAAAAGCAGATATCAACTTTTGCCAGCCGTTTGTCCGGCAGCTCAAGTGGTACACCGGCAGGAGCACTTTCCGGCTGTTCATCCAAATCCGGCTTTTCCTGAGCATGACATTCCGGGGGCCAGGCCGGCTCCTTTAATATATAAGGGCTGCCAGTTGAATTCGTTCTGACTGGCAGCCCTATTTTTATTGTTTTCGTGAAAATGCTTATCTCTGTCAGTCATCAGAGTAAAAGGATCCACGTTATTTGCTGCATCCCTTTTGATTGCCGACCTGGGCGTTTTTGTGCTATATAAAAAAGCTACCAACCCTAAAAAGTGAGGCTCCCATGAATAAACTTATTCTTTTATTGCTTATACTTTCCGTTATGACCGGATGTGCTTCAAAACCCAGAATTTCAGATATTTCTCCCTTCGGGCCGGATACCTATAAAATTAAAGCCTTCAGCAATCAGGGTGAGGAAGATAAGCTCGCCATTGAAGAGGCTTATAAATATTGTGAGTCTTTAGGTAAGCATTTTATGCCAGTTCAAGGAGAAGATATGTATTTGCAATACAGTTTGATTTTTAGTTGTCTGGACGAAGATGACCCTGCTTTAAAAAGGCCCGCAAAAGGGATTGAATTAGTGAAGTGAATTGGCTTCAAATGGTAATAGGAACTTTTTATGGCTTCTTTTCTTTTTCCCGACCTATGTCCCAGCCTAGGCGATACCTGCGGCAGGCTTTTTTTGAATATGTAATTCTTAAACTAGGGCTCCGGGCCTTCTGACAACCAATTGTCTTTTTCATGCCGCTAACAAAACCCTTTTCAAAATATTAGTTTGCAATCTGAAAAATAATAATCTACGCAGGGCTTTAAAATGGATATAACTCGGCACCAACATGGTACAGCAAAAAAAATAGGTCTCATTTTATGTTTCATTATTTTGCATTTTTTTCTTGCTGACCTGAGTTTTGGTCAAGGAAATCCCGGCAAAGATGGCCCCCGGAAAAAACCGGATACAAAGTGGTCAACATTTATACGGGGCGGTTATGTGTACCAGTTTGATACTGATTTGGACAACAGCAATGGCAGTTTTACGGCAGACCGGTTTTTTGTCCAGCCTGGGATAAGGTATGCGCCGGACCATACACGCAGTTTCTCACTTGCATTCGGGTATGGTTATGATGGGTATGATTTTACAGGAGAAAACAGCTTTGGTGCATTGCAGCCCTGGGACGATATCCACACATTTCGCTTAAGCACACCAATCAGGTTTACCAAGGGGCAAAACTGGTCATTTTTTATAGTGCCGACACTTCGTGTTACCGGGGAAAGCGGCGCTGATCTTAATGATTCTCTAACCGGAGGAGGATTTGCAGGATTTGCCTACAGGCTTAGTGAGCGCTTGACCATAGGACCCGGCATTGGAATTATTTCCCAGATAGAAGATGATGCAAGCATTTTTCCTGTCCTGATCATTAACTGGAAGATCACGGAGGCCCTCAGCCTGGAGACAGGGCGGGGGCTTGGAGCCACACTGGGGCCTGGCATCTCCTTGAATTGGCGTATGACAGAACAATGGCATTTTTCCCTCGGTGGCCGCTATGAAAAGCTGCGTTTCAGGCTGGATGAAAAGGCAGAAATACCGAACGGTATAGGCCAGGATACATCTATCCCCGTATTTGGTGGGGTAACATATAATTTAAACTCTTCAACAAGGATAAGCCTTATAGGGGGCTTTGAAATGGCAGGAGAGCTTCAACTCGAAGACCATGAAGGTAATGTCCTTGAACAGCAGGATTATGAGAATGCCCCATTTCTTGGATTCAGTTTTTATTGGAGTTTTTAGACAATAAAAACTGAAAGTTAAGGATGTGTAAAGGGCGATGACAAGAACGTTATGAATGCCCATTCATTTTTCTCTTGACAGCCTCGGCCCTATCCTGCATTATTAGTATAAATCGCGTTCCAACTATTTTCCCAAAACTTAGAAGGAGGTATGTTGATGCGAGAATCAAGCTTGGCTTTCAAAGGATTGCGTTACCATTTCAAGAAATGTATCTGCGGTGGTTTTTGCGCTGCAGTGAAAGGTGCCTTGAAACCTATCACAAAGTGGAACAGAAAAAATCGCTTAACAGAAGAATCTATTTGAAAGTAACCATTTAAAACTGTTCAACAACTTCCACCCGCCCTATTCTGTCCTTCAGAACATCACTTCTCTGCGTTCAATAGGTCTTGATAAGTTGCGTCAGCGACGGAACCTAAATCACATCCAGTTAGAAAGTTGGCGCATGAGACAAGCTGAATATTTAAAAACATCACTGTAATCTGGACACTCCTTATATTAACAATAGGAGGGACATGTTATATGTCCCCCCGATCGCTCATCAAAAAACAGGGGCTGCTGCTTCTTACTCCACAGGATAATTTGCTCCTGCTATCGCACCCTGCATGAAATTCCCGCCGAAGTAACCCTTTATCCACGACGACATTCCAAACGACATCGTGAATGCGTCGTATCCTAGGACTCTCAGGGGTACTATGGGCAAATTCTGCGTTTGGCCCGTCACACATGCTAGAATCAGTTTTTTGTCCTTTGGAAGCTTCTTTAAATTTTCCGGCTTCATAATATCATAGTAAGGTATGAATATAGACCCTGCAATCTTTCCACTCTGCTGCCCTGGAGGAACCGGCCTGACATCGACAATGAGGAAATCCTGCTTTTTTGATGTTATCATCGCGTAGACATCGGCAGCCTTTATCTGCCAGTCCTTCTGTGCTTGGGCCTGTGAAAGCACCTCGTCAAATTTCTTGGCCAGGTCTTCTTCAGCATGTCCGGCGGAAACTGAAATAACTGTTATTACGATTACCGCAAAAAATAATATAGATATTTTCTTCATATGATATCCTCCTCCAAGGTATTGAGAGTTTCTGCCTTTTAAAAAACCTGTTAAATTATAAGTTGATTTGCTCACCTGATTACTTAAGGAATCCATATTATCAAAACTTTTTTAAAAGTCCAGATGTCTTGCCACAATCTTAACTTTTCAGTCCTTAAAAACAAGTAAAGGTTGCCAGTCGATATGGCAACCTTTTATGAGTCATTCACGAGTTTTGATTTATAGAAGACATTTAAATGTTAAGAGAATTAAACATATTTTTTTAATAGCTGTAGTCTGCATTCCAAAGGTTATTACAAAAAGATATACAGTAAAATTTACTAATATTTAGTGTTGAGGAACTCAAGAACTTCTTGCGTGGTAGCAGATGGATTTTGTGAAAGAAAACCGGAAATGGAATTTGCCACATATGCAGTCGAGATTGAGGTGCCTGCATAGATTCCTGGTTCACCGTTATAACCCACCGGCATATTGGCAAAACCAGGTGCATAAATAGTGACAAAGCTCCCATAATTGGAATTAACCCATTTTTTTGTGCCATGAGGGTCTAGGGCCCCCACCCCAATAACTGTAGGGTAGGCAGCCGGATATACTGGGTTGCCTGTAGGTTCGTTGCCAGCCGCAGCTACGACTATCAGTCCTTTTGAACTTGCATACTCAAAAGCCTTTTCCATAAATGCACTGTTCGTTTCAGTCCCCCAACTCAAATTCATCACCTTGGCATGGTTTTCCAAGGCAAAATCAATGCTTTCCATTATATTAAAATCAGTAATAAATCCGTTCTCATCAAATGCTTTTATTGCAATTATGGGGGAGTATGATTCACTGCTTTGAACTCCAGTCCCATAAGGTTCGATAAGGCCAGTTGCGATGAGTGCCATCTGGGTACCATGACCAAGCGTATCAGAAATCTCCACATTAGGGCTCAATACATCCAAAGAAGAGATAACAAATTTGTCGAAATCCAGGTTACTGGTTGACAAGCCAGTGTCAAGTATCGCTATCGGTGCAAGATTAATTGTAGGAGCATTATATTTCAAATCCACGTCTGCGGTCTGCGAGGGCGGTTGATATACAATGGGTTGTGGAATCGGATAGGCATAATTCAGTTCTGCAGAATCGATATAAGATATTTTTTTTATCTCTCTGATAACGGCTTGAACATCGACATCTCCAGGGAAGATAATTCTATAAATCCCGGGAAGTTTGCTTAGTGCGATAGTCGCATTATACTTTTGGAGATAGCGTTTAAGCTCCGATAAATCTGTACCTGCCACCAGTTGCAACAATATTTCATCCTTGACGTGGTATGAGCCATCATTGAGCTGGGCAATAACGGGATTTTTAGACGGCAGGATCTGTCTCATTAGATCCTTACTGCCTGATTTGAAAATCTGTATTTCTGTTAAACTGATTTCGGGTGGTCCTTGCTGAGCCTTTTTCGATTCCCAAAGCAGTGAATAGCTTGCATCATTAAGGATGCCCGCAAATACCTGTTCAACAGGGCTGTTTGAATAATTTGCAGTAATCAGAGGGTTTATCTTCGGATCAAGTTTGACAATAACGCCCTGGTCGGCAAGTTTACTTAGAATAGTATGTAGGTAAGTTTTCTCTACCAACAGGGTGAGACGCTCACCATGCAGCTGTATTGTAAAATCATTCGTTGCCCCAATTACTGGCAAATAACTGTTCAGGAGGCAAATGATGAGAGCAGCAAATAATCCTATTGTTTTTTTAATCAGCATTAAGGTGACCGACTCCAATTTGTCGTCTAAAAAATCTTTATTTCATCAATCAATATGTCTTGCCACAATCTTAATTCTAAAATGAAAAATTACCAGTTAAGATGTGCACTGGCAATAGTAACTTTCTTCGATTGTACTGCTAGTTATAATTGATAGCAGAAATTTCAACTCAGACACTTAAACATACAGCTTGTATTATTTAGTTTTTGAAAGGGTTGGGAATTTAAACACTTGTTGCAGTTATATTTAAATTAATGTTTGAGCTAAGGCGCGCACTGTTCAAGTGTGTCATTCTTAAGCGCTTTGTTCGCTGATAGCATTACTGGTTTTTTTGTTGAGCTTCAAATTTATCACTTAGGGAATTGATTGCTTTTATGGCTTTCTCAATATGAATAGTGTGAACGCCCACAAAAATTAAATTGTTTAAGTCTTCATGGGTTAGACCGCGCTTCCTAAATTCTCTTTTTATCGATTCAATCCTCGGGTTAAAGTTATGAGAAAAAAATGAATCAGTTTCTATATGATAATGGATCAATTTTTCTGAGTCCTGTGGGGCATTTTTATTAAAATCTTTAGTAAACTCAAGAAGATCTCTTGCAAGCTGGCGAGACTCTATCAATAATTTTGTATCTTGGATGACATTTATGTTTGAGTTGTTTTCTTCTCTGTTCGTAGGATGAATAAAAACGAAGGCAGCTCCAAGGATAAATGATGAAATTAACCAAATTAGAGCAACTAGTTTTACCCACATTGGATAATAAATAAATTTGGATAGGTCCATATGACTCTTTTTATGAAATGAATTGGTGGAGATTTATCTTTGGTTTTCTCATGCCGTTTTGTTGAGGAATATTTGTTGGGATTTTATCAAACAATATTATATTTAATCAAAAATGCAGATGTCTTGCCACAATAGAAACTATTTCAGTAGAAATTCAGTATAAAGATGTGTACTGGCAATGTTAACTTTCTTGGAGGATGTTGCTACTTACAATTAATAGCGGCCATCACAAGTTGCTAATGCCTTGCAAGTGGAATGAATATCTTAATTTTAATTTATAGAGTTACTAGATAGAGCTCTCTTAAAACGCAAAAGCCTCCGAGGAAAATTCCACATGGTAAGATCCTGCTAACATAATAGAACCAACTATTGTACAGCCAAATCTTGCGATAATGTTCTCAATAGCACCTGAATTTGTTCTTTGGTGGCATAAAAAAACTCTCCCAATTTTTCATTCTTATCGCATTTATGAAAAAATGCATGGGTTTCTTCTGCTGCACAACAGTTTCGGTTTCCGGGATGAGCGCAGAAGCCATTGGTGTCCTTGTAAACGCAATTTGTCATGGGGTTACCTCCTTGCCCATAAAAAAACCGAGTTACCCAACTAGGCAACCCGGCTGTCTCAATGAAACCCGTGGATTTCCGTCCCTGCCTCACAACAGGTTTGGCTTTTTCTTAAGTAAAAACATAAACGCCCCCAAAGAGATATTAAAATCTCAATGAAGGCCTTTTATGGCATTAATAGATATATATCTCCCATTGGAGTTCCCTCCCATTAGAGGTTTATATGTAACGCACTGTTTAGTAATTAATATATATGTTACGGGGAATATAATCAAGTGCCACAATGTGTTAGGAATGTGAATTTAAGTGAAGTGCAGATTGCTTGCCACCATCTTAAGTTTTGGCAAGTTCAAAACAATTCAATATATCCACTGGCAATCTTAAGTTTATGATTAATCCATTTTGTTAGGGGTCATAGGACAAGAGTTCATGTAACCTTTCGGCAGATTTCATTTGAGTTAAGATTTATAACAGATTTGCCCCAATAAATGGCATAAAAAACCTTCAGAATTATTGAAAGGGTTAGCGGATAGTTTTTGCCGTCCTGAATGTTTTTGTGCTATAGGAAGCGATTGCCAATCCAAAAAAAGTGAGGCTCCCATGAAAAAACTGGGTCTGTTAATGTTTGTTTTAGTTGTACTGAATGGTTGTGCGACCAGCAGTCCCCCCCCTAAAGCAATATATGCTATCACAAAACAAGACAGATACTCTGGTGTGAACGCAAGCCGTGATTTTTTTTGGGTGGACGAAACACCATGTGTAAAAATATCTGGCTATGGTAATTCAACATTTTCTTACAAATTATATAAAGGAGGCATGTTGGAAAGTGTTGATTCTGGAAGCGTTAATAAATTGAGTAATAATGACATTCTTACGTGTTGGAAGAATTTGCCAGGTGGTTCTTATAAGTTTCAGATTTATGATAGTTCTGAAACATATGTTGATACCATTGAATTTAGTATTGGCAAATAAAATCTGAAACCAACCACGCACAACAGGAAAACCTGAAGATTGTTCTGGTAACTTTTGTTACCATTTTAAGCATTTGATGATCGTGTAAGGAGTTGGAATCGTGTGGGGGAGTGTATTTCGTTGGGTATGTTATAACTTTTCACCTATGCATCACTCTTCTTTCTTCTTAAAGATGTAGAGAACCTCGTTATCCTTGAGCATGCCATATTCTTTTCTCGCCTTTTCTTCCAGGAATGTTGGATCATTCTGCAGCCTGTTTATTTCCTCCTGCAAAGCCATTTTCTCCTGCTCCAGCTTAGTGTTTTCTGCCTGCAGTCTTTCAATTTCCTTATGGGACTTGTAGAGTGCGACTATGCCCCTGTTTGGAGCAAAAACAATCCACAGAATCAGCAGTATGACAAAAAAAATGCCGATATAGGGCAACTGTTTCTTTTCGCGCTTTGAAAATTTATTAAGCATGAGAGCGTATACTGAATTGCTCCAAAAGGTTCATTTTTTTAAAAGGTTAGATTTGTGGTGTATTGTTCCGCTTATTGAATTATGCAAAAAGTATCACAGAAAAGGTGCATATGCAATTGGAACGATTTTTAAGAAGAAAGATTAACATATCAATACATCAAACTCAGAGTGGAAATTAAATGAAAATATATCTGGCCAGCGCATGCCTGACAGGGCTTAAAACACGGTATGACGGCAGGATCATAACCATTGCTGCATGCAGAAAGGCGGTTGCCGGAGGCATTTATATCCCGGTTTGCCCTGAACAGTTGGGCGGGCTCCCGACCCCACGGACTGCGGCAGACCTGGTTGGTGGTGACGGCCATGATGTGCTTGCCGGCAGGGCCCGGGTGCTTGACAGGACCGGCAAGGACGTGACAGAAAATTTTATCCTGGGTGCCAGGCAGGTATTGGCAATAGCCAGAGAGCAGGACATTGCAAAGGTGATTCTCAAGGCTAGAAGCCCGTCCTGCGGCCTTGTCCCAAAATTAGGGGTAACGGCTGCGCTTCTGCAGGAGCAAGGCTATGATATTATTGAATTGGAATAGTCAGTTTCAGCTATCTGTCACCAAGTTAAAATGATCCCGCGAGTCTAAAGAAAGCCAAAAATTGATTTTCCTGACAAAAAGATTGGAAATATTTTACACTCGTATTAAGATGAATTCATAACATAGGACATAGGGCTTAGCGTCATTTTCATCTATTTATCCTGCAGGGATGAGTGGGGCTCAATTTTTTTGATGTTTTTTTTACTTTTGGGTTTCATTTGAAACTCATAATCAACAAAGGAGGGAAGACATGAAGAAGGGAATACTTAGCGGTTTGGGACTCTTGTTTGTCGTGGGAATCCTGATGGCTGGTTGCAGTAAACCGGAGGAAAAGAAGGCTGAAGCACCACCTGAAACCAAACAAACCATGGAGCAACAAGCCCCGGTAGTTGAGCAACAAGCTGCGGAAATGAAGGCAGAAGAAGCAGAAAAGGTTGAACCAGCTGCTGAGCCGGCCGAGGAAGAAGCTGCAACCATCCCAGAAGAGGCAGTTGAGACTGCAAATGCAATTGACGTCGGTGTTGACGCGACTTTGGAGCAGTTTAAAAAAGACATCAAGGGCGGCGATGAATTTCTGCAAAGTGCCAAGGGTGTTCTTGTTTTCCCCAAAGTTATCAAAGCAGGCTTTGTTGTTGGTGGTTCATATGGTGAGGGTGCACTGCGCATTGGAGGGAAGACTGTTGATTATTACAACACGGTAGCGGCCTCCTACGGCTTCCTGATCGGGGCCCAGTCAGTGCGGACTATCATTGTCTTCATACAGGAAGACGCCCTGAAAAAGTTCCGGGATAGCAAAGGCTGGGAAGCAGGTGTTGACGGCTCAGTGACCCTGGTTAATGTTGGCGCAGCAGGGACGATTGATACTACAAACATCAAGGACCCGATTGTCGGTTTTGTCTTTGGCAACAAGGGATTGATGGCCGATCTGTCCCTTACGGGCTCCAAGTACACAAAAATTGTACGCTAGAGATTTTTTAACTGCTAATTTGAGCTTTACTATTTGTTCGGGCAGGGTCAACAATGGCCCTGCCCATTTTATTTTGTTAGTCCATTTTGCTGAAATGAATGACTTAACAATGCTGTTGATAAGGCATTAACAGTTAAGAAAAATCTCCCCGGCCATGCTTCTTCGCAACTCTTTGAAGATGCATTCTATAGTATTGATCACGTCGTCAACTTCCTCGACTTTGGCGTCCAAGACTGGGCGCCACAAGGCGTCAGTTGCTTTTTTCACCCTTTTGAAACGCTTCAGATACAGCTTCTAAAAAATTACTGAATTTTTTCGAAGTAAATGCTAGTATTTTTACCTAATTCCAACCAGCATTTATTTACATATAATAAAACGTGTGGCCAAGTTTACTCTATAGAGGTGACATGCTTCATGCTCGGCCAGGATCATTTCAGCTTTCATGCTCAGGGATCAATGGATTCTTCTGAACAATTCAAAGGAAAAGGGGATATAGGCACATGCCAGAGAAACATTCAGGTAACAGGGAAGATAAAAGAAATATTTCCCAGTAATAATAAGTAATAAATCGATAGCTGGTGTGCAGCGCAACAAAACATCAATAACAAAGGAGGGTTCGCATGAAAGTAAAGCTTAATTTTTTTGTTAGGATTTTTTTCGTCACGGTTGCGGTATTGCCGATATTAATCGGTACCGCTCTCGCTCAAACCGCTAAACCGAACATCCTGGTTATCTGGGGCGATGATATTGGTACCTGGAACATCAGCCACAACAATCGCGGCATGATGGGCTACAGGACACCAAACATTGACCGTATTGCCAAGGAAGGCGTCGCCTTCACCGATTATTATGCACAACAAAGCTGCACGGCGGGTCGGGCGGCTTTCATCAGCGGCTCCGTGCCCGTTCGTTCGGGCATGACCAAAGTTGGCCTGCCAGGTGCCGAACAGGGCTGGCAGAAAACTGACGTCACGATGGCCACAGTCCTCAAGGGGCAGGGCTACGCTACAGGCCAGTTCGGCAAGAACCATGAAGGTGATCGTAATGAACACCTGCCAACCATCCACGGCTTCGACGAGTTCCTCGGTAACCTTTACCACCTCAATGCCGAGGAGGAACCGGAAAACGAGGATTATCCCCGGGATATGAAGCTGGCCAGCGGCAAGACTTTCCTGGAAACATTCGGGCCGCGTGGTGTGCTCCATTGCTACGCCACGGATAAAGATGATCCTACCGAGGATCCGCGCTTCGGGAAAATAGGCAAGCAGAAATGTGAAGACACCGGCCCTCTCACCAAGAAACGCATGGAGACCATTGACGATGAAACCGTTGCAGCAGCCAAGGATTTCATTACGCGTCAGGTCAATGCGGGTAAACCTTTCTTCACCTGGTGGAATGGAACACGCATGCACTTCCGCACCCACGTGCAGAAGGAGCGTCGTCACGCCGGGCATGACGAATACACAGACGGGATGATCGAACACGACATGCACGTGGGCGAGCTGCTGAAGCTGCTCGATGATCTCGGCATCGCCGATAACACGATCGTCATGTACTCAACGGATAATGGCCCGCATTACAATACCTGGCCTGATGCCGGCACCACGCCCTTCCGCAACGAGAAGAATTCGAATTGGGAAGGCGCTTACCGTGTTCCCGCGTTCGCCCGCTGGCCCGGTCACTTCCCTGCCGGTATGACGCTCAACGGTATAGTCGCCCATGAGGATTGGCTGCCAACCTTTGCCGCCGCAGCCGGTGCGCCGGACATCAAGCAGAAACTGCTGAAGGGTACCGAGATCAACGGCCGTAAATACCGCAACCACGTTGACGGTTACAACCTGCTCGACTACCTGAGCGGCAAAACCGACCAGTCCCCTCGCCATGAATTCTGGTATGTCAATGATGACGGGCAGATCGTTGCTGCGCGTTATGATGACTGGAAAGTCGTATTTCTGGAAAATCGTGGTCAAGCCTTCGGCGTCTGGCGCGAACCATTCGTAGAACTACGCGTGCCGCTGCTCTTCAACCTGCGCCGCGACCCCTTCGAGAAGGCCCAGCATAACTCGAACACTTATAACGACTGGTTCCTTGACCGTCCATTTGTGATCGTGCCGATCCAGGGTCTGGCCGCAAAATTCCTGATGACTATGCAAGAATTCCCACCGAGCCAGTCGCCCGGCTCCTTCAATCTCAGTAAGATCGAGGAGAAGTTACGGGAAGTGGGTGCTGGCAAGTAGGCAGTGTCCAGATGCAGAAAGCATCACCACTCTTGACTATAAACCATGCGGGCCGCACTTCTGATTGCGGCCCGCTTTTTTCCCGTTCAAAGGAGAGCAATGATTTTACTATGGAATCTCACCCATCTCCCCAACAAGGGATGTGCATGTATGATCGAGAAATATGGAATAACTAAAAGATGGAGGAATTAAGTATGAGGTGTCTCTTCGTGAAAACCCTATCTTTTTCACAGATTCATAGTGCTATCTTATCAATTCCAATCGTATTGGCAGCTGTTATCTTAATACTCCCGTGGGGGGCACTTGCAGACGACAAAATAGTACCACCTTCCACACCCAGGCTGGTTCTGCAGATCACGGTCGATGCCCTGCGCGGCGATCTGCCGTTCCGTTATTATGAACGTTTAGGCGAGAACGGTTTCCGTTATCTGTGGGAAAAGGGGACTGTTTACCGTGATGCGCACCACGCCCATGCCAACACCGAGACCATCGTAGGCCATGTGACCCTGGCAACCGGGGCGCATCCAGCTGTACATGGCATGATCGGCAATATCTGGTTTGATCGGACCGAAAACCGGACGATGTACAATATCGAGGATGACCGCTATCGGCTGCTTACGGCAGGGGCAGGTGTTGACAAGGATGCCGAGATTGATTCGACCCAGAAAGCTGCAAAAAGTGACGGACGCTCGCCTGCGGCAATCATGGTGACCACCTTCGGAGACGAGCTGGCCATCAATACTGCAGGCCGAGCCAAGGTCTTCGCGGTGTCGATCAAGGACCGCGGCGCCGTATCCATGGCTGGACACGCAGGCAAGGCCTTCTGGTTTTCAAAAGCCAGCGGGGAATTCGTGACCAGCAACTACTATTACGACGAATATCCCGCATGGGTTAACGAGTGGAACACACGCAAACTGGCAGCAGCATACTCCGGCAAGTCCTGGGATCTGCTGCATGACAAGGGAACCTACCTGTTCGGAGCGGCTGACGACAGGTCGTGGGAGACCGATCTGGCGGGATATGGACGTACATTCCCTCATAAATTCGGAGAGACCGGCGGCAAATATTTTACGACACTGCTGACGATAAGTCCTTCAGGGGACGCGTTGACCCTGGATTTTGCCAAGGAATTGATCGCCAATGAACAACTTGGTGCGGATGATGTCCCTGACTTTCTCGGAGTCAGCTTTTCCTCAACCGATTACGTCGCCCATATCTTCGGTCCATCCAGTCTTGAAAGCGAAGATAACATCCTGCGCCTGGACAATATCCTGGCGGAACTGTTTGCATACGTGGATGAAAAGGTCGGCCTGCAAAATACCCTCATCGTGCTTTCTGCCGATCATGGTACTCCGGAGGTGCCTGGTTATATGAACGAATTTGGCATTCATGCGGGATACGCGACACCCGAAAGCTGGGATAAAGCCCCTGCCTTCATGGCCCTGAAAAAGATGTTCGGGATCGATAAGGAACTGATCTCCGGTTACAACCATCCCTATGTGTATCTCAATCATGAGGTGATCCGGCAGCACGGCCTCGACCTGCAGCAAGTTGAAAGGGCTGTTGCCGAAGAATTGCTGAAATTCGAGGGGATTGCCCAGGCTATCGAAAGCAGTGCTCTACAGGAGGGCAAGCTTCCCGATACGCCGCTCAACCAGGCGATACTCAACAATTTCAATCCAAAACGGTCCGGCGACATCTATGTTGTTTTCGAGCCGCACTGGTTCATCAACGACTTTGACGGCCTGACGGTTGCTGCCACCCACGGATCACCCTGGCGCTACGATACCTTCGTACCCATCGCCTTCGGCGGCATGCAGATCTCTGCCCAGCACGTTCAGCGCAGAGTCCATACCGTTGACATTGCATCGACC
>Ga0210119_1000164_pt1 | contig 14863 bp, 13 predicted proteins | sample China_Bullhead_C_2_FD_184859 | JGI IMG/M metagenome (GOLD analysis project Ga0210119, IMG submission 184859) | Wetland microbial communities from San Francisco Bay, California, USA, that impact long-term carbon sequestration -... | ecosystem: Environmental > Aquatic > Marine > Wetlands ... | reverse complement strand
ATTATTCCTTCCAGAGATTATGACTTGGTGGGCAGTGCCCACCCTACGGTTACAAAAATGTTTAAAGTGTCTAAATTGAGCTAAAATGTCTAAAATTAAACGGACGCATTGCTACAAAAGAGTATATGAAACGAACAGCATTCGCCCTGTCTCCGTGTCGCCGCTGCCCTCTGTCTTCTGTCCTCTGACACCTGACACCTGACTTCTAAGCCCAATGCCCTCTACCACTCACTGCTTACTAAACCCCGCACGTGGTTCTATCCACGACCTTAGCCTCAGCCAGGAGTTCCTGCACAGAGGCATCATCTTCCAACCACTCCTGGAGATGGGCCAGGATTGTTGTGGCATATGGATTCGCCTCCTCTGGCCTAGCGAGACGGAAGTTATTCCACATGCCGTCCTTTGCACTGCGCACCAGATCGGCATCCTCCAGCAGCCTGAGGTGGCGCGAGACGCTGGGCTGGCTGATCCCCAAAACCGTCTGCATCTCGCAAACACAAAGCTTTCTCTGCTGAAGCATCTTCAGGATCTTCACTCTGGTACCGTCAGCAGCCGCCTTCATGACTCTCAGGTATTCTCTCATTGGAACCTCCATCTCTTGTATGAGCATATATAACTATATAGCTATATAATGTCAAGTCTATTTTCCAGAAAGCTTCGAGAGCTGTCGATTCCCTACTTGACAAGCTCACGTTCTAGGTTATACTAGTAAACCTATATGAAATTATGAAAGGGGGTGGTGGCGTGGATATGGTCATGTGCGAGGATGACATGTCGTGCTGTTGTTGCCTTGTCCATCTGAACAACGAGGCTTGCGGCTATAGCCGACGATTGCGTCCGATGGCCACACTTCGCGGCTCACCATCCCGAAGGTTCCCTAGCCTCTGACACGTCCGCAGCTGAACCTACCGCCAGCCTGATTAACTCATTATTGGAAAATACAACCAACATCAGCGCCAAGACTGTCGAGACGCAGACGCGCAACTCTTTGCAGTCGGAGGTAATGGAAAGGAAACCATGAATTCAGAAAAACAGTCTTACAATAAAGAATCAGATGCTTGCCGTTTGGCCATTGACATCTCCGTTGAGAATCGCGACAGGCTACCTGCCATCATCGATGATCTTGTCGCTTCCAGTCGAGATCAGAACTTACTCGCCCACGTGGATGCAGAGCTGACACCATCTGTGGAAAAGGCTGTGGAAATTCTGCAGCGTACAAAACGTTTGCTTTTTCCAGGCTACTTCAACGACCAGGTGTTGGACAATAACCAGCTGGAGTACGCCATCGGCATGGAGGCGACCCGGCTATTTGAAATTCTTTCTGCAGAGATAGCCTTGAGCATTAAGCACGACTGTCAACGTTACGACATGGTTTGCACCCACTGCCAGGAGCGTGGCCAACAGGAAGCCATCCGCTTCCTCGAGCGTCTTCCGGAAATACGTAAGATCCTAACAACAGATGTACATGCTGCTTACCAAGGCGATCCAGCCGCCAAGACCATTGATGAGGTGGTGATCAGTTATCCTGGTGTACTGGCTATCACAGTTCATCGGATCGCTCACCAGCTCAGGCGACAAGATATTCCTTTGCTTCCCAGGATGATGTCAGAATATGCCCACAGCATCACCGGCATCGATATCCATCCAGGGGCAACAATTGGTTCCAGCTTTTTCATTGACCACGGTACTGGAGTGGTCATCGGCGAAACTACCGAAATTGGCGAATGGGTGCGCATCTACCAGGGGGTGACCCTGGGAGCCCTCTCACTACCCAAGGAGGAGGTAGAACAACTGCGGTATGCCAAGCGGCATCCAACCATAGAAGATGATGTCACGATTTACGCCGGCGCTACCATCTTGGGGGGTGAGACCGTCATAGGGCGCAGTTCTGTTATAGGCGGCAGCGTCTGGATTACCAGTTCAGTACCCTCGGGAACCAAGGTCTTTTTGGCACCACCCAAACTCATTTACAAGAACTCGGAACCACAAACTAACAAGAGGTAATTCCTCATGGATATTAAATCTACCATTGGGCACACCATCGGCAGTACACCTCTGGTTGAGCTTAAGAGCGTGACCGCTGGCGTGAGAGCAAAGGTTTTGGCCAAGCTGGAGTTTTTCAACCCTCTGGGCAGCGTCAAGGACCGCATCGGCCGAAGCATGATTGAGGCAGCAGAGCTTTCAGGTGAACTTCAGCCCGGGGGCACTATCATTGAACCCACCAGTGGTAATACAGGCATAGCCTTGGCCATGATTGCCGCCATCAAAGGCTATCGACTGATCCTGACCATGCCAGAGACCATGACAGTCGAAAGGCGCAAGCTTCTTACCCGGTTGGGTGCGGAACTGGTGCTCACTCCCGGAACCGAAGGAATTAAAGGTGCGATAAAAAAGGCAGAGGAGTTGGCCGCAACAACTCCTGACTCCTATATGCCCGACCAATTCGCCAACCCCGCCAACCCTCAGATACATCGCGAGACCACCGCTTTAGAAATTTGGAATGACACCGACGGAGAGGTTGATATTTTCGTTTGTGGAGTCGGTACCGGCGGTACTATCACCGGCGTGGCAGAGGTGATCAAAGCCAAAAAACCTTCTTTCAAAGCCATTGCCGTTGAACCGTCTGAATCACCGATTCTCTCCGGAGGGCAACCCGGTCCGCACCGGATTCAAGGGATAGGTGCCGGCTTTGTCCCAGCGGTGCTCCGAGTAGATCTCATCGACGAGATTGTCCAGGTTAATGCTGATCAAGCTGAGGAAACGGCTGCGAGGTTGGCAAGAGAAGAAGGCATATTGGCCGGGATCTCAAGCGGAGCGGCTACCTGGGCTGCCCTTCAGGTGGCCGAGCGAGAAGAGAACAAGGGTAAGACTATTGTGACGTTACTCCCAAGTACGGGAGAACGGTATATAAGCACATGGCCGTAGCACTAGTGCTGAGTGCTTACTTTGTGCGAGGAGTAAGGTCAAAGGCCTACAGAAAACCCGAGTCACAACGGTCTGCGTCATTTATTGTCATTATGCTACGCTGTCATTCATGGTCATGAGTTGTAAATATCTGAAAAAATTGCAAATAAACGACCTAATGACGGCGAAGCCACATGACGCGAAGCAAATGACGGCGCAGCCTAATGACCCCAATGATAAATGCCAAATGATAGATGCGAAATGACGAACTGAAGGTGGTGGTCTTATGTTATGGATAATGGCCAGGCCTGAAGGGGCCAGTCAAACAACAGACAAACAACGAAATAAACTCAATATGAGAACAGAGGAGACAATTCATGGCAAAGACCATCCAGGAAATCAATGAAAAGATAAAAAAGGGAAAGGCGGTAGTCTACACCGCCGAAGAGATAATCGATGTGGTGAAGAGCAAGGGCGCCAAGAAAGCTGCAGCCGAGGTGGATGTGGTCACTACCGGCACCTTCGCCCCCATGTGCTCCTCTGGAGCCTATTTCAATGTTGGCCATTCTAACCCTCGCACCAAGCTGGGTGGCGGCACGGTAACTCTGAACGACATTCCAGTTTATACCGGCTTTGCCGCGGTTGACCTTTTTGTGGGAGCTACCGCAATACCGGACGATGACCCGCGCAACAAGATCCGGCCGGGTAAATTCCCCTACGGCGGCGGCCATCTGATTGAAGATTTGGTGGCAGGAAAAGATGTGAGACTCGAAGCCCGGGCCTATGGCACCGACTGCTACCCCCGTCGCAAGTTAGAGACCTGGATTCGACTTGAGGACATGAATGAGGCGGTCTTGTTCAACATTAGAAATGGTTACCAGAACTACAATGTGGCGGTAAACCTTTCTGACCGCATAATCTATACCTACATGGGGATACTCCACCCGAAGTTGCGCAACGCCACATATTGTAGCGCTGGACAACTGAGCCCCCTGCTCAACGATCCCCTCTACCGCACTATTGGGATGGGAACGCGCATCTTCCTTGGAGGTGGGGTTGGCTATGTGGTGGACCGGGGGACTCAACACAACCCGGGGGTGCCGCGCACTGATGGAGGAGTGCCCCGAATGGGTGCCGGCACCCTGGCAGTAACGGGAGATCTGAAACAAATGGATGCCCGTTGGCTTAGAGGCGCCTCCTTTACCGGCTATGGTGTCACTGTAGCAGTGGGGATCGGTATTCCAATCCCTATTCTTGATGAATCCATTCTGAGCCACACTGCGGTGACCGATAAAGACATAGTTGCCCAGGTGGTGGACTACAGCGAGGCCTACCCTAACTGCGTTCCCGGCAGTCTGGGAGAGGTCAGCTATGCCGAACTAAAATCTGGTTCCATAAGCGTGAATGGCAAAAAGGTACCCACTGCCGGACTTTCGTCCTACAACAGAGCCAGAGAGGTTGCCTCCATTCTCAAGAACTGGATTCAAGAGGGTACTTTTTCGGTTACCGAGCCGGTGGCACCCCTGCCTTCGGTGGATTCTGGCGTCAAGTTCAAGTTCATGCAAGAAAGGCCAATTCTGAACAACGCCCGGGTGGCGGTTGATTAATCACGCCTGGCGCTAAGCGCTAAGCGCATAGCGAAAGAACCTTGATCGACGCTTTTCGCTCTGCGATCTTATACTTACGGAGGCAAAAAATGGCAACAAAGCGATTGACATTCAACTTTCCACCGCATCTGATCGACCAGCCGGTAACATATCAGCTTATTACCGAACATAAACTAAAGGTGAACATCCTCAGGGCCCGAATTACCCCCAGAGAATGGGGCAGATTGGTGGTGGAGATTAGTGGTAGTAAAAAGAATCTGGATGCAGGCTTGCAGTTTGCCACAGATTTGGGCTTGGATATCAAACCTCTTGCCCTGGATGTACAATGGAACGCAGATAAGTGCATCGAATGCACTGCCTGCTCCTCTGTCTGTCCCACTGGAGCACTTTCAGTAGAAAGAAAAGAGATGCATGTCTTGTTCGACCATGAAAAATGCATAGCTTGTGAACTGTGTATACCTGCCTGCCCTTATGAAGCCATGCAGATTAGCTTCTAGTGCTTCGATGCGCAAGTGATATGTACTTTGATAAACAACAAATGATTAGTGATCTTGCTTACTCAGCACTAGTCCTGAGCAAATAAATCCTGGCCAGGATTTATGCGTCGAAGGACTAGCCGCTTGTCTGAGTTTCGAACACCCTGGGTGGTGGAAGCCATCCAGGGTGTTCGAGCCCGGATATTTCGCTATTTATTCACTCCCTCTCCTAGAAGTACCAAGGTAGTTTCGTACCTGGTGAATTCACCGGCCAGGCCTGGGGATTTCACCGAGTATACCCCAATAGCAAGCAACCTCACAGATGTCTAAGCTCTCGTTATTAAAAGCGGATTTTTTCACACGTAGTTCTGGCATGCATATTGATTTGCGTTGAATTTGCCCTTAGAATGAGTTAATCTTCACGGTACAGTATCGCTTTATGATTCCAAAACGCAAAGAGATCCTGATCGAGTGGTTGTTTCCTGAGCTGGTATCTCCTGCATAGCCTGGAATACTGGAACCTCAACGCTGGCAAATCGACATTACCTTCCAGTGAGGACGCGCATTGAGCGTCATCAAATTCAAAACGGGAACAAACAAAAGGAAAGAGGTTGCGACTTGAGCTCGTTGGGAAACATTAGGACAAGTGCTACGTTTTTGGTGTTGCTATTCGCTCTCTTGTCAATAAGCTTTTATGCAGAAGCGGCTGACAAGGATAATTGTCTCATGTGCCATAAATATCGATTCCTTGGCAGAATTGATGAGAGCGGCAAACGAATCAATTACAATGTTTCTGAAAACCTTTATGATCATACCGTTCACAGAAATGTCTCATGCCGGGAATGTCATCCCTATATTAACAAAATTCCTCATGATCCAGTAAAAGAACAAGTGAACTGTGCAAATCTTTGTCACTTAACAACTCCTTTTTCCAAGGAGAGATTTTCGCATGAAAGGATAATTGAGGTATACAAGAAGAGTGCTCACGCGCCACAACCAGGGGACTCGGCCCAACTGAAAGAGGCGAAACCCAATTGCAAATTTTGCCATCTCAACCCCATGTACACCCGAGTTTCAGAGGAGAGAATTGACTACCACGAATCCCTCAATCGATGCCTCAATTGCCATCAGGAAAAAGGTGTCACCCAAGCTTACAAGCACATCACTCACCGCTTGCGACACAAAACCTCGCGATCACCACAAGAAATCGTAGCGCTCTGTGCTAAATGCCACCAGAATGTCGAGTTGATGAAGGAGCTCAACGTTTCAAAAAGGGGCATAACTGCTGTTGAGACTTATAAACAGTCAATCCATGGTAAGTCAGTAACCCTGGGTTCTGAGGTAGCGGCAGACTGCATCAGTTGCCATGCTTCAAACAAGCTTCATGATATCTATAAGAAAGATGATAGACGGGCCACGGTGGAAAAAAAGAACCTCAATAAAACATGTAGTCAGTGCCATGCCCGAACAAATAGTTGGTTTGTCCAGGTTGCGGTCCACCCAAGCACAGAACGCGAAGACAACCCCATAGTTTTCTTTGTCAACCTTTCTCTCTCCCTCGCCCTGTATGGGACTGTGTTCGGCTTGGTGGGCCTCATGCTACTTGAGATTTTCGGCAGAAGGAAAGGCGGTATCAAATTCCTGTTAAGAAATGGCACCTCATGGCGGGGCAAGCCAAAACCAAAAGAAAAGAAAACGAAATGATTCAAGGGGGCGTTTATGTCAATATCTTCTGACACAGCCGCTGCCGGTGAAGAAATCGCGGCCACAGACGATTATTTTACGCATGTCGAGGGAGTTGGGGATATCCCCAGAGATATTTATAAATATGTAAAATCTGACCCGTCTGGTGACCTGCCACGGTACTCCATGCATATCGTCATCCAGCATTTTCTGGTCTCTACCACTTTCCTCGTCCTAGCCGCAACAGGACTGGCATTACATTTTGCCGACGTCTTCTGGGCCCCGTATCTCATAGCACTGTTCGGGGGAGCGGACACGGCACGGTTTGTTCATCGTATTGCGGCATATATCATGATATTCACCTCCGTATATCATATCGTAACAATCACGGCAGGATCTATCCAGAAAATCCTTAAGAACGAATTCGATTACAAAAGGACCCAAATCCCGACGCCTAAGGATCTTTTTGATTTGATCCATGACGTGAAATACTTTCTGGGAATCGAGCCTTTCCGGCCCAAGATGGAAAAATTCAGCTACAAGCAAAAGCTTCATTATTTGGCAATCATTTGGGGCACTATTGTACTGTCAGTTGCTGGGATGGCGTTGTTGTTTCCTGACATAATTGCCAAAATATTCCCTGAGGTTATGTTCAAATTGCGCCCGCAGGCACCCGCAAATGGTGGCTTCCCTGCCTTATTTCAGGATCTCGCCAGACTGATGCACGCTGATGAGGCTGTGATGGCTCTTATTGTCTTGGCTTTCTGGCACCTGGCGAATGTACACATCGTGCCGGGAAGATTTCCTTTTCAATGGACTTTCTTGACGGGAAGAATTACCAGGGAACATCAGATCGAGGAGCATTTTTTGGAATACATTCGCAACCTCGAAGAAATGCCTGAAGAAAGAGAGTATATGGGAAATCTCTTAAAAGAAAAGCAATCCGAAATTTCACAGAAAATGCCAGTTTCCTCTCTGCAAAAACCCGCAGAGAAGGGTGCTGTAGATGTATCAACACCCGAAACGCAGGAGAACTGAAAGTTGCCTGAAGAACCGCAAAGACAGAACCATCCATTGCTAGCTTATGTATTCGGCTTCGTGGTTATGATGATTACACTTGTGGTGCTTGCTGGGGTCTTGTATCATCTTACTCTTTCTCGTCACGGTCCTGAAATCTTAAGACCGCTCTTTACGAAACACTCTGAGCAGGACAAGTCGTTAATCATGGATGAAGCCAGACGTCTCGAAGAGTTGGAGCTACACCGACACTTCCATCGTACTGTTGACTACCCTCAGTTGCCTGAAAATGAACGCCCGGTGTGTTTCATCTGCCACTCTGACTATCCTCACAGCAAGAACAGAAGGGTCAGATCGCTCCTCAACATGCATACACAATATTTCGTTTGTGAGTCATGCCACGTCAAGGAGAAGCCGGGAACAACCGTTTTCTACAAATGGTATAGTCCGCTTGAAGAAAATCCTAAAGGACCGTTCCTGGGTACAAGTTATGACCCCGAAACAGGAAATCTGGTAGAAGTTGAAGATAAATTTTCAAAAATCACCCCATTTTTCGTAGAGGGTGTGAAATTAGAATTGGCCGTTCAGGCACAGGATGCACCTTTAGCCAAGGATTTTGCGAAAGTAAGAGACAAACTCACTCCAGAACAAAGAGAGGGAGTGAAAAACCAATTCCACGTAAATATAAAGCCAAAAGGGCACGAGTGTAAAACATGCCATTCAAAGCAAAGCATTCTCAAGTTTGAAACGTTGGGATTTTCCGAAAATAGGATTGTTGACCTAGAGCAATTGAATGTGAAAGGCATGCTAACAAAATACGGAGAATTTTACCTTCCGGATCTCTTTACAGAACCTGAACAGAAGAAGACCGAAAAAACAAAATAAATGAACATAGATACCGTGTGTCGACCGCAGGAGTTTTTAGCGCCGAAGCGAGACAGCATCCTGGTAATGTAGAACCAAGAAATTAGAATCTAAATAATAGGATTTACTTCTTACGACTCATTTATGACTGCAATAAAATCCGCTTCTATTTGTATTATTGTAAGTCTTCTCTTTTTCTTCTTTCCCAACAATTCTTACCCCGTAGATTGCGTCAACAGTAGATTCCTTGTCGACATCAGCACTACAGCGGATCAACCGAGCGACATTTCTGTCGGTCCCAACGGGGATGTCTACCTGGTCGATGGGGTGAACAACAGAATAATAGTTCTTGACGGTAAAGGAAGAACGAAATTTTTTTTCGGCAAGGAAGGAACGGGCCCAGGTGAATTCACACACCCGCTGGGGATTGACATATCTGACGAGGGGAAGGTGTTCATCGCCGATTCAGGAAATCACAGGATTCAGGTATTCGATTTGCAGGGAAATTTCTTTCGTATGTTTACAGTGAGATCCGGCCCCCAAGAAAAGCCGTCTGATCCTGTGGATGTCCTCGCTTCTCCTTTTAAAGATTATGTCTACGTATCCGATAACGATAACCACAAGATAATAGTATACGATAAGAGCGGTAATTTTCAATTTCAGTGGGGGAAATTCGGCGAAGGACCTGGAGACTTTCGTTACCCCGGGATCCTTGCCAAAAACAATAACAATGAGATTTATGTGGTGGACGTGCTCAATACCCGAGTACAAAAGTTTGATCCATTTGGAAACTTTATATATGACATAGGCTCTTGGGGTGTAGTCCCGGGCAGCCTTTTTCGACCCAAAGGAGTAACGATTGATAGGAAAAACAGGGTGCTTGTCAGTGATAGTTACATGGGACTGGTACAAGTGTTTACCGATCCAGGGCGTTTTCTCGGAGTTGTCTGCCAGGATAACAATAAAAAGCGCTTTGTTACGCCCGTGGGACTTTTCATAGATCAGAAGAATGACATACTCTATACCGTTGAGATGAGAAAGAACAAAATAACCGTACTGAAGATATTGCAATAAAAATTGAAGGCAAATGATCCTCTCCAACGCCGGGGGGGCTTTGGTCCGCGAGCTAACCCGAACGCGTGGCGCCCCCATACTGGGGCGATTTAGTGAAGGATACTCGTCTCTGTGCTAAAGTCCTCAATCTCCTCCCCCTTGACGGGGGAGGACTAAGGTGGGGGTGAAAGATAAAATGAAGCCATCTAATTATTATTCCCCCTCCCCTTTATCCCCTCCCGCCAGGGTAGGGGAAGGTATTCTTTTATCGGTTTCTGACGAGTGACCATAATAACGGGAGACCCTCAATTATCATTTCATAAGCAAAGCTTAACTCTACCATCCCGACGGTATCGGGGTGGATTTTAAAACTAACTAATCCACTATATGAGCGACTAATTTAAATGGCAAATTCAAGACTCTACATATATCTACTGACGATCTCTATAGTCCTTTCCCTCTGTTCAAGTGCAATTGCTCTAGAAAAATCTTCAAAAAGAAACTGCGCTATTTGTCATGTAATGTGGATAGACGACTTTAGAACTGATAAGGAAACGCTCATTGAATGGCAGCCGGGCAACGTCCTCATGAAAGACACCCAGGGCGTGGTCAGTTCTGAAGAGATGTGTTACAGCTGCCATGACGGCTACGTCATGGACTCAAGATCTGTGACCTGGAAATACAATGGGCACAGGACATTCATGAAGCCCTCAAAGAATGTTACCGTTCCTGCCGATTTGCCCTTGAGCAATAAAGACGAAATTTACTGCGGCACCTGTCACACAGCGCACGGGGGAGGTTCCAATACGGATGCCAGCATCTCCGGAGGACTTTCTTTTCTCAGAAAGGACAACATCGATTCCCAGATGTGTGAGATGTGCCATACAAAGCAGGCGGCCTTCAAACGGTATCATGGTCATCCAGTCAAAACAAAATCATATGATATTCCAGAGATTCTTTTTGACGCCGGGAGCAAGCGGTCAAGGAGCGGAGACAGAGTTATCTGTCAAACATGTCATGAAGTTCACGGTGCTAAGGGAGACAAATTGACAGTTATGGAAAACAAAGCCTCGAAGCTTTGCACAATATGCCATGAAAAACAAAAATCTTTGATTGAGACCAAACACGATTTACGGGTTTCATTACCGGACGAGAAAAATATAAGAGAACAAAAACCTTCCGAGTCAGGCCCGTGCGGCGCATGCCACCTAGCGCATAACGCTTCGGGGAAAAGAATGTGGGCCAAACCGCCGAGTCCCGGTGAGCCGGTATCGCAGCAGTGTCTTGCCTGTCATGGCCAGGACTCGGATTTAAAAGTAAAGCAGATCGGTAAATTCTCCCACCCTCTCAACGTTGCTCTCTCTTCTGAAAAATCAACGCCCAGTAGGCTGCCACTGTTTCTAGAGGACGGAACCCGGAATCCGTCTGGCGGCGTACAATGTTTTAGCTGCCATGATGTCCACAGATGGGATCCAGACAACCCGCTCAACACCGGAGGGAAGAACGTCGAGGGAGAAGGTTCAAACAGTTTTTTGAGAATCTCTAATAGCGCATCATCAACTTTGTGCCTGGCCTGCCACCTGGACAAGAAACAATTGATGACTTCTGACCATAACCTTGAAGTGACCGCACCGGATGAGAAGAACCTGCAGGAATTAATCGCACGTGTCTCGGGTCCGTGTGGAGCATGCCACATACCACATAACGCCTCGGGTAAAAGACTGTGGGCAAAACCGCTGGCTGCCGAAGGGGATTTCGGCACCCAGCTATGTACTGGCTGCCACAACAAGAACGGAGCAGGAAAAGCAAAACTCACAGGGGAAAATTCCCATCCGGTTGATGTCCCTATAAAAGAAACGAAAATCGGACATATCAATGAACAAGTTGCCGGAGTACTTCCTTTATACAGTGAAGATGGCGACAGAATGGACGACGGCAGGATTGTATGCCTTACCTGTCACGAGCCGCACAACTGGGACCCGAGGAAATCCGGGCCGCTGGAAAATTATGAACCGCAAAACGTGGAGGGTGACACCACGAACAGCTTCTTGAGAAAAGCGAATTTCCCCTCACCAGAACTGTGCAAAATCTGCCATGTCAATGAAGCACGTGTTGAGGGAACAGTCCACGATCTGAGTAAAACGGCTCCCAAGGCCGAGAACTTCCTAGGCCAGACGGTCAAAACGTCAGGGTCATGTGGAGCATGCCATCTGGTCCATAAAGCTCCTAACAAACTCAAACTCTGGGCACGACCCTACGGTCCCATTAATGAAAAAGCAAATGCAATGGACGTACTATGCACCAGTTGTCATTCCAAGGGAAACATTGCAGAAAAGAAAATTCCGGCTGTAGCAACCCATCCCGCCCAAAAGTTGTTAACTAACATCACGATATTCAGTAAGGAAGGAACTAACTATATGCCCCTATTCGATGTGGACGGCAGGGAGAAAAATGTGGGCAATATTTCCTGTCCTACCTGCCATAATGCCCATGAGTGGAGTCCTTCACTCATGGAAATGGCGGCCGGAAAAGGGGCGAAGGGGAACACTGAGAAGGGCTTTAGATTTTTGAGGAATATGAGTTATAATACCTTTTGTATGGATTGCCACGGACCTGACGCTATTTATAGATATATGTATTTTCACGAGCCTGAAATAAGATTGAAGAAGTGAAGCCACAACTTCAAGGTTGATAATATGCAGAGGTTTGCTATAGGGAATATCCCTCATTTGTTAAGTATTCTCAGCTCCGTTGTCCTCACGGGCTTTCTGTTGAGTTGCACGATGGACTTGCGGTCCTACAGGTTGTACCAAGGCCCGCAACTACCAAGTGACCAAACTGCAAAGCTTATCAGTAAGGGGGAGACGATAAGGATCAGGTCTGTAAATGGCCGGAAAATCCCCAGTGGTAAAGACGTTCTTCCCGCCGTTGCCATAGAGGTTCTGCCTGGGGATTATCATGTAACCGTGTCTTTCTCCGCCTCGTCCTTAGTTATGGCTTATGGAGAAGACGGCCGATACAGATACAACATATATTACACCCACAAGTCCGTAGATAATGTAGATGTTGCCTTGACAGTAGAAGCGGGCCATACTTACCTGGTAACTTCCAGCCACGATTATGAGACATCCAGTTGGTACCCAGTTGTGAGGGATGAAACAGACAATAGAAAAATACTTAAAGAAGGACCCTACCCTCTTAATAAAATCAGAACAGGTGATAATCGACAGTCCAGGATAAGATATCAAGATTGAGATTGGCCAGCGGCCAGCTGGGTGAAAATCCCTACCTCTAAACCTTTTGTTTCCCATCCCATTTCTTAGAGAGGTGGGCTTGCCCTAAGTGGAACGAAAGAAATCCCCTTGGCGACGAAACCACCTAGTGCGGTGAGGGTTCACCCTAACGTTGCAAACCCCCACCGGCAAAAATCGCTAGGCTCGCGCCATAGCACCCCATCTGCGGCCGTGCTCGCCTCGGCCAGGATCTCACGTACGGTGAAGAAGTACGCTTCGTCCTGACCGAGCCTGCGCGCAACCACATCTGGCGCACTCTAGCGCGTTTTTCCTCGGAGTAGGTCTGCAACGTTAGGGTTTGTTCTTCATATGGCATTTCATGCATAAATCAAAACTCATGGTCTCATACTTGGTGATGAACTTGGGAGAGTCGGAGGCATGCGCATCGTGGCAGCTTACACAGGTGAGTTCTCGCCCTTTTCTTGAAGGATCCGGGACCCCGTGAGTTGGATGCCTGCGATGCCTGGTTCCCCAAAAATAGGCTGCAATGACATGGCTGCCGTCACCCTGATTAGGATGACAGCTCACACACAGAAGCCAGGTGGGTTGGTCGAGACGATAAGGGTTTTCTGATGCATGCGGGTTGTGACATATAACGCATTTGTCAGCAATATACGGCGCATGATAGTTTTTTTTGCCGCTCCTTTTTTGTTTTTGCTCCACATGACATTTGTAGCATAATTCTGGATCCGGGTATTGAACGGCATACCTGGGCTCTGCCTGCGAATCGTGACAAGTAAGGCAACTCCAGACGAAATTGGGCTCATGCACGAATGGATAGGAGGTGATCCCCCGGTGACATGAGTAGCAGGTGGATTCGGAGGGGACAACAGCCTTGATTTTTGCAGCTTCAGCAGTGTAGGTCTCGATATTTATGGTTCTGTTGTCGGCTTCAGCGGGTTCCAACACATGATGACAGGTGGCACACTGTGAACGGTCCTTCATATGAAAATAATCTTTTTGAAAACCAGCCGGGGGCTTCATATACTTGCTGACAAGATCGGACCTACGAAAAACGGCCAAAGCAACCTCGTCTACAATGCTATCTTCTTTCTTTGCTCTTATATCAATTTTGTTTATGCCAAGCTCCAAGGGCACAGAGAAACATTCGAATTTCCGGCGTGGAACGATATTCGCCTTATTTTTGTTATTTACCTCGATCTCTATTAGATCGGCAAAACCTTGAGGCAAGCTTAAGGAAATACTTAGAAGGTTGAACTCCATAACCGACAAATCAACAGGATAACTCACAGTGACAATATGTTCACCGGCTTCAGCGGGCAGACTGAATAGTAGAAAAATTCCAAAAGCATAATAGATAAATTTTATTCGCATTGCTCTGTCCAAGGGGATAGCGTTCCTTTACTCCGCTACTCCATAACTCCATTTGAGCCAGGATTAATTACCTAGCCAGGAGGAGCTGCAGGGCCATCCGATAAGCTGCCAGTGCTTCGGAGGTCTTCTTTTGTTTCTCATAAATCTTGCCTATCTCATAGTAGGCCTCAGGTGGTGGTTCGGGATTGTTCTCTACCAGCTCCTGCAAAACGGCCATGGCCAGGCCGTCCTCCCCCTGACCGGCATAGGTTAAGCCCTGGAGCAGTTTTTCTTCTCTTGGGCTTGGACAAAGTCTTAATGCCTGCTCCAACTCAGCCCCGGCCCCACGGAGTTCTTCATCCTCCAAACATAATCCGGCCAAAAGCAGATGGGGCTCCGGAAATGAGGGGTCGGCCTCCACCGCCTTTTCCAGGGCCTTTCGGGCCTTCTCTTTTTCCTTTATATCCAAAAGCACTCGGCCCAGATTGACGTATCTTTCAGCTTTTATTCTGGCTGATGACACTTTTACGGACGTGCCTGGATCGAGTTCAGCGTTCAGCTGCTCCTGGGTGATTTCCCCCAGAAGAAATCTTACATACGCCCTGGTCTGGGTATAGAAATTTCGTGAATAGAGGTCCTGGATAAATGCCAG
>Ga0210119_1000162_pt1 | contig 14881 bp, 14 predicted proteins | sample China_Bullhead_C_2_FD_184859 | JGI IMG/M metagenome (GOLD analysis project Ga0210119, IMG submission 184859) | Wetland microbial communities from San Francisco Bay, California, USA, that impact long-term carbon sequestration -... | ecosystem: Environmental > Aquatic > Marine > Wetlands ... | reverse complement strand
TGGTACTATGCCATGGGTACTGGATGAGTATCAAATGGGTGAACGTGCCTATGAACTTTCTAAAAAAGGTGCCCAGCTTGTCAAGGATGTCTGTAACGCATACGGCACGCAAGAGTCACCGAAGTTTGTTTTAGGTTCGATAGGCCCAGGGACAAAGCTTCCCTCTCTAGGGCACATTCACTATGACGAAATGTATGAGGGATATAAACTGTGTGCCTTAGGGCTTATAGATGGAGGATGTGATGTTTTTCTTTTAGAAACATGTCAAGATCCTCTACAGATCAAAGCAGCTTTGCATGCCTGTCAGGATGCAAATGAAGAGAGAAATATTCAACTTCCTATCATGGTATCTGTAACGATAGAGCTTAGCGGTTCTATGCTTATAGGTACAGATGCTACGACGATCGTGACGATACTTGAACCCTTTGATATTCTTTCTTTAGGATTTAACTGCGGTACAGGTCCGGATCAGGTTAAAAAACATCTCAAAACACTCTCTGAGCTTTGTGCTATACCTATCTCGGTACATGCGAATGCGGGACTTCCTCAAAACCGTGGAGGGTATACATACTATCCTATGGGCCCAGATGAATTTACTGAAAAGCAATTGGAATTTACAGGGTATGATGGTGTGAGTTTTCTTGGTGGATGTTGTGGTACAACGCCTCAGCATATTCAAGCACTCAAAAAAGCAGTGGGAGCTAAAGTACCCAAGAAACCTACGGGTAGTATCGAACCTTCTGTTGCCTCACTTTTTAATACGGTAGAACTTTTTCAAGAGCCAGCACCACTGCTCATAGGTGAACGAAGTAATGCTACGGGTTCTAAAGCATTTAGAGAGCTTATCTTGGCCAGTGACTATGAAGGTACATTGACTGTAGGTCAAGCACAGGTACGTGATGGGGCGCATATGCTCGATGTCAATGTTGAGTTTGCAGGACGTGACGGGGCTAAGGATATGCGAGCGGTCATGGAGCTCTATAACCAAAAGATACCGCTTCCTCTGATGCCGGATGCAACACGACCCAATACCATAGAAGAGGGGCTTAAGTGTATCGGTGGAAAGCCTATCATCAACTCTACAAACCTGGAAGATGGAGAAGAGAACTTTGCAACCTATTGTAAGTTAGCCAAGAAGTATGGGGCTGTGCTTGTCTGTCTTGTGATAGATGAAGAGGGAATGGCAAGGAGCAAAGAGAAGAAAGTAGCAGTGGCTAAACGCATGTACGAACTTGCAGTGCATAAATATGGACTAAAACCTGAAAACATTATGTTTGATATGTTGGCCTTTACTGTGGGTACAGGTGAAGAAGAAGATAGATTAGCCGGAAAGAATGCTTATGAAGCCATCAAAGAGATACATGAGATCTACCCTGAAGTAGGTTCTACACTTGGACTTTCAAACATCTCATTTGGTTTAGAAAAGCATGCGAGGTTCTACTTGAATTCAGTTTTCCTGCATCACTGTGTACAAGCGGGTATGACCTCTGTGATCATCAATGTCAAACACATTATCCCACTGGCTAAAATGACAGCAGAGGACATTGCTATTTGTGAAGAATTGCTTTTTACCCCAGATGAAAAATCATTGTTTAAATTCATCGACCATTTTGCAGATGCGGTGGTAGAAGATGATGGTGCTGATGAAGCTTATGAGGCTATGAGTAATGAAGAGAAAATCAAAAAACTTCTTATGGATGGTGACAAAGAACGGATGCTGCCGCTTGTGGAAGAGGCTCGTCATGAGATACATCCAGATGTGATAGTGAACGAAATCCTTATTGCCGCGATGAAAGTCGTGGGTGAACTCTTTGGTTCAGGGCAGATGCAGTTACCATTTGTACTACAGTCAGCCGAGACAATGAAAACAACGGTAGATTACCTCAATCCTCATTTGACCAAACAAGAAAAAGAGACGGATACCACACTGGTCATAGGTACCGTCAAAGGTGATGTGCATGATGTGGGTAAAAACCTTGTAGACATTATCCTTTCCAATAATGGATTTAAAGTGGTCAATGTAGGCATAAAAACCGACCTGCAGGAGTATCTCGACATTGTAGAGAAACAATCTATCCAGGCGATCGGTATGTCCGGACTGTTGGTGAAGTCTACGGCGGTTATGAAAGAGAATCTTGAAACTATGGCCGAGATGGGTATGGAGATACCGGTACTGTTAGGTGGAGCAGCACTCACACGCTCTTTTGTAGATGATTTCTGTAGACCTATTTATAAAGGTCCTATATTCTACTGTCGTGATGCATTTGACGGGGTTATCGCTATGAGTCGTATAGAGAAGTTCAATGAAGACAACTCTGTAGGGTTGGATACGCGTCTAGCCGGAGATATGGAAGAACGTGAAGAGAAAGTAAAAAAAGAGGTTGTTATACCACCGTTTGAAGAGATAGAAATGCCTGAGAAAGTGGAAATACCAACACCGCCATTCTGGGGAAGAAGAGTCCTTCAAAAAGATGATTTAGACCTCTCTATGATCTATGAGTGGATCAATACACGTTCTGTATTTAAGATGCACTGGGGTTATAAGAGCAAAGGTATGGATAAAGAGGCATATCAAAAGCTCATAGACGAGACAGTCTATCCTGCTTTTGAACGTTTGAAAAAGGAGTTTATTGAAAAAGATCTTTTTGAACCGACGATCATCTACGGATATTATCCTTGTAGGAGTGATGATCAGGAATTGTTCTTGTTCGATGAGAGTGAAGGGTGGAATGTCGATGCCAATGCCAACCGTGAACCTTTAAACAAAGTCATCGGTAGGGCAGTCACAAAATTCTCTTTTCCTAGACAAGGCAGAAAACCTCACCGGGCACTTTCTGACTTTTACAGACATGACAGACACGATGTCATCGCGCTTACCTGTGTCAGTGCAGGTGCGAAATTTTCTGCCTATGAAAAAGAGCTTTACGATGCAGGTAAATACCTGGAGTATAACATGGTACATGGGCTCTCTGTTGAACTTGCCGAGGCACTGGCTGAAGTCGTACACAAACAGATACGTTTGGATCTCAATATCGTTGCAGAGGATGAGGGACATACGTTACGTGATGTAAGAATGAACCGTTACCAGGGTGCAAGATATTCGTTCGGGTACCCGGCATGTCCTGACCTTGAACAGAGTAGAGAGTTGTTTGATATGTTAAAGCCTGAAGAATTCGGTATAGAACTCTCTGAGACATTCCAAATAGTCCCAGAACAGAGTACTACTGCATTGGTAGTGCATCATAAAGGTGCGACGTATTATTCGTTATAGAATTTTAACTTTTTCCCATAACCTATATGGGAATCAGAGTTAAGCCTTCTCAGATGTTTCTTGTGTAACAAAAACAGATCAGGTCTTGCTTCCTCCATGAACCATATCTGAAATGATCCCTTTTTCATTTCTGCTTTCAGCAACAATGACTCCGATAATATGTAAAGGTACAAATATCAGTATGGCATTGTAAACAAGTTCATGTATTTCTTTGATGTCATGGGCTGTATCTTTTGTAAGAGAAAATGCTTCATAAAAGTGAATGGTCAATCCTGTAATCGCCATAAATAGAAGGACAGCATAGAAAATGATATAACTAAGGGTGACCATTTTTTTATGGAATGTCTTTTCTTTGAAGTCTTGGTAGTTGGTTTTTCCACTTTGGGTAAAAAAGAGCAGGATTCTCCAAAGTAGTAAAGCTGCCAATGCATATCCTAAGATGATGTGCCACTCCCACATGGGAGCACGGATGGCTGTGGCAAGTACTTTAGCTTGATCAGCCGTAACCTCAATGTTGATCTCTGAAAGTTTTTGTGTAAGAAGTTCAGAGTTCGTTCTCCAACTTAAAAAGGTTTTGCGTAAAAATACAGTGCCTAACAGGCCTAAGATGACTGTTGCATGTACCCAGTGCCATACTCTAAAATCCAAACGCCATTTTTTCACTTTGTATCCTTTTAAGTAAAATCTATAATCATAAGTATATTATAGTATCTTTAATGGAAAATGCTATAGACTAAATGTAAATAGTTGAAGAGAAGGACATCTAAAATGAAATTGGAAAAAGGAGTCTACAGACATTATAAAGGGAATCTTTATGAGGTCTTTATGACAGCACAACATTCAGAGACCGAGGAGTGGATGGTGGTCTATAAGGCATTATATGGAGATCAAGGGACATGGGTGCGTTCGTATGAGATGTTTGTGGAAAAAGTTGAGGTAGAGGGTCTCTGCATACCTCGCTTTGAAAAGTTGGAAGATGAAGGTTAGATCCCTTCCACCCTTCTTGCTTCAAAACTCACTAACTCTTCTCCAGAAAACCTAAAAAGAAGTTCTATAGGACGACAGCATACTTCACAGTCTTCTATATATTCACTTTCTTCCTCGGAATAGTCCAGTATCATGGAGATACGTTCCCAACAGTAGGGACAGGTAAAGAAATGTTCCATGAATACTCCCTGTTTTTTTATGTGATTGTACTATAATTTGAAAAAAAGAGTATATATGTCATCTATCATCGAACATTTTCAAACCCTGACACAGATCCCGCACTGCAGTAAAATAGCAGATAGGTTATTGGAATTTTTAGTTACGTTTGCTAAAGAAAAGGGTTATGACGTTGAAGTAGATGATGTTAAAAATATTTTCATCTCAAAGGGTAGACCGATACTCTGTCTTCAGGCACATTATGACATGGTCTGCATGGGCAAGGCACCTGTCTTGGAAACCTATATAGAAGATGGCTGGATGAAAGCCAAAGATGCTTCATTAGGTGCAGATAACGGTATGGCCATAGCGATGATGATGCAGCTTATGGATGAAGGCAAAGAGTTAGAGTTTCTGTTTACTTCTGATGAAGAGGTTGGACTTATAGGGGCAAATAAAGTTGCCTTTGATCTTAAGAGTCTATACATGTTAAACCTGGACAGTGAAGATGAAGCAGAAGTGTATATAGGGTGTGCAGGCGGTGTCGATATTACAGCCTCAAAACAAGATAGCTATGTGAATGGGAGTGGTACTTGTTATGAAGTAGCCGTCAAAGGACTGGTTGGTGGACACTCAGGTGTAGATATAGATAAAGGCATTCCTTCTGCGATAAAAGTACTGGGTGAGTATTTACATACACACGGGATAACCCAGTTAGCAAGTATGTATGCAGGAGAACGTCGTAATTCTATTCCTGCGAATGCAGTGGCCATTGTACGCAGTGAATCAAAGTTGGAGAACACAGAGTTGGTCAAGGTACGTGAACTGACTGAGAGACCGAAAGTATTGCGTGAGGGTGATAAAACTATAGAGATGATACATAGATTTAAGCATGGCGTACATGCACAAAATGAGGAGCTAGGCATTCCTGATGTCAGTATCAATTTGGCTATTATCACAGCAGATGAGAAAGGCGGACTTCTTGTGGAAACAAGTGCACGTGCAATGGATGCGGTGAAGCTTGAGAATATTTCAAAAGAAACATTAGCGTTTTTCAGCTCTTACGGTTTTAAAGTAAAACTTGAAGATAAATACCCTGCATGGAAACCGGATATCAGTGATTTTACAGATCTTGTAAGTCAAGAGATGCAATCTGTGTTCGGAAAAACAAAGATGATGGCGATACATGCAGGGCTTGAATGTGGTGTCATTGCAGAGAAATACCCTGCCATGAAGTTTGCTTCCATTGGTCCAACGATCCGTTACCCGCATTCTACCAGAGAGATGGTGGATTTGGAATCTGTTGAACGTACGTTTGAGGTACTTCAAAGAATAATAAAATCAGTTTAACTTATGATATATATAATTTAAATTAAAGATAAGTAGGAGTACAATTAAAATATAAACATACATTAAAAGGGTAAAAATGAAAACGATATTTCAGGATTTAGCATACTTGCGTAAAGAAGTGAAAGACAAAGAAGCACAAGCAATAATAGAAGAGCTTGAAAAGAATTTCCACTTGTTGAAAACTAAAAGTGGTTTATCTCAGTTGATGGGTAAAAAAAAGCTTGCAAAAATAACGCGTAATGTTGAGTACGAAGAAGAATTAAAAGAGTTACAGGTTGAGCTTATCAAATTACAAAATTGGGTGTATGAAAATAATAAACGTGTGATGATTATTTTTGAAGGACGTGATGCTGCCGGTAAAGGTGGATCGATCAAACGTTTTACACAGTACCTTAATCCTAGAAAATTCAGAGTCGTTGCACTGCAAAAACCAACTGAGGTAGAAACAGGACAATTCTATTTCCAACGTTATTTTCAACACTTGCCAAACCCGGGTGAAATTACCTTTTTTGACAGATCTTGGTATAACCGTGCTATTGTAGAACCGGTTTTTGATTTCTGTACACCGGAACAATACAAAAAATTTATGAAAGAAGTACCGGAGATCGAGCATGCCCTTATTGATGATGGTGTCATTTTAATCAAGTTGTGGTACTCAATTACCAAAGAAAATCAACAAAGAAGATTTAAAGAACGTATGACCAATCCACTGAAGCACTGGAAACTGAGTCCAGTAGATCAAAAAGCACAAGAGATGTGGGATAAAGTGACATACTATAAAGAACAAATGTTTAGTCGTTCACATACAAGTTATGCACCATGGATCATCGTTGACAGTAATGATAAGAAAAAAGCCAGACTTGAATCTATACGTTATGTACTTTCCCGAATTGATTATGAAGGAAAAGAAGATGCCAAGATCAATCTCCATCATGATCCTGAAATAGTGGAACGTTATCATAGAAGATCACATCATGAAAATTAAACTTTAAAAGTTTGTTTCGTTTTGCAATGGGCTTCCATAAAGCATCCTTCACACTCAGGTTTGACCGCTTTACATCTGTATCGTCCAAAGAGCACCATCGCCTGATGAAGCAAGTGTAGGTCTGTTTTAAATTTTTTACTTAATTCCTCTTCACATTTTACGGCGGTTTTGGCATCAGAGAGTCCTAAACGGTGTGCGACCCTGTATACATGGGTATCTACAGCCATGAGATTGGCACCGGTATACTCTATCATGACTACATTGGCTGTTTTTTGACCCACGCCAGCAAGCTTGACCAGTTCATCACGTTCCAGTGGGACTTCATTCCCATAGTTCTCTACTACACTCTGTGCCATCTTGATGAGGTTTTTGGCTTTGTTGTTAAAAAATGAACAGGTATTAATATATGATTTGACTTCATCCAAGTCGGCATTCGCAAGAGATACTGGGTCAGGATATGCTTCAAAAAGAGCAGGAGTGATGATATTTACACGTTTATCTGTACACTGCGCAGAGAGCATGACTGCAATGAGCAGTTCATAAAGATTACGATACTCTAATTCAGTGACAGAATCAGGATAGTTTTCAAGAAAGATACTTTTTATCTCTTCTATCTCTTTTTTGGTTGCTTTTTTGACTTTTGCCATACTTATTTGCCTTCCTCTAATAAAATACTAATTAGAATATTAGCACATTAATAAATGATTTACCCAAGAGGGATATACTTCTTCTTAAATTTAAGTAATTAAGGATTATTCGAAATGTTAAAACTAGCAAAAACTTCACTTCTTGCTGTGGCTGTCATGGCAACATCAGTAGTGGCGTCAGACATACTTGTAACAGTCAATGGTAAAAATATCACTAAGCAGGATGCACAAGCATTTGTTTCTGCCTCTGCACCTCAGGCAAACTTTATGGATCTTCCTCCTGCTGAGAGAAAAATGGTTACAGAGAGACTGGTAGAAAAAGTCCTTTTTACAGAACTTGCAGCACAAGAGGGTATAGATAAAAAACCCGAATTTAAAAGAAACATGGAAAAGATTAGAGATGAACTTTTGGTAAACATGTGGATGAAAGAACAGATGGATAACGCTATTGTAAGTGAGAGTGAAGCAAAAGCATTTTATGATAAAAACGCAGAAAAATTCATGGAAAAAGCTTCTATGCATGCAAGACATATTTTAGTTGAAAGTGAAAAAGATGCACAAGATATTATTAATATGCTAAAGCCGCTTAAAGGTGAGGCACTAAAAGCAAAGTTTATAGAATTGGCTAAAGCCAAATCTACAGGACCTTCTGGACCAAATGGTGGAGATCTTGGTACGTTTAGCAAAGGTCAAATGGTGCCAGAGTTTTCAAAGGCAGTTTGGGCACTTGAGAATGGTCAAATAACGACAAAACCTGTGAAAACACAGTTTGGTTACCATGTGATCTACCTTGAAACAAAAACAGAAGAGAAACCGGCTTCTTACGCAAAAGTGAAAGATAAAATCATTACTTCACTAAAGCAACAGCAGTTTACTGTTAAAATTAAAGAAGTGGCAAAAGAACTTAAAAGTAAAGCTAAAATTGTTGATATGACAGCAGAAGTTAATACAACTCAAAAGTAATCTTTAAGTCAAAAATAGGGAAAAGAATAGGGAAGAGAATATGAGAAAAACTTTTATGTTGTTAGCGGTATCGTCTGCATTAATGATCACTTCAGTAGATGCAGATGATTTAAAAAACAGTTTAACAGATATGTTAAATACGAAAGAGACATCAGGGATGGTGGACTTAGGTAATATCAATCTAGATGCAAAGCCTAAAGTACCAAAAACAAGATCTTCTAAAACAGTGATCGCTACGGTCAATGGGCATAAGATCATTAAAAAAGAGGCGGATAATTATCTTAAACAGCGTACACAGGGTAAAGTAACCGATTTTGATCATTTACCGCCAGAACAACGTTCACGACTCATTCAAGAATTGGCACTTCCTGTCATGGTACTGGATGCTGCACAAAAAGAGTTGTCTGAAGAAGAAAAACAGGCAGTCTATACACGTGCATGGATGCAAAAAGAAGCACGTAAGATCAACGTCACTGATGAACAGGCTTTGACCGTATATAATCAGTTAAAACAACAAGCAGAAGAGAATAATGCTACCCAAAATATCCCAGCATTTGAAAACATTAAGGATAAACTTAAAATCCAAATCATTGAAAAGACCTTGGTCGATACACTGACAAAAGATGCAAAGATAGAAGTATTGTAAAAACGTTTATTAATTAGTAATTGGTAAATATTAGGTAGAATACACACAACATTATACAAAAGGAAATAGAGAATGAAAAAAATGCTTGTTATATTAGGTCTCACGTTGGCATTTACAACACATTATGCAGTAGCTGCAACGGCTGCGGGTAAAGTTAACGGTATGACGATCACTGTTGAAGAAGCAAACGCTGCGCTTAATACACTTACAAAAGGCAAGATGACGTGGGAAAAACTTCCAGATGATGGTAAAAAACAACTGATTGAAATGATGGCACCGGCTAAATTGGTAGCGGCAGAATCAAAAAAATCTTTAACGGATAAAGAAAAAGAAGCAGCACTTGCAGGTTTCTGGATGCAGAAAAAAATGGCAAAAACTGAAGTGACTGACAAAGAAGCCGAAGATGCATATAATAAGATGAAAAAAGCAGCAAAAGAAGCGAAAAGTACACAAGAAATACCGCCATTGAATGCAGTGAAAAATAGCATTAAAATGCAACTTGCTCAAGAGAAAGTTGTGGCTGAACTGATGAAAAATGCAAAAATAAGCGTAAAATAATTTTACAAAGAGGAAGTTGTTAATGTCTACAAAAGTTCTAGATGTAGTGCAGGCAGGTGTCGTTACTGGAGATGATCTTCAGAAGTTATTTAAAATTGCAAAAGAGGAAGGGTTTGCTTTACCTGCTGTGAATGTGGTAAGTACCTCTTCAGTGAATGCTGTACTCGAAGCTGCAAAAAAAGTAAATTCTCCTGTCATCGTTCAGTTTTCAAATGGTGGTGGTGCATACTATGCAGGTAAAGGATTGCCTTCAGACGAGGCAGCTATTTTAGGGTGTATCTCAGGTGCACAGCATGTACATACGGTAGCTAAAGCCTATGGTATACCTGTTGTGCTTCATACGGATCATGCGGCAAGAGAACTTCTGCCTTGGATAGATGCACTGCTTGATGCAAGTGAATTGCACTACAAGGTGCATGGTGTTCCTCTTTTCTCTTCTCATATGTTGGACCTCTCTGAAGAGCCTATAGAAGAGAATATCGCTACATGTAAAACATATTTGGAACGTATGTCTAAGATGGGTATGACACTTGAGATAGAGCTTGGTGTAACAGGTGGAGAAGAAGATGGGGTCGATAATACCCATATCGATAATGCACTGCTTTATACGCAGCCTGAAGAGGTAGCGTATGCTTATGAAGAACTTTCAAAGATCTCTGACAAATTCACTATTGCCGCTTCTTTTGGAAATGTACATGGGGTGTATAAACCAGGGAATGTTTCACTTACACCTAAGATCCTTGATAATTCTCAAACCTATATCGAAGAGAAGTACAATACAGCCAAAAAACCTGTGAACTTTGTCTTCCACGGTGGTTCAGGTTCTGAACTCTCGGATATCAGAGAAGCAATAGGCTATGGTGTGATAAAAATGAACATAGATACAGACACCCAGTGGTCATTTTGGGATGGTGTACGTACCTATGTAAACAAGTATCATGATTACTTGCAAGGACAGATCGGTAACCCAGAGGGTGAAGATAAGCCAAACAAAAAGTATTACGATCCGAGAAAATGGTTACGTGCTGCAGAAGAGTCAACGGTTGTGAGACTTGAGAGAGCATTTGATGACCTTAACTGTTTAAATAGAAACTAACACATAGTTCATTATTCCGGGGTTTTACCCGGGGTTCTACCAATGAAAACTTTACATTTTCCCTCTCCCATACAATCAATCACTTTTGAGAAACATCATTTTTATCTGAAACGAGATGATCTGATAGATGCTGACTTCTCTGGTAACAAAGCACGCAAATTTTACTTTTTTCTTCACAATGATTTTCCTGATATCAATAAGCTTGTCTCTTATGGTTCTGCACAGTCTAATGCCATGTACTCACTCTCTGTGTTGGCAAAGATGAAAGATTGGGAGTTTGAGTATGTAGTAGACCACATCGCTGACTACTTGAAAGAACACCCTCATGGTAATTACAAGGCTGCACTGGATAATGGCATGAAGATCATTGAAGAAGAGAGCGTTTCTTCTACCTATCCGAAGGACGTTCTTTTTATAGAAGAGGGTGGACGGCAAAAAGAGGCAGAGTTTGGACTACGAGCATTGGCTGAAGAAATCTCAGCATGGCAAGAAGAGCATGATTTAAGAGAATTAAATATATTTCTACCTTCCGGTACCGGTACAACGGCACTTTTTCTACAAAAACATCTTCCTTCAATCAGGGTATATACTACAGCATGTGTAGGAGATCAAAACTATCTTAAAAAACAGTTTTTAGCGTTAGAAAAGGATGAAAATGATCATCCTGTGATTTTGAGTTTGGATAAAAAACACCATTTTGCTAAACTTTATAAAGAAAACTATAAAATTTGGCTAAAATTACAACAACAAACGGGAGTGGAGTTTGACCTCCTATATGACCCCTTTGGATGGAGAGTATTACTTGCTCATCCTGAGGTCTTTTCTAACCCTACACTCTACATCCATCAAGGTGGTGTGTTAGGAAATGAAAGTATGCTCCCGAGATATGAACGAAAATATAAAGATATAGATAAGGATATATTGTGAAAATATTTTACAGTAGTGATGATACATTTGACGCCAATTTTAATGAATTGCTTCAGCGTGGTAAAATGGACATAGAAGGTGTGACAAGCATCGTATCTGGGTTACTTAAAGAGATCCAAACGGAAGGGAATAGTGCAGTTAAAAGTCAAATAGCGAAGTTTGACAGATGGGAACCTGCAAATGATGAGGCACTTTTGGTTTCTACAGAAGAGATGGCAAAAGCCTATGATGCCATAGATCCTGAACTTCGTAATGCACTGCACCTTGCATATGACCGTATAGAAAACTATCACCAAAAACTTATGCCAAAAACATGGATGGATAAAGAAGCCAATGGAACGATCCTGGGACAAAAAGTCACTGCTGTAGATAGAGCAGGACTTTACATTCCTGGTGGAAAAGCTGCCTATCCAAGTTCACTGCTTATGAATGTTATTCCTGCGCAGGTAGCTGGTGTGAATGAGATAGTGGTATGTACGCCTACCCCTGATGATGAGATCAATGAACTGTTACTGGCTGCTTGTCACCTTTGTAAAGTGACAAAAGTCTTTAAAGTAGGTGGTGCTTCTGCCATAGGGGCAATGGCGTATGGAACAGAGACAATACCCAAAGTAGATGTCATTACCGGCCCTGGAAATATTTTCGTAGCTACAGCTAAAAAACTGGTCTATGGTGAAGTAAACATAGACATGATCGCTGGACCGTCTGAGATAGGGATACTTGCAGATGAGAGTGCAAGAGAAGACTATATTGCGATTGATCTTCTTTCTCAGGCTGAACATGATGAAATGGCAAGTTCTATTCTGATTACAACCGATGGAGAACTTGCGAACAGGGTGAGTGATAAAGTAGAAGAGTTCCTTGGCACACTTTCACGTGAAGAGATCGCACGTAAGTCTATAGAGGAGAGAGGTGCAATCATCGTGACTCAAGATATGGATGAAGCCATCGAACTTATGAATGAGATCGCACCTGAGCACTTAGAAGTGATCACGAACGATCCTATGTCTTTATTGGATAAGATCAAACATGCAGGTGCAATCTTCTTGGGTGAAAATACACCAGAACCTATAGGTGACTATGTGGCAGGACCAAACCACACACTTCCTACAGGTGGGACAGCGAAATTCTATTCACCTTTAAGTGTAGAACACTTTTTGAAGAAATCTTCTATTATTTCTATGAGTAAAGAAGGGATGCAGGAGATCGGTGGTGCTTGTGCAATGATCGCAAATACTGAAGGTTTGACTGCACACGAAGAGAGTGTACGAATTAGACTTAGAGATTAACATTCCTTTTTCTTCTCACCTATCAGAAGGTGAGATACATATAGAATTTTTTATGCTCATATAACACTACTATTTAATTTCAATCACTATATTTACGTATTCATCCAAAAAAGAGTCACTAGAAAAAGTAGGCTATATATATGCTATACTTATAAATAAGGTTTATTTAAGGATATAATTATGAAGAAAATATTGGCATTTGCATTATTGACATCATTTCTATGGGCAACATCTGTTTCTTTTAAGGGTGAAGAGGTCACATTGAATAGTAAAGGTTTAAAAGTAGGTGAAGATGCACCTCCATTTATGGCAGTGACTAAAGAGTTTACTGAAATAGAAGTGGGTGGGAAAAAGGATAAAGTTCAAGTTATTGCATTTCTTCCATCATTTGATACAAGTACATGTAAATTAGAAACAATGGCATTTAATCAAAAAGTAAGTCAGATGAAAAATGTGACTGTGATAGTGGTATCGAAAGATTTACCTTTTTCGATTGGAAGATTTTGTCGTGACAATAAAATAAAAAATGTCTTGACTGTGTCTGACTATAAAGATGCAAATAATGTACTTAGATATGGTTCAACGATCTCTGCTCCAGTATTTTTAGAAGGTTTTTTTGCACGTATAATATATGTAGTAGATACCAATGGTAAAGTAGCATATAAGGAAGTGGTTAAAGAGATCACAGAAGAACCTAATTATAACGAAGTTATCAGGGTTGTGAATCGTTTGTCCTATTAAAAAGTCTTCTTGTTCCCATACAATGTGTGGGAATGTATCCCCCAGGTAGAATTATGTAATTTTCTCTCGTTCTTTTTTTACTGTTTAAAAAATATAAAATAGAAGTGATTGCTTATAATAAAGAATTTATCTGTAGATTTTATACGTAAAGAAAAAAATTAAGTGATTGTTTAAAAAATGGCGCGGTGGACGAGACTCGAACTCGCGACCCCCTGCGTGACAGGCAGGTATTCTAACCAACTGAACTACCACCGCACCTAAGACCAAATAAATGGTTGAAAAGAATTGTACATAAATTTACTTAAATGTACATGGTGGTCGCTACAAGACTCGAACTTGTGACATCTACCTTGTAAGGGTAGCGCTCTACCAACTGAGCTAAGCGACCATAGTTTGAATGTTTATTTGGACAAGATTGGCGACCCCTAAAGGATTTGAACCTCTGTTTTTACGTTGAAAACGTAATATCCTTGGCCACTAGATGAAAGGGTCATCAAGAACCGTAAACATAAATTGTTAAAATGGTGGTCGCTACAAGACTCGAACTTGTGACATCTACCTTGTAAGGGTAGCGCTCTACCAACTGAGCTAAGCGACCAAAGAGTGTATATATAGTGGTGACCCTTCATGGATTCGAACCATGGGCCCACTCCTTAAAAGGGAGTTGCTCTACCAACTGAGCTAAAAGGTCATATATATACTGGCGCGGTGGACGAGACTCGAACTCGCGACCCCCTGCGTGACAGGCAGGTATTCTAACCAACTGAACTACCACCGCACCTATAAAAAATAATAGTGGTGACCCTTCATGGATTCGAACCATGGGCCCACTCCTTAAAAGGGAGTTGCTCTACCAACTGAGCTAAAAGGTCACACATTTTTTGCACTCATTACTTGAATAAGTGGACGGAATTATAGCTCAGAAACCTTTGATTGTCAAGAGAATTATGGGAAATGTTTTTAAATTTTCAACACTTCAGCTAATTTCTCGATGGCAAACACGGTAGATTGCTCTTGAACTGCTTCTCTTGGACCCTTAAAGTTGCAATGAAAGACCTCTTTGGAAAAAGGTGTTTGCAACCCTATATATACGGTTCCTACAGGTTTGAGCTCTGTGCCACCTGTTGGTCCGGCTATACCCGAAACGGCTATAGCATAGTCAGAACCTGCCATCTTTTGTATACCACCTAGCATTTGGGAGACACAGTCTCGACTTACAGCACCTTGATTTTCGAGTACTTCTTTACTGACTCCCAACCAAAGAT
>Ga0210119_1000161_pt1 | contig 14947 bp, 12 predicted proteins | sample China_Bullhead_C_2_FD_184859 | JGI IMG/M metagenome (GOLD analysis project Ga0210119, IMG submission 184859) | Wetland microbial communities from San Francisco Bay, California, USA, that impact long-term carbon sequestration -... | ecosystem: Environmental > Aquatic > Marine > Wetlands ... | reverse complement strand
CAGGGCGCACAGCGCAGAACGCATGGCGCATAGCGTCAAGTGGTCAACTAGTCGATTCGTCAAATCGTTAAATCCGTTAATGTCGTAGGAGTCGTTCAAACCGCAAGATCGCGGCTGAAAGCCGCTCCCACACGATAATCTCTCAGCTGTCCTCTGATCTCTGACCTCCGATCTCTGACCTCCGACCTCTGACCTCCGACCTCTGACTTCCTTGGCGCGCCGAAGCCATGAGGCGAAGGCGGCTGTCGTCTGTCCTCTGCCTTCTGTCCTCTGAGTTCTTGCTGCCTGCTGTTTACTGCTTCGTTCGAATGGACTCGGCAATCTCCCTCACCTTAGCCATAACCTCCTGCTCATCAACGTCCAGAAGCTGGCGCTCCCGCATAACTATACTTCCATCTATGATCACATCGCGCACATCAGCCCCTCTCGCCGCGTAGACCAGGTGCGAACAAGGCTCATACATGGGAGTCAGATGTGGCTGATTGAGGTCGATTACGATCAAGTCCGCCTTTTTCCCTGGTTCCAGTGAACCGAGGCGCGGGGACATTCCCAGCGCAGCTGCGCCGCCATTGGTGGCCATTGCCGCAACTTGAAGAGCTGAGCTGAGAGCCGGGTCACCCTGGTGGACTTTGTGGAGTTTTGCGGCAGTGTCCATTTCCTGGAAGATGTCCAAATTGTTGTTGCTGGCACAGCCATCAGTTCCCAAGCCAACCTTGACCCCGGCGGCCAACATTTTTGGAAGGGGCGCCACTCCAGAGGCCAACTTCATGTTACTCTCTGGGTTATGAGAAACTCCTACTCCGCTGTGGGCTAAGAGCTCTATTTCTTCATCGTTTACCATTACCGCATGATGACAAATGGTCTGGGCGTCCAGCAGTCCTAGGTTTGCAAGATGATGCACTGGCCGGTGTCCATACCTTTGCTGGGTCTCTTCCAACTCGGTCCGAGTTTCAGCCAGGTGAATCTGGAAAAAGATTTCGTGCTCCCTGCAGATATCTTTGGCGCCGATTAAGGTCTCCGGTGAGCAGGTGTATGGTGAATGGCAGAAAATACTTGGCATAAGCCGGGGTGACTTTCCCTGCCAGCGAAAAACAAACGCTTCTGCCGCTTTCAGGTTTATTCTCGGATCAGGTACTCCTGGAGCTGGAAAGTCGACCACTCCTTGACCGAGGACCGCGCGTATGCCGCTGGCAGTCACGGCTCTGGCAGCGCTATCTTCGAAAAAGTAACCATCACAAAAAGTGGTAGTACCACTCTTTATCATCTCTACCACCGCTAGCAAAGTAGCCCAGTAGACATTTTCTTCGCTGACATAGGCTGCCTCGGCGGGGAAAATGTGCTCATGGAGCCATTCCTGAAGTGGCAGGTCGTCGGCGAGGCCACGGAAACAGGTCATGGCGGCGTGGGTGTGCAGATTTATCAAGCCCGGCATTAGGAGACAGCCACAAGCATCCAGCTCTTCTTTCGCTTCGATCTCTTCGGCCAGACGCGAAGTTTCGCCCACTGCAACGATACGATCACCGGTAATCGCCACTGCACCCTTTTCCAGGACCTCCTTGCCTTCATTAAAAGTCAGAACAAAGTCACCGGAGATGAGCAGATCGGCCTCAATTTTAGTCATCTCATCATTTGTCATTGCGCATTTGTCATTTGGTTGTTCAAATCGTTGAAACCGCACGATCGCGGCTGGAAAGCCACTCCCACAGAAAAATCCTACAGGTGTGTCCTGTCTCCTGTCTTCTGTCCTCTGTCCTCTGTCCTCTGTCTTCTGTCCTCTAAATGCTTACTGCTTTATCCGCTTGGCTATGGCCCGAACATCGCCCATCACCCGCTCAACGTCCAGGGTGAATAGTTCCCGATTTCGCATCACCACCCGCCCATTGATGATATTCAGGGTGACGTCCGCAGCGGAAGCCGCATAAACGAGATGAGAATAAATATTATAAAGTGGAGTCAAATGCGGTCTATCCAGATCCAAGCCAATGATGTCAGCCTTCTTGCCTGGTTCTAGACAACCAACCTGGTTCTCCAATCCCAATACCTTAGAGCCGCCCCTGACTGCTAGCTGGACTACGGTCCTTGCCCCCATTACGGTAGGATCGAGCCTGTAAACCTTGTGAAGCTTGGCTGCCGTGTCCATTTCTCCAAACATGTCCAAATTGTTGTTGCTGGCACAGCCATCAGTTCCCAGCCCCATCGTTACACCGCGGGCGAGTAGTTCAACCACCGGAGCCACACCGGAAGCCAGCTTCATGTTGCTCTCAGGATTGTGCACCACGCTTACACCACGCTCAGCGAGTAGGTCCATCTCCTCATCATCAAGCACGACACAGTGATCGGCGATCAAGTGAGGTGTCAGAAGTCCGAGTTTTTCCAAATGCATCACCGGCGAAGTGCTGTAGCGCTCTTTAACCTGAGCCACCTCATCCTCTGATTCTGAGAGGTGGATGATCATGGGGACCTGATATTCTTCCGCCACTTCATTACAGGTCCGCAACAGCTCAGGAGAGCACGTATAAACCGCATGGGGCTCCACAGCCACGGAAATCAAGGGATCGTTTTCCCAGGCGCGAATGAGATCCCTTGTAAAGGCAAGACCCTGCTCCGGAGGACCATAATTGGGAGAAGGGAAGTCATAAAGAACTTCGCCCACCAGAGCTCGCATGCCGGTTTCATGAGCAGCCCTGGCCACCTGGTCTTCAAACAAGTACATGTCGCAAAACGTGGTGGTCCCGCCAAGGATCATTTCAGCACAGGCCAGCAAAGTCCCCTGGTAAACTAATTCGCCGCTAATCTTTTTTTCGGCAGGGAAGATGTGTTCGTTAAGCCAAACAGAAAGAGGTAGGTCATCGGCGAGGCCTCGAAAACATGTCATTGCCGCATGCGTGTGAGCATTGATGAGACCAGGCATAATCAAGCCCCCCGCCATATCCAGCTGCTCACGGGGCTCGAATCGCGCCGGCCAGGAATCCTCAGGTCCAACCCAGATAATTTCATCATCACTGACAGCCACTACCCCTGGATGGAATATGTCATCCGAATCATTGAGGGTCAGCACCATGGCGTTGTGGATGATTAAATCTACTCGAGTCTTGTTCTCCCTGCTGTTATTCACCTCAGTTCGCTCCGGCACACTGTCAATGGATCCTTAGGTCATTTGGCTTCGCCGTCAATAGGGCTGGCGCCCGTCATTCGGCCTTAAGGCCGTCATTAAGTTGTATCAACGCCACATGGAAAGTTAACTATGAATGGCAGCGTAGCGTAATGACCTGGTAACTATAAATGACGCCGAAGGCATACTGACAGCGTAGCGTAGTGACGGCCACCCTCAGTGGCCAAATGACTATGCTAGTGTTCGCGGCTATCCTTCGACAAGCTCAGGACGGGGAAAGCCGCTCCCACAGGAGAATTCATCAGCTGACCTCTGACTTCTGACCTCTGACCTCTGGCTTCTGGCTACCCTCTGCCTACTGAAACTACATTCGCTTCAAGACTTCCTCAACCAACATCACCAACCTAGGCTCGGCCCCTTTTGCCGTGGCTATCACCTGTTCAATGGGAGCCGGCTGGTAATCATCAGGGTCATTTACGTTGGTAACCACTGACATCCCGAGAACTCTAAGGCCTGCATGTACCGCAACGACGACCTCAGGAATGGTGGACATCCCCACGGTATCAGCACCGATCAATCTAAGAAAGCGGGTTTCGGCAGCGGTTTCCATACTGGGACCGGTAACACCCACATAAACACCTTGGTGTACCTTGATTCCCAAATCCTTGGCGGCCATCTCAGCCATCTCAACGAGTTCCTGACTGTATGGTTCAGTCATATCCGGGAAACGTGGTCCCCATTCATCTACATTTTCGCCTCTCAGTGGGTTCTGGCCGGTGAGATTGATGTGATCACGGATGAGCACAAGGTCGCCAGCCTCGAAGGTGAGATTGAGCCCGCCAGCAGCGTTGGAAATGACCAAGGTCTCTACTCCCATCGCCGCCATAACCCTAACGGGAAAGGTGATCTCCTTTGGATCGTAGCCCTCGTAGTAATGAAAACGTCCCTGCAAGGCCATGACCTTTTTGCCACCAAGAGAACCTATTATTAAACGCCCCATATGGCTTGAAACAGTGGAAACCGGAAAGTGGGGAATCTCCTCGTATGGAATCACCGCAGCAGCTTGAATCTTATCGGCCAGATCCCCCAGACCTGTCCCCAGAACGATTCCTATCTGGGGTTGTAACTCAGTCTTGTTCTCGAGGAAAGCAACACTCTCTTGCACCTGACCAATTTGCACTTTCATGTATTCGCCCTCTTCGTAAGCAACTCCGTCATCAGGTCAATCCTGCTTGCTGACGTTACACCCGAAGTCATTTGGCTACGCCGTCATTAGGTCAATACGCTCCGCTGTCATTTGTTGTAAGATGAAATTCGCAATCTTCCCACTGCCTCCAACCTCAAGCGAAGCGCTCCTCCAACCTCCAACGGCACAGCCCTATGTCTTCAAAAACGCCTCCAGACTCTCCGGATCCTCCACGTTATAGACCTCCACGGATCGATCAATCTGCCGCATCAATCCCCTGAGGACCTTCTTGGGCCCCACTTCAACAAACCTCTGATACCCGTCCTTGATCAACCTTTCCATTGATTGCTGCCAGCGCACTGGAGCGCATAGTTGCTTGGCAAGATTCTCTCTGGCAGCATTACCATCCGCCACATAAGCCCCATCCACATTTGCCACAACCGGGATTTGAGGATCTCGGAAGGTGTGCTGTGCCAATTCAGGCTCAAACTTCTCCTTGGCATCTTCCATACACCGACTATGCCATGGACCGCTCACATTCAAACGCACACATCGTCTGGCCCCAGCATCTGTGCAGATTTCCATGGCCCGAAGAACACTGTCTTCGACACCGCTGACAATTATCTGGCCCGGCGAGTTATAATTGGCCATCTCTATGTCGCAGGTGTCACAAACCTCGTCGATTTTTGCCGCGTCTAGGTTGAGAATTGCTGCCATGGCACCTGGTTGCTCATCTGCCGCCTTTTGCATGAGCTCGCCCCTGAGTCGCACCAATTGCAACACAGCCCTTTCATCGAATACGTCAGCCAGATGAAGTGCGCTGTATTCTCCCAGGCTATGACCTGCCGCAGCCGCAGCTTTCACGCCATTGAGATCAAGAACTATAGAGCATGCCATGTTGACCAGGGTGATAGTAGGCTGCACATTATGAGTGAGCACGAGCTCTTCCTCGGGACCCTCAAAGCAAAGCTCCTCCACGTCCATATTGAGGATCTCTTTGGCCCGGCCAAAGAGATCCCGGACTTCTTGATACTCGTCATAGAAGGCCTTACCCATGCCCACGTATTGTGACCCTTGTCCAGGAAAGAGAAAAACCAGACCTCGGTTACTCATAACCGCTCCTCTGTATTTGGCAAGAATCGGAAATCCCACCTCAAAGTTTTTTCATTAAAAATTGAGCCTCTGTCATTGTCAAGAAAAAATCTTTACTTTTCTACCCCTTGAAGAATATGGTTGCCCTCCATATAATCCGGGGGATGCTTATGTTAACATGCGATTACAATCAGCGGACACTAAACACTTACGGCCCGTCTCCATATCCGTCAAAAAGCCGCTCATAATGCGCTTTGTGCTATAAATACTTAGTGGGTCCGACAATAAGTGTAGAAAGAAGTCACGGGATGTTTACTGAAGATTGGCGACACACCTTCCAGAGCAAGATTAGTACAGCTGACGAGGCTTTTGGCCGCTATCTGAAAAGCGGTTGTCGTATCTTTGTTGGCAGTGGCTGTAGCACACCGAAGCATCTGGTGCACGCCCTGGCTTCCCACTTGCGACAATATGTAGATGTGGAAGTAGTCTATTTCATAGCCCTCGGCCCAAGTCCCTTGATCCAGGACAGCTTACGTCATGCCTGCCGGGTTAAGACTTTTTTTGTTACCGACACTTTGCGGGAGGCCGTGTTTGAGGGGCGAGCGGACTATATCCCAGTATATCTATCGCGGGCACCCAACCTTTTCAGAAATGGCGTTCTCACCCTTGACCTTACGGTTATCCAGGTATCCCCTCCAGACGAACACGGATTTTGTAGTCTGGGGGTTTCAGTGGATGTGGCCAAAGCCGCAGTTGAGAGTGGACGATATGTAGTGGCTCAGGTCAATCCTCTGATGCCGCGAGTGTTGGGTGACAGTTTTATCCACGTGAGCGAACTAGATGCCATAGTGGAACACGAGGAACCGCTCACAGAAGCCCCCATACCTGAACGTCGCGCCATGGCCGAAAGAATGGCACAATATGCTGCCAAATTGGTTGAAGACGGCGCTACCATCCAGGTGGGAATCGGTCGTATCCTCACTGCCGTTCTCTCGCATCTAACAGACAAACGAGACCTTGGTGTACATTCAGAGATGATTACCGACGCCTATTTGCCTTTGGTGGAAAAAGGCATAATTACCGGCAGGAAAAAAAGTGTACACCAAGACAAGATCATCGCCAGTTTTTGCCTGGGCAGCCGTAAGCTTTTCGATTTTGTCCACAACAACCCTCAAGTGGAGTTCCATCCCAGCGACTATGTCAACCATCCAGAGGTTATTAGCAAGAACCACCGGATGACGGCTATCAACTCGGCCCTGCAAGTGGATCTTTCCGGCCAGGTCTGTGCCGATTCCCTGGGGCACAAGATTTACAGTGGTATAGGAGGCTATGTTGATTTTAGTGTCGGGGCAGCGCGCTCCCAAGGTGGCAAGTCAATCATCGTGCTCCCGAGCACCAGTTCGGATGGCAGGAGGTCTCGGATAGTCTCCCACCTCAGTCGCGGTGCTGGTGTCGTGGGTACCCGGGCTGCAGCTCAGTACGTGGTCACGGAGTTTGGTGTTGCTAACTTGCATGGACAAACCATTCGAGAACGGGCACTGAGTCTTATTAACATTGCTCATCCTAGATTTCGCCAACAGCTGTTGGCGGAGGCCAAGCGCATTCGCTATCTGTATGAGGACCAGATCCTGTCGCCACCTTCTGGTGAGTACTATCCGGAGGAATGGGAGACTCACCACAACTTCGATCCTGACCTCGAGATCCTGTTTCGCCCTATCAAAGCGACTGATGAACGTGCCCTGCAGGAATTCTTCTATTCTCTTCCTGACGAAGACATTTACTATCGTTTTCTCTCGTCCATGAAGGTCTTTCCCCATCGAGACACCCAAGCTATGGCAAACATCGACTATGAAAATGAGATGACCATCGTTGGTGTTGTTGGGGACATTGGCTCTGAAAAGATTATCGCAGTGGGCCGCTATATTCTAGATAACGAATCCAATTTTGCTGAAGTTGATTTTGCGGTACGGTCAGAAATGCAGCATAAGGGCGTGGGAACCTTTCTGGTTCGCTACTTGACTGAGATCGCCCGAAGCAAGGGCGTGACTGGCTTCATGGCATACGTCTTGGCGGCCAATCGAAAAATGCTGAAAGTCTTCCGCAAAACCGGCTATGTAATCCACAGAAGTCTGGAGGATGGTGTCTACGAGATACAGTTTCGCTTTGACGAACCAGCGAGCGACAGCGAGGAGTGAGCAATTTCTGGATTTCGGATTGCGAATTGCGGATTTGGCTTAGCGTCATATGGCTGCGCCGTCATTGGGTCACTACGCTTCGCTGTCATTTGTTGTAAGAGGTAGGGGCAGATTTTAGATTGTAGATTTGGGATGTGAGATGTGAGAAGCGGGATGTGGAATACCGTTCACCGCTTACCGCTTACCGTTTACCATTTTACGAATCGACTAATTCTCTATTTAACCTAATGAATGCTGACTGCTGAAACCAGGTGTAGGATTTCGCCTTCGGTGTAGAAGAATATTTCGTGAGCTATGACCTGGTACCCTCCATCTGCCTCCCGCGTTACCGGAACAATCTCAATCTCGTTAACATCATACCAGCGATTTTCAATATGAAGTCGCGCTACGATACCCTGCTCGGTAATCTGATACGATATCTTATATGAGCTTAGCACTCGAGCGACAAAAGAATTCTTTTGGTGAGTTACCGTATCTGCCCTACGTTTCAAAGCGCGGATCTGGCCGTAGTTCTGTGCTGATGCCTGAGGCAACACCCAGATAAGCAATGCTAAAGAAACAAGAATGCCAAAGAACATGGTTTGCCGCTTCATCGCTGCTCCCCCTTCATTTCATATTTGGCAATTCAGATCGCGGCTAAAAGCCGCTCCCACAGAAAAATCTCTTTCTTCTTTCGTCTGTTTTCTATCTCCTGTCCTCTACCGATTACAACAAATGACAGCGAAGCGCACTGACCTAATGACGCCGAAGGCATATGACGCGAAGCTCGATGAGAGCTGAGCTCTTCTGCCTGCTGCTAAGCCGGTGGTGGACAGGCATCTGCCCCCTCAAGGGTCACAGTCAGGGTGTTGAATTCGTGATCCACTAACAGCGAGGTGATCACCGTACCGCCTTCACGGCGGGTTGAGATTACTTCAATATGGTGCGGCTTGCCCTGCTCGTCTTCAAAGCTAATGGTCTCACCCGCCTCGAAGCCACCCTTTCGGAACCATACTTCCGGTGGTAGAAGCCAGGTCTTACCATAACGAGCCTCGAACTTAAGAAAAGAAACAGTATCGAAGGAGTACAGCAAATAGAGAGCCAGATCTTCATTGGTAACCGGCCGCCCGACTTCGTTCTCAAGTTTCTCGCGTTCTCTCTCCAAGTCTGCATCCCGGGGCTTTATCACTCCCCCTTCTTCGGCAATAATCTGGTGCCACTTCTTCCCGTCTGATCTCTGATATTCAAGCACCTTTTGGCAAATCCATTCTTGAGGATCATAAAAAGGTAACGGTCCGTACCTGCCCATGATGAGATTTTTCAGATCCAGTGAAGGTCGCTCGTACTTGCCGTAAAGCACGTTGTTAACCGCTGTGGTCCAGAGTATCTGTGATCCTGGAGTCACTGACCACCAATTACCAAGTTCCACCTGCACTTTGCCCATCTCTTCAAGAATCTCGCGCATCCGATCAAGAAAGCCGCCTTTATCCGCTTGCTCGAAGGTGCTGCCGGCCGCACCGCCAGTTAGTTTGTAGGAAGCCACGGTTGGGTCATGCCCGCGAAAAAGATTCTCAAATGGCTCATAGATTCTGCGCTCTACCCGCAAGACATCTGATGCCTGCACTAGAGCTTTAACATCCACACCAATGGCCTTCTTGCCATAGTCTTCAAGATTGTGAATTAGTGTGAGTGCAGGGGCCTGACCATAAACCGCGCCCAGGCCGTGGTCTGCCACATCACAGATCTTGACCCCTGCTACCACAGAGGCAATCATCCGTCCTATATCGTTGCCATCGGTATTGCAGCCGTGATAGTGCAGTATTACGTCAGGGCAGGATGTTCTAATTGCCTTTACCAACTGGCCTAACCGTTTAGGGGTTCCCAGGCCTGAATGATTCTTAATGGAAATGATCACATCTGGCCCGGTCACATTCAAGATTTCTTTAACTTTGTCCACATAATACTCATCTGTGTGCTCTTTGCCAGTACTGAAACAAATACTGGGCATCAGTATCCGCCCTGCTTGCTGAACCTCCTCAAAAACTGGAATCATATTGGGAACATGATTTAAAAAATCGTAAACCCGCCAGACATCTATATATTTGGCGAACTCCCTCACTGTAAACCGAATAACGTTTTCAGAATAATGCCGGTAGCCAAACATACTCGCCCCACGACACACGGCTTGTAGCAGTGTTCTTGGCATGGCCCTCCGAGCAATCCGCAGCCTTTCAAAAGGATTCACCTGTTTGCGCATCAGATCCACGTGGAGGGAAGCGCCGCCACTCACCTCAATGGAAAAAAATCCGGTTGCTTCCCGATGAGGAGCCACCCGTACAGTGGTCATGGGCATCAATCTATTCTTGAAGTCAGATTGCGACACATCGCGCTCGTTGTTGCACAGGTAATACCCATCGGCATCCCGCAACATGCCCAAAATCTCCCCAGCATCCATATTGGTTGTTATGCGACCTTCCATTCCACGAGTCTCCATCAATAATTGTTACTTGAAATATTCCACAAAATCCGAAATCCGAATATCGAAATCCGAAACAAATTCAAATGACCAAAATTCAAATGACCCAAACAGCAGACAAGTCTCTTCACGTAGTTCCGTTTTGAACATTTGAGCATTCGTATTTTAGATTTGTTTCGTGCTTCGAATTTCTAATTTCGTGCTTCCCCGTTATGCGGGGCGTCATTCCGCATGTGGGTTATAGCCATGTGCGTTGATCTCGGCAATAAGACGCGCTATCTTTTCCATTTCTCGTTCTTCTTCCAAATAATCAACCAAATGGGGATGGGTAGCAATGTAGGATGTGTCAAATTTCATCTGAATAAAATCCGGCTCCTGCAAAATTTGCTGAAAATAGGGAATGGTGGTTTTGACCCCGATAATAACGAACCCATTAAGGGCGCGAGCCAGTCGGCCCACGGCCTCCTGCCAGGTGTAACCGTATACGGTCAGCTTTACCAGCATGGAGTCATAGTGGCGCGGGATTTCATATCCCTGATATATGGCCCCGTCCAATCGCACACCATGACCACCGGGAGCTTGATAGACCTGGACCACACCCGGACTGGCGAAAAATTCATTTTTGGGATCTTCCGCGTTGATCCGCAACTCGATGGCATAACCTCGCTCCACCACCTGGTCCTGGGAAAAACCGACAGGTTCACCCAGAGCGATCAGCAATTGCTCCCGGACCAGGTCAATACCTGTCACCATTTCGGTCACCGTGTGTTCAACCTGGATTCTGGTATTTACTTCCAGAAAGTAAAAGGTGCCGTCAGGCTCCACTAAAAATTCAACCGTGCCTGCACTGAGGTAATCTGCAGCTTTGGCAGCCTTGACTGCTGCACTGCAGATCTCATCGACCAATGGTTTTTTCAGACCGGAAGGGGCCATCTCAATCAGCTTCTGGTGACGACGCTGAATGGAACAGTTACGAGTCCCCAGATGGACCACATTGCCATATCGGTCCGCCAAAATTTGGACTTCTATGTGCTGGGGTCGCTGAACACATTTCTCCAGGTAAACCTCATCATTGCCAAAAGACATCAGGGCCTCGGAGCGGGATTGTTTGATACCGGCTAGCAGTGCTTTCTCGTCGTCCACCTGCCGGATACCCCGACCGCCACCACCGGCTACGGCCTTTATCATAATCGGATAGCCATGCTCGGCGGCAAAAGCACGTGCCTCCTCCTCGCCCTTTGCTCCTTGGGATAGTACCTCCGTTGCTGGGATGACGGGAATATCTGACTCTTGGGCAATCCTGCGAGCAATTACTTTACTCCCTAGATTCCGAATGACATCGTGGGGAGGACCGATGAAAACAAGGCCCGCATCGGCACAGGCCTTGGAAAAATCTGGATTTTCAGCGAGAAAACCATAGCCGGGATGAATAGCCTGAGCCCCGGTTTTTCTCGCCGCTTCAATAATACCTTCAATGTTGAGGTAGTCTTTCCTGGGTCCTGGCCCCACACAGATGGCTTCATCTCCCTGAGTAATATGGTAACTATCCTTGTCTGTCTCCTCGTAGATTGCCACCGTTTTGATGTCTAGTTCTTGAGCCGACCGCATGATGCGCACAGCGATCTCACCCCGGTTTGCCACCAGAATTTTTTCGAACATGAACTGCTGTACCATGTTTCCTCCAAGAGTCTGCCTGGGCTGTATGTAAACATCCCACTATTCTGAAAAAGGATCGTCAGATTTAGTACTGGAAATGAAGGTAAGCAAAGGTCGCGGGAATTTAAATTAGACTAACACAAAATTCGTCCTCAGTCATTTTTCATTTCGCATTGCGCATTGCGCATTTCACATCCCAAACACCAAATCTCAGGGTTTCAGATGTCGGGTGTCAGGAAAAAGAAACAGAGAATCCAGTAGTCAGTAGCCAGTAGTTAAGACGAACTTAATTTTCTTGCGTTTTCCTGAATTCTGGATTCTGGCTCCTGACTCCTTCTTTTTGGTTCCTAGTGTCTAGTGCCTAGTTTCTACTCCATGCTCTATGCCCTCTTCTAAACGTCTCTCTTAATCACCAAACCTGCCTCCCCCACTCCACCCTCTACTTCAAAGTGAACCGGCAAGAATTGCTCTATAACCCAGATGTTGGTGAGCAGATGTTGTGTAATCTTGGAAGTAGTAAATCGATGTTCTCCGGGAGTGATCGCAAAATAAATGAGGATCTGGTCTGCCAGATAATGGTCCAGCGCCGCCTTGGAATCTAAGAAGTAAAACAGAGCATTTGCAGCCTCATCCGCCACCCGCTCAGCACGTTTGCCGCGGGCTCCAAGTGAGGAAAATCCCGCTACCGACCCACCACCATGGGCACAGAGAAAGACCAGCGATCCCGGGTTCAAGGCAGGGACATCCATTAACCCGATTTCAGCATCTATACCGGCTTTCTCGAACCGAAGCAGCAGCTGCCGCCTCTGCCTGACTCTTATGTGTTCGGGTAGCAGGCTGCTGGCTGAAATTCCGGTTACGCGTTTCAGCTCAAAAGGTCTATCCAGAATAATGGACCCTGAGGGCTTGCAGGACCTGAGGCTGGCCTTGATTTCCCCACCCCCCTTAGGGTACCAACCCCAGCGACTGATTTGAATTTCACACCTGAAACCAAGTCGGTCAAGAGTGGGAACGAATACCTCCGCTAGATAATGGAACGGTGGGCTCCAAGGCACATGGGTTCCACCGCCAACTACAAGGCTGGATTCCCCCTTAGCCTTCCATAGCGGTGGCAGAATTGCTTGCAGAACCAGGGTAGCGGCGCCGGCAGTGGGTATACGAAAATTATAGAAGCCGCCAGATATCTCTTCGGGTTTAAAGGTGAGGTTTTGCTTACCCAATTTAGCATCAGCGACTTTAGCCCCGGACACTGCAGCACAGGCCTGCACCCCCGTAAGGTGTTGCGGCCTCAAGCCTGATTTCTTGCGCTTTCCACGGATGTTTACCAGTTTGAGAGGTCGACCGGTAATTGCCGCCAGTGACAGAGAGGTGCGAAGTATTTGCCCACCACCCTCACCATAGGAACCATCTATGATAATGAAATCTTGAGTGGTCATAATATTGCACAGTCATCATTTACTACGGGGAGCAGTATATTGTTTGCGTCTCCCTTGAAATGGGCAACGCGCGTTGCTTCGATTTTCTCAACCACCCACTCGCTACGCTCGTTAGAGACACGGGGGACACAGAGGGAAGTTTCTTTTTCCTGATCGGGAGACGACGATCAGGAAAAAAGCCCAACCCCTCGGGTAAACCCTGTCCGCTTGGTAGACTGATGGCTTTCATTTGCCGCCGTCTCCCGGCAAATGAAAAAGACCATTTCTCTGCGGTCTCTGTGCCTCAAGTGAGTGAAACGAACGGGTGGTGAAAGCGAAATCATTTCTCTTAAGGGTAAAGATCATCTTCCAATATTAAACCACAGATGACAGCTGAGAAATACCAAATCACAGTTGCGAACTATCCCCAAAAATTGTAAAGTAATTTGAATTGTACCATGATACCACTGGATGGTCGCGCGGAGCTTTTTTTCTTGGACTACGCCAGGTGAAGAGTCTCAGTAATCTGTGGAAAGGAGGAGGTTATGGACAAGTGGGTCTGCCAGATTTGTGGTTACGTATATGATCCAGCTGTTGGTGATGATGAGGGGGGTATTCCCGCAGGAACTGCTTTTGAAGATCTGCCCGATGATTGGACCTGCCCAATATGTGGCGCGGGCAAAGATGACTTTGAGCAGGCCTGAGAGCCATTCTTGACTAGTTTTGGCACGTACAGTTATGAAGCGGTGACGTCATAAGGGCGGGCACCGCTTTTCCATTTCACATCCAGGGGTCAGTAGTACTGAGCATGGGGCATAGGGCATGGAGCATAGAGAAAAAACAAAATTCTTCACTCTATGCCTTTTGCTCTATGCTCTTTTCCTATTTGATTCTGACTCCCTAATTCTACCGATTACAACAAATGACAGCGAAGCGTATTGACCTATTGACGCCGAAGGCGCATGACGCGAAGCTCGATGAGAGCTGAGCTCTACTGCTGGCTGCATCTCACTTCCCGCAAATAGCGGAAACCTCCACCAGGACATCTTTGGGAAGCCTTGAAACCTCGACGGTTTCTCGTGCAGGGAGAACATCGGCGAAATAGCTATTATAGACGGAATTGAAATCTGCAAAATCTTCCATGTTTTTTAGAAAACAAGTGCATTTCAAAACATGCTGCAATTCCATGTCACTCGCCTCAATGATACCCTTAACATTCTCAAGGACTCTCCCAGCCTGAACCTCTATATCTTCACCCACGATTTCACCGCTTTGGGGGTCCAGCGAGATTTGTCCGGAAACGAACAATAGATTACCGTACCGTATTGCCTGTGAATATGGCCCAATCGCTGCCGGCGCTCTGTCTGTGGAAATTATCTCTCTCATTGTTCACCCTCCTTTGCACGCTTGCATGATATTCGATGTTATAGTAGAAGCAAAACGTCACGAGGAACGCTAGCCATCATTACCGGTAAAACCATTTAGATTTGACCTGGCCCTGAGGACCAGGTTTTCTATGATTAAATAAACACTTCGCATTTCGAATTATGGCTATTTACTTTACTCCGTATTATAGCGGTCTAAGGAAGCCTGATTGAAGATTTACCACAGAGGCACAGAGATCACGGAGGAGGGTGTTTTTTCCCTGGCCGGGAGACGACGGCCAGGGAAAAGAGCCTCCGCCTTCGGCGAAAGCTCTTTATGCTGGCTCCAACCGTTGACACAAAGCCACCGGGCTACTAGATCGTGCCCGCAGGGCTGCGATCTTTTGCCCGATCGCCGTCTCCCGATCGGGCAAAAAATATAGTTCCCTCTGTGCTCTCCGTGTCTCTGTGG
>Ga0210119_1000160_pt1 | contig 15038 bp, 15 predicted proteins | sample China_Bullhead_C_2_FD_184859 | JGI IMG/M metagenome (GOLD analysis project Ga0210119, IMG submission 184859) | Wetland microbial communities from San Francisco Bay, California, USA, that impact long-term carbon sequestration -... | ecosystem: Environmental > Aquatic > Marine > Wetlands ... | reverse complement strand
ACCATACAGCGACGGACCCTTGTTCATATTTTACTTGCCTGGTTTCTCACTCCTTTTGTGGCTTCTGTCTTTGCTCTCAGCCTCGACTTTGCCACACATCTGCGCTACATTCCCGGCTAATTGACGAATTCACCATTACCAGAAACTTTTGGGGATTGCCATCTCCTAGTTCCGACAATCCGAAGAACGAAGCACGAAAGAAAGCCGAATTACCAAAATATAAATGACCAAAACCAGGAAATCTAGATGTCGGTCCCTCTTTTTTTCTTTTGAACATTGAGACATTCGAAACTGGGGACCCGCCCGAAGGTGGGAAGTCCGAAGGACAATTTTGAATTTGTTTCGGATTTTGGTATGTGTGTAGTGGCGACCATGGAGCCGAATTCTTGGTAGGACAGGTGGATGTGAACGAGAAAGATAACGCTCCCTTCAATCCTTCGCTGGCTCTGATTAGTGGCGTTTTGGCGGTTTCCACCGGGGCCATTTTTGCGCGTCTGGCCGAGGCGCCAGCCCTTGTAATCGCAGCATACCGGGTTGGCCTGGCTTCACTGATATTGACTCCCATTGCTTGGTGGCAGGTTGGTGATGAACTTCTTGGTCTGGAGAAAAAGGAATATCTCCTGGCCGGATTGGCTGGCCTTTTTCTCGCTTTACACTTCGGTACTTGGATTTCGTCTCTAAACTATACGTCCGTGGCCAATAGCGTGGTGCTGGTAAACACCAATCCGATCTGGGTTGGCGTGTTAACGCCTCTAATAAGCAAGGATCGTCTGAGCTGGATGACCAGAATCGGAATTGTGATCAGCGTCATAGGCGGCGTTATTATTGGTGCCGGAGACTTTGTCATTGGAAGCCAGGCATTATGGGGAGATTTTTTGGCCTTACTCGGCGGCATCTGTGCTGCAATGTATCTATTGCTGGGCCGCAATCTGAGGCAGAAGCTCTCGTTACTCGCATATATAGTCCTCTGTTACGGTAGTGCGGCAATCATATTGTGGTCATTGGTTCTTGCCCTGCGTCTCCCGGTTGTGGGTTTCAGCCCGGGGACCTACTCGGCATTTGTCGGCATGGCCGTGATCTCGCAAATCATTGGCCACAGCAGCTACAATTGGGCGCTCAAATGGTTCAGTGCCAGCCTCATCGCCGTAAGTCTTCTGGGTGAACCCATTGGCGCTACCATACTGGCCTACATCATATTTGGAGAAACCTTAACCTGGACGAAATTTGTAGGCGGCACTCTCATTCTCGCCGCCATCTACCTCGCGGCACGCGGCGAAAAACGTTAACCGCAGAGAGCGCTGAGATCGCAGAGAAGATTTTAACTAGAACCACCAAGACACCAAGACACGAAGACACCAAGAGCTCTCTGAGAGGTCAAATGCCGGTTATATCTCAATCAAGCTATGTTCCTCCTCTTGGGTTTAGTAATGGACACATTCAGTCGTTGTTTCCCACCCTATTTCGCAGGGTGAAAGGGGTTACCTATGAAAGGGAGAGAATCTGGACACCGGACGACGATTTCTTGGACCTCGATTGGTCCAGGGTGGGGGCAAAAAGACTGGCAATAATTACTCACGGTTTGGAGGGCAATTCGGAACGTTGGTATATCATGGGAATGGTCAGGGCAGTTAACCGTAATGGGTGGGACGGACTGGCCTGGAATATGAGAGGCTGCAGTGGTGAGCCAAACAAAAAGCTTCGTTTTTACCACAGTGGGGCTTCCGAAGATCTCAACGCGGTCATTCAACACGTGTTCGCTAACCAAGAATACAGTTCCATTGCCCTTGTCGGCTTCAGCTTGGGTGGTAACATGACCTTCAAGTACCTGGGAGAGCGTGGTCAAGAAGTGAATCCTGCAATTGTAAGGGCCGTGGCCTGTTCAGTCCCTTGCGATCTAGCCTCAGGTGCTGAGAAGATGGCAAGGTTTTCAAATAAGTTCTACATGAAGCGATTCACTCGAATGCTCCATGAAAAAATCAAGGCAAAGATGCGCATCATGCCAGGCAGGATTAGCGACGAGGGCTACCAGCAGATCAAAACATTCAAGGAATTTGACGACCGCTACACTGCACCGATCAATGGATTTCGAGACGCAGACGACTACTACCGTCAGGCAAGCTGCAAACAGTTCTTGCCCAATCTAGCCATCCCTTCTCTGCTGGTTAATGCCAATAACGACCCTTTCCTTGCTGAGCCCTGCTACCCCATTGAAGAGGCAGAGGCAAACCCCAACTTTTTTCTTGAGATGCCAGACTCCGGAGGGCATGTGGGATTTATCTCCTTCAATAAGAAAAAAGAATACTGGTTTGAATCGCGGGTGGTATCATTCCTGAACGAATCTAGCCCGGCTATTTGACCCGATGTGGCGTGGGAAAGTTGCAACCTGTATGAGTAATTGGCACGATATGTGCTCCCTTGAGGAGCATCTGTTTCGCGCATAAGGAGAAAACCATGAAGCAAAAGGTTGATGTGTTGGAACCTCTGAAGGCAAGCCTCTTGACCCTGGATTGGGAAATCAGTCCTGAAACTATTGGGAAGTTTGAGAAGGAGCTTGTGGGACTGAAAGAGAAGCTCGCGAAGGACCCCTATAGCAAAAAGTTGATCGAGTTGTCACTGCCGATCTGCAATTATTTGAGAGTCAGAAAGGGATCGGCCTCACCCGCTTCCATGCAGTTTCTCCATGCAGCCACTCGTACCCTGCACTATTTACGGCAAAGACGGCAACCAGCAGTTGCCGAGCGCAAAAAGGCGATAAAGAACCTAATTGGTAAGTTTGGGGATCTGATGGCAGATGTGAAGAAGATCAATATGGTGGTAGCCAAGGCCACGGCTGCGCCGAAGCAAAAAGTCCCGGCCAAGAAGCCCGCAGTCCGCACGATCCGGAGGCAGTCACCCACGGACGTGGTCCTGAAGATAATAAAGAGGCACAATAAAGGCATAGACATACCCACATTAAAGAAGATAACAGGCCTGCCTGACAACAGCATTAGGAGCATTCTCTACAGGGCGGGTAAAGAAGGCAAAATAAAGCGCATAAGTCGAGGCGTCTATGCTTCCGCCTAGGAGCCCGGATATTTCATGAATTACTTGCTGCGACCACGGATATGGCCGCCCTTCCTGGCGTCCTCGGGTGTTCCTTCGACTTCGCTCAGGACAGGCGGCTCCTGCGACGTACCGTTCAGCAGAGGTACGCCTCGGAACCAACACCCTGCGGTTGCCCGGTGGCACGCCCATCTTCGTGATCTCGCTACAGCAATTCATGAAATACCCGGGCTAACCCTTCTGCAGAGCTTAGCGGTCTGTAAATAAAGCCAGTACCTAAGATGAACCCGTCGCTGTACTGAATATTACGGTTTAAGAAACACGGAGACTTGGCAGACATGGTCCAATCGTGCCTCATCGCTGAGGAGGGGGTCACAAAAGGGATGGTGTTTCCCCTGGAGACTCGATTGACCATCGGCCGGGGAGAGGAGAATGACATTCGGTTGTCACATTCCACCGTTTCCAGAAGTCACACCTTGGTCTATATGGAGGATGGCCAGGCTGTTGTAGAAGACATGGAGAGCAGAAACGGGACGTATGTAAACGGTGAGCAGGTCAACAAAGCCGTTCTTTCCAGCGGGGATGTAATCTGGGTTGGAGATGTAGCCCTGCGTTTTTTACAGGAAAATGAGCACGATCGCATAGACGTTGGAGTTGAGACTCAGGAACTCGGCCAGACCGATCTTTCACAGGGAGTACCTGGTGAATTGCCCGGGCGCTCTCGAAGACTCATGGAAGCTATGTCCGAGGTCCCCTTTCTTGCCGATTTTCCGGATGAAGAACTTGCAGCATTGGGTCAGGAGGCAAAGCTGCTTCTTGTCAAACAGGGAAAAGCCATTGTCCGAGAGGGGGATTACGGCAGGTCAATGTATATTATACTCGAGGGCAAGGTCCAGGTGTTGACGCAGGATGACCAGGGTGAGGATGTCCATGTCTCTTCCCTGTCGGAAAACCAGTTTTTTGGTGAGATCTCCTTTTTGACCGCAGCGCCGAGGTTTGCAACGGTACAAGCGGTGGAAGACACTCTGTTATGCGAACTCAGCTACGAAAGCATGAAAGAGGTGGTGCGAAGGTCGCCAGAGGTAAAAGGTGTTTTGGATGAGTACTACCGGAAGCGACTCAGGGAACTACAGGCCAAGCAGAAATCTTCCTAATTTGCCTTCCTTTTGTTATGAGCCCTTTTTTCTTCCTGTTTTATCCTATTCTCTATAAGCCCGATCACCTGCGTGGGTGATTGTTTGAGCAGGATCGATTGGAACTGGGCGCGATAATTCCTTACACCGCTTACCCCCAGAACAATAATGTCGTAAACTTTCCAGGTGTCATTGCGCTTTATCATCCGTATTTGCACCGGTACCTCCACCCCCTTCCAGAGTACATTGACTTTGACGAGAACTCTGGAGTCGGCCAGCGGGTGTTGACTCAAATAAATGACTTCTTCATCCGTGTACCTCTCCTGCAGCCTGGTAATATAGTATTTGCAAAGGAATTCGGAGAAAACGTCTATAAATTGTCTCCTCTGACTTGAAGTGAAGTTGCGCCAGTTTGAACCGAGAACTCGCTTGGAGAATTCTTTGAAATCAAAGGCTTCCCAGGCAGTCTCGCAAAGGATTTCCTGCTGCCTGTCTTTCTCGGTGATGTCCTGGTACTGAGGATCTTCCAATATGGCGATACCCGTGTTGATGCTTTTCTGCAAAACATCTATTGGTTGTTCGCTGTGGCTTACGGAGGGTGTGCTCAGTACTACGAGCAAACAGATGAAGAAGCTTTTTCTCATTAAAAAATCTCTTAATGAAGACCTAAATAATAAGTACGTTGCTTATCTGGATGCCCGGATATTTCATGAATTACTTGCTGCGACCACGGATATGGCCGTCCTTCCTGGCGTCCTCGGGTGTCGGCCCCTGCAACGTACCGTGCAGGTACGCCTCGGAACCAACACCCTGCGGTTGCCCGGTGGCACGCCCATCTTTGTGGTCTCGCAACAGCAATTCATAAAATATCCGGGCTAGTCATGCTCTCAAGTCATTCATGCTTGAGGTATCTTGTAGACGTTTGACCCACTCTAGAAATGTGTGCTAACGTTGCGTGTCAGACAACTACCAATGTGGAGTTTCCTTTTACTGCCATGATATACCCGGGTTAGTTTATCAAAGAACCAAGAAGGAAACTAGACGAGTTGGAAAAGGCCCACAGATGAAAGACAAGGGAGGCCGGGTCCCTGTCATGACCTCAATTCGGCAACTGGGCCGTTTTTCTCCCAGCACCACGTGCCTCTTCTTGTTGCCAAAGGATGAGCCAAAAACAGTATTCAGAATCTAATGGAACTTGCTGGTAAGATATGATTAGCGTGAGAAAAAGAGCTCTCTACTCAATTCTAACCTTACTAGCCGTGGTGTTTTTCATCGGCTGCGAAGTCTCTTTTTTCGTGGGCTTTAATGGGGGCTCTAGTGCTTTCTTTGTGCGGGTTACAGATGCTAAGCCAGCACTACCCTATGGGACTGAAGCAGTATACGTCACCTTCGAGGATTTTTTTGTCCACAGAGAGGGAGGCGAGTGGATCTCCCTACCCTTAGCGCAAATGCCATATGCTGTAGACTTGCTCGAGTTCCATTCGGGAAGAACAACAACGTTGGTTCAGCCGGTCAGCCTGGAGCCCGGGACATATGACCGAATTCGAGTGTCAATTAGCAGCGCAGCTGTGCTGAGGGATGGAAGTTTCTACTCTGTTGCCATTCCCTCAGGAAACCTACTGGTTGAAATGGATTTTTTCTTTGACCTGGAAGACGGCAGAACTCTGGACCTTACCATCGATTTTGATCTCAGTCAGTCCCTAACACTATTCCAGACAGCGGTGGCATCTTTTTACCAACTAAAACCTGTCCTCCACATCAATCAAACTGAGACGGCAGCGACCATTCATGGAGAAATTTCTGCCGAAACTTTTGCAGAATACGACTCCAGAGAAGCGACAGTTTCACTGTTCGTGGATAAAGACCTAAGTGGTGATCTGAGTGCAGGTGATGAAGAATATACGAGGGTTGTGGTAGATAGGGACAATCCGGTTTTTACAATTTTTTGGCTGGTTCCCGAACAAGGTTATACAATCCAAATAGAGATGGACGAAACCGGGTCTCCTGAGTTCGAACAGTTTGTCTTCCCGGCTGATTTACAGAAGGGCGATAGTTTTGAACTCAACCACAGCAATCCAATTTAAGGTGATCATTTCCTGCCGTTTGATGAGGAAAATTGGACGGGGCTAGAAGCGATATTCAATTGCGCCTGTAATGCTACTCTGGGTGAATACCTGACCCTCCACGTTTACTAATAAACCGGGAGTTAGGGAAAGGCTGAGACCACCGTAGGCACCAAAATTATTTTCCTCTTCGAGGTCATCTTCGAATTTGACTGAAGTTGAGGGCGCCTGACGGTCGGTATCTTCACGATAGACGAAATAGGTCCCCCCAACATAAACGGCAAACCGATTCCGGGTAAAGCCGAGCTCTCCTTTACCGGTAAAGTCCCACCAGTCGGCGTCTTTGGAAAACCTGTTGCCCGCAATGGACTGGTAATCAGTCTCAAGCTTGCCTTTATGGTAATCTGCCTGCAGTGCAGTGTACAATCCTCTTAGGCTGCCAGTCTTTACTTCGAAGAGATTCAGCCGTGCTCCGCCCCCATAAGCCAGATTAAAGTCTTCAAAATCGTCGTAGCAAGCTCCTATTTCCCCATAGACCTCCAGAAAGTCTGTAAGTCCGAACCCCACACGCAACATGGTGAGGTTCATATCGGTATCGAAATCATTTTTCTCGCTACTAGAAATAGGAACATTGCGATCGGTCAATTCAGTATTGACCTCCCGGTACGTTTGCCGCAAGGAAAGGGAAAGTTTGCCGGCGGAAATGTTGCGGCCATATCCTCGCCGCTGCAACTCAGATGTCCCCTCGGATGGTTTTTCACTGATCTTGGCATCGGGTTTGGCTGGAGGATATTTTTCCTTTGGGCGCTCTTCTGTAAGGGAAACAGTGGGGGGAGCCTTTTTTGCAGCCTCCACTCTCTGCTTACTAGCCTGCATCGTAGGAGGCTTCTTGCCAGCCGACGGTGCTGTTTTAGAAGGCTGGCTGCGCTTTATGCCTGCCGTAGCCGTGGCTATCGGCGCCGCCTTTTTTGCAGTCCTGACCGTTTTTTCTGAATCGTCTTGGATAAGAGATTTTTTGTAAATCGCCGTGTACTTGGTTAGCCCTTTTTTCTTCAATTCCGAGCTTTGTAGTTTGGCTTGCTGCAAGGAAGAGATTGGACCGACATAGATACGATACCAATATCCCTTGTTTTGTACTCGTTCGCCGCTAACCACCGAGGGATAGCCTTTCTGTTGCAGATCTCGAGCGACCTTGGTAGCGTTTTCCTTGGCCCTGAATGAACCCGTATGAATGTAATAATATTGCTGGGCGGCAGAGAGGTGAGTTGGAGTAGTTACTGCCCAGGAAACGGTAATTAGCGAAATTAGAGTCCACCACCAGATACTGCATGTCCTTCCCAGCAAAGCTCTGGCCCATGAATGATTGCGGTTGGACCCTGTCAGGGTTGCTAGTTTCATGGCTGTAATATCCCCGCCAATTCGGTTGTTTTTTTGATTGCTTGGTTTCCGCCCCGATGATTCCTACACACCATCGCAATAAAGGTGCCAACTGACAAAGGGAAGTTAAAGCTTTGAATTGGCTTAAAATGATATGTGATATCAGTGAGATAGCGGTTCGTCGGGATGATCTGCCGGCGGCGAGTGATCGAGATGCTGCTGAATTTCAAACACCAAGCTGCATTAAAAACCCATAACAAGGTGTCGTGGTAGGCAGAGGGACTGTTTTGTTGACATTTTTCGTTATAGTGATCATTATTGAATAATATTTAGCTGTTAACAGTGAAAGCAATATGGATTTGTGGACGTCATCCGAGATGGTCGGGAGTGTTGACTAGTTGCCATGACTAAAAAGAATAGAGTGGAGACGGTCTTTAGAAAAAATGTGTGGGAGGTGGAATTGTCCTCTCTGCCCTGGTGGAAGGCTTTGCTCATCAGGGTGCTTCGGGTGTTCTACGTGGTCATACGTGATCTGCTTGAAGGACAACTCACTCTAAGAGCCATGAGTCTGGTCTACACAACGCTACTAGCCATGGTGCCACTGCTTGCAGTCAGCTTCTCTGTTCTGAAAGGATTCGGGGTACACAATCAGATAGAGCCTCTTCTGCTTAACTTTCTAAGGCCATTGGGTGAGAGAGGAGTCGAGGTGACTTCCCGCATAATCGGATTTGTGGATAGTGTCAAAGCGGGGATCCTTGGCTCAATAGGTTTTGCACTTCTTATTTACACTGTTATCTCGTTGATCCAGAAGATCGAGCGAGCCTGTAACGACACCTGGCACGTGAATCGGAGTCGCCCCCTGTCACAAAAGTTCAGCGATTATCTGAGCGTTATCCTAATTGGCCCTGTACTGGTGTTTTCAGCACTCGGCATTACGGCGTCGGTAATGAGTACAGCGGTAGTTCAGAAAATGGTGGCCATAAAGGTTTTTGGCAGTCTCATGGAACTGGCGACTAAACTGGTTCCTTATCTTCTGGTCATTGCCGCGTTTACCTTCGTCTACATCTTTGTACCCAATACTAGGGTGCGGTTCCGCTCTGCCCTCACTGGCGGACTGGTGGCGGGCGTCCTGTGGGAAGCCAGCGGCTGGGCATTTGCCTCCTTTGTGGTTAAGTCCGCCAAGTACACTGCAATCTACTCAGGCTTCGCCATTCTTATCATGTTCATGATCTGGCTCTACTTGAGTTGGCTTATTGTTCTTGTGGGAGCCAGCGTCGCTTACTACCACCAGCATCCCGAGTCCGTGACTTCTTATCGGCGTGAGCTGCGGCTCAGTAACCGCATGCAAGAGAAGCTAGCCCTATTGGTTATGTTCTTGGTCGGGAACAACTACTACGACAACCTCCCCGCGCTGACTTTGGAAGAATTCGCCCAAAGTCTCAATGTACCCATGGAAGCTTTGGAGCCCATAATGGAGGCCTTGGAAGGGTACGGTCTTTTGAGCCAGACTGCGAACGAGCCGCCAACCTATCTGCCCGCCCGACCCCTGGATACTGCAGAGCTCAAAGACGTTCTGGATGCTGTTCGTGGGGCTAATGAAATAGTTGATCTCAAGCCGCAGAGTGAATCGGCGGAGCTTGCCGTTGACCAGCTCGTTGACCACATCGACCAAGCCATGGCAGGGGCACTTCGGGGCAGCACCCTGAAAGACCTGGCACTATCAAAACCGGCCCCGGTTACCCTGGTATCGCAATCATCACAAAAGGTGGACCCATCTTCCGGCGAGGTTTAACGGCCTTACTAAAAAAGGATTATGAGGGAAACGCTCCGGAGCCATCCACAGGTTAATGGTGGCAGCTGAAGTAAGGGAGTTCATTATGAAGAAAGTTGGGATCATAGCTGTTATCTTAGCCGCTCTCACCTTTGGGGCTTTGAACTATCACTTTATTCTGATGGACAGCAGCATCAAACTTCTCAAGAAGGCAGATTTGACTTTTGACAATACATTTGTTGATGCCAGGGGCGCAAAGAAATACAAACTATATCTAAACCCAGCCCTGGCTGAAGCCGGAGTGAAAGATTTGTTCAAGGATGAGAGTATTACCATTGGAAAATAGACAGATTACCACAGGTTCCAACCTGTTGATTCTGTCTCCTGTTTTTCCTCGCCTCTCATTTCCTGGCCCGGATTATTCATCACGCCCCGGCGTGACTGTGACCGCTGATAAGACAGTTCTTCTCTCCGACAAGTTTTCTCAAGCTTTTCTGCAGATTTTCGATCTGCAATCCGCAATCGTCGCTGATGTCTCATGAGACATTTATGTCTCACTGAAAAACTTGGTACACTTGGCAGAACTGGCACCTATTCTTGTAGTTGAATATATTAAATTTCAACAAGTTAACTGATATTGATATCACTCGGGCGTGAAGTGTCTCAAAGCTGTCTCACTGAGCAGGCATGACCGCTCATGGGACCGGGTTGACATTGCTGGTTAAATAATTAATATTACATAGATATTTTGATATATATCCTTATTGACTGGTTTGGCACGAAAATGCTCAAGCGAGCGCATTCCCCGTAGTCCGCCTGAGGCGGACGGGGTTAGCGAGCGAACTACAATAAAATGGAATCACTTCCTTACATTTCGAAGATTCCCTGCAGCTTGTCGGAGCGAAGCGGAGATCCCGCTTTAGCGGGGCTGCAGGGAGCTTCAATTATGATTTACTAATATCCATACAGATACCGGAAGGCAGACGAAGGAGGGAAAGATGTCTGATGAAAAATGTCCACTGTGTGGATCAGAGAGTTTTTATGTTAAAGATCCTGGGGATCCCTACGAAATATACGAATTTGACTTGAAGGATGGCAAGATCGTCTTTAACTCAGACACCGATGAATCCGAAATACCGGAGGTTCAAGGCGAGACCGAGACGTATTGTAACCGATGTGCCTGGCACGATAAGCTCAAGGCACTAAGGTGATTTGAGATTGTAGATCTGGTACTGGTCATATGCCTGCGGCGTCATTAGGTCACTACGCTTCGCTGTCATTTGTTGTAATAGGTAGAAGAGGGAATTGAGTAAGTAATCTAGGAAGCTCTCATTCTTTTAATTCCTAAATCCCTGAATTAGCTATTTTGGGCATTTTAGACACTTTAGACATTTTAGGCATTTAGTATTGCAGATTGCGAATTTAAACTGCAAATTTTTCCTGAACTATAAAATCTAAACTCTAAAATCCTGAAGGAGGTTTCAAGATGAAAAAGGTGCTGATTGCCTACGACAGTAGGACAGGCAAGACCGAGAAGATGGCTGAGGGCATAGCTGAAGGGGTCCGTATGGGAGGGCACGAGCCGGAACTCAAAAAGATCACCCAGCTCAAGAACGAGGAAGAAGTGGCAGGTTATGATGCCTATGTCTTTGGTTCGCCCACGTACCACAGAGACATGATCGGTACAATGAAGACTTTTCTGTTCCTGGCACAGAAGGCAAACCTGGCGGGCAAGGTAGGCGGTGCGTTTGGCTCATATACCCACAGCGGAGATGCACCGGCATTGGTTTTCGACACTATGGAACATGTATTTAAAATGGACATGACCAATTTGGGTTCTTTTAACTTAAAGGAAGACCTTGTCGATGGAAACGAAGGCTTACATGCCTGCCAAGATTACGGCAAGGGTATATGTGAGAAATTAGGCTAGTTTCCATCCATGAATGGCCCTTTTCCGCAATCTCTGCGTCAATCTGCGGGATTTCTGGTTTGGCGTACCTTAAAAGTACGCCTCCGCGCAATCCCTTGATTTCCTGGACCTTGCGGGAAATTCCTCATTCATGAATTGGAAACTCTAGTGAGTCTCATAGCATCCTGAATCCTACGATCGCATTTATTCGCAAGAGCCATGTCCTCTGGACGTGGTTTTTTTTTGTTTCCCTGACACCTGACACCTAAAATCCTGAGATTTCTCCTTCGGAGTCCCCACCCTCTGGGCGGGGCCCCGGTTTGGTGCTTGAGGTGAGCTCTGGCCCATTACTATGTTCGCAGAACCAGGCTTTCTTTCTGGTTCTGTTTTGGCACGAGTCGTGCTTGTTGTAACAGGTTGAAGACAAGAGAATTTGTCAATTATTATCACGGGGCTGCGAGTTCACTGCCCCGAATTACAGGGAGGAATGCGGCCTTGAAAATATTGATTAGTCACATTTCTGACGAAGCCTTAATAGCTTTACTTCTAAAGGATTTTATCGAGTCCACCTTTCTTGGGCAATTTGAAGTATTGCTAAGCAGCAATTCTGGCGATAGTGGAGTGGGTGACAAATGGCTCGTGGAGCTTGATGGCGCGCTAACAAGTGCGGATCTTCTTTTGGTCCTTTGTAGCCCGAAATCAATTCGCCAACCGTGGATCCATTTCGAATTTGGCTGTGCCTGGACCAAGAGCCTGGCAATCAATTGCCTTTGCCATTCAGGGCTAAACAAAATTGGTCTGCCGTCACACCTGCGCATTTTTGAGGTGCTGGAGGTTGATGATGATAATTTTATGGAGCAGCTTTTTGAAGATTTGGCAAAGCGTTTTGGTATCCGACGGCTCCCGCGTCTGTCTTATGACACCATGAAAGCCGAGTTGCGGGCTACCTTGGTATCGCTTAGCCACACAGGTAAACATGATGATGCACCGATTGCAATCGATGATTTCAAAAGAGAACCTGGATTTGCTGAGCAGGAAGTTGAGGCTTCTGAAGCAGCACCCGTAATTGCTAAAGAGCTTGAAGAGAAAATCGATGAGAGGATTGAAGAAAAGATAAGAGAGAAAGAGGAGCCTAGTAAACCAGAGCCTAGTAAACCAGAGCCTAGTAAACCAGAGCCCAGTAAACCAGAGCCTCAGAAACCAAAACCGGAGAAGCCACGCTCATCGCCCGGTAAAAAGGTGAAAGTAAAAGGGCTCCGTCGTAAAAAGAAAGAAGCTCCGCAAGAGACCGAAAGTGTACAGAAAAGAGTTCTCAAGCTTCTGGCCGCTGCGGGAGATACAGGCTATCCTCTGGAAGACTTGTCGGATCTACTGGGGATCGTTGAACCCAAATTGGAACCTTATCTGGATGTGCTCAAAGAGCAGGCATATATAAATATAGCTGTTGAGGTCGGCCGGCCTCCAGAATACAAGATTGCCGCGAAAGGGGAGCAGTACTTGGATGAAAGCAGGCCCAGTTAAATGACTGCTCTTTCTCTTTTCATTGCTACCAGAAGTCTTCCCCAGCAATCACTGTCAATGCCCGAGCCGCTTTCTTTCGAACTGTTTTGCTTTTGTCGGTTAACGCGGCCGATAGTGCTTCTATGGCCCGCGGGTCGTTAATCTTAGCCAGCCCGTCCACCGCATTACCTCTAACCGTTGCATCCTGATCCTTCAAGGCTGTAATCAGGGGTTCCACTGCACTCGGATCCCTGATCCTGCCCAGAGCCTCTGCGGCATGGCCTCGGACATCCCAGTGCTGATCATTGAGAGCAGCAACGAGAGGTTCCACTGCACTCGAGTCACCCATCCTGCCCAAGGCTTCAGCCGCACTCATGCGAACATGTGGCTTCTTTTCTCTATCCTCCAAAACCCCAATGAGGGGCTCCAGCGCTCGAAGGTCATTAATCCTTCCAAGTGCTTTCACCGCCTGTCTCTGAATGAGTGGATCCTTATCATTCAATACCGCAATCAAAGGTTCCACTGCGCGCGGGTCCTTTATTGCGCCCAACGCTTGCACTGCGTTACTTCTGACAAGCGGATCGTTGTCTTTTAGGTCAGCTATCAGAGGTTTTACAGCCGGCTTGCCAATCCTCGTGGATATTCCTATGGGTTGCCGTCCGAAGGAAGCTGTCCGGGGCAATTCGTAATCTTCGTCAAGGTAACGTCGAACTTTATTTTCACTCCATTGGAGTTGAGCGGCAATTTCATCATCGTTTAAGCCTTCTTCCTGAAGCGATCTCACTATCAATAGCTCCGCCTGCGGTTGAGGGATGAGCAAATAGCCCCTCGTTCGCATACAGTGAGCGATCATTTTCTGATCAGTTGTATCTGATTGACATGCTGCCAAATCAGTCTTCATGGTTGAATCCAGGGTGTCTTGCTGGTACCAGACCTGTTTGGGTTTGATAGCGGTGGCGCAGGCCATCAGAGAAAGGCTAAACAGGGCGGGAACGATAATTCTTAACAGGGGAACCATAATCGTTGGCAATTTCGCATTTCGCATTTCACATCTCACATTTCGCATTTAACATTTTATATCGAATTATGGAAGCCCCTACAATTCTCATCTCTCAATGAATAATGCGCAATGACGGGTGTGAAATGATATTGGCCATCTGGCATTTCGCATTGCACATCAATCTCGCCGCGTCCCCATGTCTCCGCGTCGTCTTCCTGTGCCTTGTGTCTACCAGGCCCTTCCTCTCGCCATTCGGACTTCGAGTCTCTGCACGGCCAGAGAGCAGGTGAAGGTCATTAACAGATATAGTAGGGTCACAGTAATCCAGATCTCGAAAGTGAGATAAGTTGCGGCCATCAATTCCATTCCCTGAAAAGTCAACTCTTGGATTGAAATAAGTGAAACGATAGAGGAATCCTTAATAAGGGATATGAACTGTCCTGCCAGGGGCGGAAGGACTCGTTGTACTGCCTGTGGGAGGATGATGTGGCGCATCTGTTGCCATTTTGATAAACCAAGCGCGTGAGAAGCCTCCCACTGTTCCTTGTCGATGGACTGAATTCCAGCTCGGACTATCTCGGCGATATATGCGCCCTCAAAGATCGCCAGAGTAACAAGTGCAGAGAAAAAAGCCGAAAGAAATGATGGTGGCGCAAACAGGAGTTCACAAAGCCGCTGTGTGGTCTCTGATTGTGCCAAGATAAATTCATCCAAACCCAATACCGGCATTATTTGACCGCTAACGAAGTAGTAAAAGATAAAGATAAGAACCAAAGGAGGCATGTTGCGAATCAATTCGACGTAAGAACGTCCAAGCAACCGATAGAACAGACCCTGGCTTATGCGGCAGAGGCCCATTATGGTTCCCAGAATAGTGGCCAGGATGGTACCCCAGATACTTAGACGAATAGTAGTGAAAAGCCCTTGCATGATTAGATTGGCTACCCATTTGCCGCTCTCCTGGTCGTAACGATAAAGATACTGGGGTATGGCTTGCCAATTCCATTTGTAATTCAGTCCCACTCTGATCCGGTAGCCCAAATAGACTACCGCAGCCAGGAGGAGAGCGGAGACTATCAGGTCAAGAGGAGTTATCTTGGAGTTCTTCTTTTTCAACACAGTCTAGTCAATCCTAATCCTTGGGCAATGCCCACCCTACGGTATAGAATGCCAAAAATGTCTAAAATGTCTAAAGTGTCTAAAATGCCTAAAATTTTAGATGTGGGATCTGAAATCTCAAATC
>Ga0210119_1000159_pt1 | contig 15065 bp, 18 predicted proteins | sample China_Bullhead_C_2_FD_184859 | JGI IMG/M metagenome (GOLD analysis project Ga0210119, IMG submission 184859) | Wetland microbial communities from San Francisco Bay, California, USA, that impact long-term carbon sequestration -... | ecosystem: Environmental > Aquatic > Marine > Wetlands ... | reverse complement strand
ATTGGCGTAATTTTAGTTACCCTTCTTGATATACTCTTCTTTTTTTGTCTCTTTTTTACCAAATCCGAAAAATCTTTTGATGCGTTGGCAGATAGTAAAAGACCCTGTTTCTATACGGCACTCTTCTACTTCTTCTTCCTCATCATTACTTATCATTGAAGCTATACGCTGGGGCTGTTTCTTTCCCTCAATAATGAATCTAAGTGCATTCAGACGGATAAACCCTTCTGCATCTTTTTGGTTATATACTTCATCTTCTTCAAATGTAGAATGCTCTTCAGAGTAAAGAGAGATATCAGATCTTCTACCTACTACAGTCACATTTCCTTTGTAAAGTTTCAACTTTACATCCCCTTGTACATGCTCTTGTGTCGCATCGATAGCAGCCTGAAGCATTTTACGCTCTGCTGACCACCAGTAACCTTGGTAGATCAGTTTTGCATACTTAGGCATAAGCTCATCTTTCATATGTGCTTCTTCTCTGTCAAGTGTGATAGATTCGATAGCCCTGTGTGCTTTAAGCATGATAGTTCCACCCGGTGTCTCATAGCAACCACGTGCTTTCATACCTACATAACGGTTCTCTACGATATCGATACGCCCGATACCATGTTTGTTACCATAGTCATTCAACGTTTTTAAGATAGTTGCAGGGCTCATCTCTTCACGGTTGATCGCCACAGGGTCACCATTTTTATAGCTGATCGTGATATATTCTGGTTCATCTGGTGCTTTTTCCGGGCTCACAGACCATAACCACATATCCTCTTCTGGTTCAGCGTATGGATTTTCCAAATGTTCACCCTCATAAGAGATGTGAAGCAAGTTCGCATCCATAGAGTAAGGTTTTGGCTTTCCTTTTCCATCTATGTTAATACCATGATCTGCCGCATACTTCAAGAGCTTCGTACGTGAGTTCAAGTCCCACTCTCTCCATGGAGCTATCACTGCGATATCCGGGTCAAGCGCAAGGTAACCAAGCTCAAAACGTACCTGGTCATTTCCTTTACCTGTTGCGCCATGACTTACTGCGTCAGCACCTGTCTTGTGTGCGATCTCTATCTGCTTTTTAGAGATGAGTGGACGTGCAATAGATGTCCCTAAAAGATACTCACCTTCATAAATAGCATTGGCTCTGAACATAGGGAAAACAAAGTCTTTTACAAACTCTTCTCTAAGATCCAAGATGAAGATGTTTTCTTCTTTGATCCCCATATCCAATGCTTTCTGACGTGCAGGTTCTACCTCTTCACCTTGACCAAGGTCAGCAGTAAAAGTAACCACTTCACATTCATATTCATCCTGGAGCCATTTTAAAATAATACTTGTATCAAGCCCACCAGAGTAAGCCAATACTGCTTTTTTAATCTTTCTTGTTGCCATGCTATAAGCCTTTAATTAATATTGTTGCAATTTTAGCGTAAATTTAGTTACGGATGGTTTTATATTTACTATTATTTTTTCTATTCAGTTACATAGGCTCCTCTTGCACCACTCACAACATTTTTAGACTTTTCTTTTTTACTTTTTTCAAGCGTTTCTAGGTGTTTTTCATTCTCGGTGGCAGCCATATATGCACCATATGTTTCAAATTCATCCTCGCCTTTTGCCTTTAACTGTTTTTCAAGCACTCGAAGACTTTGCTTCATTTTATCAGTCAAAGTAATGATCTCCTGGTAATGTACAGAAGATATTTTGATCGCTCCATCACTTAATGGTTTTTTTCTGCCAAATAGACCACTTTTGTTCTTGGAAACACATACTTCATAAATCTGCATAAAATGATTATGTATGTCTTTCCATAATGCTTCAATTTCATATAAAGTATCAACACAGGTGCTATCTCTAAATAGCATTGCCTCTTGCTCCAGCCATTTTCCGAAATCAATGTCGGACATATTTAATTCAAGTTCTTCTTTACTGGTATCCAACAGTCCAGCAGATAATAATTTTATCATTCCTACCCATCTGGTATGCTCTACTCTTGCTTGATGAAGATGATGAAGATATGTGTCTTTATTTGTCATTTAGTATCCCTTATAAATATTTTCACTATATCAAATGACACAGGTCGCATCTAAATGCTATAGTGATTCCCAATAATGTATTAGAATTATTTTATCCCAAAGGAATACTTATATTTTTTATAACATGATTAAATTTTAATCAAATTAATATAAGTGTTATTTTTTTAATACTCAAACCCATATTTCTTCAAAATGATCTCCAATACAGCTTTCTTATAAGCTCCGGTATGGCGGAACACTTCTTTGCCAGACGCATCAAAAAATATCTGCGTAGGCATCTCTTTCAGTTTATAAATATCACGACTTACCAAACGTTCTTTTTGACCGTCTATAGAATAGATCTGAAACTCCGGATGCACCTCTAATACTTCAGCAAAAATTTTAGACATCGCTAAACAGCTATAACAGTGTGACATACCGAACGCTAAAATAGTAGGCTTACCATTGCCAATATTATGTTTTATGTACCTATATTCATTCACAGGTAATGGCTTCTTTTCAGACATTTTTGCTCCAAGCGTGTTATTAGGGTGATTATACAAATCCTATCTTAAAAACTTTTGCTATAATCAAACTAATATTACTCAAGGAAATTCAATCATGTTATTGGGCGTAAACATAGACCATATTGCAGTACTGCGAGAAGCAAGAAAAGTAGCAGATCCTGATCCGATTGATGCACTGAGCATCTGTAAACGTGCAGGAGCAGACCAGATCACTATTCATCTTCGTGAAGACCGACGACATATGCAAGATATGGATGCTGAAAATATTATAGAACTCTCTTCACTGCCTGTGAATCTAGAGTGTGCCATCTCTTCTGAAATGATAGACATAGCATGTAATCTAAAACCGCATCGTGTCACTCTTGTGCCTGAAAAGCGTGAAGAGGTCACGACTGAAGGCGGTCTCGCAGTGACAGGGGGACAACCCAAACTCAAAGAAGCCATAAAGAGACTGCAAAAAGAAGAGATAGAGGTCTCACTTTTCATAGACCCTACCTTAGATGCAATCAATGCATCACTTGACCTAGGTGTCGAGTGGATAGAGTTTCATACAGGAAAATATGCGAACATCTATGCGATGCTCTACACTAACCTCTCAAAAACACACCACAGTATCCCTGAACTTGAACTCCCGCGCAAAGTACTCAAAAAAATGCTCAAGGATGAACTCTGTAACCTCCGTCTGCTCTCTTGTGATGCCATGGAGCTGGGTTTACGTGTGGCAGCAGGACATGGTCTTAATATGCAAAATGTCAAAGACATCGCTGAGATAGAAACTATAGAAGAGCTGAATATCGGACAGAGTATCATTGCACGTTCTGTCTATACTGGGCTTGAACAAGCTATCATAGATATGAAATCTATGTTGATAAGATAATATGTCAAGAAAAAAAGTAGCCATTTCTGTCGGTGATCTCAACGGTATAGGTATCCAACTTATCCTTGAGAATCATGACATCATCTCTAAAGAGATAGAAGCTGTTTACTGTATAGACAGAAGCATGCTGGAACAAGCAGCCCAAAAATTAAACCTATCCATACCTACTGATTTTAACACCATAGAAAATATAGCAGCAGACTTTGAAATAGACGCCGGGGTGGTCAGTAAAGAAAGTGGCGCATATGCTTATGCTTCATTTGTCAAAGCTGTTGAACTTGCACGTAACAAAGAAGTCGATGCCATCACAACCCTGCCCATACACAAAAAAGCATGGGAATTAGCGGGCGTAGCGTATAAAGGTCATACGGATGCCTTAAGAGATTTTTTCGATGCGGAAGCCATTATGATGTTAGGTTCACCTAAAATGTATGTCGCTCTTTTCACCGAACATATACCACTTAAAGAAGTAGCTGGAAGTATCAATGAAAAAGCGTTAACAAGGTTTCTCATAGACTTTTACCAGACAGCCAAACCTGACACACAGGTAGGTGTTTTAGGGTTGAATCCTCATGCCGGAGATGATGGGGTACTGGGTAATGAAGAGCGCATCATACAAAAAGCTATAGACAACGCCCACAGAGAAATAGGCTCTAAGATATTCAGCGCTCCACTTGTACCGGATGTCGCATTTACACCAAGAGTACGTGCAAACTATACACACTACATTGCCATGTACCATGACCAGGGTTTAGCCCCTCTTAAAGCCTTGTATTTTGATGAAGGGATCAATGTCTCTCTCAACCTCCCGATACTAAGAACTTCTGTTGACCACGGGACCGCTTTTGATATAGCATATAAAGGGTCAAGACTGAATGCCCTAAGCTATATCAATGCAATCAAATATATTAAGGAAAGAGATGAAAAATAGGCTTATCATAACGATCAGTGATGTTCATGGATCAAAACAGTATAGTGTCCATGAAATCATCAAAAAGGTTATAGCTGGAGCGATTCTTCTTCTGATCAGCATTGCTTTTACTACGTATCTTTATATCAATTTTCTTAACAACAGGGTCTCTAAACTCAATAAGCAAAAACTCGAATTTCAAAATGAAATTGTAAAACTTGAAGAAACAAGTGCAACCTATAAACACAAAAATGATATTCTCGAAAAACAAAATGTACAACTTACATATCAGATCCAGGAGAATAGTGACAAACTCGTCTCAGTCAATGAAAAACTTGAAGAGGTCGAAGAGATGATTGGGTATGGACCGGATCTGAATGCCAGTTTTCAAGATAGAGTGGAAAATGCACGTGAAAAGGTTGTTCAGGCAATCAAAGAAGAGGTTGAACAAGAACACATATCATCAATCCAAAAGGCCCTGATACTGAATAGTATCCCTAATGGAAAGCCTGTAAGATATACCCGTGTCTCAAGTAAATACGGATACCGTACCCATCCTGTCACAAAAAAACAGTCCTTTCACCCTGCACTTGACCTGAAATCGAAGAGAGGTACCCCCGTATATGCACCTGCCAGCGGTGTGGTTGTCTTAGCTAAACGTAAAGGTGCCTATGGAAACTTCTTGCTTCTTGACCACTCTTTCGGATTTAAAACTGCCTATGGGCATCTTAGCAAATTTGCCGTCAAGAGCGGCGATTTTGTCAGTAAAGGGGATCTTATTGCATATGTAGGGAGTACAGGTCGAAGTACCGGCCCCCATCTACACTATGAAATCCGATATTTGGATAAATGGCTCAATCCAAAGAGCTTTATACAATGGAATTTAGAGAATATTAACGACATAAGCGATAAAATAGCTCAAGTTGACTGGAAAAGCATCCGCAAGCAGACCCAGGATATCATAACACTTTCTACACAACAATAAAGGAACACTATGGCACTGATCAAAAGCAAAAAGAATCCAAAAACAAATGACAAGATCACTTCAGCAACAATTATCACTTCATGTATGGAAGTCACAGGAAATTTACATGGCAGTGATACGGTACATATAGATGGTAAAGTGATGGGAGACATCATTGTGAGTAACACACTTGTGATCGGAAAATCAGGTATTGTACAGGGAGAAGTGAAAGCAAAAAATGCGATCATTAACGGCAAACTTGAAGGCAGTATCATCTGTGAAACACTTGAAGTAATGGAAACAGGTGAAATTTCCAAACAAATTCAAGCAGATACCATGATACTTGATGGTACCGTTACCGGTCATGTCATTGGACTCAAATCGATAGAAATCCAGTCAAATGCTAAACTCACAGTTGAGAAACTTGAAAGCAAAAAAATCACTGTTAGCGGATCAGTTAAAGGGAATATTGTCGCATCAGAACTGCTAGAGATAAACAGTACAGGTTCAGTAGAGGGTGAAATATCAGTCAAAAATATCAAAACAGCTGAAGGCAGCAGAATGGTTGGTACTATGTCCACTTATAAAACAAAACAAGAAGAAAAAATAGAGGTCAAGCAAGAAGAAAAGGCACAGATAGCCTAGTCTTGTTTTACCCAAAGAGTCCTTCTGACTCATCAACGACCACTTCACAGTTCTCATTCATCTGAGCACAAAGTCTCTCTTGACAATCTTTACATAAATAACGGTAATTTTGCATATCATAATGGATAGTATCACCCTCTTTAATATCATCATAACACTCCGCACATACATTGGTTACCCGTAAAAGTATCTCTTCTGTTGCTTCCTGTGTTACAAAACATGGACTACTCATTATCACTCCCTAGCTCTTTCATCATTTTTTTCGCTTCTTCCAATGTGTTATCTAGTTCATATGCTTTCGTATAGCCTAGAAGTGCTTCTTCTGTTCGTCCTAGATCATATAAAGTATTAGCATAGTTAAAGTAGTGAGGTGCATACTCAGGATCCAATGCAATTGCGCGTTCATGGTGTTTTTTGGCACCCTCTTCATCTTCAAGTTTGTGTAGCACGTTGGCAAGTGACACATGCGCCATATCATCCGTATCATCAAGGGACAACAGTTTTACATAACTCTCTTTAGCTTCTTCATATTCACCTGTTTGCATATTGACGTAACCCATTCTCTGAAGTACTTCAGTATTGTTCTCGTCAATGATAAATGCCGAACCTAATGCTTTTTTTGCTTCTTCAAAATCTTCTTTTGCCACTGCATCATCTGTCATTTGTAAAAGTTGTTCCATACGTGTAGGCTGCACTGCAGGAGTAGAAAATGTTTTATCGGGACGATTGATACCACCTATTTGCTCATCTGCAACTTTCGCTTCAAAATCCACACCTCTTTTAGGGTGATTTCCTGAAAAAAGTTGTTTAAAAAAAAGATAAAATACTCCTCCGGCAACAATAAGAAGTAGTAGTTGAAATGTTGTCATAGTTTCTCCAATATAGATACCGAATGATAAGATAATCTAACTTAAATCCAAAGAAAAACTGCTATCATGATAAAAAATAACCAAAGGATGATTATGGCTTATAGAATAACATTAGATAAAGAGAAATTACAAAAAGAGTTAACACCGCTAGAATATAATGTATGCTTGAACCACGGTACGGAAGCACCGTTTCAAAATGAATTCTGGGACTCAAAAAAAGAAGGTATTTACAGCTGTAAATGTTGCAATACCCCACTCTTCTCTTCAGAAACAAAATTTGATTCGGGTACAGGCTGGCCAAGTTACTTTCAACCTATCAATGAAGAAAATATAGAAGAAATTACGGACAGTAGCCATGGTATGGTCCGTGTAGAAGTACGTTGTGGTGCATGTGGTTGTCATTTAGGACATGTATTCCCTGATGGTCCGGCACCTACCTATAAGCGATACTGCATCAATTCTGCATCTTTACATTTTAAAGAAAATGAATAAGATATTATGACTGTAGCTGTGCGGCGATACGCCCGGCAGCTTCATCCATCTCTTCTTTTGTATCAAAAATAAAAGAGTATTTTTCCTCTTCACCAAGATTGACAAAAATACCAAATCCTACGACTTCAACCTTACCTTTTGACTCAATATCCAACCATTCAAGACTCACTTGTGTTGTCTCATCCTCATGTCCTGTCTTCACTACGGCTGCAGGGTAAAGTTGCGTGATCTTAGCTGTGTCGAATTGTTTATCTTCTATTGTGATTATCATAGAGGGATTATAGTATAATCACTTTAAATCTAGAACGGAGAACACCCATGAGTTTAAATGCACAAATAAAAAATGATATTAAAGAGGCAATGCGCGCAAAAGAGATAGTCAAAAGAGATACACTTAGAAATATACAGGCATCTATCAAACAGATAGAAGTAGATGAACGTAGAGAAGTGACAGATTCTGATGTTGAAACTGTTTTAATGAAATATTTAAAACAAAGAGAAGATGCCAAAGCGCAATTTGCAGAGGCGGGACGTAGTGACCTTGTAGAAAAAGAAGATGCAGAGATAGCCATAGTCAAAGCCTATCTTCCAGAACCTATGGACGATGCAAAGTTGGAATCTGTACTTAAAGAAGTGATAGCTTCTGTAGGTGCCGAAAGTATGAAAGATATGGGTAAAGTCATGGGTGGTGCCAAAGCTGCCATAGGAAGCCGGGCAGACGGCGGGCGTATCAACCAAATGGTGAAGAAATTACTTTCCTGACCATCCATAAATAATGTCGACCAGAACGCCCTTGAAAGCGAAGCGATTCGAGAGGGTCGACGCTTTTTGCCTACTTTTTCTAAAAAAGTAGAAAGAGAACACCGCATAATAAAACATCTATTTACTTAGCAATGTTCAAATATTTATCCTAATCGAAAAAGATTAGGAATAAATGGATCTAACCTCATTAATTCCCATACTTAAGCGCTCTGATAGCCGCCGTAATATCATCCTGTCTCATAAAATGCTCACCCACCAAAAATGCATCTGCGCCTATTTTGGATAGTTCTACTACTGTCTCATGGTCATTGATCCCAGATTCAGCCACAATTATCTTACCATTTGGAATAAGCGGTATCAGTTTTTCACTCAAACTCATGTCCATTTCAAATGTTTCAAGGTTACGATGGTTAATACCGATGATATCTGCCCCGGCAAAAATAGCTTTTACCAGATCGGTTTTGTTATGCACTTCTACCAATACATCCAAACCTAAATGCCGTGCATAGTCATGCAACTCTTTCAGCTCTTTACGACTTAGTGCCATAGCGATCAGCAAAATATAGTCTGCACCAAATGCCAATGCTTCAAGCACCTGATACTTATCCACAATAAAATCTTTTCTAAGGAGCGGTATGTTTACATAACGACGTACCATACCTAAATACTCTTTGTCCCCTTTAAAAAAGTGTGGTTCAGTCAGTATAGAAAGTGAATCTGCCCCACCTTTTTCATAGGCTTGCGCTATCTCTACAGGGTCAAAGTCTTCTCGTATGATCCCTTTACTGGGACTTGCTTTTTTCACTTCTGCAATGATTCGGTAAGGGTTTTCCTCAGTTGAACGTAAAGCACTCTTTACATCTTTAGGGATAAATGGGTTAAATGAGAGAGAACGTCCTAACCACTCCAGGGGGTAATCTACTTTTCTTTTTTCTAGGTCTGATTTTGTTTTTTTAATGATTTCATCTAATATCTGAGCCATATATCACTTTCCATATTTCTATAAATTTCGCGTATTATATCTAAAAGAACCCCGAAATTATTTACACTGTCTGATAGCATCCCAATGTTCTATGATTTCTTCTTCTTCCAATCCCTCTTCATCGACGACTCTTTTCATCAGTTTATAGGCTTTATCACAATCACGTTGTTTATAGTATCCCCATGCCAAAGAGTCCAAATAATACATGTTGTCAGGTTGCTGGATCAATGCATCTTCTATCACAGTGATACCTTTTTTGACATTGACCTCTTTATCTATCAGTGTATAGCCATAATAATTGAGGTAAATACTGTCATCATTTCCTAATGCAATAGCTTTTTCAAAATGAGAGATCACATCTTGTATCATTTTTTTATCATTTTTATCTTCTGAGTTTTCAAAAAGAAGTACACCCTTCTCTGCTATCCATTTTGAATTTTTATCTTCCTCATAGAGTTTATCGACAAGAGCCAATGCTTTAGAAAAATATTTTTTTGTCTTATAAAGTTCATAGAGTATATCATTTCTACTTTGATCTGCTTCCAAGAAAACAATAGCCCCATCAAGATCTCTTTTGTATATATAGGCATCTATGATCTTAGTCAAGTACTGTGGGTCATTGTCTTGTTTATACAATGCTTTATAGGTCTCTAAAATACCGTTAATATCTTTTTCTTTTTGGTAAAGCAAAAGCAGTTTCACATAGACATCGTGACTCACGATATTCATACGACGATGCGTTTCAAGTAACTGTAGTGCTTTTTTACGTTCACCAGTAAACTCATCCATAATATCAGCCATACGGAGCAATATCTCTTCTCTAGGCACTGTTTCATATACCCTGCTTAAAAGGTCTAATGCTCTTTTGAATTTTCCGGCATATAAAAATGAATTTGATGCTAGATCCAAATCCATAGGTTCTGTTGACTGTTCAAGCAGGTGTTCTGCTTCTATTGTCGCATTTTTCACTTGTCTTATAGTGAGATAAAGAGGAATGAGAAGACGTCTCACTTCAAGTCTGTTTGGATTTACCTTATCCCATCTTTTTAAACGTGTGATACTCTCCAATATGTGATTTCTGCTCATCAATGCGGAAGTCGCTTCTTTAAAGAGATAGATCTCTTCCCCTGTATCATCATACAGTCTTTTATAGACTTGATAACTGTTTTCATAGGCTTTATATTCATCATATAAAAGTCCTCTCATGATGAGTTCATCTTCGCTTATCTTCATGATTTCTTTGGCAGAGCTCATCACAGTGCTAAAGATCAATACTATCAATAAGGGTAATGCTATACGATACCAGGACACTCTTTACGTACCTCTTCTTCATCATTTTTAAACTGTTCCCAAAACGGGAACGTACGACATTGTAAAGGCCGCACAGGGTAAATGGAACAACGTCTCATCGACTCATCAAAAAATACACAGGCATAGTTATCTGCTGCAAGTTTCTTTTCTATCAAAGAATAGCGATGCTTCACTTTTCTTAGATACATTGTAGCAAAATCTTCTATACTAAGGTTAACGAACTCTGCCATTTTCTCTATTTCAGTATATTTAGCCCATATATAACCGCTCTCCCCCGTACAACAGTGTCCTCCACACGCTTCACATGCATTAGGGTCAAATTTAAAATTATACTGTTCGTGTGTCATGAATTCCATGATCAAAAATCACCTTTTATACTATTTGTATTTGCACGTTCAAATGCTTTTATCGCTTTTTCTCTATAGACACTCTTCTCATCAAAGACCACAAATGGAGGAAGTATCTTTGTCATAGATCTTGATCCCATACGCGCTGCGATCATCACCAGTTTGGACTCTCTATCTATTTTAGAGTGCACAAACTGCATTGTTTCAACAGTTATACCATAGGAAGTTAAATGATGCAATAACAGGTCTACTTGCTTCGCATCATAACAGAAGATAAAATACCCTCTGGGCTTCAACAGTTTTTTGACCTTGGCTATGAAATCATCTATAGGTAAATGGTGTGCATATCTTGCAATGTTCAAATGCGTATTTTCACTTTGTTGAACATTTGAGTCATAAAAAGGCGGGTTTGAGATGATATAGTCAAACTTCTCATCTGTCATCCACTCTGTAAAATCTCCGAGATGACTTTGCGCTTCTAAGTCATTCAGTGCATAATTATGTTTTGCATAGTCAAGCATCTTTTCTTGTTTGTCTATAATGCTCGTCTGTATGTTAAAATCCCTGGTCAATAAAAGTGAGATGATACCTACACCACACCCTACATCCAATAGTTTACCTTTAGGCTTAAATGAAGAGATAAAGTCATACAAAAAGATTGAATCACTGTTATAACAGTAGCCACTTGTAGGTTGATAAAGAAACAAATAATGCCTTTTTTTGTGAATTTTACAATATTTTCAGTATAATCGCGATTATGAATGAAGAACTAGATCTACTCAACCCGCCATCAACAGATTTTTCAATGCTGGACTACGATTGTGCATACATCCCTGGAAATAAGGTACGTATGAACTATAAGTATGTTTCACATGCAAGTAAAAAATTTGCAACTGCAGTCATAGCCAGAGGATGGAGACGTTTTGGAAAGTACTTCTTCCACCCTGTCTGTAATGGGTGTAATGAGTGTAAAAGTGTACGTATAGATGTCAATAACTATCACTATACCAAATCACAAAAAAAAGCTATTAAACGGAATGCTGACACTCAGATCATTATACAAAAGCCTAGTCTTACCGACGCACATATTTATCTCTACAATAAATACCACTCTTTTAAGCATGAAAAAGACCAGTGGCAGCACCGTAATATTTCACATCGGGAATACCATGAAAACTTTGTAGATGGTGCACATGATTATGGAAGAGAAGTACTCTATATCAAAGATGATAGACTCATCGGTGTAGACCTCATCGATATACTCGATGACGGTATCAGTTCTATATACTTTTACTATGACCCTGATTATGCCAAACTATCACTAGGAACTTATTCACTGCTCTACCAAATACAATTGGCACATATACTTGAACTGCCTTGGATCTACTTAGGGTACTGGGTAGAAGGATGTAAAGCCTTTGCCTATAAACCAAAGTTCCAACCCCAGGAGTTGTTAGATGGATTTCCTCATATTTCAGAAGAACCTGATTGGGAAAAGTGGGATTTAACGTAAAGCGTCTAACTCCGGACTCTTACGGCACCATTTCAAAAAAAGTCTGTCAGGATCTACTCTGACATCTATCTCTTTGTCTTCAACGATACATTCAGCCAACATCTTTGCTATAAGCGGTGCAAAAACAAACCCTCTTCCACCTAAACCATTAGAAACATATAAATTGTCTATATACTTCATCTCAGGCTTGGCACCACGCATAATGGCAGGATATTTGTCTAACATAAAAGGTACATCTATCACTTTTCCTACCAAAGGAAAATAATCTTTAGATCCTGATCTCATACCGCAAAAGACTTCTTTGAGTTCCAGATCTGACGTATCGATCAGAGAAGAAGCTTTTTCTTTGAGAAGTAAGGCTTGTCCTTCTTGACAAGGGATAGGTTCTTTAACCTCTTTTTCATGTGTCGCACCCAGTTTGATGATGCCATCTATGTTGGCACCCACAGACATGGATTGATGCATACTGACCTCTAAAGAAAGCTTGGAAGTGAAGTCTCCTCTAGTTCCCCAAGTACCTTTGATACCCATATAACGCAAGTCAGCCAGATCACTCTCATAACCTGTCGCCAATACAAGATTTTGAGCTTTGTAGTCACCTACACACCACAACCCACCTTCCTGTATGATCTCTTTTACCTCATACACTAAGACATCTATCTCTGAGAGCAAATCTTCACAGATCTCTTTTGCATCACAAACACCCGCTTCAGGAAAGAAAAAACTATCGAACTCAGTACATACTCCTTGTTCTTGAAGTTGTGCTTTTGTATAAAGTTCATACCTGTTTTCATTAAAAGATTCATACTCAGTAAACTTTTTAGCATCTACTTCATCTTTGGGGATTCGTATCACGCCAGTTTGATGAAAAAGTGAAGGGCAAGTAGTAATATAAAAGTCTTTGGCATATTCAAATGCTTCATTGGTAAGTGTTTGAAGAGGCGACCCTTTGCCTATCTTAGGAGAGACAAAAGCTCCCGCCGCTCCAGAGCCTCCACAAGCAATACCTCTTCTATCTAGGACAAGTACTTTTTGACCTTTTTGTGTAAGTGTATACCCTATAGAAGCGCCTGCGATACCTGCACCGATGATGATACTATCATAGGTTTGAGACATACTATCTAAACCGATATCTCTTTAATATCCGCAATATTCCTAAACGTTTTATAGATAGACCCTATTGTATGAAGTCTATTGAGTTGTAATTCTTCATCTTCAGTGTTTACCAGAACATCATCAAAATACCCATCAAGTTCACGTTTTAGTCCAAAAAGTGCTTCAAGTTCTTCCTTGTAGTCACTGTATGTAGCGTTGATCACTTTTTCATAAGCATTATAGAGTGTGACTTCAGCATCTTCTTTGAACAATGCGATATCTATCTCCATGCTTGACTCAAGGTCTACGTCTTTAGAGATATTCGCTACACGTTTGAAGGTAGTGAATTGTTCTTTAAATGCATCACTGCTTACGATGTCATTCAGTGCAGCCACTTTTTTAGCTATCTCATTGATATCTCTTTCACCTGAAGCCAGTACAGAAGCGATGACTGACGGATTGGCATCGAGTGACTTGTTGATACGTTCTATAATGAATTCACTTAAGAGATCAATATCAAACTCATCGTAATTGCCTTTTAGCAAGGAGATGATATCATCAATGTTGAACGTCAGATCATACGCTGTCACAATTCGTACAATACCGTTGACTGCACGACGTAGAGCGAAAGGATCTTTAGAACCGGTAGGAATTTTTCCCACGCTGAAGAGTCCAAAGAGTGTATCCAGTTTGATACTCATAGCAACGATAGAGGAGAATACAGAACTTGGAAGTTCAGCACCCTCACCTACTGGCATATACTGCTCTTTTATTGCCTTATATACAAGCTCCTCTTCGCCCAGTGCCTTGGCATAGTAATATCCCATAAGCCCCTGCAGTTCTGTAAACTCGTACACCATCTCACTCATAAGATCCGCTTTTGCAAGGTTTATTGCTTTGTCCATTGCTTTTTCAAGTACTGCAGAACTTTGTCCAGTGCCTGATTCTACTCTGTCCATATAAAGAGCAAGCAGTCTGATAGCGATATTATTTTCTCTTTTGATCTTATCTGCAAGTGTTCCCAGACCATCAATAAACTGTACCTTTTCAAGCCCAGCAGTACTCAGTCCATTTTTAAGGTCATTTTTGTAGAAGAAGAGTCCATCTGCCAAACGTGGTTTAAGTACACGTTCATTTCCTGCTACTACTTTACTGTAATCATCTGTATAAGCATTAGAAACTACCACAAATTTGTTTGCTATTTTTCCATTTTCAAATACAGGGAAATAACGCTGATGTTCTTTCATAGATGTGATGATCACTTCAGGTGGGAGTTCTAAAAAGAGTTCATCAAAAGACCCTACAAGTGCTTTAGGGTTCTCTGTTATCGCTACAACCTCAGCCAACAAAGCCCTATCCCTTTCGATGATAATATTATGTGTTGATTCCAATGCATCAAACTCAGCTAAGATCTTCGCTTCTCTTTCTTTAGGATGCAGCATCACGGCACACTCATCCAATAGACCTTCATAGGCATCTATAGTAGGCACTTCAACCGCATCATAGGTCACCATACGATGGACATAGGTTTTTGTGTCTGAAGCCACACCAAAAAGTTCCACAGGTACAGAAGCATCACCCATTCTTACCTGTAACCAGCGTATAGGTCTGATGTATTCATCCGTTCTTGAAGCCCAACGCATCATCTTTCCAAATGACATAGAGGCTATCCATTTTTCCAGCATCTCTTGAAGAAGAGAAACCGTTTCAGATCCTTTTTCTTCTTTTTTGAAATAAAGTACTTCTTTACCGTTCTTTTCTGCAC
>Ga0210119_1000158_pt1 | contig 15267 bp, 15 predicted proteins | sample China_Bullhead_C_2_FD_184859 | JGI IMG/M metagenome (GOLD analysis project Ga0210119, IMG submission 184859) | Wetland microbial communities from San Francisco Bay, California, USA, that impact long-term carbon sequestration -... | ecosystem: Environmental > Aquatic > Marine > Wetlands ... | reverse complement strand
GGCCCATTTGGTTCTCTCCCCGGCGTAGTAGCAGATTCCCACGAACAGAAGGGCCTGAATTGCCACAGACACACCATCCACAGCCAAAAATCACTGCCAAGGATAGCGTGCCGCCCCTGCAAATGCAATCCGATAATGTTCAAGCCTTTTTCTGCCCACATATCGGTTCAGCAGTGCTGAAAGCGCCGGTTTGGTGAACAGCCAATCGCTTCCGCTTCTAGTCGGGCCAAAATAAGTAGTTGATATCAATTGGAATGATGTCGAAAAATGGGGTGATTTTAGGCTCTCAAAATGGCTACTTCTGGCAAGTAATCATTGATATTTCAGAGTGATAGCTTGGTCCGACCACCGACTCGTTACACTTTTCTTCTCGACTACTCCTCTTGTTCTGTCGGCACCAAGCTATTCGGCCCCAGAATCGATAGCAAAAGAGAGGCTTTTAAAAGACGTTTCACCTAGCTCACAACCCAAACCGCCATTTCCTTGGCCAGCTGCACCACCTTGTTGCTTATCCGACCCATAAAGAACTCTTCCACACGGGAAAGTCCTCTTCGCCCTAGGGCAATGGTGCCATAGCCAGCATTTTTGGCCTCCTCAACAATGGCCTTGGCCCGGCTGGCAGATCCAGTAACGATCCTAGTGCTTACACGATCAGGACTTAAGCCTGCTTTTTCAAACCTATGTATCGCTTCTTCGAAAACACCTTTCATGGCTTCTTCTGCCATCTGAAATTCCCCCTTAATACCTCCACCCCCGACTATCATGTCGTTGACCACATAATTTCCTTCGTAACCTGCTGATAGAAATTCAAAGCCTCTCAAAACATGAAAAAGAGTGACCTCCCAGTCGGTTCCTGCAAGCATGGCTCCAACGTAATCTACAATTCTCATTGCCTCTTCCGAAGCATCCATTGCCAATAGCACCTTGCCAGCCTGAGGGGTGCCTCCCACCACCCAAAGGGGGACGTGGACCAGATGCCCGACAAGTTTGCCGGCAATACTTCCCCACACAAGATCTTTAAACTTGCTAACTCCCCAACGTCCTACGACCACCGCGTCATAATTTTCTTGTGCTTCACGAACGATGTCTCTGGCTATGCCCGCCTGTCGTTCCTGCATTCTGATACTCACCGATTCCTCTTGGACGCCTTGATCTATAAGTAGTTCTTTCGATTTTTCCATAAATTCCTGGATCGCCGTCTGTTGCTGGGTTGCCCAGGCTGCCACCGGAGCCAATTGATGCCTGAACGCAGGGTTTTTCTCGATGTCCCAAAAGCTTTCAGGGATCTTACTCATCACATGGAAAAGAATCACCTCCATTCGGTTAGGTGGAAACAGTTGGCTTACATAGCGCACCGCTTCAAAAGACTGATCCGAACCATCCACCGCAAGTAAAATCTTTCTTTTACAGTTACTCACGAGATACTCCTTTCTAAATCAAGCTTATGCAGCACTCTGTATCTCTTTCGATTTCTCCAGCCATTCAAACTGAACAGACCTAAGATCAATAGTCAGTTCCAATTCACCTGGTTCCTCAGTTCTGGATGCTTCAAACCCTAGTTTTCTCCCCAGTGCAAGCATTTGAGTATTTTCCCGAAGAACAATACCCCACACAGTTTCTATCCCACGTCTTTTAGCTATCTGGAGGCATTTTTCCAGAAGCTTTGCTCCCACCCCTTTGCCCTGCCAGGGGTCTCCTACCATAACGGCAAACTCGGCTTTCTTGCCGTCAGGGTCACCTATCACTCGGGCAACTCCCAGCATTTTTCCTTCCGGACGCTCCTCCTGTAGGGCCACCAGGGCAATCTCGCGGTCATAGTCAATCTGGGTAAATCGGGCCAGCATACTGGCGGAAAGGGACTTCATGGGACTGAAGAACCGGTAGTAGACGCTAGTGGGAGATAAGGTATGAAAAAGATCCAGTAATGCGGGCGCATCCTCGGGCTTAATGGGCCGAATGAAAACGGCAAGTCCATCCTTTACAACTTCCCGGTATTCATATTGAGTCGGGTATGGACTGATCACCAGATGAAGTGGAGCCGAAACTTCGGCAGGTCTAAGAATAACCCGTGCATCTGCTGCAATTGGCCTCCCTTCATTTACTATGACAGGGTTCATGTCCAGTTCAATAATCTCCGGAAAATCCTCTAACAGTTGGGAAAGACGGATGATCATTTCTTCCAGAAGCGCCAGGTTTGCTCCTGGCTTGTTCCGATAACCCTTGAGAAGCGAGTAAGCCCGCGTGCTTTCCATGAGCTTCCTTGCTAGAGAGCGGTTGAGTGGAGGGAGGCCAATGGACCAGTCTTTCAGAAGCTCGGTTAGTACGCCCCCCATACCAAATAAAATCACCGGACCAAAGTTCTCATCCCTTTTTGCTCCCAAAAGGATTTCATAGTCCGGACGTTGAATCATCGGTTGCAGCGTAACCCCTAGTATCTTGGCCTCTGGATTATATGCGCGAGCATTCTTTATTGTTTTTCTGTACGCTACACTCACAGCGGCCTCACTGTACAAGTCCAGCTGCACCCCGCCGGCTTCTGTTTTGTGAACGATGTCCGGTGAATGAACCTTCACTACTATTGGGTACCCCATGTGCGTAGCTAACCGCTTGGCTTCCTCTACAGAGGTAGCCACTTCCGTGTGGGTAACCGGAATGCCGTAGGCTGTGAGAAGACTCTTGGATTCAATTTCGGTAAGGATGCCATTTCCGCTTTTCAGTTCTTCATCAATGATCGCTCGCGCCCAATCACGATCGAAGTGGAGTTCTTTGGCAAGCTTCGGAGGAATTTCTTGAAGCATCTGCAAATTACATGAATACTCATGCATGTACATAAAAGCTTTGACTGCCGATTCTGGAGTGTCATAGGTTGGAATTCCTGCATGATTCAAAATGTCCCGTCCTTTTTCCACCTCCATTCCTCCCATCCATGACGCGAACACTGGGCAGGGTTTTGCTTTGAGTTTCTGAGTCAGCAATTCAGCCACTTCAGCAGGGTTAGTCATTCCCTGAGCGGTAAGAATCAAAAGCAATCCGTTTAACTCCTTTGCTTTAAGACAAATATCCACTGCTTTGGCATAACGTTCGGGAGAGGCGTCGCCCAAAACGTCAATGGGGTTAGAGTGACTCCAGAAGGGGGGTAGCAGTTCATTTAACTGCTCGATGGTTTCCTGCTCCAGCCGAGCAGGCTCGGCGCCATATTCTGCCAGAGAATCAGCCGCCATCACGCCTGGTCCCCCGGCATTGGTAATAATCCCCAGTCGGGGACCCTTGGGGCGTGGTTGTTTGGCCATGAGCTCTGCACAGTCAAACAGTTCCCCAAAGGTCTGCACTCTGACGATGCCGGCACGCTTGAAGGCTGCATCATAGACCGCATCTTCTCCCACCATAGCACCGGTGTGGGACGCAGCTGCTCTGGCCCCGGCCGGACTCCTCCCGGATTTCAGGACCACAATGGGTTTCACCCGGGAGACCGCTCGAGCTGCGCTCATGAACTTTCTGAAATTGGTAAGACTTTCAATGTAGAGAAGAATACTGTTCACTTCGGGGTAGTTCCCCAGGTAGTCGATTAAATCGCCAAAATCAACATCCAACATGGAGCCGATGCTGACAAAATGGCTGAAGCCGATCTCTTCCTTCAGTGCAAGATCAAGAATTGCGGTGCAGATGGCTCCGCTTTGTGAAATAAAGGCAACCTTTCCCGACTGGGGCATGTGGGCCGCGAAACTGGCGTTGAGTTTTCTGCCCGGGCAAATAATCCCGAGACAGTTTGGACCAATAATTCGAAGTCCTCCAGTTTCTGCTTCCCGCCTAATTCTGTCTTCTATTTCCCGGCCTTGAGGTCCAGTCTCCTTGCCCCCCGCAGAAACAACAATAGCCCCACCTACTCTTACTTGGGCGCATTCCCTTATCACTGAAGGTACGCTGGAAATAGGGATAGCAATGATGGCAAGATCAACGGCGTGATCTATCCTCGAAATGGACGGATAGGCTTTGAGTCCATGTGTTGAAGTATAGTGGGGATTTACGGGGAATATCTTTCCCTGATACCCACCCTGGATAAGGTTTTGCACGTGGACAGAACCAATGCTGCCCTCTTTCTCGCTGGCCCCCACCACTGCGATGGACTCAGGCTCGAAAATCTTATCCAAATTGTACAGTCCCATGTCAACTTACCATTTGGCCTGCAAAGACCAGTCTAGTGATCTGCGCTCCCAACAACCGTACCCTTTACAGCGACAAGTTCAGAGTCTACGGGGTTACTTAGCCAATTTTGCGTATGGATTCACAGTCAATACCGGAACCTGTGACTTTTTCACCACACGCTCAGCAACACTCCCGAAAAATATTCGCTCTATCCCCTTTCTCCCGTGAGTACCCATGATGATGAGATCAATCCCTTCAGCCTGTGCGTAGTGCAGGATCTCTTCGGCAGGGTCTCCCAGGATAACGTGCGCCTTGCAAGGGCCACCTTCGAATTGCTCTTGCACGAACTCCTGCAGTTTTTTTTCCGCCCCTTGCACAACTTCGGCTTCAAAATTCTTGATGGAGGGGTGAGGCACGTAGATGCTTGTGAAGTGCTGTAAAATCCGAGCCACAAACAGCAAATGTATCTCCGCATCGAACTTTGCCGCCATCTCACCCACGTAAGGTGCGATTTTAGGAGATACCTCGGAGAGATCCACGGGGAACAGGATTTTTTTGATGGACCGCATGGCGAACTCCTTTCTTGTCAGGCCCTGGTCGGTTCCTTACTATAGTTCTACTGACTCCATCGATACCAAATTTCTTGCAATTGAAAGGTAGAAGGTAGATCCACTGCCAGCAGCAGATTCCACCCAGACATCTCCAAGGTGTTTCTTCGCAACTTCTTTGACAATGGTCAACCCCATACCGCATCCTTGGATCCGATTAGATGTGTCCAAGCGATGAAAAAGGTTAAATATTTTTTCGAACCCCTCTTGTTCTATACCTATCCCATCGTCATCGACGGAAAAGATGTGGTAGCAATCGTTTTTCTTGTACCCGATCCGAATTTCATTTAAATTGACTCCCCCATACTTCAAGGCGTTGTCCAGCAAGTTCCTGAAGGCTCTGGTCAGGAGGGGTTTATCCCCAACGACTTTCGGAAGATTCGGCGGCACCAGCAGCTTGATTTGGCGTTGCCGCAGAGCAGGGTAAAATTCCTCCCTTAGCTCTGCAAATATTTCCTTGATGCTGACCAACTCAATGCGAATGGGTATTTCCCTGGTGGCTATGTAAGTGTTGATCTGCTCTACTTGAGAGAGAATCTCTGCTGATGTCTTCAGAATCTGCTCGCAGTAGTGCTTTCCCTTTTCATCCAGCACCTCGCCATACTGCCTGAGGAGCCTCTCCGTTAGACCATAGAGACCGATGGCAGGGCTTTTCAGATCATGTGAAACCGAGTAAGCGAAAAACTTTATGGTTTGCTTCTTCTCCTCGACTTCCGTGAGCTTTTTTTGCAGGTCCCTATAAAGCCTTGCATGACTGCTGGCCACGCCGATCTGATGACCCATGTTCATGAGCAGATCTATCTCTTTCTGTTCGAATTTGATTACTTTTTTTACGGCGAGATTCATCACTCCCTCCACCCGGTCCATTACGATTAGGGGGACGCAAATTATGATCTTGAGTCCCTTGCGCGTCAGTAGATCTGTACGTTCCTTGTCCTCCAGTTCTGAAACGTGCTGAGCGATAAAGGATTTGGTTCGCGCCGACCTTCCTGAAAAGCCTTCGTCCAGACGCACTTTTTCCAGTCCCGAGATATCAAGCCCTTGGTGTGCCTCCAAGACCAGGCATTGTTCCACCGGATCCCACAGGTAGATGCGCCCGGCATCCAGGCCGAAATGCCGCAAGACAATGGCCAGAGCTCCCTCCAGAAGGGGCTCCAGCTCTATGGCGCTTGCCAAGAAATTGCTAAGCTCCAGCAGAATAGACAGAGCCTCATTACGCGTTCGCAGCCTTGATTCGCTGAACCTAACGGTCACATGTTTTTCAACTAAAAGCATCGGACCATCCACTCTATAAATTCCCCCACCGATAAAGAACCGGTGGCGTAAATCATGGCACGATCCAGACGGCAAATCCCTCAGCACGATGGAGTACTTTGCTGGTTACCCGGCCCATGAGGAATTCCCGCACTTTGGACAGCCCTCTGCGACCCATTACGATGGTGCCGTATGCCCCCTCTCGGGCTTCTGTGAGGATATCCTTTGCACGGCTTGCACTGTGGAGGTTAACTTGGCTCGAGATTCTGGAACCCTTCACTCCCGCTTTTTCAAGTCTCTCCTTGTAATAGCGAGTCATGCGTGGAATATCTCTCTTGACCTCTTCCCAGAACCCCTCTACCTCATGGTCTCGCAGGGTTGGATCATCTAAAAATCCAAATCTTCGAACCACGTGAAAAAGAGTAATCTCTACATCGGGCGCCTTAGCAATCTTGCCGACATAATCCACCGCTTTTGATGCATTTTCCGAGGCATCCACAGCAAGAAGCATCCTCTTTGAGTTTATATTATCCCCCACTACCCATACGGAGGTGTCTTTCACCACCTCAACAATCTTATTGGCAACGCTGCCGAGAAAGAGATCTGCCAACTTACTCAATCCCCTGCGTCCCACCACGACCGCGTCATAACCTCGCGCAGACTGCATAACAATGTCTCTGGCAATGCCGACCTCCCTTTCCTGAAGGATTACTCCCACGTCATTTTCAGCTACGCCTGCTTTTACCAGGACATTCCTGGCATCATTCAGAAAGCGCTGGGCTGTCTCTTCTGAATTCTTTTTCCATGCAGTGTACTTAGGTTGAATCCTCTCTTTGAAATAGGCGTCTTTTTCCAGGTCCCAGAAGGTCTCAGGTGCTGTGGGCATAACATGGATGAGGTTCACTTTCAGGCTCGCGGGATTACAGGTTCGCGCCACATACCTGGCCGCATTGAGTGAATGTTTCGATCCATCCAAGGCAATCAGGATGTTTTTCTTGTTCGCCATTTACTTTTCCTGCCTCACAACTTTTGCCTCAACAACACCTTGCTAGTCTCGACCCATTTGTCCCAGACAACACCTGAGCAGCAGATGAACAGATTTATGTCATCAGGCACGGCCACCGGATATAAAAACTCTCATCTGCCTATCCTGGGAGCGCTGCGATAACCGTCGGCGCTTGCACCATCCCATGAAGATCTCTTTTGGCGATTTTGTACCTCTCAAAATAGATCTGAGCAATCTTGAGCATCAGCTCGTATCCCACCGCCGGGTCGTTTTTGCACAGTTCCGCCAACTTGTCAGCGTCAACCGCCATTACCTCACTGTCTTCTATACAAACAGCTGTCAGCGTATACTCCTGCGGTTCCATGAACGAAGCAGCACCAAACAAGCCTCCAGAATCACGCATCTCAAAAGCAATGCCTACGTCATCTCCCGGCTCAAACCGCCTCAGGCTCACCAGGCCTTTGTCCACTACAAACAAATGCTTGGCACGATCGCCACGCTCATAAACATGGGCGTTTTTCTTGTAGCTCTTTTTCTCCACGATTTTTGCGAGTTCCTCCAAATGCGTCTCAGAGAATACGCCGAAGAACTCTAGATCCTTCAGTTCATTCACTGTTGCCATGACCTTCCCTCCAATCATTTTGTAAATTTGTCTCAGCTGTTTGTGGTATCGGCGGCCGTGCCGAGACAGTTACAATCCAATCCTTCGCTCAAGCCTTACGAGCCCCTAGACCTCAACATTGAAGATGGTCATAGCCGGCTCATATTTTTTCTTAAACTCAGGATATATTTCCGCCATAAGTTGATAATAAGGCTCGATACATCTCACTTTCCGGAGGACTGCTTTCAGCTTGAGATTTGTACAATGGTCGCAGCTCCAGGTTTCCCAATAGGACTTGGCTGCCCTCATCAGGCAATCCCCGTAGAGGGGGCAGTCAATGTACTTGATTCCTTTTCTGTTTACCGGCTGGGGAGAATGCAATTGCACCACGCCCTCCTTTTTCTCATTCAAGCCTCAAACTCACTTGTTTCGGTTCGCAATATTTCTTCTGAACATGGGTATTGAAATATTTGTGCCAGACATTCAGACAATATAACCGATTGAAATAAAAGAATATTAGCTGCTATGAACGCACCGAGATGGAGGGGGAAATTTTACAAGGTGTAAAGAATACTGGCAGGCATACCCGGCAAAAGCTGGAGGGTCGAAGTATTGAGATGGTGGAGTTGTAGATAGATCAGCTCCAGTATGATCATCAAAAAGACCAAAAATGCCAAGTCGCTTGAGCTCAAGATTTTGCTCACTGATTCAAAGGTGTAGACCAGTACCCCATTTCGCTACCATTCTGTCATGTGGTGCTCGTCTCTATCTGTGCTTCCTGAGGCGAACAACAATGATGGTTTTTTCTTTTGATCCAGCTTGAGGTAGGTTGTCGAAAAAATCTGGTACCGGCTCTCCAGAAGTGCTTGATCTGTTCTGACCCGTACGTGAAGACTGTCCTCCAGCTCATTCAAAGGCTGGAATACTTGGCGTTGAGCCTCCAGGTGCTGCAACCGAGCATCTGAAATCGTTATCTTACTCTGCCGCCCGGCAAGCCTTTGACGCAGCTCTGAATCCGGACACAAACATTCTACAAAGATCACATTTGCCCCCATCTCCTTAGCCATACGCCGAAAAGCCTTCCGATGCTGGCGTTTGCCAAAGGTTGCATCAAGAATCACGGAATTGCCGCTGGAGATCTCTACCTTCGCTTGGAGCAGCATGTTTTCATAGGTTCGGGCAGTGACAACCGGCGTGTAAAGGCCTTCTTCGAAGGCTGCCAATGCTGGTTCCTGCGGACTTAATCCCAACATTTTCTTGCGGATAAAATCGGAGCTTAGGACCTTCACCTTCAATGGTTTTGCCAATGCAGCGGCTATGGTGCTTTTGCCGCTGCCAATGAGACCGCAGACAATCCAGAGGGTCGGACGGTTGAAACTTGCAGCATACCAGGAGGCGAGGTCAAAGTAGCGTTGGGCTCTTTCCACTACCACTCTGGTCTTCTTGGCGGGCAAATCCCCTGCCGCCTGCCGCAGGCATTCCACCTTGCAGCGCACATGGGCACGGTAACACTTGTAGAAATCTAGGAGCAGAAAAACTTCCGGATCATTGGCCGCTTGGGCATAACCGGTAACCAGGTCCCGGCCGACCTCTGCAAATCCATGATAGTCCAGATCCATGGCAAGAAAAGCAAGGTCTGCAGCGACATCACCATAGCGGAAGCGCTCATTGAACTCGATGCAATCGATAATCTGGATATCAGTCAATGAATCGGAATGATCTAAGAAATAGATATGACCCAGACGCAGATCGCCATGGCAATCGCGAATGAATCCAGCTTCAATACGGTGATTGAAAAGCTGCTCGTGGTTGCTGAGAAAATTGAGCACAGCCTGGTTCAGGCGAGAAAACTTTTTTTGGTTCAGGATTTCGGGCACGAAGGGCTCTGTTTGGGTAAAGTCTTCTCTGGTGTTGATTTCGACCATATCTCGGGAACCCATAACGTCTATCTCCGTCCCTTTTCTGGCCCTTTGATAGAAATGAACCAGAACATCGACAAGCTCCTGCACCATTGCTCCGCTCAATTTGCCGCGCAACAAAAGCTCCAGCATTGTTTTTCCCCGAGGGAGCTGCCGCATCTTCACCGCATATTCCACAGGTTCCCCGGGGCCATTGAACATGTATGCCGTTGGTTCTTGAGTGATAGCTACAACATCAAGATACACCCCTTTGCTGAGCCGCTGGTTTAACAAAACCTCTTGTTCGCAATAGTGGCGTCGTTTCTTTAAAGTGGTAAAGTCTAAAAAACCGAAATTCACCGGTTTCTTCACTTTGTAGGCGAAGTCCCCGGTGAGAAATACTTTAGAGATATGGGTTTCCGCAACCTGAATATTTGTCGTCCGATGGGGATAGAATGTTGGATCGACTAAAGCCACCTCTATCTCGCGTCGATGCTCTACGTTGCTGCCACTCTCCACTTTCGCTATAGGATAAGGCTGATCAAACCCGTTCTTGACAGTGGTGACCATTTTCAGGATCCTTTTTTGATTTATTCTCCTGGGTTAACGTTGTTTAAAACGCTTTCTCCCCACTGTATGCGGTTGTAATCAAAAACATTCATTGAAATATTTATGCCAGATAGCAGGGCAGTATATTAGTTTGAAATTAAAAGATATTTCGAGATTGAAATGGGCGGAGATGGAGAAAGGACTTTTACAAACTGTAAAGAATACTGGCAGACATCATTTTTTAACGTAGGCCACAGGCCTGTGTTACCCGAAAGTGGAGGAGCGGTCTGGACCTTTTCTCGAACTGAATTTTAAAAACACGATTTGTGCTGCCGCCACCCCTTCTCCCTAGGTTCCAGTTACAGGGTTAGACATGTTTGCTTCGATGGCCTTCTGGATAGCCGTTTTCAACTCAGTGAGGTCAAATGATTTGACCACGTAGGAGTCTGCAGCAATGGCTTTCGGGTCTTCTATATATGTATCGTACGCAGTGCAGAGAATGACCGGGAGGTCGTGGTAGCAATTGCGAATTTCTTTTAAGAGAACCAGACCGTCGTATTCCACGAGCTTGATATCCAGAACCACCACCTCGGGTTGGACACGATCAATTTTTTTGAGGAGGTTATGTCCAGTGGCTACCGTCCAGACCTTATGGCCTCCCTCAGAGAGTTCCTCGGTGTAGTACAGGAGAATGTGCTCCTCGTCATCCACCAGAAGGATTCTTGCCATATTGCCCCGACTTGCTATCTTTACAACAAGGTTCTAGGGAAGACAATCATCTCGATAGAGACAATCTACTTGATCGCAATATTCAGTGGCGGTGCCAAAGCAGTCAAAACTTGATCGTAATCCAACCCAAAAGAATGACAACAAGCCAGGCAAAAGATAAACCATAGAGCGCTTTCTTCCAGCGGTTAGAAAAGTATCTCTTGGTAGACTGTGCTACCCACGTCCAGTTCAACCAAACATGCAAGATCAGGAACCCCACCAGGAGTAGTGCGAGATAGAAGTGAAGATCCGCCCAATCGTGCCGGTGTAATCCCATAAAGTATTTTTCTGCAGAACGCCCCCTTCCGGAAGGGATGACAAGGGCCAAAAGCAATCCAATTACGAACACTGAACAGATGTCCACAAACAACAAAGCATTCACTAAACACTTCCAATCGTTTCTTTTCACGATCGACTCCCCGAACGGTGATCATTTACCAGGCCTCACCATTGGGCCCCCATGAACACTACATAGTTTTTCGTTTCGCTTGATCAGCGAGTTAGCCTCAAAAGTATCATCTGGAGACTGTGGTCGTTCGTCTCACAAATGATAGGCCTCGGTGTATTCACCTAAGCTTTTCCGAAAATCGGACCTGCTGACAGTCTGCAAAAGCAGCTGGTTCTCGCATTCCAGACAATCTTCTAACTCCTTCAGGCAACAGCTCAAAAGCTTCTTGATTCCGGACACCGAGCCCACGGGCTTCTGGGCCAAGTCCTTGGCTATCTTCAATGCCGCCTCGTTGAGTTCAACCGAAGGAACGACCTTGTCCACAATACCGAGTTCCAGGGCCTCTTCTGCGGTGATATCTTCGTCCGAGAGCAATACCTCCCGTGCCTTGCTAAAACCCAGCAGTCTGGACAGGAAATAGGCTCCGCCCCCTTTTGGTACCAGCCCCAGCTCAAGATACGGATTTTGGAAAACAGTGTTGTCTCCTACTATCCTGTAATCACACGCAAAGCTGAGATTCATATAAAAAGAAATAACCTTGCCACTGTCGGCATGAACAACTATTTTGTTGAAACCGACCATTTTCAAAACGAACTGATTAACTGCGTTGTAGAGTCTCGCAAGGGCCCTTGTATCAAGTTCTTGCCTCAATACTTGCCGGTAAATTCCAGTATACTCTTCACGCCCGATTTTCTTCGGGGAGCCGATGATTAAAACACTTCTGATCGCATCACTTTTTGAAACGAGGTCAAGATAATCAAATAACTTGCCTTTGGCGTCCAAATGAGTGCTGCGCTGCAGGAGGTTTTCTTTGAAGCTGATTAAGACGATATCTTCCTCTCTTCTCCCAGAGAAAAAATCGTAATCCACCTGAAAATTTGACACTTTTTTCATTACGAATTTGCCTCCCTTGAGGATCCTGGGTCATCTCCCCTCATTTTCCACGCCGCTGCTCAGATGGACGAAAGGAAGTTACGGCTTTGAGAATTTGTTCTATTCTTGCGCTGCAGCAGGAAACTCAAAATCGGGGGTGGCACGATGGTTGTCAGCATTATTACCATTACAATCATGGAAAAAATTTCATCGGAAACCACCCCCATTGATTTACCCATCGCCGCAAAAATCAACCCCACCTCACCCCTTGGCACCATGCCCCAGCCTATGATTGCCTTATTGACTCTGCCAGCCACCAGGCCAGCCACAATTTTGCCGCCAAAGGCCACTACGGCGACAGCCAAAGTTAGAAGGAGGATGGGCAGATTGCACAATGTTTCGAGTCTAACCTCCATTCCTGTCAGTACGAAAAAAATAGGGACTAGAAAATAACTCAGCGGTCTAATGAGGTCTTGGATGTGGCTACGCGAAAGAGAATCCAGAACATTTGAGACAGCCTTTTTTAATTCTGGTCCGGCGTCCTTTACACTTTCTTCTATGTCTTCAACGATGGTCGGGGCATCAAAGTGGCTAAAATGTACCGGCTCCAATACCAACCCGGCGGCAAAGGCCCCAACTATGGGCGCCAACCCAATACTTTCGGCGAGATAAGCGAAAAACAAACCGAAACTAACTGCCAGGATAAATTTCATGCCGATGCCGGGGTTGATCTTAGAAAAAAGCTGCCCCAATGTGACGGCTAGCGTTTGTCCTATAATAATAGCGCTGCTCACGAAAAGGACAGCTTTGGCGGTAATCAAACCAATTTCGATAAAGCTGACCTTACCAGACTCCACGATAGCCTTCACAACAGCCAGAATAGTCAGGCCCAACACGTCGTCAATTACGGCTGCTCCCAGCACGATTTGAGCCTCGGGAGTTTGTAATTGACCCACATCCTGGAAAACTCGTGCTGTAATCCCGACCGAAGTTGCCGTAAGGATCGCCCCTAGAAAAAGATGAGCATGAAAAGAAAGACTTGGCAGGAGAAAAGGTCCAACTATTGCGGTGCCGAGAAAGAAGGGAACCAGGACTCCAATCCAGGCAACCAGAAAAGCCCGTGGGCCCACGCGAAGCATTTTTTTCACATTGGATTCTAAGCCAACCTGGAAAAGTAAGATCACAACTCCGAGTTCAGCCAGAAACCTGATGATGAGGTCTTGCCGAATTGGCTCAAAGAAATGAAAGCCCGCCAGGGACAGGTTGCCGAATAGAACGCCAACGAGTAGTTCGCCCAGAACCGGAGGCTGACCATAACGCACCACAAGGTTAGACAATTTTGCTACCAACAAAATGATCGCAATCCAAAGGAAATGCGTGCCTGGATTAGATTCGGCTATGCTTCCCACAACAGTGGGATAACTGCAGGACATGGAAGGCATAAACAAAGCAAACGTCCCAATCAAAAAAATCCAGTGTCTACTAGGTGTCCTTGCTAGCCACATGTCGCCTGGCTCGGTCTAGTTTCCATCCGCAAAGTACTCGATTTCATTCTGAGAGAAGCAAAGATTCTCCTGCGAGTTCAAGAACTCAAAGATTATTCGTCGTCACGCTTTTGGCGGAACCCCTCAGAATCACCTGCACACAAAGCCGTTTCCGAATAGGCAATAGACAGGCGGAAACACCTCTGCATCAGTTAAGTTGACGCCAGTAACTGTTTGTTGTATGCCACCGGGCGCTTGCTCAGAAGTACTTTTCTTCTATTTTAATTGTGGCATCCTTCAGACGCTGGTAATCTCTCTTTAAACGCTCGTTGGCGATATTTTTGTGCATTTTGGCCGTAGTTAGAGATTCCTCCTCTGAGCCGAAGATGTAGACTTTTGGCACCTCATAGACCTCTCCTGCAACGCTGCAGGTGTAATCAGCTATTAGAAGGTAGGACTTGAATTCCGCCTTCCTCTCTGCCGTCCCTACGGTATGGACTTTCTGGCTGATATCCTGTTTTCTTAATTGAACCTGCACCCGAACATCTTTGCCTTCTTTGGCGAGGAGTATAAGGTCCTCCAGCATCACAAGCTCGTTTTTTTCAAAAATCGGAGCCATAGCATAAATCGCCTTCCATTAAGTGAAATCTCATCGGTTAATCATCTTGCTAGCCTGTTGAGCCAATCTTCCAACTCACACAAGACAAACGTGAGATTCCTTGAAGCGTTGGAAATGCATGAAGTTATTGAGATCTTTCCTTGAGAAGTCATTCCTTTTCCCCAACTCACCAGGCTGTCCACCATGCATTTCGCATCGTTGATGAGTCCCATCGCTTCCACGTTGAATTCATCCAGGTTGACATCGCTTTCGGTATAAAGACGACAACAGTTCACTTTATACCAGGCTTCTGCCAGGCGGTCCGAAATTGTCATCCCCATCATTGCACCACTTTCAAGCTCTTTGAGCACAGAGTCCAGAAGGTTCAAGGCACAATGCAGCTCTTCAATCGCCTCACACAGTTGCTCTGCGTTGAGCTTCAGATTAACGCTAGGAATCCCCACGACTTCAAACAAGATGAGCTCGATTCTCTTTTACGCTGCAGTCTCGTCTCAGCTGCATCTGCTGCCAGCAACACCACCAAGTGAAACGGCAGATGGCCAACGGCGGTGGTTGTGCAAATAAGATCGCTTATCTCCTTTAATTCGTCATAGTTATACCACTTCAAGCCCAGGTCCCGAGTAGCGAAATAGTACCGAGCATCGACCGCTGAGACTTCAAGTTCGGATTTCACGCCTTCTTCCTTTCAGGTGAGGTCCGAGAATTTTTTATAGTTATTGGGCAGTGCTCTCCAACCTCTACCAGTGGGCGAACAGAACCCTCCAGTAACATTTCCGCACGCTTAAGTAACAGAAGATGAAATTTTTGTGCCATACAAGTTCAAAATTAACTTATTGAAATAAATGCTAATTATTAGATGGTAGATTTCGTGGCAGGGGAAGGGATTTTACAACTTGTAAAGAATGCTGGCGGACATTGGAACGGAGTAGTGGTGTAATGGATCAGTTTTGAAAGAAGGAGACGCCCCTATGGGGGCGTCGTCCGCTAGGCTTGTCTCACCGATCAAATCAACCAGT
>Ga0210119_1000156_pt1 | contig 15313 bp, 11 predicted proteins | sample China_Bullhead_C_2_FD_184859 | JGI IMG/M metagenome (GOLD analysis project Ga0210119, IMG submission 184859) | Wetland microbial communities from San Francisco Bay, California, USA, that impact long-term carbon sequestration -... | ecosystem: Environmental > Aquatic > Marine > Wetlands ... | reverse complement strand
TTACATCCCTTAATTCACACTATCGGCTCTAAAGCTCCTAGCACAAAATGCTGGGGGAAAACTCTCTGGATAGGGACTAAACATATCTTGCCAAGATGTGAACTTTGCCACAACTAAAGGTATGAGAAGGAGATCAAAACATTTTGGTGGGGTTGCGGACTTCACATCTATAGCAGGTATCTTCATCCAAGGCTTGCGCTCTGAAAATACAATATAATGTGTTCTGAGACGATCGTTGCTCACGAGCAGGTCAGCTGGCTGCGGAGCTGATGAAGGCTGAATTAGCCTGGCCTAAAAAGATGATAAAAAAGCAGGTATAGGAAGAGAGGTAAGTAGAGATCATTCAACCTAGTCAACGGCGTCCCGTCATTTTCTCCCAGGTGGATCGCTTTACGGGAGGCTCCTTTTTATCAGCAAAAGAGTAGTCAATCACACAATTGTAGTAGTACACTAGATGGCATCACATCAGAAGGTGCTTGTTTTAACTCTACTGATCTTAGCCTAGGACTGGCAACAGAGATCCCCTTGAGCAAAAGAACAATGGGGCCGTGGCTGAGTTCACCTTAGGCGAAGTAGAAACTGCTCTTTTCCTGCTGCAAGAGATCGAAGGGGGTGGCGGCTGCGGCCTCTGCCTTTCTGAAGAGGAAGCCACGGAGGTCTTCAAGAAGACGGTGGAGTTTTGGCGTCGCTGGCTTTCAAAGATAACTACATAAATTCATTGCTATTGTAATAACTTTTGAAGAAGATTAGAGATAGAATATCTGTAATTAGATACGAATCAGGGGGTAGTACACATGGAAATAGGGGAGTTTACGAGAAGGATCAATGCTAGTGGAAACGAATACAGTATGTTGGATATCAATATACTTGAGCAAAGGGGGATGGCAGATATAAGAAGTCTGCCTTTTACCATAAAAATCCTCGTTGAGAACCTCTTAAGAAAACTGGACGGTCGTATGGTGAGAGAAGAGGATTTGCTTAGAATAGCCAGGTGGGAGAAAAGATACCGTGAGCCTGTTGAAATACCGTATCATCCAGCACGGGTCCTCATGCAAGATTTTACCGGGGTTCCTGCTGTTGTGGATCTTGCCGCCATGAGGGATGCTGTAGAAGATCTTGGGGGAGATCCTAGGAGAATAAATCCTCTTGTTCCGGTCGACTTGATCATCGATCATTCGGTACAGGTCGATTACTACGGTACTGAAGATTCTTTGAACAAGAATGTGGAAAAGGAATACGAGAGAAATTGGGAAAGATACTCACTCTTGAAATGGGCACAGAAGAGTTTTGATAATTTCAAAGTTGTCCCTCCTAATTCCGGGATATGCCATCAGGTGAACCTGGAATACCTAGCGAGAGTGGTAATCACCGAAGCAATCAACGGGAAAAATATAGTCTATCCTGATACTTTGGTTGGTACCGACTCGCACACTACGATGATTAACGGAATCGGTGTAATGGGCTGGGGTGTCGGGGGAATTGAGGCGGAGGCTGTCATGCTCGGCCAGCCTTATTACATGTCAATTCCTGAAGTTGTCGGTGTCAAGATGGTCGGTGAACTCATGGATGGCGTTACTGCTACCGACCTCGCACTTACTATTACGCAACTGCTGAGGAAGCACAACGTAGTAGAGAAGTTCGTAGAGTATTTTGGTCCCGGAATGAAGAACCTGACCGTTACGAATAGGGCAACCTTAGCCAACATGACTCCGGAGTACGGTGCGACACTAGGTTTCTTTCCCGTGGATGAAAAGACCGTGGAATACCTCAGGATAACAAACAGGGTGAATCAGGCCGAGATTGTTGAAGTCTACACGAAAGAGCTTGGACTTTTCTATTCAGGCGAAGAAGATCCGGAATACACTGAAGTGCTGGAGTTCGATCTTGCCACAGTTGAGCCTTCAGTAGCCGGTCCCGCCAGGCCTCAGGATAGAATTGCCCTGAGGGATTTAAAAAAGACCTTTGAAGAAATACTTGGCGGTAGCTATGAGCGGGATTCTGATATAGTCGATATTTCCAGGTTTCTCGATGAATCCGGCTGTTGCACTTATCGGGAGGAGATCTGCAAAATCAGCCGCAAGCGGATGCATAAAGTCAATTTAGAAGGAAACGAAGTAGAAATAGGTGATGGAAGCATCGTAATAGCTGCCATTACGTCATGTACCAATACCTCAAATCCCTTTGTCATGCTCGGAGCAGGGCTTGTAGCTAAAAAAGCGGTCGAAAAGGGACTCCGGGTCCCTGCGTACGTGAAGACTTCTCTCGCTCCGGGCTCGAGGGTAGTGATTCGCTATCTCGAAGATTCGGGTCTCATGCCTTACCTTGAAACCCTCGGTTTTTACAATGCGGGATTCGGCTGTACTACCTGTATCGGCAACAGCGGTCCCTTACATCCACAGATAGAAAGGGTAGTATCCGATCATAGCCTTATGGTTACCTCTGTGCTTTCTGGCAACCGTAATTTCGAGGCGAGGATACACCAAAGCATCAAAGGAAATTTTCTTGCATCGCCGATGTTGGTCGTGGCGCTGGCCATAGCCGGAAATATCGATGTTGACTTGGTAAAGGAACCCGTGGCTTGCGACCCGAACTGTGCTCCGGTGTATCTCAGGGATATCTGGCCGACTTCCGAAGAGATAAATAACCTTGTCAGCAAGCACGTTAAGCAGGAGTTCTTTGAAATGGAGTACGATAAGATTTTTGAAGGGGACGATTACTGGAAAAATCTCCCAGTTACGGAGGGCACCACGTTTGCTTGGGATGAACGGTCCTCATATATTAAGAAACCGCCATATTTCGAGAACTTCCATCTCGGACCAATAAAACCTTCCGACGTGAAAGGTGCTAGACTACTTCTCTTGCTGGATGATTCTGTTACAACCGACCACATCTCTCCGGCCGGTGCGATTCCGGAACACTATCCTGCGGGTCGATACTTGGTCAAAGAAAACGTAGCTCCTGCGGATTTCAATTCTTACGGTTCCAGAAGAGGAAACCACGAAGTTATGATAAGAGGCACGTTTGGAAATATAAGAATAAAAAACAGACTTGTTGCACCGAAAGAGGGCAGTTTCACGGTAAGGTTTCCAGATAGCAAAGAGATGTTTGTCTACGATGCCGCAGTCAAATATGGAGATGCAGGGACGCCGCTAGTGGTGTTGGCAGGAAAGGAGTATGGAACCGGATCGTCCAGGGATTGGGCCGCAAAAGGGACAAACCTCCTGGGAGTAAAGGCGATAATCGCTGAGTCTTATGAGCGAATACACAGAAGTAACCTCGTAGGAATGGGCGTGCTGCCATTGATGTTTAGAGAAGGGGACGGATGGGAAAGCCTAGGACTGGACGGTTCTGAAACGTTTTTCACCAGTGAAATTGAGGATATGAAACCGAGAAAGATAGTGAAAGTAAAAGCAGTAAGAAAAGGCGGAAGCGAGGTTGATTTTGAAGTGATTGCAAGACTGGACACGGAAATTGATGTCGAATACTATGAAAGCGGCGGTATTCTGCCTTATGTTTTGAGGAAACTATTGGATGAGAAAATGAGCTGATACATGCTCGTTATTCTATTTCAGACATTAAGATACGTGCAGTTGCCAGGGTTTGATCTGACAGTGGTAGGAGAAGAGTTTCTACTTACCCAGACAGGGGTCGGGTGGAAGGCCAATTACGACCCCACCAAAGAACAAGGTTAGTTGGTGCCAGTTTGGTATATTTCAGAACTCACTTTCTGACAAAGTCTTTACTACATCTAATGGACAGATCATAGGCTACAGAATTGGGTTAAGTTGTCATTTAATTCTTGTACCATATGACCGGGCAATAACGAAATTCTACCGGATATATGTTGAAAAGTTTTTATTTAAGCTCTTTTACTTTCTTCGAGAGCTCAAGAGATGTATTTTGAAAATTCCACAGAGTCGCCCCTTTCAAGACACCAACTTTTCAGAACCCGTCACTATGTACAAGTTTTAACAAGCTCAGTACCGCTCAGTTGCTTAGTGTACATACAGTTGTCTTCGAGAAGGGTAAAACTCAACAAGATTTTTGTTCTGCCTGAGACGTAGAAAAAAACTGGGGTGAACAGGGAATCCCCTTGAGGACGCCATTTGAATTACAGATAAGCTCTCATCTTTTTATGGGGGCTTTTCTTTTTAAGCAATACTGTTGGAATGTATTCGAAGGTTTTCTTGACTAGGTGAAGGGTGTTGGATTGGATGACCTCTAAGGGCACTGTTGACCAAGATGTGGCTGGCCACGCGCCTCTGAATTCCATTAGTGCTTTGCTGCGGCTGGCGTCAGCTCCCAGAGATCATTCTTGCGTGTCCCCGGGCTCCTTGTCTCCCTCGGGAGGTTTTACCCCAAGGGCTTCAACCGTTCTGGCTGCATCTTCCAATTCGGCCACGGCCTTCGCTGCCCGCCGAGTAGCTTTGCTTGCCCGTTCTTCGGCTTCAAGGGCAGCAGCCTCTATCTTAGACAACTCCTCTTGCTTGGCGCCGGATTCAGTGGCAGCCTGGACCTCTCGAAGCCATTTTTCTGACTCCTCCTTTGCGGCAACTGCCTCCTTCTCCGCCTCCCGGGCCTTCTTATCAGCATCAGCAAGCGCATCAAGCGCTGCGGCTATTTCTCCAGCTATCCCTTCTTCAGGTTCAGCGTCGAGTTCGATATCCTCAGCTGCCAGAACCAGAGCCACAATGGGCAAACGAGGGAGAACCGCATCAAGAGGTTTATCAAATGGGTCCAGAAGCTGATTAGCCCGCAGTCGAAACGGGAAAAACACCAGGGCAGCATCGGCGGAGTGCTCCACAACAGTTTTGGAGCTCATGTTCTCTACTATCTCTGGTTCCGCTTCAATTCGGGCCTCCTCGAGCATCTTTTTGAGGCCCTCCACCTCTTCATCTAATTCCCCATCTTGCCCAGCAGCCAGCACCCGAATCCTCGCCTCACCCCACGCATCACTTCGGGTCATCAGATACGCAAGGAGGAGCATCAGGTGGCCGGTCGCATCGTCCCACCACCATACATCTATACGCCTTTCACTGGGGGAGAGAGCCTCCAGGGAGACCCATTCGTCCTCCTTGGCATCCAGCACCACGATGTTACAACCCAGACGGAAGGCGGTGCGGAGATTTGTTGCGTATTGAAATTCCCCAAGGCCAAGAATGCCTTTGGGAAGCTGTTCGAGCCAGTTGAGAAGAATTGTATTCACCCGCAGCGGCCCGATGCCAAAAGATTGCACCAGGGTATGAACACCAAGGTTGAGATTGGGTGCGGCTACTACAAGGGAAAACGCTTGCATACCATAGTCAGCGATGTCGGCACGAAGTTCCGCTTCAGCTTCCTGACGTAGTTTCAGCATTTTCACCCCTTCTCCTTCCAGAATGCGCACCGCTGTGGTAAGGCCACTGCCTCCCTCAAGCCAGGAAGCAAATCGGAGAAGTTGCTTGCGTCTGTGGGAGTCATTGGAGAAGGCAAGCAAATGCGGGCGCCAATCCCGAGGATGCTCGGGCTCTGCTACTGCAGCCAGAAGATTCTCCCGCACGCGCTGTAGGTAGTAAGAGCGACGACTGTCAGCCCACCGTGCTGGACCTGCGGTTCGCTTGAGATACTGGTAGATGGCAAACAGCAGTGCAGTTGCCGCTGCACCAGCCGCCAGATCAATTGCCAGCATCGCTCCGAGGCACATTAGCCCGCCGAGGAAGCTGAGCCGCAGATCAAAAAAACGAAACCTAGGGCGGAATGATGGGCTGGCAGCCCGAGCCTCGTAAAAAGTAGCGTAGTTCAGAAGGCCATAGGAAATCAAAAAGAACATAGAGACAACTGATGCGACCAGATTCAAATTGCCCAGAGTTATAGTGCCCAGAGCGATTAACCCAGACAGCAAAACACCTCGACGAGGATTCCCGGTGGGGCCGGATCCCTTGGCAAACGGCAGCAGGAAAGGAAAAGTACGGTCACCTGCCAGGGATTGCAAGATGCGAGGTGCGCCCATAAAACTGGCCATGGCGGAGGACAAAGTGGCTGCGATTACCCCTGCATCGATGAGAAAGTTGAACCGCGCAACACGCTTCATGGCCCCGTAGTCGCTAATGAGGAGGTCGTTGGGCAGGGTGGCAGCGAATACTACCGCCACCCCTAAGTAAACGATGATCGACAGCCCCACCGCCAAAAATGTTCCCAATGGTAAGCTCTTACCCGCATCCTTGAGGTCACCGGACATACTTACGCCCTGGGTGAAGCCTGTGGCCGCCGGAAAGAAAATGGCGAATAGAACCCAAAACCTAGGACCAGCAGGAGGCGCAGCCCAGTTTTGAACGAGAATTGCCGTGTCCCACTTGGCCAGACCGCCGGCAAAAAACGAGATCAGCGCGGCTACCAATGCAGCCATCACCACATACTGGAACTTGGTGGCCCAATCCGCACCCAACCAGGCGAAGACAAAAAGAAATAACACTGCGAGGCCAGCTATGATCTGTGGCAGAACTCTTCCAGCATCTGGAATGAAGCTGGTCACGGCCTCGCCCAACCCTATACAGTAGAAGCCGACAGATACCGATTGGGCGAGAAAGAGGACAATCCCTATGGAGCCACCGAACTCCATACCAAGGGTCCGAGAGATGAGATAGTAATCCCCTCCACCCCTGACCTTGATGTTCGTGGCAATCGCAGAAAGTGAAACACTGGTTAGTACAGAGATGGCGTTTGCCAGGCCAATAATGATGAGGGCGCGACCTAGGCCTGCGTTCCCGACAACGTAACCGAACCGCAGGAACAGGATGATTCCCAGAATAGTTAAAATGCTTGGGGTAAAAACCCCAGCGAAGGTCCCCAGGGTGCCTCCTGCAATCGCGGAATCAGGCTTTTCAGGGACGGTTGATGTTCCCATCACTTCACCATATGTCACAGGTTGTCCAAATATGACTTGTCAGCTTGAGGGTCGAATCGCGGCTACCTGCCCGCCATCGCTCTCGCTCAGGCGAGGCGGGCGGGGAAACCGCTCCTACAGGAGACAGAGTTCCGGTAAAAGCTGAAGATTTTAAACCACTTCAAAAAAGACTGGATCTGGGCAACAGCCTGTTGAAGTTTGGCAGCTTTCTCCGCGGTAGAAAATCGTCTATCTCAGATTATAAATTTTGTAAAGAGGTAAATAACGAGGTCTTTGTCTGATCTTCGCTCTTGCCTAGCTGCGGGATAAGGTTTTGCACCGCAAGCCTCAGTTTGCGATCCTGGCCAATCAAATCCTTCATTGTCCCAAGCAAACTATTCACTGAATATCGCCATTACACTGCTGCTTTGACTTCAAACGGGATTTCAAGCAGATAACTCATTTTACCCTTCGGTGAAGTACTCTTGGGGACGCCATGTTTTTAATAAAATTAAGGGCTTAACAAATAAGTGCTAAGCTCTTAATTTTTTATTTGCTCGAAAATCGTTTAATATTGGGAGGGAACTGCACTTCCAACTTCAAATAATTGGTTTCATGGGTGAAGATATGAAAAACAGATAGCAAGAATCCTCTGATGATTAGGACTAAACATACATAGCAGGGATCTTTGTATCAGACTCTAGTAAAGCAGTTAACATATGTGGTAGTAGGTTTTCGAACTCCAGAGTGGGGATTCAAGTATGTTAATATTCAGTCAGTTTAGAAAGTCAACGGAGCTGTTTGCCCCGGCGGACTGCAGCAAGTTAAGTCAACTCCCCCTTCGCCAAAGCTTTGATTAGTTTTGCCCTGGCCACTCGCTCTGATGTAGCTTTCACTTCGATTAACACACCAGCGGCGACCTCGGGCCCATTGTGAGGGCCCACTGCTTGTCCAGGGTGTCTATTCTCTATGAAAAATAGAGCGATTTCAACATCTTCCTCGGTTACATGAGAACCTATGACTTTCATTGCTTTCTTCTTTCACTTTCTAAGGTTTTCCACCTGGGACTGTACAGAAATTGCCTTTTGATATATCATCGCCCCAGTTTCTCAGGATCGCTTCCTATGGCCATCTGTGGTGGTTTCTAGCATTTTGTATATACTTGCGTGGTTATCGAAACATGCAGTGAGGGAAGTAAATGGTTACCAAAAAGAAACTTCTAGAAAATGAATTGATGAAAGAAATTATTTCGATTCGTGTCGATACCCTATGGAAAATGCTAAGCCAAAAGAAAGATGGCTTTTTCCCAAAACCATATGAAGAGGGAGCGACGGGTAGATTCGATAACAAAGGAGCCATATTCATTCCAGGTGGATTGATCTACCAAGATGTTGACGAACTCCCCATAAGTTATGATCGTCATGGTACTATTAGCCCTGAGACCTTTCGCAAGAAAGTACGCGAGGCCATGCAATATGATAATGCCATATTACTTTTTCCAGACGGTATCTCTACTGGGATCAACCTTGATAGCGGCTTTTTCTCAAAAGCTGCTAGGCGGATTTATACACTGAAAAAAGCCGCATTCCGAAGAAAAAAAATAAGATCTCACAAGCATTTGAAAGTTACTTCGGATGATATTATACGCAGTCATTGCCCCACATACGTGCCTCAGCCCTATGGGGCACGTACGCGCATAAGCACCTGTGCATCAATTGGTTTAACCGATCCACCCCTATTTTTTGCGTACTGCGAAACCCAATTGAACCTTTCTAGAGATCAAGCCGAGAGTTTCGCACGACGGCTAGATAAAGTTCAGGATCCAGTCAAAACAGATACTGGTACCATCCTTTATCCACCCTACCTCATTGTCTGTCATGACACGAGATATAAAGAAAACAGTTTAACAGGTTTAACGAGACTGTTAGGAATTGGCAAATTTGGGGAATTTGCAACGTTTTCTTTTGAACAAGTCAATCAATCTCTTGTCCGTGAACTAAAACGTAAACATAAAACCTTTACATCTGAAGATATCTTCGCCGCATATGACGATATTCGCATATTAGGTATCTTGCGCATTTATTCGCCGACCAAAGTAGGAAAAAGATCACAGAAGTATTCTATTCATATTGTGGCCCCAACAAAAGATGTTGGCTTAAAACTTGATCAACTCGAACAAGATGCCCGAAAAAGATATCATTTTGGAGTTGATTAAAAACAACGCTATTTTGAATTCATTGTCAACAGATCTTTCAGAAATGAAGTTCCAACCAGCTGTCAAGCCCCTTTATAATTTATCAAACGATGTGGTCAATGCTAACAACCCTTTGGCTGGCCTTATAGCCTCCCTTTGAGAATATGGCAGAAAAGAAATCTGATCACCACAAAGTTCTCGTTGAAGGAAAGAACTGCTGGCGTATTGCTCCAGCGAATAGGGTGGCATTTCTCATTGATGGGGCCTCATACTTTGCCGCTTTTCTATCGGCTGTGGAACGCGCCCAGAGATCCGTTCTTATTGTCGGCTGGGATTTTGACAGTCGCATACAGTTACAGCATAGCGAAAAACCGCAGGATGGTGCAGAGCAATTGCTCCACTTTCTCAAGGCGGTGATTTCTCGCCGGAAAGATCTACACATTCACATTCTGATCTGGGACTTCGTCGTTATTTACGCCCTGGACAGAGAGCTTTTTCCGGCAATAAAGCTAGACTGGCAAGTCCCGCGACGGTTGCATTTCCGTTTTGACGGAAATCATCCCGTTGGTGCATCCCATCACCAGAAGATTGTCGTAGTTGATGATGCAGTGGCCTTTGTCGGCGGCATCGATTTGGCAAAATCCCGGTGGGACACACCAGAACACAGAGCAAGAGACCCCCGGCGGGTGGACCCGCTGGGTCGCAGCTACCCTCCCAGGCATGATGTGCAAATGGCGGTGGATGGCCCGGCGGCCGTTGCACTTGGAGATCTAGTGCGTGAAAGATGGTACCGTGCCACCGGTGATCGGCTCAAGCCCCCCGAAAAAGGAGACGTCGATCCCTGGCCACCAGATCTCACAGCCGACATGAAAAATGTTAAAGTTGGAGTTTCCCGCACTGAGGCGGTTCACGAGGATAGAGAAGAGATACGTGAGGTGGAAAATCTCTACTTCGATGCAATCGCCGCAGCTCATCGATATATCTACATCGAAAACCAGTATTTCACCTCGGCGAAAATTTCCGATGCTCTCGCCGCTCGGCTGCAGGAAGAAGACGGTCCCGAAGTCGTCTTGGTTCTGCCCCGGCAATGCCCCGGCTGGCTTGAAGAGTCCATTATGGGGGCGCTTCGTTCCCGACTGATAAAGCGTCTACAGGAGCGGGACCTGCACGAACGGCTGCGGGTGTACCATCCGATTGTCCCTGATCTCGGAGAAGAGCATATCATTGTTCATGCCAAGCTCATGGTGGTGGATGACAGGCTGGTGCGTGTCGGCTCGGCGAATATCAGTAATCGCTCCATGGGGTTGGATTCTGAGTGCGATCTCACCATAGAAGCTTTGGGTGAGGATCGCACTGAAAAAGCCATTGCCGCATTTCGCAATCAACTTCTTGCCGAACATTTAGGGGTATCAGCAGATGTTATGGCTGATAGACTGTCGACCAGACAATCGCTCATAGAAGTGGTGGATGAACTGGGTAATTCTGAACGAACCCTGGTTCCCCTTGAGGCGGAAGAACTCGAGTGGAGTGAAAAGGTACTTCCCGCCAGCGCTGTATTCGATCCTGAACGTCCGGTGTCTCCAGAAGAATTGGTCGAGGAATTCGTTCCAGAGAAGGTCCGCCAGTCAGGTAAACACGGTCTTTTGCACCTAGGGCTCATCCTGCTGGTGCTGCTGGCCCTCGCGGCTGCCTGGCGTTGGACACCACTCGGAGAGTGGCTCAGTGTGGAGAGGATCACCGGATGGCTAGATCATCTCCGCGGCAGCCCCTCAGCGCCCTTTATAATACTTGGAGGCTATATTGTCGGCAGTCTGGTTCTCGTTCCCATAACCTTGATGATTCTGGCAACCGCTTTTGCCTTTGGGCCGCTCGCAGGATCTGCCTATTCCCTGGTCGGCTGTCTCCTGGCTGCAGTGATTACCTATGCTGTTGGCCGTATTCTTGGCCGAGACAAAGTTCGCCGCTTAGCCGGCTCCCGTTTGGACCGGGTGAAACGTCGACTTGCCGACCATGGCTTCGTCACCATGCTCACCGTCCGAGTGGTACCGATAGCTCCCTATACTGTGGTGAACATCGTGGCTGGAGCTTTCCACATTCGCTTCCGAGACTTTATTTTCGGAACCATCCTGGGAATGGCCCCAGGAATCCTCGCCATTACTGTTTTTGAGCGTCAGTTGGAGGTGGCCATCCGAGAACCGGGAGCCGGAAGTCTTGGCCTTTTGGCTGCGGTGGTAGCGGCAATTGTTTTTATAGTGATCATGTTCCGAAAGCGCTTGGGCGACAACGAGGAGGTGGTAGACTATCGCCTCTCTGACTCATAACTAATACAGATGTCGAAAAACCGTTTTACATTTTCAGATAAAACACAGGATGAAATCACTGTAGCTTCCTTTAACATTCATCAGTGCCTGGGTATGGACGACAGGAAAGATCCGGAGCGGACTTCTCGCGTCATTGCAGAGCTGGACGCTCACCTGGTCGGACTACAGGAGGTTCACAGCACTTTTATCGAATCACCACAGTTGGATACCTTGAGCCAAACCACGGGACTTACTGTCATTCCCGGCCCCACCATGCGCCGCAGGGACGGCCACTACGGCAACGTCCTGCTGACCGCCTACAGTCCCCTTACAGTTCGGCCAATAGATCTGAGCTTTCCCGGAAGAGAGCCTCGTGGTGCTATTGATGCAGAGCTGAATATCCAGGGCCGGAGTGTTAGACTAATTGTCACTCACCTGGGACTAAATGTGAGGGAGCGGCAATTCCAGGTGGACCGGCTATCCGCAAGTCTGGTTTCACAAAAATACGACCTCCTCGTGCTCATGGGAGACTTTAACGAGTGGTTTCCATTCAGGCGGCAGCTTCTCCTATTGAATCGGTTGCTTGGCAAAATATCAACCCGACCAACTTATCCCTCTCGCTATCCTATCTTAGCCCTGGACCGGATTTGGGTTCGACCCAAGCAAGCACTGCAAGCCATAAAAATTCACAAAAGCCCTCTCGCCCGAATCGCCTCTGACCACCTGCCCCTGAAGGCGAGGATCGCAATCGGCCCACCAGCTTAACTCATTGCGGCAAAGGAGGATGATTCCGCTCATGAGAAAGAAAAGACATTATCATGAAAAGCTTGATTCACAACTCGAGGAATGGGATTCAAGGATTGATTTATTGGCTTTAGAATTGAAAAAACACAAGAAAGATGCCAAGGTTGAGCATGAGGAACAAATCGAAAAACTTCGTAACAAGCAAGCGGCACTCCAGGAAAAAGTGGCCAAATTGAAACAAACGCGTGGTAAAACCTGGGTGGATCTCAAGAGCAGCGTCGAGAAGGGTGCATTGGAGTTCAAGGCTGCCCTTGAAAAGGCTTTGTTACGGCACATGTGAATCTGTCGCCATCCCTTTCATTGAGGCTACTGGCTGGTTATAGTCTTAGTTGAAAATATGTAACTGAGTGCTCCAAGGTGCAAGATGAATGTGATTTTACAAAACGTGGAAAAATTAGTCTGGCCTCTCGGCACGTTGGCGGCGGTTTTGCTCGTAGCCCTTCTGGTACATCATTTACTCTTCAGGGCGCTTGACCGTTTGGCCCGTGGCACCAAGACAATTGTGGACGATTCACTGGTGAGACACCTTCGACGTCCTGCGCGGCTCATCATTCCAATCTTGGCTGTGAGTTTTCTGTTACCATTGCTAACTGCACCACCCCCGATGCTGATTTTTCTCAAACAAACGTTTTCCTTACTGCTGATCATCTCAGTTGCATGGCTGCTAATCAAACTGATGTACGTCCTCGAAGACCTCATCCTCAACCAATATAGTATTGATCTCAAAGACAATCTTGAAGCAAGAAGAATCCACACCCAGATCCAGATTTTAAAAAAGGTTGTCATCGTCGTCGTAGGAGTATTGGCTCTCGCAGCTGCTCTTATGACCTTTGAGAAGGTCCGTCAACTGGGGACCACCCTCTTGGCCTCAGCCGGCATCGTTGGAATCATTGTGGGGCTTGCTGCCCAGAAGTCAATTTCCACGCTATTTGCCGGTATTCAGATGGCAATCACCCAGCCTATACGTATTGACGATGTGGTTATCGTGGAGAACGAATGGGGCCGAATAGAAGAGATTACCTTGACCTATGTTGTGGTACGGATTTGGGATTTACGGCGACTCATTGTGCCTATAACCTACTTTCTTGAAAAACCTTTTCAGAACTGGACCCGCATTTCAGCTGATCTGCTGGGCACAGTCTTTCTCTACGTCGACTATACGGTCCCGGTTGAAGCGGTAAGAGCGGAACTGAAACGAATTCTAGAAAGTTCCCCGCTCTGGGACAAGCAAGTCTGCACCCTTCAGGTGACAAACGCTACCGACCGCACCTTAGAGTTACGAGCTCTCATGAGTGCGGCCGATTCCCCTCGTGCCTGGGAGTTACGTTGTGATGTCAGGGAAAAGCTCATTGGTTTCATTCGCCAGAATTATCCGGACGGTTTGCCCAAAGTGCGAGCAGAACTAACTGAGTCCGCTGGGGGGGTGACGAGACAAACGCCGCCACCCTAAAATAAGGGTGAATAGTAGGGAACGTTTGCCCGCCATCTGGCGCAAGACCGATCACACCTCAAATCCGAACAAGCCCTCCAACCGGCCTCAATCTTTTTGATGTCTGCGAGAAAAATAAAACTCAACAACCTTCGGGTGCTGGCTGATACGGTGACAAAAACTGGGGTGAAGATGAAAATATGAAAAACAGATAGCTACAATCCTCTGATGATTAGGACTCCACATAGCAGATATCTCAACCACCAGAACAATTAGTCAATATACAAGGCCTAGTGGTCTGCAAGGCCGAATCGGAAGTGTCTAGGAACTAGATGTTCAGCCAGATAAACTGTCGAGACGACCAAATCTGAACTTTAGGTCTTGTGCGGGAGGTCTAACTTTAGGATAGGGCCTCTTGCCCTTGATAAATAGGAGCAGTTCTCCTAATGGGGCATCACTGCAGTTCAATCCTCTCTTCAGTTCCCCTCAGTATTGCCACCATTAGCGTCAGGTATTCCCTCACGTGACGCGTGATGAGAAAATTTTCCAGTACAAACTGGTGTGCCTTTTGTCCCATTTCCTCCAACTTGTCCCTGTGGGTAAGGAGGTACCTGATTCGCAGCGCTGCCCCTTCCGGAGTGTTGACCAGAAAGCCGGTGTGATGATTGTGCACCTGGAGTTTTATACCACCCACTTCTCCGCCAATTACCGGTTTCCCTTTCCACATTGCCTCGGTGACGGTCAGGCCGAAACCCTCCTTCGTGGATTTCTGTACCACAATGTCTGAGATTCGCTGCAATGCGTTGATGGTGCGGTGGGCATCCGCAGGTAGAAGCAGGATGTGGATATCTGGCTCGTCCATTGCCGCGGCCCTGGCTTCAGCGAGAACCTCCTCCCCCTCGGGGTCATCTGTTGCCCCACCTCCTGCGAGCACTAGCTGAAGTGGGGTGAATGTCTTTGCCAATAGAAATGCCTGGATTACCCCCAAAGGATCCTTGAATCGATCAAAGCGGGAGACTTGGGCAATAATTGGACGGTCGGGATCAAGTCCAAATTGCTTTATCACTTCCTGAAGTTCTGAGTCTTGCAATTCGATGTTCTTTTCACTGAGGGGATCTATGCTGGGGCGAATGAGGTAAAGAGGATGATGCAACGGTTGAGCAAACTCTGCCAGAGACCAAATGCTGGCATCATAAGGCTCAACATAATCGCGCAAATACTTCCAGACTGGCCTATAGGGACGACTCACATCTATATGACAACGCCAGATCCACTTCCCCCTTCTCTCGGGGCACAAGTTCAACAAAGGTGCAGGCTGTGGGTCGTGGATAATGACAAAATCAGCTTCTTCTAATTGCTGCCGCAGCCGGTCCGCATTTTCCTGGTTGGTCTCTTCATAACGTCTCAGCAGAGGCTGTGGGATTTCGAACCGGTTTCCCTGCAGCGTGTTGTGCATGTACTTGGTGCACTGGTAAAACGCTCCATCTCCGACGACAACTTCCCAGCTTGGCTCCAGCCCTAACTCCTGTTTTAAAGGGATCAGTCGATGAAGAATCTCGGCCACACCGCCACCCTCTTTGGTGGAATTGACATGCACCACTTTTGCACCTTTGAGAGGCTCGGCAAGCTGGCGAAGATTGTTAATAACATCTTCACCGACTATCTCTTGGTATCTGTCCAGAAGGAGATCTGTCATGTCAAAAAATACTCCTCAAATATCTCCC
>Ga0210119_1000155_pt1 | contig 15348 bp, 18 predicted proteins | sample China_Bullhead_C_2_FD_184859 | JGI IMG/M metagenome (GOLD analysis project Ga0210119, IMG submission 184859) | Wetland microbial communities from San Francisco Bay, California, USA, that impact long-term carbon sequestration -... | ecosystem: Environmental > Aquatic > Marine > Wetlands ... | reverse complement strand
CAGGACAAACATGAGTAGTCGACGCCGATCTCGAGAAATGGTCATCCAGGTACTTTACCAGGTTGATATGGCCCAAAGTGAAATTGGTGAAGCCCTGAGGCTATTCTGCGAGCATTTTAAGGCTCCCGACAGCATAAGAGATTTTGCAGTTGAGCTTGCCAATGGCGTACATAAATATCGAGAGGAAATCGATACTCTGATCAGTCGATTTTCAGAGAATTGGAGGTTGGAGAGGATGTCTGCAGTCGATCGCAATATTCTCCGCCTGGCCATATTTGAACTCCTTTACCGTGCTGACATCCCGGCCAAGGTTTCCATAAACGAAGCGGTGGATCTTGGTAAGAAGTATGGTTCAGAGGATTCCGGCTCGTTCATAAACGGCATTCTGGATAGAATTAGAGTAGATTTGGAAGAAGGGACACTCAAGGTTGCCACCGCGCCAGAACAGAGGCTTGGCGACCCGACCCAGAGAGGCGTGGATTCCAAGGAGGCAGCCCTTCGACAGAGCTCAGGGCAAGCAGGCAGTAAGCAGTAGGCAGTAAGCACTGAAACCCACAAGAAGTCTCAGTGGGTTTTCATTTACATTACATTCCCAAATCTTTTTCTGCTTACTAATTACCTCACCGCGTCGCCGCATCCGGTGGAAAACGGAGTACGGAAGTTCGAAGAGCGGAGAATCGAAGCAGTAGATAGGTATTCTGGAGGAACTATGGAGGCCAAATATAATCCCAGCGAAATCGAACCCAAATGGCAGCTGATTTGGGAAGATCAGCGGCTTTTCAATGTAACCGAAGATGCCAGCAAGCCCAAATATTATCTCCTGGAAATGTTCCCCTACCCCTCGGGACGAATCCACATGGGACACGTGCGCAACTACACTATCGGTGACGTGGTGGCCAGGTACAAGACGATGCGTGGATTCAACGTTATTCATCCCATGGGCTGGGATGCTTTCGGCATGCCGGCGGAAAACGCTGCTATCAAGGCCGAAAGCCATCCCGCTACCTGGACATACAATAATATTGACCAAATGAAAGAACAGCTGAAGCAGATGGGTTTCAGCTACGATTGGAGCAGGGAACTGGCCACCTGTGACGTCTCTTACTATCGCTGGGAACAGTTGATGTTTCTCAAGATGTATGAACAAGGTCTGGCATACCGCGAAAAATCTTATGTGAACTGGTGTTCTACGTGCCAGACGGTGCTGGCCAACGAGCAGGTCGAGGGCGGGTTGTGTTGGCGCTGCAGTCATGGGGTGGAACAAAAGGAGATGGCACAGTGGTTTCTCAAAATCACTGATTATGTGGATGAGCTGCTGGAATATTGTGAGCGCTTGCCAGGTTGGCCGGAGCGGGTGCTCACCATGCAGCGAAATTGGATAGGAAAAAGTCACGGGGCCATGATCCATTTCCCCTTGGAAAATTCTGCTGAACCCATAGAAGTTTACACCACACGTCAGGACACGGTATTCGGGGCAACTTTTATGAGTCTGGCCGTGGAGCACCCGCTGTCCTTGGAACTCTGCAAGGGGAGACCGGAGGAACCGGCCGTCAAAGAATTCATTGAAAAGACCAAACAGACACAACGGAGTGAGAGGACCTCCGAACTCCTTGAAAAAGAAGGTGTATTTACTGGAGCCTACTGCCGCAATCCCATGACGGACGAGCGGATGCCCATTTACGTTGCCAATTTTGTCCTGATGGCATACGGCACTGGTGCTGTGATGGCGGTACCCACACATGACCAGCGGGATTTTGAGTTCGCCATGGCTTATGATCTACCACTGAAAGTGGTAGTAGATCCGTCTGGTGGTGAGCTGGACGGCGACACCATGGAAGCGGCATACGAAGAAGACGGGATCCTAGTCAATTCAGGCGAATTTAGCGGCTTGGAGAGTGCAGCTGCCAGAGAGGCCATTAACCAGTATCTGGAATCGAACGGGCTGGGTAAGGCTGCTATCAACTATAGGTTGCGAGACTGGCTCATTTCCAGACAACGTTATTGGGGGGCTCCCATACCTATAATTTACTGTGACGAATGTGGCATTGTGCCCGTGCCGGATGAAGATCTGCCTGTCGTTTTACCCCTGGATGCCAGTCTCACGCCTGCTGGTGGGACACCCCTGCCAACCCTCAAAGAATTCGTCGAGACCACCTGCCCCGCGTGTAAGGGCGATGCCAGACGGGAGGTGGACACTATGGACACATTTGTGGAATCTTCCTGGTATTTCATGCGTTACACTTGTCCAGATTACCAGGAAGGACCACTGGATAGAGGCAGAAACGATTACTGGATGCCGGTGGACCAATATATCGGCGGCATTGAGCACGCCGTTCTCCATTTGCTTTACTCGAGGTTTTTTACCAAAGTGCTCAGAGATATGGGAATGGTGGGGCAGGACGAGCCCTTCACCAACTTGTTAACGCAGGGAATGGTTTGTAAAGAGACGCTCCGCTGTTCACAGCACGGCTGGCTGGCTCCGGAAGATGCTCAGGAGGAGAAGCCGGAGGTCTATCGCTGTCGTCATTGTGGTACTCTGGCAGAGATTGGCCGCAAAGAAAAGATGTCCAAGTCCAAAGGAAACGTGGTTGACCCTGGTGAGCTGGTTGAGCGTTACGGTGCAGATACGGTTCGTCTCTTCTGCCTTTTCGCCTCGCCGCCGGAAAAGGATCTGGAATGGAGCGACCGCGGCGTGGAGGGTAGCGCCCGCTTTCTCAACCGGCTCTGGCGATTGGTCCATGATGAGCTTGACAAACTTCACGGAATTGCTCCGTACGATGGCACTGAGCCGATAGAAGGTGATTTGAGGGCTTTGCATCGCAAGACCCATCAGACTATTAAAAAGGTCAGTGAAGATATCGACCAACGGTTTCATTTTAATACTGCCATCAGTGCGGTCATGGAACTGGTGAATGCCATCTATCAATTTCGTTCTGAGGTTCGTTACGGTCCTGAGGCTCTTCCTGTTCTTCGTCTGGCAGTGGAGATGGCCATAATCCTGATCTCACCCATGGTGCCGCACATTGCAGATGAGATGTGGCAGACTCTGGGGCACGAGAAAAGCGTGGTGCAAGAATCCTGGCCGCAATGGGACGAGGAGGCAGTGGCAGAAGAGCAACAGCTCATTGTTGTTCAAGTCAACGGTAAATTGCGCAATCGTGTCTATGTGTCGCCGAGCGCTAGCAAAGAGGAAGTTCAACAAGTTGCTTTGGCTGACGAGCGGATCAAGACGTTCATTGGGGACAAACCCATTCGCAAGGTAGTGGTAGTTCCTGGAAGGTTGGTCAACGTTGTGGTGTAGGCCATTTCTCGATACGAGGACACGGCGACAGACTTGATCCGTTGAGCTGTTATGAAAGATTTATCGAAGATAATAGGGAAAGGATAGAAATGTCGAAGCACAGAGATATATTAATCGCCGCGTCTCTGTTTCACCGTGTCTCCATGACACTCCTCTCCCGAAAAACATGGAGTCTCCCAGCGGTTCTGGCTGTACTTCTTGCCACCTTCCTGATGCTACTGGGGTGCGGCTACCACTTCGTCGGGACTGGTGGTCAAGCCCCTGGCGATATTCAGAGTATTGCTGTGAACGTTTTGGGCAACCAAACAGCCGAAATTGGCATTGAGACTATCTTTACAAATGCCATCCTTAATGAATTCATTCGCTGGAAGAGATTGCCGGTAAAACCCCTAAATGAGGCCGAAGCGGTTCTTGGTGGTAGTGTTGCCAGTATTAGGACGCAAACTGCTTCTCACCTCACACGAACCCGAACGCTCGAGACCCGGGTGACAGTCACTCTGTCTCTCACCCTCACCCGGGTAGACACCGATGAGGTTCTCTGGCAGAACAAGAAACTGAGTTACCATGATGAATACGTTGAGGCGGGAAATGCCCTGAATACGAATAGATTCAGACGTGAGGCTTTTCGTAGGATAGCAGAGTTTCTAGCCGAAAAAATCCATCAAGATCTCTTTGAGGAGTTCTAGGGCGCAGTCAGTAGTCTTTTGTTAAAAAAATTAGGAAATGGCGGGCGCTGGTGACTGATATCTCAGCCAACGACAATAGACGAGAATGATTTAGGCGTCAGTTTTGGAGCAAAGGAAAAGACGTTGCTGATGGGGTAGGGTGCTTGTCCTCTCTTCACGAAAAGAATAAATACAAGGGACTCTATTCTTGCTCTGTCTCTGTATTCAGGGCGTGAACTTTCTTGCTCAAGCGTGCAATCCTCCGTGCCGCAGTGCGGTGATGCAGAGCACCTTTTGATGCAGCCTTGTCTATTATGGGGATGGCTTCTTGGAGGGCTGCTTGGGCTTCCTCTACAGATTTGTTTTCCAGGGCTACTCGCACCTTTTTCACCGCACCTTTCACCCTTGTCTTCTTAGCACGATTTCGCTGTTTCCGTAGCTCACTTTGTTTCGCTCTTTTGATGGCAGACTTATGAGTGGCCAATTATTCTCCTCCTTGTAACTTGCTTCTTGAAAATTAAGCTCGACTGCCAGATCGAGTTTATAGTGGCGCTCTAAAAAATGCGTAATTGGGATTTTTAACATTGCCTACCTAACGAAGTCAAGAATTTTTCTGCAAATCTATTGGCTAAACCGACAACGCAGTTGACATTCGCACGAAACTGTCACAATCTTGGCCGGAATGTTTTTGCGCTCATCCGCAAGCCAGCTTGCATTGGTACTTAACCCTATGAATGTAAAAGAAACGGGTTTACTCAAATCGGCTACCCTCATCAGCAGTCTAACCTTGCTGAGCAGGGTGCTCGGATTTATTCGCGATATGGCCATCGCTTACTTCCTGGGCTCTGGCTTCAAGGCGGATATCTTCTTTGTGGCTTTTCGCATTCCCAACCTTTTTCGCCGGCTGTATGCGGAAGGCTCCCTCAGCCTCCCCTATATGCCTGAATTGGGCAAGGGGTATGCTCTCGGTGACCATAGCAGCTTTGGTCGGTTGGCGAGCAATCTGGGTGGCCTGACATGTACCTTCTATTTTGGCCTGACTCTTCTGGGAGTGACGACAGCTCCTCTTGTTGTCTCACTTCTGGCCCCGGGTTTTGTCGGCAGCGGAGCCAAGTGGCAGTTGACAGTGAGCCTAACCAGATGGCTCCTTCCCTATGTATTTTGCATTGGTGTGGCTGGTTTTGTTATGGCGATCCTCAACACCCACGAGCATTTCGGTGCTCCTGCTGCTGCGCCAAGTCTACTCAACCTGTGCATGCTTGGGATGCTTGGGCTTGGGAGCTACTTCAGCATAGCCCCGGAATGGTCCCTGACCTGGGGTGTTGTTTTAGGTGGTTTTCTTCAACTAGCATTTCAGTGGCATTGGGCCCGGCGACTTGTGGTGAGATGGAAACCGAGTCGTTGGTGGCGAGCACCAGAGACTCAGACGGTCTTGAGATTACTGCTCCCAACGGTATTAGGAGCGGCCGTCTATCACCTGAATATTCTTGTGGCCACATTGTTTGCTTCTTTCCTCACCGTGGGAAGTATTTCTTACCTCTATTATGCCGAGCGACTGATCCAGTTGCCTCTGGGTCTTTTTGGGAGTGCCATAGGAACCTCGGTATTGCCCCAGCTTACCCGTCAGAGTGCCTTGCAGGAATGGCAGGCTTTTCGCCAACAGGTGGTCGAGGCCATGGAGCTCCTCTGGTTTCTGACAATTCCGGCGGCAGCTGGCCTCTGGGTGATCAGGATACCTCTTGTTCATCTTCTTTTCCAACGCGGAGAGTTCAATGAGATATCCACCAGGATGACGGCTGAGGCTCTCGGCTATTTTGCTCTGGGGCTATGGGCTGTGGCTGGTTTCAGGGTGCTCGTCGGGGCCTGGTATGCATTGGATGGTGCCTACGTAACAGTCTGGGCAGGTGTTGGGGCTTTGGCTATCAATGTGATCCTGAGTGTGCTTCTCGTAGGACCACTCGGGCATAGCGGTCTGGCACTTGCTGTCTCCATAGCAGCAATAGCAAACGTGCTTCTGTTGATGTTGTTGCTGAGTAGACGTCTTGGTGGAATTCAGGGAGGGAGACTTTTGCTGAGCAGCGGGCGCTGTTTGCTTGCCTCGTTCATCATGGCGGTCGTGGTGCAGACCCTTTGCCGGTACAGCTACGATGGCGGCAAACTTACAGGCGGATCTTTGGCACTCGGCCTGGGATGTTGGGTGGCAGCTGGAATACTCATCTACCTGGGGTGCATCATGCTGCTGGGTTTGCCGGAAGGAGTCAAGCATGCCTGGGCGGCAAGAGGTAGATCCGAGGCAGTAAAGGATACGCCGAAGGAAAGCTGAATAAATTTAGACAATATATCAACGTCCAGGAAATCCGAAATCCGAATATCGAAATCCGAAACAATTTTCAAATTTCAAAAATTCAAATGACCAAAACGAAACTACCAGAAATCTTGATAGATAGGGTTTCGAACATTTGAGCATTCGGGTTTTGAATTTGTTTCGTGCTTCGAATTTGCTGCGCCCTGAAGCGAGTCCCCATCTACGTTTTGCTTAAACTACTTAGGGCGCAGTATGGCTATAGTCCCAAGCGCTTTGGCAACCAGGTCTCCAGCCTCATCATAGACCTCGCCTTCAACCACCGCCGTAGACCGGCCTCGATGCAGGGCGCGACCATTTGCCTTGATGGTCTGGTTCACCTTTCGCACTGCTTTGATGAAGTTGATTTTCATCTCCTGATGAAAATCCATCTCAGCTTTACCTTTTACCAGAGTGCGAGAGGCCACAAAGGTGGCTGCTTCGAGAAGAGCAAAGAGAATCGTGCCCTGCACCGTATTCCTATCATTGACGAATTCTTCCCTGAGGGGGAGCTGCATCTCACAGTATCCCTCGCTCACCGAAACAATGCTTGCGCCCAGCCAGGAGAAAAGTGGTTGTGAGGCGGTTATCTCCCGGGCCCTATGCAGAAATACTTCTTCCCCAACTTTCTGAATCAGAGACATGGCCGGTATACCCAATGACGCCATGCTCTATGCGCTTTGCGTTCTGCCATCACCATAGAAAACGAACTCCCATCCCAGGCGGCCCGGTTTTGTTCTCGAGGCCGGTTGAATTTGACCAGACAACTTCAGCAAAGACATGTAGGGGTGAGCCGGCAGGAAGTCTGACGCTCAACAAAATGTTTTCACTGGGGTTTAGCGGTTCTTGGCATTGAATATACGCTCCCAGGGTGCTGACGTCTTTTGTTTCTCCTTCGATGGTGCCGATAGAGGTGGTCATTGTGACGGGCCATCTCACCTTAGATCTCGGATAAAGCCGTTTATTCCGTTCCATCTCAATCCCTCAATCGCTCAATAATTCAAGTCTAATGCAGTTCCGGTAGATCCTTGCGGAGTTCTTCTATGTAAGCCACGGCCCTTTCAAGTTCATCGGTAAGGTGGCGGATTCGGAGTACCGATTCCACTCGGGTTGAGAGTTCAACCATGTCGAAAGGTTTATTGACAAAGTCATCAGCCCCCATATCAAGGGCATCCAACTTGTTATCTTCAAACCCGGTTATAAAAATCACCGGAATAAACTTAGTTTCCTCCTTCTCCTTTAACCGCTTGCAGACTTCCAGGCCGTCCAACCCGGGCATCTTCACATCCAATATGATTGCTTGCGGATTTTCCGTCTCCGCCAACTGTAGCGCTTGCTCACCATCTGAAGCCAGAATTACTTCGTATCCCTTGTCTTTCAGGAAATGGTCGAGCAAATCCCGGATTTCCTGCTCATCATCAGCGACTAGAATTTTGTCGGCCATGGTGCCCCTCCTGTTATAACCGTTCAGCTCGTTGACTTGTCTTGGAGACAAGAGTCAAACTGGGTATCGTGCACCTTTTCGCGTGCAAACGGCTCGTGCCAGGACAGGATAATGCAGAGCCGCGAATAGGGCAAGAAGAATCATCTGCGACCTGAGGGCATACTCAAAATCCAGCGGCGGCGGCGAGAGGAGGGGGCATGGTCTAGCCCGGATATTTCATGAATTACTTGCTGCGACCAAGGATATGGCCGTCCTTCCTGGCGTCCTCGGATGTTGGCCTCTGCGACGTACCGTTCAGGTACGCCTCGGAACCAACACCCTGCGGTTGCCCGGTGGCACCCCCATCCTCTTCGCGCTCGCTGCGCTCCGCTCAGTCCCGCAAGCGGGTTCCCAGTTTCGTGGTCTCGCGACAGCAATTCATGAAATATCCGGGCAGCAGTATAAGGTGGAAAAAACCGACAGTCTGATAATGGGATTATGTAAACTTTTTAGAGTGAGATAGCACGAAGTGTATTTCTGGAGAGGCAAGAGGAAAAAAAAGGCCTACACTTGTTCATGTAAGCCCTTGGTATCACTGGAGCGGGAGACGGGTTTCGAACCCGTAACCCTCAGCTTGGAAGGCTGATGCTCTGCCAGTTGAGCTACTCCCGCTTTTTTCTTTTGGAGAGCCATCTTATAGCATGTGACGGAGCTTTAGATCAATAGAGAATATCTCAGGAGATTCCCATTTTTCCAGGACCAAATTGGCAAGAGCCATGGTCAAGAGGGAGGCTGTGGAACAACGAGACCTTGAGCCGCCGTTTTGGCATCTATTTCTTTTGCGATAAGTCTTGACACCTTTCCTCTGGACGAGTATGAACGATGCTGCAAATGAACCTACGCTCACCTTCAATCCAACTTCAGGGATAAGAAATGCTGAGTTTTTTACCAGGTCCTGTGAAAGGGGTTTTGTTACTCGGTCTGTACGTCATCAACACCATTTTCTGGACGATGGTGCTTCTTCTGGTAGCGCTCTTGAAGCATTGTGTGCCGGCGCCTGCATGGCGTAAGCTCTGTAGTAAAGTAATGATTGGCATTGGCAACATTTGGATTTTTTTTAACAACTGTACTATGAGGTTCATAAATAAAATTCACTGGGACGTTGACGGTACTGATGGATTGAAAATGAATCGTTGGTACCTGGTGGTGGCCAATCATCAGTCGTGGACGGACATCTTGGTTTTGCAGAAGATTTTATACCGCAAGGCTCCATTCTACAAATTTTTTCTGAAGAAAGAGTTGTTCTGGGTACCGTTCCTGGGTCTGGCCTGGTGGGCATTGGATTATCCGTTCCTGGAACGCTCATCCTCAGCCCAAAAAGATATAGAAACCACCATGAGGGCTTGCGAGAAATTTAAGACACTTCCAGTATCCATCATGAATTTTGTGGAGGGAACGCGATTCACTGCGGAAAAGCACCGCAGACAACGCTCGCCTTACTCCCATCTGCTAAAACCCAAGGCCGGCGGTATTGCTTTCGTTTTAGCAGCCATGGGAGAGCAACTGGACTCTATTTTGGATGTAACCATTGCGTACCCAGAGGGGGCAGAGGGTTTTTGGGCCTTTCTCTGCGGCAGAGTTACCGAGATCAAGGTGAGGGTAGAATCGTTGCCAATCGATGAAGAGCTATCAGGCGATTATTTTAAGGACCGGGAATTCCGCAAGAGATTCATGAGTTGGCTGAATGCACTTTGGGCCGAAAAAGACAAGCGGCTGGCAGCTTTGCTGAATGAGGAGCGTTCAGCACTTCGAAGAGGAAAAGCTTGACATCCGCGACTGTAAGTGGTTAAAAATAAAGAAAAGGCGGCATGGCCAAGTGGCTAAGGCAACGGTCTGCAAAACCGTTATTCCCCGGTTCGAATCCGGGTGCCGCCTCCAATGAACTCAAGGGGTTAGGTAACTCAGCCTAACCCTTTTTAAATGCCTTTTTGGCAGCCATGCCCTTTTGGCATAGACCTCTATTACTCTGCAGGTGCGCAATGGAAGATGGTGCATCGTACAACTCCGGTATGCCGGAGCCCGTGCAACCCGAGCCTTCAGGGGCCGGACTTCTCAAAGGGTTCTTGGGGACAGCAAAAGCAGTGCTCCTCAGCCCGCGCAAGTTTTTCCCGAGTATGCCGCTGGAGGGCGGACTTCTGGGCCCCTATGTCTTCTTCCTTTTCTGCACCGGCTTTTCTTTTCTGGTCTCTTTATGTCTCACTGTGGCAATGTCGGGCAGTGTTTCCCCCTGGATCTTACTGATGATGTTTGCGGCCTTGTGGATGCCCTTTTTCAGTGCCGCGATTCTGAATCTCCTGTTCACCAAGCTCTTGCGCACCGGCGGAACCTACGAGGCCACATTCAGAGTGGTCTGCTATGCCAGTGCGGTTAATTTGTTCGCCTGGATTCCGGTGCTCCCCCTCATTCTTCTCTTTCAGTTCTATGAAATTTATCTCTCTGCCTTGGGGCTAAGCTTCGTGCACAGAACCGGCCTTGGACAGGCACTGATGGTTGTGATTGGCACCCTCCTTACCGTCTCTGTTATCATAACCATGGTGGCACGAGTCTTGTTTTCCTTTTGAAAGACCCCAGGAAGACCGAACTTGGCGAAATGAGGAGGTCATCATGGAGTGGACCATTGAAGGTAAGAAATTAGTATTGTTGCAGGGTGATATTACAGAGATGGATACCGATGTCATTGTCAACGCAGCAAACAAAGACCTGATCCTAGGCGCAGGAGTGGCTGGTGCCATACGCACCAAGGGGGGCCCCACCATCCAGGAAGAGTGCAAGCACATTGGAGGTGCTCCGGTGGGGGGAGCTGCAATAACCACAGGTGGTGATCTCAAGGCGAGATATGTAATTCACGCAGTTGGGCCGCGCATGGGGGAGGGCGATGAGGATCGGAAGCTGGCGGATGCCACCCGGAACAGTTTGAAACTCGCCAATGAAAAGGGCTTGGCGAGTATAACCTTCCCGGCCATAAGCACCGGAATATTCGGCTTTCCCAAAGACCGGTGCGCCAGGATCATGCTGACCACTGCGGCCGAAACCCTGAAAAAGGAGGACACTTCCCTCAAAGAAGTGGTCTTCTGCCTCTGGGGCGAAGAGACGCTGCAGGTATTTCAGAATGAAGCTGAGGAGATGTTCCAAGGTGAAGGTGTGTGATGTGGGATGTGAGATTAAGGAATTCAGGAATTCAGGGATTGCGGATTTGGGATTAACAAATCGCAACAAATGACAGCGAAGCGTAGTGACCTAATGACGCCGAAGGCAAATGACTAATGACAAATGTGCCTAGTCCTTACTGCCTAGTGCTTTTAGTCCAGTGAGTTCTATGAACTTGTCTTCAGACACCGGGGAGATACTTTCGCCTACGGTGAATATGCAAGAGGATTCAGTGGTCGGTTCGAAGACTTTGCCGACCTGGATTACAGGCTCTTTCAGCCAGAGAAAGTAGTCGTCAAAAAAACGAAGAACGAGATCCACCTCTTCGCAATCTTCCAGCATCTCAGAGAAGTTGAAGTTGTTTATGAGGCCGCGGCCTCTCAATTGCTTCTGTTTTTTCTTGTCGAGCCAGATTTCAAAGGTGACATTGCGCAAAGACAGTCGGTTTCTGCTGGCATCCACCAGGTAAGCCTGGTCCACTTCGTACAATCCCTCTGGTAGGTCGATCATCGTCTTAATCCCTCATAATTAGCTGCTCTCCAACTATCACTTGTGGTTTGGCATTGTAAGTAAGCATTCCTCAAAGAGCAATAGTCTCGCTAGGAATGCTAGGCACCAAGCACTAAGCAATAGGCCTAGTTCTTTTCTGCCTGCCTGTCCCGAGCTTTGTCGCGGGGCTGCTAGCTGCCCCCTGCCTGCTTTTTTTTGTTAAATCCGAAATCCGCAATTCGAAATCCGCAATCTCTATGCTCCATGCTCTATGCTCCATGCTCAGACACATTACCACCAAAAACCTCCCGGAGAATCTCCAGCAGGAAGGTGTGTATGGACTGATTGCCGGCAACCACGTCGCCGGTCCAGATATGATTGTTCCCGCCGCTAAAGTCTGAAATATATCCTCCTGCTTCCTTCACCAGGAGGTGGCCGGCAGCAATGTCCCATGGACTGAGGCCAAGTTCCCAATAGCCTTCGCAACGACCACAGGCCACATAAGAGAGATCCAGGGCCGCGGACCCACCTCGACGCATATCGCTCACCTTTGCAAAGACCCGGTTAAACCCTTTGAGATAGTGAGATAAAATTGTTTTCTCCCTCCAGGGGAAAGCAGTGGCCACCAGAGCTTCATCAACCTTTCGTCGGTTGGAAACCTGAATAGGACGGCCATTAAGGGTGGCACCATGCCCTTTCTGAGCGAGAAAAAGCTCTTGGCGGCAGGGATCGTATACCGCTCCCAAAACTATGGCATCCTTATATTCCAGGGCAACGCTCACCGCAAAAACGGGGAAACCGTGAATGAAGTTTGTGGTGCCGTCCAGTGGGTCCACCAACCAGCGGCTCGCGTTCTGGCCTGTACTGCTCTCGTCTTCTTCGGCCAATATTTCATGATCCGGGTGGCGACTCTGGATCAGTTGGACGATGGCTTCCTGTGCTGCCAGGTCTGCCTCAGTCACGTAGTCAAAGCGACCTTTGGACTGGATCTGCAACGTTTCAAGTTTATTGTAGTAGTTCAGAAGAACAGCGCCGCCCTCCTTGACGCAGTCTACGGCGGTTTTCAGTAGTTGCTCGTTCATGGCTCCCCCTAACCCGGATTATTCATGACCCCCTGCTGGCTCCATGAACAATCCGCCCTTTGGGCTTCGACTGTGGCCTTTTTAGGCCTTCGCTCAGGGTTAGCCTTGAGCGGGTGCGAAAGCACCCTGTCGAAACCCGCAACCAAGATTTTCAATTTGTTGCGGGTGCTTATTCACGAATTCTAAAGATTCGTGAATAATGCAGGCTAACCCGGATATTTCCCGAATCCGCCTAAGGCGGACCGCTTTCCATGGTCTCGCGGCGTCAATTTGTGAAACATCCGGGTTGAAATTATTGTGGGCTGCATAGTACTTTAGGAATGATATGTTGACAAACCTTTTCCCTCGTATTTCTCATCTACTCAGACAAATTGGCAATGATAAATGCCAACTGTTCAATGTCGTTGATCTTTTCCTGAATAATGTGGTAGAGTTCCGACAGCAAAGAGAGTGAGCACATCGCCTGGTGTTTACAGCAAGGCGGAGGAATTGAGTCTACCATGATCGTCTTTGATTTGCGCTGCGCCAACAACCATCGCTTTGAAGGTTGGTTCGATAATGGTGATGATTGCGAAAAGCAATTAGCGCAAGGACAGATCGCCTGTCCCTGCTGCGACGATACTGGTGTTGAAAGAGTCCCTTCCCCCGTGTCTATCAAGAAAAAAACATCAGCTTCGGAAGGGGAATGGAAGAGCGCTTACCAGGCTTGGCGAAAAGTGTGTCGATATGTCCGGGAAAACTTCGAAGATGTCGGCCACAGCTTTGCCAAAGAAGCCTTGAAGGTTCATTACGGCCAGGCAGAAGAGCGTAATATAAGGGGAGTCACCACGGAACGAGAGGAAGACATGCTCGAGAAGGAGGGCGTTTCTTTCGTAAAAATTCCCATACTGCAGGAAATGGACAACTGATTGTGGTTCCTGGTGCGATTCACCAGGGCGCCATCCTCCAATGCGTTCGGGAGCGTTGCACCTTTGTCTGCCGGCTTTTCTTGATTTTCGCGCTGGTATTGTAAGGGCAGAGAAACGACAGCAGATGCCACATGTCTTGTTATCTCGCAATCCAACGGGCTGAATTATGGAGAGAGTTCTCCTACTCAATGCCACCTACGAGCCACTTCGAGTAATCTCCTGGAAAAGGGCAATTACACTCCTCACCCTTGATAAAGTGGAGGTCCTGGAAACATATGATTGCGTGGTGAGATCGGTCACTCTGGCCATCCGACTCCCTGCTGTTGTTAGATTGATACATCTCGTCCGGTTTCGGAAGCATACCATCCGTTTTTCTCGGGAAAATATCTATATTCGTGACAAATATCAATGTCAGTATTGTGCCGGTAGCATGAATGCCAGTGATCTAACGTACGACCATGTCATACCCAAATCAATGGGTGGCAAGACGGCATGGGAGAATATTGTAACCTGCTGCCTGCCGTGCAATAAGAAAAAGGGAGGACGCACTCCGGGGCAGGCAAGGATGAGGTTAATTGGCAAGGCGAAAAGACCAAGCTGGCATCCGATGTTGATGATAACTCGGCGAATAGGAAACACACCCGATTCGTGGCGAGCTTACCTGTTTTATCACTCGGGCTGAGGGGAAGTGGCGAAGCTGCCAAAATGATCATTGATTGCCATACCCATATTTTCCCACCTTTCATTCGCGACAATCGCGAACCTTTGATCAAAGCAGATTCAGCATTTGGACTGCTCTATGATTCCGCCAAGGCAAAACTTGCAGGTGCTGCTGAACTGGTCGAACAGATGGATCGCTCCGGAGTAGACCAGACCGTGGTTTTCGGTTTTCCCTGGAGCGATCCGGAACTCATGCGACGCCACAATGATTATGTCGGGGAAGCAGCCAGCCGTTTTTCGGACCGCCTCCTGCCCTTTGTTTGCGTTGATCCTCGAGCGCACCAGGCGGCTGAGGAAGTTGAGCGCTGTCTGGTTGGCGGTATGCGAGGTGTAGGTGAGTTGGCTTTTTACACCGAGGTCTTAGACTCCAGCGTTGTGGACATGCTGGAGCCAATTGCCTCCAGTTGCCGCAACTACAGCGTGCCTCTTATGCTCCATACCAATGAAAGGGTTGGACACTGGTATCCAGGCAAGGCGGAGGCCTCTTTAAAAGTCATCTATGAGCTGATTCGAGCCTTTTCTGGTAATCGCTTTATTTTGTGTCACTGGGGTGGAGGCCTTTTTGTTTATGAGTTACTGAAGAAAGAAGCTCGAGAGGTTCTCTCACAAGTTGCTTATGATACAGCTGCGTCCCCGTTCCTTTATGACCCGGCAATCTATGCCGTCGCAGTAAAGATCGTTGGTGCCCAGAGAATTCTATTCGGGAGCGATTATCCGCTTATTTTGCCTGAACGCTATTTCGAGGAAATGGCTGGGGCTGGTCTGAGTGCAGAAGATCAAGCCTGGATCAAAGGACGCTCAGCCATTAAATGGTTGAATCTCGAAGGCGATTAATATCCGGACTAGAAAGGATAGTACCATGGAGTCCTTGAAAAGCACTCTCAAAGGTGCGCTGGAAGCAGAACTGGCCCGCATTCCTCAGCCGTTCCGACACGGGTCTGTGATTCACCAGACAATCAAGTGTTTTCTTTACGGTATGGTCAAGGAAGCTGACCTTTGGCCGATTCCGGACTTCAAGCCTCCTCGGATGCGGGACGGCGGTTTCATAGATCTCATCGGCGTTGCTTCCAGCAATGTTGTGAAATGTGCATTTGCTGTTGGCCCGGTGGTGGAGCTGAAGGCAGTCAAGAGCCTGGAAGCTCTTGATCTAGAGGAGAAGTGGATCATAACCTTTTCGACTCTTGCCAAAAAGGTGAAAGAGAGCACGTTTTT
>Ga0210119_1000152_pt1 | contig 15380 bp, 13 predicted proteins | sample China_Bullhead_C_2_FD_184859 | JGI IMG/M metagenome (GOLD analysis project Ga0210119, IMG submission 184859) | Wetland microbial communities from San Francisco Bay, California, USA, that impact long-term carbon sequestration -... | ecosystem: Environmental > Aquatic > Marine > Wetlands ... | reverse complement strand
ATGTTCAAAACGTAACTTCTCGAAAAGACTTGTCTGGTGTTTCGGTCATTTGGATTTTGGTAATTCGAATTTGTTTCGGATTTCGATATTCGGATTTCGAATTTGGCTTCAGACCACCTCTTTTTGAAGGACAACGAATCTATTGTTTCAGTTTTTCCCTGAGGATTTCGTTGACTAGCTTGGGGTTGGCTTTGCCTTGGGTCTGCTTCATTACCTGGCCGACGAAAAAACCCAAAAGTTTATCTTTGCCAGCACGGTATTCTTTAACCTGGTCGGGATGAGCAGTCAATACACTCTCTATAACCTTGCCAATTTCACCTTCGTCCGTCACCTGCTTGAGCCCCTTTTCCTCTACGATAGTTTCGGGGGGCTTGCCGGTACCGTACATCTCCTCGAAAACACTCTTGGCAATCTTGCCACTGATCACGTCCTCATCTGTCATTTTGAGGAGATCAGCCAGTGCCTCTGGGGTCACAGGGCATTGGTGGATTTCTCGATCGTCGCGGTTCAGTTCCCTGAGCAGTTCCACCATGATCCAGTTGCTCACCTTCTTGGGTTGGGGAAAGCGAGCCACACACGCCTCGAAGTAGACGGCAAGATCCTTGCTACTCGTGAGCACAACGGCATCCTGCTCCGGCAACCCATACTCTTGGATGAACCGCGCCTTCTTGGACTCAGGGAGCTCTGGTAGCTCGCTCCTAACATTTTCTATCCACTCAGCGTTCACCACTACCGGCACCAAATCAGGATCTGGGAAGTACCGGTAGTCATGCGCTTCTTCCTTACCGCGCATGCCATGAGTGACGCTTTTGTCGCTGTCCCACAAACGGGTTTCCTGAACAATTGTACCCCCTTGTTCAAGAATTGCTCGCTGCCTCTTGATTTCATATTCAAGGGCCCGCTGCACGAAACGGAAGGAGTTCATGTTCTTCAGCTCTGTTCTGACGCCTAAGCTTTCTGAACCCAGCGGACGTAAGGAAATATTGGCGTCGCAGCGCAAGCTGCCCTCCTCCATATTTCCGTCGCAGATGTCCAAGTAACGGACGATATCCCGTAGCTTTTTCAAGTAAGTGGATGCCTCCTCCGGGGTTCTCAGATCAGGTTCGCTGACGATTTCAAGGAGAGGCACTCCTGTGCGGTTAAAGTCCACATAGCTGAGTGGTTGGGTTTCATCATGTATCAGTTTGCCGGCGTCTTCCTCGAGGTGGATGCGAGTTATTCCGATTCGTTTGCTTGCACCCTTTACTTCGATGTCTATCCAACCATGCTCCGCCACCGGTAGTTCGTACTGTGAGATCTGATATCCTTTGGGCAGGTCCGGGTAGAAGTAGTTTTTTCGAGCAAACCGACTGGTGCGAGCAATGCTGCAGTGGGTAGCCAGGGCCAGCCGTATGGTGTACTCCACCACCGTGCGGTTGAGAACCGGGAGCACGCCTGGCATGCCAAGGCAAACAGGGCAGGTGTGGGTGTTCGGAGCCGCCCCGAATGTGGTGGAACAACCGCAAAAGATCTTGCTGTCGGTTAATAGTTGAGCGTGAACTTCCAGGCCGATGACCGTTTCGAATTCCATGGGACTTCCTATTGACACACTGGACTGCCTAAACCCTAATGTTGCAAACCTACACCGGTAAAAACCGCTGCGCTCGCGTGATAGCGCGCCATCTGCGACCGTGCTCGCCTCGGCCAGGATATCACGTACGGTTCAAGTACGCTTCATCCTGTCCGAGCCTGCGCGCGGCCACATCTGGCACACTCTGACGCGTTTTTCCACGGAGTAGGTTTGCAACATTAGGGTAGCATGTTCCTATAACACCAAACGGGGTGAAAGGGCAAGCTTGTAGCTGGCCAGGAGTTTCCCCAAAAATGTTATGAGCGACACAGGCTAAAGGGGAAGGCTCGTCCACAACGAGCAATTCGCGCCATTTTATGGCAGTGTCGCTTTTGAAAATGCACCAAATCTTCATGCTGGCCTTTGCGGGGCTAAGAGTGGAAGGAGGGGTGGCTCAGGTGCTCGTTGTTTCGCAGCCTCCCCCTTTGGCCTTCCTGGTGTTGCTTCTGAGTGACTGGTGGGAGGCCTGTGCCACTTCCGCAGCTGTGGGTGGGGGAGCCCCTGGCCCGCCGGAGGCGGGAACAGGGAGGGGGCGCCTTCCCCCGCACCCAGCTGCGCTTGAAGTGACCAGGCCTGAGCCTTGGAACGACAGAAGAAACACCAGGAAGACATTTTCATTTCCTAATGAGACTTCAACTCGGCAATAGCTTCAATGCATAAACATTAAGCATACATTTTTTGGGGAAATTCTGTTTAGCCGGCGGGAAAGGGGGCGAAGTCCTGGGCTGGCAAAGAACCTCGGCAGTTAGGCTTTCACTATGTTGCGGGAAGCTTCAGTTGGTTTGGAGTCGGGGAGTTGGCTCTGAGTTGACTGGATTTAGGCTGCAGTCTCTTCTCTTTCTGCTATTTTTGTCAGGGCTTTTTGGGCTTTGTTCTGCCACAGGCTGTCTTTCTGCTTATTGAGTTTCTGAAGAGTTTTACGGGATTTGTTCGTGCCGATGTTCCCCAAGGCTTCGCAAATTGCGGCTATTGTTTCTGCCTTGATGGCTTTTCCTTTTATTGTAGAGAACTTGAGGCGGCCTATGCTGAGCTGGCGTTTGATCGTCGCCAGCAGGAAGTCCTCAAGAGAGCCTTCACCCGGCAGTTGAAGATTGCCATAGAAACCCAGGGCCTTATAAAGGTATGGTTCAAGTCGCTCTGTCTTGGCCGAAGGAGAATCTTCAGAGTTCTTCAGCATCTCGAGAAATTTCCCCAGGGCAGTTGTGCTCTTAACCCTGGCCAGGCAGTGAATCACCTCTTTCTGAACATCTATGTCTGGGTCATTGAGTAGATCGAGGTATAGGCTTTTGCCCTCAGCGCCTTTGATTCTGAAAAATACCCTCAGTGCCTCCACCCTGATATGAGGGCTTTCATGACTGAGATAGCCCAGAAGGGTGTTGGTCAAGGGTTGCAGATGCTCATCAGACTCTATCTCTCCCAGCACCCGGAGGATGTCGATTATGGACCTTGTTTCGCTTCCTTTTTCGTTTAGTTTGTTGCAGACAAGGCCGATGGTTGTGGGATCGATTTGGGCAATTATCTCAACCGCATTTTTCTTGACTAAAAGATCACGGCTTCTCACCAAAATGGGGACAAGGTGAGGCACCGACCTGCCGCCAAGTGCGAGAAAAATCGGAGTTATGGTTTGGCAGATCTCCATTTTTCCAATGAGAAATCTTTTCTTCAATGCCGAGAGGGTCTCACCCTTGCTGATTTCATCTAGAATGTGCCCGGCGCAGCTGGAGAGGTGTTCTTTCTCATGAAAGTGCCGATCCAGGCAATGTATGATCTCTAAGACTGCTTCATAATGATCTCGGCGTATCAATTCAGGAATAAGCTCCATCAAGGCTCGAGCCACCCGGAGATATTTTTCCTCGTCCTGAATCTTGTCGAACTGGGTGAGAAAGGAGTTGCTGTCCTGGAGAAATTTTTTTGTCAGCTGCTCAAGCCTGATCCGTTGTTGCATGGATTTGGGAAGCTGTTCAGCAGAGATAAGTTTGTGCTTGACATACTCTTGGAGGACGGACTCTCTTCCCTTGACTTCCCCTAGATTGAGGGCAGAGGCGAACTGTTTGGCGAGGGTGACAGATTTTCCCTGAACTGGCTCTGTCTCCTCAGGGCGGAAAGTCTCTTTGAGCAATGTTTGGGATACCTGAATGAGAAGGTCAGCGGCAAGAGCCTCGATTACTTCTTCGTCGATTTCAGCCTCTTTAAATTCCTCGGTTACGGCGAGATCACTGTTCATCAAAATATGGTAGATGGCTTCAGCATTTCGCAATGGTCTAATTAAGTCCTGGATGATCTGCTTTCTGACTTTCTTCAGCCCTTCCAGGTCGAGGTCCGTGAAAAAGGGGACCAAACTGAAGTCTTTCTTGAGACGAGTAAGGGCGATCTGAGATCGCCAAGGAATGTTTCGTGCGGTAACGAGTTCTTCATTGTAGATGTAAGAGATGTTGAAGATGTTTCTCTCTTGCAGAGTCTGGCTGAACTTTTCTTTAGTGCCACTCTCTTTGGTGTCGACAAAAGTAGGCTCGCTCATGAGGTCGACGAAACTGGTGAATTCCGTCTGAGTCATAGCGTTCTTGAGAGTCAAACTGATAAGGTCTTTCTGTTCGAGGAATTTGGCAAATCTGGGGACATACATCTCTGCCATCCCCGCTATCATCAGACCATTGAGGTCTTGGACCTCGGGGAGGACCCCCTCGATTAAGATGTTTTTCCCCTCAAGTTCCTCGCGTACCAGGAAGGTCAACTCGTCCCTTTGAGAAAAAAGACCTTGAAAATTTTCGTAGAGTCCCACCTTAGCTTTTTGTGATTCGGGATGGTCGGGAGTGTAATAACCGGTCCGCAGAAAGGCTTGAATCAGGGCGAGAAGAAATTCCGCCAGCTTGACCTTGATCTCTCCGTGAGGATCATCTGTTAACTGGCTGCGGAGAAGAATGTCTGTGTCTGACAGGGTCTTCCTCATTGAAACCCACTATAAGAAAAGAGACATGTTTTTGGAGCGCTCAACAATCTCGACATATCTTATGAAGACCAACTCATTCAAATTCGCAAGAAACCAGCGTCAGAATTTAGAAATCGAGCGAGATCCATTCCTGCGTTTCATGGTCACGGGGGATTTTCTACTGTGTTCCGCTCCGTTTATTTTTATCCGCCATGTAACAGTGCAATAGATGTGCCAGATGAGGTGGCAGGTAGGGAGTGCACCGGAGCAGCCGATTCATGAATAATCAGGGCTAAGGGTTTTGACCGGCAATACATCCATTCTTATAGTATCTATAGGATTTTTGATAATATCAATTTTTACCCAAAACATGCCGTACCAAAAATGGGTAAAAGTTACCCAAAAGTGGTACGGCAAGAAATGGGTAATTTGTCAGGAGATATCTATGGAGCGATTATTTTTCATTTTGGCGAGTATTTCAGGAGGTCTTGCAGTGGTCCTGGGGGCATTCGGAGCACACACTCTTAAAGGCAGAATAGAGCCCGAGCTTCTCACCGCCTTTGACACAGGAGTTCGCTACCACATGTACCATGCTGTGGCGCTTCTGGCCGTGGCTCGAGCACGGTTGTCCGGGGCACGGTTGCAAGCGGCTGCAGCCTGGCTGTTTTTAGCAGGGATGGCTCTGTTTTCAGGCAGCCTCTATGCACTCTCTCTCACAGGAGTGCGCTGGCTTGGTGGGATCACCCCTCTGGGTGGACTGGCATTTATCTTGGGTTGGCTTTGTTTGGCACTGGCCGGTTGGAAGAAATGACGGGGGCACACACGGGAGCATGTAGTCAGACTCCAGTCCTGGCTACACAAGAACCGTTCCAGTCGGTTTTGGAACTTCCCGGTGGACCCTATTCAAGACCAGATAATTTAAGCATCAGGGTCAAGAAATTATCGGGTTTCCCAAAAGCACCTAATTTGGAATAAAAGACCTGAGAACTTCCGTCCTTATCGGTCTTAGCACCAATGAAATATGGAGCCCTCGGCTTACCAAGTGCCGTATAGATAGACTTATCCTCATCCGGAAAGAGTGGGAAGGGGACTTTGTATTTCTCCTTGAAGTACTGCACATCCGCGGGAGTGTTCCCAATGCCAATGCCGATTATTTTCATTTTGCCTTTGAGATCTTCTCGCTGCTCGATGGCCTGGTAAAATTCGTTCACCCGGAACGCTTCCTTTCGGCAAGTAGGTCAGTACCTGCTGAAAATCTGAATGACAACAACCGGGGCATTAATCTCAGAGACAGTGAATTCGCCGCTGCCGGATAGTCCCAGATAGCCTTGAGCCTCCGAATCATCGGGTACGACAAGCTGGAATTGCGGCAGGACGGTGCCCTGCTCAGGAGGCTTGCTTGCGGCCAGGGTTGGATACCCAACCAAAACAAACCAGGCAGGAATGAAAAGAAACAGGATAAGTAGCCCCTTCATGCGTTTCGTCATATTCGGTTCCCTCCATTGCCAGTATTAAGGTGATAGGATATCCAAGACAGTTGTCCTGCCTTGTATTCCCTCCTCTTCATAGAGAGGTGGCGGTGTGTTTCATGGCAAGGCTCCACCACTCTGATCAAGATAAAAAAGTATAACATATGCTGTCTGCAATTCCATGAGCTACAATCTGAAATGTCCTTTGCTACAGCAGACTCCCGCATGAAGGAAAGACCCTTAAAGAGGTTGTCCGACAACCAATAATTCCCTCCCCCTCGACGGGGGAGGGTTAGGGTGGGGGTGAATAGCCTGTATTGTTATCAATCAGTTATCTATTCCCCCTCCCCTTTATCCCCTCCCGCCAGGGGAGGGGAAATGACTTGTCGAACAGCCTCAAAAGTCCCCTCTGTCGGCAGCTCAAAGCCAGGTCCTCTGAGCCTGAATCTTAAGCCAGATATGCCTTTGGTTCACCATGTTTACTTTAGTTGAAATCGCCTTAGATTTTTGTTGAAAATATATATATCTAATTTAATTATTTTTTATAAATATTTTTTTAGTAATGAAAAATTTTTCTTGACATGATGTTTTTTTAGCCGCTAATATTCTTCATGCTATGAACGATCAAAAGCCCGACTCAGCTGATATGTTGCTTGGTTATCAGAGCCAGAGATTGCAGGATCTGATCGAAGAAATTCTGCACTGCTGCAAAGAGCGGACCTCACATTTGTCGAAAAAATTCGATATTCCCGAAGCAGAATTGCGGTGTTTAATGCTGTTCGGGGAAGAAAGGTATCTTACCGCCAAAGGCATTGCTCAGAAACTGGACGTGGCCAAAAGCCGCGTGACCAAGATTATGAACGGTCTGATTCACAAAAACCTGGTTGAAAGCACTGACGATCCCAAGGATGCCAGGGTTAAACTCATCGGCCTAACTCAAGAGGGGCAGAGAAGGTCGAAGGAGTTGGGCGCAATCATGACTGATCTTCATCAAAAATTACTGCTTGAATTCGAGCCTGAACAGCGAAAAATGGTGATTTCCTGTCTCGAAGTACTCCGATCGAGCATGGAAGCCGTCAAGAATCAGATGGTATAAAGTTTGGATTTATATAGAATTTATCTGATGGGGGGAGTTCATAGATAGGAAAGCATTGCTACGAGAGTTTCGCTGTTGAGGTACTTCTACATTTCCTGTTCGTTGCCGTTCGCTGAAATCTGAAAAAACCAATTTATCGCTTGCTCCACCCGCATAGTTGACACCTTAGATCCCAAGTGGAATAGACAAGCTTTTTTGGAAGGGCTTGTGCAGACATCGCTCTTCTTGAGATAAAAGTTAATAGTATGAACCTTATCTCTGGATTCAGGTTCATGACAGGGCAAGGTTCCTGTGTTTCTGATGGCGCGAAACAACTTCCAGGCGTCTTATGCCGTTTGGCTGATGCCGGGAGTCTGTATTGGATGATTAACCCGGATATTTCATGAGTTGCTGTCGCGAGACCACAAAGATGGGCGTGCCACCTGGCAACCGTCCCGCGGTACCGCGGGATTGGTCCGAGGCGTACCTGAACGGTACGTCGCAGGGGGAGCCTGTCCTGAGCCTGTCGAAGGAACACCTGAGGACTCCAGGAAGGACGGCCATATCTGTGGTCGCAGCAAGTCATTCATGAAATATCCGGGTTAAGGGAATAACGAGACTGTAAAGGGGGTGAGAGAGGTCATTAAGAGTTGCTAGATTGAACTGATGAATGTGGTAAAAACGAAGAAAGGAGTGATTTATGCGAAAGCTATTTACGGTATTGGCAGTCGTAGCCCTGGTTGCCACTCTGTCGCCTGCTGCTTTTGCGACGAATGGTCAACAGTTGATTGGCATTGGCCCTACTTCCAGGTCAATGGGTGGCGTCGGCATAGCTGCCCCCCAGGATGCCATCAGTGCGGTTTTTTCCAACCCGGCGGGCATGTGCTTTGGTCCCTACTGCCCCAGTTCGCAGTTTGACTTTGCCGGGACATTGTTCATGCCAGAGCCAAAAGCTGAAGTAACGGCTTCAGGACAGACTTACAAGGCGAATAGTCGTGACAATAACTATGCTATACCTGCAATTGGTTTTTCCGTTCCCATCGGTGAGGCTGAGTCGAGATGGAGATTTGGCCTTTCGGCTTACGGCATCTCAGGTTTGGGAGTAGACTACAGGGATACAGCTATTGACCGGCAAAACACGTTTGGACCGGGTGCCTCCCTTGCCGCAGGAACGTACACTAATTTACAGTTAATGAAATTCGCCCCCACCATTGCCTATCAGGCTCTTCCGAGCTTGTCGGTGGGTACTTCTTTTCAGATCAACTACTCAACCCTCGACCTGGGGGATGGTACTGTTGCCGCCTATTCCTATGGGGTCAAACTTGGCACCATCTACAAACCCATCGATCAATTATCACTGGGCCTGGTCTACACTTCCCCACAGAAGGCAACATATAATCATGTTTTCGACTTCAGTGGCAATGGTCGCAGACAGAATCTAAGCTTGGAACAGCCACAGGAGGTTGGATTGGGTGTTGCCTACGAGTTCTCTGGGCCCAGATTGTTGCTGGAGGGCAATGGGAAATGGATAAACTGGTCTGATGCGGAAGGCTACGAGGATTTCGGCTGGGACGACCAGTATGTTATAGCCCTTGGGGCGCAATGGGAGGCCATCGACCACCTGTTCTTCAGGGTAGGGTGGAATTATGCGGAAAATCCCGTGGATGAGAATGATAATTGGGATGGCAGTTTCGGCGCGTTTGGGCCCAATGATACCGTGGACGTCCAGGGTAAAAGCCTCCCTCGTTACTACTATGAAAGCTTCAGAGTCATAGGGTTCCCAGCCGTTGTGGAACACCATATTACTGCCGGCATAGGGTATGAGCTTGGTGAGAGTTTAAAAGTCGATTTCTCTTATATGCATGCCTTCGAGAACCAGCTTTCAGAAAGTGGTAGCGCCCCGGACGGCTCCGATGCCAAGCTAAAATCGAAGCTCTCCGAAGACGCTATTAGTTTCGCGTTCAGCTGGAGGTTCTAAAGGAATCGGCTGAACTCCCTTTTGTTCATGATTCTCAGGTCATTTTAGTTAGATGGGAGTTGTCGAGAAAAAATCTGAGGAAAGGAAACTCACTTTTGGTTTCCTAGCCTTTTGGTTAAAGGAGAAAGATCAATGGCTGAAGAAAAAGACAAAGCTGGATTTATTTGTGTGAAGGAAACCCTAGATGGAGCTTACCCCTCCCTGGTGCTGGGGATCAATGCCGCGCGCCAGGGTATGGAGAGTAAGATTTTCTACTCATTTATGGGGCTAAACCTCGTACTCAAAGGTGGCGCTGAGAGGGCCAAGTTCATCCCGCCTGGTGTGATGGGAGCCATCCCGGGGATGTCAACTGTTGCCACTGGGATGATGAAAAAGAAGATTGATAAGGCGAACATTCCGAGTCTGCAGGAACTCCAGGAAGTGGCCCAGTTGGAAGGGGTGCAGTTGATCGCCTGCAAGATGACCATTGACATGATGGAAATCGACGAGAATAAGCTCGTGGATGGCGTAATAGTATGGAATGCGGAAGAGTTTCTGGTCTACGCTAAGGATTGCAAGGTCTGCCTGTTCACCTAGCCCGGATTATTCATGAATCCTAAAGATTCGTGAATAAGGCAGGCTAGTAAGGTAATTTGCTCAAGGGCAGGCGCAACGAATTATGGCACCTGTAGGTGCATATTTGCATCTGCACCTACAGGTGCATACCACAAGATCATCGTCTTCTATACCAGCCACGTCCATTCTGCCTTGGTCTCTCCCTACAAATCCCTGCCGTACCTACTCAATAATGAGCACCGCCGACCCAGTGGTCTTTCTCCCTTCCAGATCGCGGTGGGCCTGGGCAGCCTCGGCCAGGGAATAAGTTTGATGGATTTCGATTTTGACCGCACCTCTTTCAACCACCTCGAATAAATCCTGGGCGTGGGCAAGCAGGTCCTGCCTTTCTGCCGTATAGGCCATCAGACTGGGTCGGGTGAGGAACAAAGAGCCTTTGGCAGCAAGAATGGAAATATCCATGGGCGGGATTGGCCCGGAGGCCTGACCGAAGCTTACCATCATGCCCTTTGGCCTTAGGCAATCGAGGGACTTCATGAAGGTGGTCTCACCGATGGAATCGTACACCGCGTCAACGCCCCTGCCTTTGGTAATCTCCTTTACCCGTGAAACAAAATCTTCCTCTCTGTAAAGGACGGGATGATCGCAGCCGTGACTCTGGGCGAGTTCAGCCTTTTCTGGAGAACCCACAGTGCCGATGACCGTGGCGCCGAGATGTTTGGCCCATTGGCAGGCGATCAAGCCGACTCCTCCGGCCGCAGCGTGAATCAAAATACTATCGCCCACTTTTACCTCATAGCAGCCTTTGAGCAGATATCGCGCAGTCATACCCTGGAGCATCATGGCCGCGCCTTGGCGGGTTGAGATGGATTCAGGAAGCTTAACGAGGCGGTTGGCCGGCATAATTCGAACTTCTGCGTAGGCGCCGGGAGGGAGACCGGCATAGGCGACGCGGTCTCCGATCGCCACTTCGCTCACGCCCTCACCAATGGCTTCCACCATGCCAGCCCCTTCCATCCCCGGGATAGCCGGGAGAGGACCAACTGGATAGAGGCCGGTGCGGTGATAGACATCGATGAAATTCAAACCTACAGCTTCGTGACGTAGGAGAACCTCACCCGGGCCAGGTTGGCCCGGATCATAATCCTCCCAGCGCAAAACCTCAGGACCGCCTGTTTCATGCATCCAAATAGCCTTTACCATAACATCTCCTTTTCACTTTCTTAGTTATGTATTGAAGCTCCCTGCAGCAAGCTGCAGGGAATCTTCGAAATGTAAGGTATTTATACCATCCTATTGTAGTTCGCTCGCTAACCCCGCAGCCCCGGCGACGGGATTTCCGCTCCGCTCCAACAAGCTACGGGGAATGCGCTCGCTGGAGCATTTTCAAAATGGGAAGTGTAAGCAGTCGGGTTTTTCCGAATCTTGTGCTGGTTCCTTTAACGAAACCTAAGCACTCAGAATACAGGTGTCAAAACTGATACAGTTATTCAACATCGAAAACCTGGTCCTTAGGGCCAGGTCAGCGTTGAATGGCTTTGCCGGTAAAGATGACAAGCGCTTTTGGAGTACTCGAGTGACTAAAAATTCCAAATCACAAAGACTGAGGTTTCAGGTTTCAGTGTTCAGGTTTCAGTTCTATTGTTTTTCTTCCCTGACACCTGACACCCGACACCTGAAACCCTGAGACTTAGTGCTTGGAGTTTGAGATTTCATGGACTCCATCACTCCAGCAGACTGTCGCAAGAGGGGAAAGACCATTGAAGCCCCCTCAGGAGGTAAATCAAAGCCACGTCCTTTGAGCCCGGTGCCGGGCGTCCTCCTGCCTTCCTGCGGCTTGGTTCGCCGCGGCAGCTGATTCTGAATAATTCGAATTAGAGCAATTTTGGCATGGATTCTGCTTGGTTACAGTAGATTATTCCCAATGGCAGGAGACAGGTATGATTGCTGACCCTTCATTGATCAAAGAGCCAGAGAGAATATTGGTGGTGGATGATAATACCGAGATTAGAGACGCTCTCTGTGCGGCACTCCAATACGAAGGATATGAGGTCCATATTGCAGTCAATGGCAAGGAAGCGCTAGATACGGCTCGCAGGCTTAAACCCAACCTGATCTTAATGGATGTTCAGATGCCGGTAGTCGACGGTATCGAAGCTACTAGAAAACTTAAAGAAGATCCAGTCACAGTACACATTCCCATATTGATGGTGACAGTTGTAGATAAGAAAGAAAACATTGTCAAAGCTTTGGAGGCCGGCGCCATAGACTATGTTACAAAACCTTTCTTCATGCCAGAGATGACGGCAAGAGTAAAAGCAGTCTTAACCCTAAAGAAACACTATGACGAATCCATTGAGGTAAAAAAACAGCTTAGTAGATCGGAAGAAAAATATCGGTTGGTAGTGGACAACGCCAGCGAGGCAATATTGGTTATTCAGGATGAAATGTCCAGATTTTTCAATCCCAAAATCCGGGAATTTATTCATTGTTCAAGTAAAGATTTAACCAGCAGACCATTTGTGGACTTTGTTCACCCAGAGGATCAAGCAAAGGCGTCAGAGTATTTCAAAGAACTCCTTGAGGGTGAAGGAGCAGCGAGAATATTTGACTTTCGGGTTGTTAACAAAAGAGGGGGTATTAAGTGGTTGGAGGCCAACGGAGTCTTAATCAGTTGGGAAGGCAAGCCAGCCACCCTCAATTTCCTGACAGACGTCACCGAGCGCAAGCAGGCGCAAGAGGAAAAGGAAAAAATACAATACCAGCTGCTCCAAGCCCAGAAAATGGAAGCCGTTGGCACTTTAGCTGGCGGGATCGCCCATGATTTCAATAATCTACTACAGGTTATTCAAGGCTACGGTCAGATGCTTCTTCATGATGCGAACCAGGACGAGCGCGCCCACCAGGCATTGGTGCGTATCGTTGGTGCCTCCAAAAGAGGCGCTGACCTCACCCAGCAGTTACTCACCTTCAGCCGGGCTGTTGACAGTGACAAGCGCCCCCTGGACCTTAACCATGAGGTTAAAAAGGTAAAAACGCTTTTGGAGCGCACCATTCCTAAAATGATCAACATTGACCTAGATCTTGCTGACAATCTCAGGATTGTTAACGCCGATCCCACCCAAGTGGAGCAGATACTCATGAATCTGGCGGTCAATGCCAAGGATGCCATGCCTGAAGGGGGCAAGCTGCTCATAAAAACAGAGAATGCGATTCTCAACGATGAGGTTTGTCGACTGCACCCTGATGCCACCCCATGGGTTTATGCCCTGCTGACGGTTTCAGACAGTGGTCATGGTATGGATTCAGAAACCCAGGAGCACATCTTCGAACCATTTTACACCACCAAAGATGTAGACAAGGGCACAGGCCTAGGTCTGGCCATGGTCTATGGGATTGTGAAAAACCACAACGGTTTTATAAGCTGCACCAGCGATCCCGGTGAGGGTACAATTTTCAAGATTTATCTGCCGACTCTGGACCGAGAAGTACAGGTAGCTGATGAAAGAGAGACGAGAGCTCCAATCATGAAAGGGAGTGAGACAATTTTGTTGGTGGATGACGAGGAATTAATCAGAGATCTGGTAGTACAGGTGCTGGGTGAGTCGGGTTATACGGTTATTACTGCTCCAGATGGGAAGAGCGGGCTAAAGCTTTATGGCGAACAGCAAGCGCGGATTGATCTCGTGATACTCGACCTAATCATGCCTGAAATGGGTGGCAGAAAATGTCTTGAGGAGCTACTCAAAATGGATCCTCAGGTACGCGTTCTGATTGCCAGTGGCTATGCATTGGATGGACCAGCAATAGAAGCTATCAAGGCTGGGGCGAGAGGCCACATTAGTAAACCATATGACATAAAGGAAATGCTCAGGGTGATTCGTGAAGTCCTTGATCACAATTGATGTAGGGTTTCAAATTGTTCCCATTCAGGGGGAATTTCTTCAGGTTTGTTGGTCACGGGTCAGATATTTTTCCAGACAACGGGCTACCCAATTCGGCTAGCGCCGGCAGCTAAAACGAGCTTCTCTAGGGCCTCATAAGGCTGGGCCCCGACAATTGTCCTGCCGTCCGCCATGAAGGTAGGCACGGCAGTGATTCCGTGGGTTCGAGAGTATGCCCAGTCTTGGTCAACCAGTTGTTTGAACGTCCCCTCGGTCAGTACACGTTCTGCTTCAGCCCCATCTAAGTTCAATGACTCCACCAGGCCGGTGAGTATCGGTACCTTGGCTATATTCAGCCCATCCACAAAATAGGCTCGAAAAGAGGCCATATGAAAGTCTTCCCCACGGCCTAGTGATTCGGCCCATTTGCCCAGTTCCTGGGCCTTTCGGCTGTTGAAGGTCTTGTCGCGCATACCAAAAGGTAGACCACATTCGGCGGCGACCCTTTTGAGATGTTCAAGAACCGCAGGAATATCGATTCCTCGGCCGGCGAAAAGCTCATCCAAGGTGAGCCCTTCCTCTGGAGTGTTCGGATGTAATGGAAAACCGATCCACTTGACCTGGATCTCGTACTCCTGCTTAAGCTTGTCAATACGCCCGGCAATGAAATAGCACCACGGTCAGACATAGTCGGAAAAGATCTCTAGGACAATCTGATCTGCCATTATTCCCTCCGATAATGTAGTTGGCGTGCATCCGGAAACTACCAAGTGTCATTCTGAGTCCTTCGGCAAGCTCAGGATAAACTCCGCGAAGAATCTCTGCTGACCCCTTTAACCATGAGATTCTTCGTCGCCTTGCTCCTCAGAATGACATCTGAAAACACGGTTTCCGGATGGACACTAGCTAATACCTTAAGTCTCCACTTATGTTATCCGCTTGAGGTTTCACTTTCAGTTTTATGTAGTAAACTTCTCGCCCGCTCCCCTTCGACAGGCTCAGGGCTCGCTAGAGAGCTCAGCATTTGATCTTGAGTGCTTTAGGGAGAATTGTAAAAGAAAATGAGTCGGAAGCCCAGCCTTCGTCGCCGTCGGTTTGCAGTACCAGGGGACGATCCAACTTCACCCTTAATTTCTGACCGGTACAGTATTCGCCGATCCGATTGCCGATTATAAATGCCGCCGTCCCCCCGATAACAGTTTTAATGAGCCCGGAACTTACGCAAAGGATATGCAGCTGCCGGTCGTCAAATCGGGCTCTGGGCACAACCTTCATTCCGAAGCCATAGTATGGTTGTTTGACAACCATCAAGCTCAATACATTTCTCGCCTCGAATGTTTCATTATCTACAGTAATCTTGGCATTGGCTCGCTCATAGTCTTTGAGATAGGAGTTTAGGACGGCTCTGACATATGTTTTGAAGCCTGTACCACCTCGGGCGCGATAGTGCTGTCTGAGCCTGGTTATTGTGCCTTCGATCCCCACTGATGAGGTAAAAGCACGTCTTTTTTCGTCGCAATTGATCAGGTCATATTCACGAATTTCGCTGTTTCTTATGCGCACCGCAAGATCAGCCAGTTCGCCTTTGTATTGTAAGGCGTGGCGCAAAGCGTTACCGGTACCGAGAGGGAGAAAACCAACCGGTGTTTGGATCGTATCGATAGCATTGATGATGTCTGAAAAGGTGCCGTCTCCTCCGGCGGCCACGAGTACATCACATCGGCTGGCGAGTTCCCTGGCGCATTGACCGAATTCCTCAGCTGTAGTGGTATCAAGCCCGTGGATTGCGGTATCCAGAATCTCCGCGGCTTGCGCCAAGGCAGCACGCTTCTGCTCCGCGGTCATTTTACCTGAGACAGGATTGGTGATAATTGCGTAGCGCAT